>Ga0181517_10005975_pt1 | contig 10570 bp, 7 predicted proteins | sample PEATcosm2014_Bin_31_FD_119748 | JGI IMG/M metagenome (GOLD analysis project Ga0181517, IMG submission 119748) | Peatland microbial communities from MTU Mesocosm Facility, Houghton, MI, USA - PEATcosm2014_Bin01_30_metaG | ecosystem: Environmental > Terrestrial > Soil > Wetlands > Peat | place... | reverse complement strand
CTTTACAGAGATGGTGGGCGGAACGGCGCACGTGACCATCAACTGGAGCACGGCCGATGAGATCATCAAGGCGAATCCTGCCATCACCTCGCGCATTGATGCCCACGACCCGCAGGCGTTGATCGACGAGCTGTGCGACAAGCTCCCGGACTTCCGCAAGGCCTATTGTGACGACGGACTGAGCGTGGAAGAATTCGCCGATTTTGCGCCCCTCCGGTATTTCCGCAATATGTTTGTCCATGGGTGGGACACGCTTTTGGAGACGGTTCGGAAAGAGCGGTCGAAGGTCATGGCAACCGCATGATTGAAGAATGGGCCACGCTTTCGGCAACCCTATGCGAGCCTCCAGGTGTCGTGAATAATAATGCGGACTAAGTGCAATGCTGTTTACTTAAGCTGCCTGATGCCAATTGGACCTCTCAACCCCACAACCTGCAAAACGCGGGGCCCCCTTCGCCTTGCGGTTCCCCCTCTCCTCCAAAAAGACGAGAGACGAGGTAATTTGAATCTACTTCCCTCGCCCCTTTGGGGGAGAGGGTGGCCCGCAACCGACGTTTTCATCAGTCGGGGCGGGACGGGTGAGGGGGTCCAAAACTATGGGGATTACAGAGACGCTGCCGAAACTTCTGGCTTTTCAGTTATGCCCTTTAACTTGGTTTTGCAACTCTGACCAGTGGTTTCTAGCTTGCTACGAACCCCCTCACCCCCACAACAAGCAGAACGTGGGGCCCCCTCCGCCTTGCGGTCCCCCCTCTCCCCCAAGGGGGCGAGGGAAAAAGAATCGTTAGTTTTGGTATTGAATTTACAGTTGGGCGGAAATGGGTTTGCAAATTTGGACAGCCGTGTTGCTAGGACGCCCCGTCGGGACTGGATTCAGGCATCACAAATGGTACATTAGGCGGCCTGGCAGGCTGATGAAAAGGGTGCAGCGGCGGGTTTATGCCGTCATCGTATTTCGAAATATGCGGTAAATGGCGGGGTAAACCCGCCGCTACGTCACGCCCAACGATTTCTCGTCAGCCTACTTGAGCTCAATCACGGGGAGGTTTGCATGAGCGGCGCGGATTTTTCACGGCGAGGTTTCCTGAAAAGCGCTGTGGCGGGAGCAACGGCGAGTGCGGCGGGACTTCCGGCTGCAGCTCAAACCCATGGCGCAGAAGACCGCACGTGCGGGGCCGAGTGGCAGAAACCGCCCCAGCAAACCGGTAATGGCCTGAACCTGATTGTGATCGTGGCCGACACTTTTCGCGCTGACAACCTGGCGTGCTATGGCCCGAAATGGCTGGAGCACCTGGAGACTCCGAACCTCGACCGGTTTGCCCAACGTGCCACAGTCTTCGCCGATGCCTACGCCGAGCTGATGCCGACCATCGCGATCCGCCGCACCCTTTACACGGGACGCCGCGGCATACCTGCCTATTTTTCCCTCAACACGAGAATGTTCAGATTCCCGGGTGGCACCCGCTCTACCATGAAGACGTCACGCTGAGTGAGACGCTGCTGGAAGCGGGCTACATCAACGCGCTGATCAGCAGCGTGTACCACCAGTTCAAGCCCGGCCGAAACTTTCATCGCGGATTTCAAACGTGGGAATGGGTTCGCGGCCTTGAGTTTGACTTCTACGGCACCTCGCCTCACCGTCTGCTGGATGTCAGCGATCTTACATCCGACGACTTTCTTGCCAAGTATCCCAGCCTTCGGGATCATCTGAGCCAATACAAAGCCAACAAGAACCGGTGGCAGCAGCAGGGCGAGTCGGTCAGCCAGATCACGGCGCAGGCCGCCACCCGCTGGCTAAACCAGAACTACGCGGAAAAGCCCTTTTATCTCCAAGTGGAGTTTTTCGATCCCCATGAACCCTGGGATCCGCCGCGGCGGTTTTTGGAAAAGCACATGCCCAATGCCCACGGCCCAAGTTTCATTGAACCTTCCTACGACACCATCCTGCTCTCTGACGACATCAAAAACCGGATGCGCGCCAACTACGCGGGTGCGGTGAGCTGTGTGGATCATTGGGTGGGGTCGATCCTGGAAGCGATTGAGCAATTTGGATTGCTGGAAAATTCCGTAGTGGTCTTTATGGGCGATCATGGCGCGATGTTGGGCGAGCACGAGCAATTCCTGAAAGGGCCGGACAAGCTACGCGGCCAGGTGACGCACGTTCCGATGCTCGTGCACGTGCCGGGAAACCCCTATGCCGGGAAGAAGGCGGGGGGATTCATACAAATTCCGGATGTCATGCCCACGGTGCTCGGCCGATTGGGACTAAAGCCGCCTTCGCGGGTAACGGGCAGCGACTTCTGGCCGCTCGCCACGGGAACCGGCACTTCCACCCATGAATATGTTGTGCAAACCTACGGCTGGGTGGGAGCGATAAGGAACGCGGAGTGGAGCTACAGTGAAATCTGGAAGCCGGAAGCGAAACAGGACAAGTATCGCAAGTCTCCCGGCGCCGCTTCCATGCCTTACCAGCCGCAGCTTTACAATCTTCAAAACGATCCAAAGGAATTAGCGGATGTTGCCGAAAAATATCCCGATGTGGCGCGGCAAATGTCGGCCAGGATGAAGGAGTACATCGCCTCCGGCGAGGGCGTGACCACTGGCAGTTTTGGGCCTAAGCCCAGCCTGGATCTCAAGGAAGGGCTCTATTCCAAGTAAGAATTTTTCACCCTGGTGGGGGACCAGGGGAACAGACTGCAGATTCCCCTCTTTGCCCTGCTCACAAATTGCGATATGCTGCGGCCACCTCTGGCATTGGGATGGTTCAATGAACAAGGATAACAACCCCGGCTCCGTTGCTGCCGCTTGTCTGCCGGGCCTCTTACCGATTTCGAATTCGCGCCGCTGGGGAATTATCGGCTTGTTGTTCGTGGCCTCGTTCATTAACTACCTCGACCGCGCCACCATCTCTGTTGCTTTGCCGTATCTTTCGCTCGACCTGCATCTTGGCCCTGAGATGAAGGGGTTGGTGCTCTCGTCCTTCTTCTGGTCATACGCCCTGATGCAAATACCGGTGGGCTGGGGCGTGGACCGCCTGAACCTCCGATGGCTGTATGCGGCTCACTTTGCGCTCTGGTCACTTGCGTGCGGATTTACCGGCCTCGCCGGCACCTTGGGCGTTCTGCTTTTCATGCGCTGCCTTCTTGGCATCGGTGAGTCCATTTACCTTCCCGGTGGAACCAAAATTGTCGGTGTGCTCTTCGCTTCCTCCGACCGGGGATTTCCCTCCGGTCTCTTCGATAGCGGCACGCGCGCGGGACTTGCCGTGGGCGCGCCACTTATTGCCATGCTCATCCTGTATTATGGGTGGCGCCGGATGTTCGTGTTCGTGGGCTTCACGGCAGTTGTGTGGGTGGTGCCCTGGCTGCTTGTCGCTCCCCGAAATCTGCAAGGCGTGCGCAGCGATCCGTCGTCCCCGCTCTCAGCTCCGCGACTCCCCGCCCGCCGATTCCACTTTAACCGGAACCTGGTCGGCATCTGCCTGGGCTTCTTTTGCTTCGATTACTATTGGTACCTGCTGGTCACCTGGCTGCCGGACTATCTTGTGACTGTCCGCCATCTTACGGTGTTGAAAGCCGGAGTTTACGCCGCGTTGCCCTATTGCGTTTTTGGGATCTGTCAACCGCTCGGGGGGTGGATCACCGACTGGCTGATTCGCCGCGGTTACAACGAGACCCGGACTCGCAAGACCATGCTCACCATCGCCTTCCTGACCGGACTCCTGCTGATCCCTGTCGCCCGCGCTCAAACTGCCACATCGGTACTCTTCTTTCTGATGGGGGCATCGTTCGTAGGATTGGGCACGGGAAACCTGTTCGCCATCCTTCAGTGCTGCGCGCCGCCTCATGAAATGGGGGTCTGGACCGGCATCGAGAATTTTGTGGGGAATGTGGGCGGCATCCTCGCGCCCCTGGCCACGGGTTTCCTGATTTACCACACCGGAAGCTACTTTCCGGGCTTTGCCCTTGCCGCCATCGTCCTGGTCGCGGGACTTCTTGCGTATTGGTTCATCGTCGGTGAGCTGAAGCCCGATACGCGATAATCGTCCTGAATTCCTGTGAGGTCAAAGGATTCATTCCCCGGCACATTTGATTCTCAGGGGCCGTTCGTAGCGCTGACCTTGAGGTCAGCACTTGCCGACCTCAAGGCCGGCGCTACACTCTCAATTCCCCCGCAATTCGGGCTTGGCATATGCTATAACCCCGGCAGCACAATATGGAGGATTCATAATGAAGACTGACTTTTACCGGCCACGGCAATTACTACTGGCGCTGGTTATTGCCTGTGCGGCAGGAATTGCCAAGGATAGTGTTCCTGCCGTCAGTTTCAATTACGCCTTTGCTCCACCGCACCGCATCACCGTGGCCCTGCCGGACAGCAGCAACAAGACCCTGCTCGACGCCCTGCCGGGAAAGTTGCAAATGTCCTGGACGTACGAGAATCTGATTTACTATTCCTTTCAGTCTTTTCTTACCCCTCCCACAAAATGGAAAGTCAATATCGAGCCGCAGATTGACGGTCATCCATTTGCGCAAAGTAAATGGGAGAGATCCCGCGGCTATCTGCCCGTTTTGAGAAACACTTATCACGATGCGGCTGGCAACCTGACTCTCGAAATTGCGGGTGGAGCTACGGCGGCCGTCGGGAAAATTACGCTGACAAATTCCAGTACTCACAACGAAACCATGACCCTGCGCTGCGAAGTGCCGGGGAACTGGATCGGCTATAACCCCGCCTGGGTGGATCACCAGGCCCCCGCCGACCACTTGCTGGCCGGTTGGCAAGCGCCCGCGGACCAGGTTGTAATCCTGGGAATCGGTGCCGACGAATACCCGCTGGCGGCAGCCGCGGTTCTGACCATGAAATGGGATCTCAAGCCGGGCGAAACGCGCGTGGCCTGGCTAATTCGGCCCTACAAGAATGAAGAGGACGACGTTGCGGCATTACGGACAAAGGACTGGGGTAGCGAATTCGATAGTGCGGAGAAGGAATGGTTTGACCTGCTTGACCGCGCCAGCCGCGTGATCATTCCGGATCGGGAGGTGCGTAACGCATTTTACGCGTGCCTGGCCGATCTCTTTATCATGCGTGAGCCCATTGCCAAGGGTTACATCGGTACGATCCCGGGCACACAGGTCTACCGCTCTGCTCCCAACGCCTTTGAGTCGGCGATTGTGGCGGTGGCTCTGGACCAGGTGGGGCTCCACGACCTGGCGGAACTTGGTTACCGAGTCGATCTGGACATTCAGGAACCGGACGGCAATTGGACTGAGCCGAAGTATTGGGCGCACCTTATGTGGGGTACCTCCGGCTTCAAAGCCTGGGTGGTGATGGAACACTACTGGCTCAGTGGAGATACGGCTTCCCTGGAAAAGCGTTATCCCCAAATGCTGGCGAGCTCCCGCTGGCAGGAAAAGCAGCGCGCCCGCACCCGCATTCTGGACCCGGGTGGGCAGCGTCCGCTTACCTACGGCCTGATGCCGCGTGGCATGGGTGACGGGGGCCTGATGGATGGCGACGACATGTACGGCGTCTTCTATACGCATAATATCTGGGCACTCTATGAAGACAAGCTGGCTCTGGAAGCAGCCCGCATCTTGAACCGGACGGAAGACGCTACGGAGTTGCAGCAGATTTACGAGCGCGGGAAGAAGGATTTGTTGGTGGCGCTCGACCGCGGAGCCATCACCGAGAGCGATGGCACGCGATGGATTTCCGCCGTTCCGGGGAAAGTCACCGGAAGCCGCTGGGGCGTGCTGAACGCGTTATTCCCCACGGAATTGCTACCTCCCTCCGATAAGCTGATCGATGGGACCCTGAAATACATTGAACGAAACATGAGCCCGGGAGGAATTCCCGTACACACGGGGTGGATGAAAGACGGCATGTGGGTGGCCATTGCCCTCGACAACTTGGCGGAGGCACATTTGGCGCGCGATGAAGGCGACGCCGCCATCAAGTTGCTTTATGCCACGCTGAACCACGGCACTCCCCTCTATACGTGGTGCGAGGAGCGCGGGCAGGAACCGAACACGACCAAGACCAGCGGCGACCGCCAGCACTTGTGGACTCCCGTGGCCGTGGTGCGTTTTCTCCGCGACGCCTTGGTGATGGAGGAAGACGACCATCTGCATCTTGCCCGGGGCATTGAGCGCAGTTGGCTGGGGTCGGGCAAGGAAGTGGGGATTCAAAACGCCTCAACCCACTTTGGCACGCTGACGTACCGGTTTTCGCTGGACCCGTCGAAAACCAAATTGACCGGAGTGATTGATTTCCCCACGAGCAAAGTCCCTTACAATGCAACGCTGCATTGCCGATTGCCCGAGGGGCTGAAAGTGGTCAGCGTTAACAAAGATTCAGATGCGATGGTTGCACGCGATGGCAGCACCCTGGAATGGAGCCATCCTCAAGGTACAGTGCATTTTGAAGCGCAGGTTCGGTGAGGAAATCGAGGCGCGCTACCAGACGGTCATCGTGCGTGTTCTCGCGGACCCGCCCACGCTGCCAATTCAGCGAGAAGCGGCGTACCCCCAAGTTCGTTCTGCCATTGTCGGCAGAGGTGGGCGACGCTTGCCCTCAATGCAGGGAGCGGATTTGCGCCGGGGGTCATTGCCGCCACTTCGCCCCTCAGCCATTCCAGAAGTTCATCCAGGTTCTTGAAGCGGCCTTGCGCCAGCGCTTCGCGAAGCTGTGGAACGGTTTTGTTCTCAAATTCCTGTTTGCGTCCGATGTCGATGATGTCGGGCAGCAGCAACCCGGGCTCTCCCAAATGCAAATCGAGGCGGGCCAGCAATTCCTGATAAACCGCGCGCGCCATAACATCGACTTGCTCCGTCAAATCGTGCATCAGTTCAATTCCCCGCAGTTTTGGCAGGTCGCCTTCTGGTACGAGCTGACAATAGAATTTCAACTTCGGCTCAGTGCCGGATGGGCGAACCGTTACGATGAAGCCGTCCAGGAAAAATTGCAGGACGTTGCGCGAGAGTTGATCCGTGCTGCCCTGCAACTTGCCAAACAAGATCTCATTCCAGTAATCCACCACTTTGCGCACGGGGCGGCCGCCCAGAGTTTCCGGCAACGCAGCTCGCAGGGATGCCACAATGCGGTCGCGCTGGATTCCCCCCTCGGCTCCGGTCATCACCAGGGAGCGGCCCGTGTCCGCGTAGCCGCCGAGCTTTTCCAGTATTTCGATGTAGTAGTCCAGCAGGTTCCGTCCCTCCCGCCGCACTTTTTGGTGGAGGGCGGCGAGGAACATGCATGCCGGCGCAGAGTCCTTGTCGCGAATTGCGGGGGTAAGCATCAGCCCATGTGCTTCTTCCGTGGCGAGGACCAGCGATTCCGGTCCGGTGCAGGCGTTTCCCCACCGTCCGCGCTGCCCAAGGACTTTGAGCACATTCGCCATGTACTTGAACCCCACTAGCAGGTCATCAATGATCCATGAACTGCCTGCCTTTGCCGCAATCTGGCCCAGGATTTTCGTGGTCACCAACGTTTCCATCACCAGGCCGCGGCGCTGCGGACCGTCGGGATCGAGCATCAGGCAATAGCAAATCAGAGTGGCAATCTTGTTGCCGTCGAAGTGGTACCACGAACCATCGGCGAGACGCGCCTCCAAGCCCACGCGGTCAGCATCCGGATCGCTCGATAGCACAACGTCCGAACCTACGGACTCCGCATAGCGAGTGGCGGGCACGGTGGCTTCCGATACTTCCGGATTGGGAGCCTTGAAGGGAATGGGAGCGAAAGTTCCATCTGGACCTTGGTCGGGCGGCGACAAAATTGGGAATCCCAACCTCTTCATTACCGCGCCAGCCGATCGCAGCCCGCACCCACATAAGGGAGTGTAGACAATGGGAATTTCGGGCCGCGGCGAAAAAACATTGCCATACAAGCGCACGTATTCATCAACATACTCGTCGTGCAAGCCCGCGGGTATGGGGCGAATCAGCCCACGGCCAAGGGCATCAGCAAACGGAATGCGATGCACATCGGTGACTCGGTCCATGGCGTCTGCCAGGTGCTGGTCATGCGGCGCGATGGGCTGTCCGCCGAATTCGTCGTAGACCTTGATTCCATTGTCGTCGGGAGGATTGTGCGACGCGGAAATATTGACCCCGCCTGCTGCGTCAAGTCTGCGGATGATGAATGACAGTTCGGGAGTGCTCAGCAGCGACTGGTCGGCTTCCGGTTCCGCGAGGTACGCCGCCACTCCATTGCCGGCGTAGATTTCACAGGCCAATTGGGCGATTGACCGTGAGGATGTTCCCAGCAGCGGGTGGCGGCTTCCGAGAAAGCGATACGTGCCAGCGATATCATTGAATACCCGTACGTCATTCGCCACGATGGCGGAAAGCTGCTTGCCCGGGAAGGCCTTCAACAGATAATTGCAATGACCCTGCACCGTCATGGCCGCGGTGGTGTGGTTGAATCGATTCGACCCATAGCCAACGCGCCCGCGCCGCCCGCCCGTGCCAAAGGGAAGCACCTGCCAAAAAGCGTCGAACAGCAGCGGCACGTGCTGTTCTTCCAGATGCTTGGCTAAGATGTCGGGAAAAGCCATTGGAACGACGCCTTCAAGCCAAGCCTGCAATCGGTCGGCTGCGGCTTTCCCCCGCGCACCGTACTTGTCCGTTAACAGGGTCGAGATTCTCGTCAGGGTTTTGAAATCGGCCATAGGTTCGTCTCGGTTCGTATTTCTAAGTCCGCACCGGCGGAGCTTCATGGCAATAGCTTGTCAAGGTCGCGATAACCGCTCAGAACCCTAACGACCACAATGCCGGTGCGCTTCGGGCGATAGAAAATGAGGTAATCGCCAACCGGAAAGCTGCGGAGGCTGTGACCAAGTTCCTCTCGCGAACGTCCCAGAACGGGAGAGGCCGACAGCAATTTGCAAATGGTTTCAATTTGATCGAGGAATTTGTCCGCCGCGGCGGGACTATCATTGGCAACATAGAGCCAGATGTCGAGGAGGTCGCGCTGAGCTTGGGAAGAACGCTCGATTTTAGCCAACGTCTTTGCGCCTGCGGGCAGCGAGCTGTTTTCGGCCCTCGGCTTTGATCTTCTGAACGTCCAAGGGCGCTACCTGACCCTTTTCAATCTGATCCAACCCAACTTGGATATCCCCACGAAGTCGCCGCAACTGCAAAGCACGCTGGGTGTCTCGATCTTCAATCAGCCGCAGCCCTTCACGGACGACTTCGCTGGCCGTCTGGTATCTGCCGGTGCGGACCTTTTTCTCTATGAATCCCTGAAGTTGCCGACTGAGAGAAACATTCATGAGCCTATTTTACGCCGATGTCTAAAAATAGCAAGATTTGGTAGTGTCCTGATTTGGGTCGGAGCGCCGTGCTTCCGCCTGGCATAGGCCCTCCTGAAGGACGGTGCTACGTTCAAATCAGGACACCGACATGAGGCCCGTCCGAAAAAACTTCTGACATTCTCGCTTTTGGACTAGACTGTCGCCATCTTTAAGCTGAGGAGACCATGATATGCCGGGAACAATCGAAGTTGTGATTGGCCCCATGCGCAGCAACAAAACGGCGGAGTTGATTCGGCGTGTCGCTATGCGTGAGGAGTATGCGCACCAGACCGTCGTCCTTTTCAAACCCAAGGATGATACCAAGAGCGCGCAAGGAGTGGTACAAAGCCGCAACCAGCTCAGCCATCGGCAGATGGATGCTGTGGAATTCGATTCCTCCAATCCGTGGGAGTTGTTCGCCTTTATTGCCGAACGCGAGAGGGTGGTCGGCAAGCCCGTCAATTGCGTTGCCATTGATGAGGGCCAATTCGTGCAGGAGTTATTCGACTGCGCGCGCGCGCTTCTGGACCGGGGCTATGACGTGATTGCCGCGGGGCTGGACCTGGATTTCCGCGGCCATCCCTTTGGCGATATGCTGGCGCTTTTGTGGCTGGTGAATGCTTACGGCGGAAACGTTACGTGGTGCATCGCCTATTGCGAATGCGGGGCGCGAGCGTTCTTCTCGCAGCGGCTGATCAACGGCCAACCCGCTTCCTACGAGAGCCCAACTTTGATGGCCGGCGATTCCTACCGGCCGCGTTGCGCAAGACACTTTGTTCTTCCGGGACGGCCCAAACGGGCGAACATGCCGGTTGATGAAGAACCGGCGTAAAGCCGGGATACGGGGTTAGGGATTCGGGGTTCGGGACGACGGATCCGGGCTGCCCACGTGTCCCGTTCACCTTGTCCCTATTGTATCCCGTGTCCCGATTCTGGAGGAATCATGGCGAAGCAATCCAAGATTGCGGTAGTGGGAAGCGCCAACGTTGACCTGATCACCTTCAACGAAACGTTTCCCCGGCCAGGCGAGACGATTTTCGGAAAGAAATTCGACATGGGCTTTGGCGGGAAAGGAGCCAACCAGGCCGTGGCCGCCCGCCGATGTGGCGCTTCCGTCAGCATGGTTGCCAAGGTCGGAAGCGATTTGTTTGGCCCCGCCACGGTCACAAACTTTGAGTCCCTGGGCATTGATGCCAGCCACGTCCGGATTGCGGAAGGAATTTCCACCGGTGTCGCTCCCATCTTTGTGGACCCGAGTGGCCAAAACCGCAT
>Ga0181517_10005972_pt1 | contig 10572 bp, 5 predicted proteins | sample PEATcosm2014_Bin_31_FD_119748 | JGI IMG/M metagenome (GOLD analysis project Ga0181517, IMG submission 119748) | Peatland microbial communities from MTU Mesocosm Facility, Houghton, MI, USA - PEATcosm2014_Bin01_30_metaG | ecosystem: Environmental > Terrestrial > Soil > Wetlands > Peat | place... | reverse complement strand
GGTTATATAGCTGAACATCGCCGCCTGCTTCTGATCGTTTCCGCGCATGACTCGTTGATAAATCAATTCCCGGCAAAACATCTGTGACCGCCATCAGACCAAGGAGTTTTTCCGCAGCCTCTTCAGTCGTGCCGCAAGTGCCCTAAAACCATTGAGGGCTTTAGCCCCTGCGGTACACTTTCATCGACACGGATCAAATTCACGCCCTTTCCTGCAACCTCTTTAGCCCCTGACGAAAAGTAGCCGCGCATTTCGAACGCGATCAGAAATTCCCTGACAAATCCCTCCCCCGATTAGCGAGCCCCGCACGCTGTCGTACTCCCGCGCCCGCAATCTCGTTCAGAGCTTACACACGAAAATTCGCGTCGGCTCGGTTGGGGGGCGGCAGACTAGAATTGGCTGCGAGTCGTGAAGCTGTCCCGAAAGGAAGATGTACGCCATGCGCAATCGAAATGCAGCCGTGTCGAGCGTGATACTGAGGTTTCCAATTTGCCGTTTGTTCGTTGTGAACGCCGCTGCTTTGATGATGGCGCTGCTGCTGTGGCCTGGGCAGGCCAGGGCGCAATCGGCCCCGGCCGAGGCTTACGGGCCGTATAACGCCACCTTTTTGCCTGACGGGGCGGGGCTGACCAAGAAACTGTCTCCGCTGCCGGCGCCGCCGTCGCCCTTTTCGAAGCCCGACACCACGCCGACCGACGAGCGCTCGGCGATCCTTGAGGGCAAGGCGACGTGGACGCTTGCCTTCTGGTTCCATGCGGCAGAGCCGCTGTCCGGAACGGTGCTGCTGGCCGGCATCGGCGACCCGGCGGCCGAGGATGCGCGCTTCATCGGGGTTCAGGACAACCACCTGGCGCTGTGGCTGGGCCAGGGCGCAAAGACGCTGGTTGCCGGTGCGAGCGAGCTTTCAAAGCAAGAGTGGCACCTGGCCGTTGCGGTGAGCGACGGGCAGAAGGTGACGCTCTATGCCGATGGCAAAGAAGTGGCCACTGCCGCGCAGGTACAGGGCAAGGTAGCGCCCAGGCTAGACATGGCATCGACCCCACTGGCGGCCATCGGCAGCCGTCATTTTGGCGGGCAGATTGCCGGGCTGAAGATCTATCGCGAAGCGCTGACGGGGGCGCAGGTTGAGGCCATTGCCGCCGCGCCGCCGGAGTTCAAAGGACTCTTTTACGAGGAAGCAACGAAGCACTGGGCGGTGCAGACCAATGGCATGATCGGCCAGGTCGCACCGCAGGATCCCTCGACTCTGCCGCGCAGCAAGGGCGGGATTCAGAAGCCCGTCGCAAAATCATTGCGTGCAGCAGACCTTCGGACGGAGTTAGTGGGAGACAATCCGTGGACGCTGCGGGGCGGATGGAAGCTGATTGCCGAGCCTGACCTGAAGACGGCCGACGGCGAAGTGCTTTCGAAGCCGGGGGTGGCCACGAAAGACTGGCTGGACGCGACAGTGCCGGGCACCGTGCTGACCACGATGATCGATCGGGGCGTGTATCCGGATTCCGATTACGGGCTGAACAACCTGGCCATTCCCGAGTATCTGTCGCGGCAGAATTATTGGTATCGCGTGGAGTTCAAGGTACCGGCGCAGGCGCATGGACAGCGACTGACGCTGACCTTTGAAGGCATCAACTATGCCGCAGAGGTTTGGCTCAACGGCAAGAATCTGGGCGGCATTACGGGCGCTTTCATTCGCGGCAAGTTTGACGTGACCTCTCTTGTGACGGGCGAAAACGTGTTGGCGGTGAAGGTGTGCCCGCCGCCGCATCCGGGCATTGCGGAAGAGGAATCCATCAAGGCAGGGCCGGGTGAGAATGGCGGCATACAGATGCTGGACGGGCCCACGTTCGGCGCCACCGAGGGTTGGGATTGGATTCCCAGCATTCGTGATCGCAACACCGGCATCTGGCAGGATGTGACGCTGACGGCTACTGGCGCGGTTGAGGTGGGCGACCTCCAGGTGGTGACAACCATCCCCAAGGCCGATCGCAGCGAAGCGGATGTGGAGATTGAAGCGCCGCTGTCGAATACATCGGGCACAGCGGTTGAAGGCGAGTTGACGGCCAGCTTCGACAACGTGAAGGTGACCAAGCACGTGAACCTCGCGCCGGGCGAGACCGTGGTGCGGCTTGAGCCTGCGGAGTTTGCGCAGCTCAAGGTCCAGAATCCCAAGCTCTGGTGGCCGAACGGCTATGGCGAACCCGCTCTTCATTTGCTCAATGTGAGCTTCACCGCTGACGGCAAGATCAGTTCGCAACGCCAAATCGAATTCGGAATGCGGGAGGTCAGTTACGAAACGTCCTTGTTTGATAAAGCAGGCCACCTGCAACGCGTTGAAGTGATGCCTGCGCGCACGCATGATGAGGCGCTGCCGCTGATCGATGAATCGCATGCGGGCATCCGGCAGGTGGTCGACAAGACGCCGACGATCTTCCCGGGCATGGACAAGTTCATGGACCAGGTTCCGGAGCAGTTCCGCGACTACTTCAAATACACCTGGGCGCACTCGCTGCGGCCCGAGGCAGAGGGCTCGGCTTCCATCAAGCCGGTCGAGGGCGGCTGGCCGAATACCGACATCGTGATCAAGGTGAACGGTGTGCGCATCGCCGCTCGCGGCGGCAACTGGGGCATGGACGACAGCCGCAAGCGGGTGAGCATTGCGCACCTAGAGCCTTACTTCCGCCTGCATCGCGACGCACACGTGAACATCATCCGCGACTGGATGGGGCAGAACGACGAAGAGAACTTCTACGCGTTGGCCGACAAGTACGGCCTGATGGTTTGGAACGATTTCTGGGAGTCCACGCAGGGCTACAATGTCGAGGCGCAGGACCCGGCCCTGTTCCTGAAGAATGCGCACGACACCATTCTTCGCTTTCGCCATCATCCGTCGATCGTGGTGTGGTGCGGACGCAACGAGGGCGTGCCGCAGCCCATCATCAACGAGGGACTGGCAACGCTGGTGCGCACGCTGGACCACACGCGTTACTACACAGGCAGTTCCAATCAAGTGAATCTGCGCGGCTCCGGGCCGTACCAGTACATGGCGCCGGAGACGTATTACACCATCAACAAGGGCTTCAGCGTGGAGCTGGGCATTCCGAGCATTCCTACGCTGGAAGGCATCAAGGCATTTATTCCCGAGCCCGACCGCTGGCCCATCAGCGACACCTGGGCTTATCACGACTTTCACGTGCTTGGCAACGGCGCCGTGGCTCCGCTGCTCGAACATATTGAGACGGAGTTTGGCGCGGCTACCAGCCTTGAGGATTTCGAGCGCAAGGCGCAGATGCTGGACTATGCCGGCCATCGCGCCATCTTCGAAGGCATGGCCGCGCACCTGTGGGAGCCGAACTCGGGCCGCATGATCTGGATGACGCAGCCCGCGTGGCCGAGCATGGAGTGGAACTTCCTGGGCTCGGATTACGACACGCAATCCAGCTTCTACGGAACGCAGAAAGCCTGCGAGCCGGTGCACGCGCAACTGGACCTGACTAACTCCGCCGTCGACCTTATCAATCTCGGCGAAGCGAAGTCGTACAAGGTGACGGTGCGCGTGGTGGGCCTGGACGGCAAGGTGATCAACGAGCAGACCAACCAGGTGCAGGCTGCGGCCAATGCGCGCACGTCGGTGGGCAAGCCGGACCTGGAGAAGCTGGCCGATGGGCATACTGTGCTTGTTGAGTTGAATGTAACCGACGCGGCGGGCGCACCAGTGAGCAACAACCTCTACTGGTGGGCCAAGGACGAAGCGAAACTACGCGAGTTGAACGGACTGGCGCAGGTGAAGCTCACGGCATCGGCTTCAGTAGCTGCCTCCGGCACGGAGCGCAAGGCGACAGTGCAGATCAAGAATGAAGGTTCTGCTCCAGCGCTGATGATCAAGCTGGTGCTCAAGGACGCGGCAACCGGCGAGCGCATTCTCCCTGCCTACTACAGCGTGAATTACCTGTCGCTTTTGCCGGGTGAAGAGCGGACAGTCAGCGTTGAGTTCCCGGCCGGGCAGACGAAGCCTGCGATTGGCCTGCGCGGGTGGAACATCGCTGCGGAGACGGTTGAGGTGAAGTAAGATGCGTCTGTTGGAGTCCGTGGTATCCCAGGTCCCAAAATCGGGACCTGGGGCACCCCGGCACACCGGCTGCAGCTAATATATGTGGTGTCCTTCATCTCCCGCCCTACCGTTCAACTCGATATCTGTATCTGTGTTAAACCACAGTACAGCATCTTTGCCGGATTTGTCCGTCACCAAGACCATGTCGTAGTAATGGCCGTCTTGCTTCACACTTCGCTGTTGTTTGTATTGCACCTGCAGGGGCATTTCCATGAAGACAAACTCTTCTCGAATACCGACGGCGAACCATGCTGTCTTGGCACTCTTACCATCGCCCGACTTGAGGATAGATTGCACTAGCGCTTGAAAAATGCTCCACTCCTTGTCTGCCTCGCGTTTCCTTCCGAGCTGTTTGAGAGAGCTCCACGCCGCAACATGAGCTTCGATATCCGCTACATTGTGCTTTTCAGTCTCTAGCGCAATCTTCAATGCCTCTTCATAGTTTCCCTTTTCGAAGGCGGCTTGCGTCCGTTTAGCCGCATCGTAAGGGTCGTATTCCCCATATACCTCCCCAACCCTCGCATCCAATCGCAACGCCTGCCAATCGATATTCAGGTCTCCGCTGAGGACTTTCGCGGCAAGCTCGTCGTACTTTGCGCGCGCCACTTTCGGATCGTCCAGCGCATAAGCAGGCAACGCAGCTAATAACATCGAGGAAAGCAAAAGGAGAATCCTTAGGGTTTGCATATTCGCCTCGCCGATGGGACCGCATCATTCTAATTCAATTTAGCCGGGCCCCCCATCCTCGCCGCGTCGTTGTATTTGCGGCAAGGGTGGGATATCTCGACACTCTACCAGCCCAGTTTCAACGGAGGGAGCATGGGGCTTTCAGCCCCATGAAAAAGAGCGCATCAGCGTTCGGGCCTTCAGGCCCGGGCCCCTTTCGACGGAACGGACGCTCCATTTCCTATTCGGAAACAATAACGCCTTAAATAGGCGCGTGGGTCGGGAGACCTACGCGACAGCCGGCCGGGATGCCGGCGCTACTCGAGCGCGCTATCGTCTTTCCGGAGATCATCGCGCCACGGATCGGTGCGCACGGTCGGAACACTCGGATGCTCATCACTAACCACTAACCACTAATCACTAACCACTGCCCTTAGAAATCCACGTGCGCGCGCACCGACCCCACCCACGCTGGCCCGCGGTCGCGGTTGTAGCCGGGGTTCGCGATGTGCTGTATGTCGAGCGCGTAAAACAGGCCGCGCCATGCGTGCCAGTTATAGTAGCTCTCGACAATATTTTCGCGGCCATAGTTGAGATTGCCGTCGCCCAATAGAAAGCCGAGGCCGCCATAATGCAGGTAGTTCTGGTGGTCGCGCTTGATGGCGTTGCTCACCACGGCCAGGCCGATCTTGTCTACCGGGCGATGCCAGCGGGTTCCGGCGTAGTCGCCGCCGAGTTCTACGGTCTGGTCCACCTCGGTATAGGCGAAGGACTCATGCTGGCCTTCGTTCCAGCCGAAGCGGCCAAAGACGCGCAGGTTCTCTGTGATCTCCTGCTCGGTGTTGTAGCCGACGCCATATTTGAGCGCGCTGTAGTGTTCGTGGAGGAGGATGTTGGGCTTGGCGTCAATCCCGGCGAGAAATGCGTCGACCGCCTCGCGATAAGTTCCCATATGGGCGCGGTTCGCGTAGAAGAGGGCGCGTTGCACGCCTTTGCGTTCCTTGACAAAGCTGTGGCGCAATTCAAACTCGCCGTTCTGCGCGTGGGCGCGGCTGAAGGCCCAGTCCATGTCGATGCCGTTGGCCACTACGGGCATGGCGAAGAGGCCGTAGCGCAGGCTCCAGAGGCGGTCGTCGTACTCGGCCATGCCGCCTACCGTGTAGCCGCGGGTGTCGGCGGCGTAATCCCATGCGCCGTTATTGTCCACCGTCCAGTTCATGAATTGCAGGTGCGAGTCGGAGCCAATCGAATTCACGTCGAAGAAATCGGGCAGCGTCATTTTGCCGCCGCGGAGTTCGATGCGGCGCAAAGGCACGCTGGGGGCCAGGGCAAAGGGTCCCGGCTCCTGGCTGGTGGTTTTGTTGGTGAAGCCAATGACCTGGTGAAATCCGTAACGTGCGGGGTAGGGCACAATGCTCAGGGTAGGATTGCGCACCACGTCGAGATTCGTGAATCCGGCCAGGCCGAGCGCCTGGCTGAGGCCGCGGCCGCCAGTGCTCTCAAGGTCAAAAATGAGGTCAGTGTTGTAGCGGATGGAGTGCGTAGGCCGGAGGGCGGTAAAGATCGTGCCGACCAGCGAAGTCTTGTACTCGCCCCTTCCTACAAAGCTGTTGGTTCCTTGGTAGGGAGAATGAAAGGGCAGGTCGCCCTGGAGGATGATGTTGGCCTGGCCGGAGAGCCACCAGCGGCTGTCCTCAGGGTGCGGGGCCATGCTGATAATGGGGGCGTCCTGGGGCTCGCGGCCTACCGGGCTGGTGTCGCCGGGCGCTCTTCCCATTCCGTCCTGCGGAGCCGCGAGGAGCGGCAGGGCAGGCCCGGCCTGGGCAACCTGCAAGCTGCGTTGGAGTTGCGGCTGGGGGGCAGAAGGCAGCGGTTCCGGAGCTTGCGCGGCAAGGCCTGTAGCCAGCCCGGCGCCCAGCCCTGCGCGCAGGATGAGGCCGGCGAGCAAGCGCTGCGCGGCGAGCGAGAGGCGAAGCGGATTTGCGCGGCAGCCGTAGGGTCTGGACATCGAGGGAACCTTAAGAATCGGGTGCAGTGGCTGGGGACAGGGCGCTAGAATGGAAGCGCAACTATACCCCCACTCGGTTAATACCATACCGGGGGTGGGTATTGTCAAGGAGAGACTTCCCATGTCCCAACACGAACGCGAAAAGTTGAAACTCCTGCAGCGAATCCGCAAACTGCGTGGCCAACTGGATGCTGTGGAGCGCTCGCTGACGGCCGACGAGGAATGCGGAGGGCAATTGATGCTTCTGGCTGCTGTCCGCGGAGGCGTCAACAGCCTGATGGGTGAGGTGCTGGAGACCCACATCCGTTTCCACCTGGCCGACGAGGCCAAAGAGCAGATCGCCCCCGAGCTTGCCGAGGATCTGATCGACCTGGTGCGCGCTTATCTGAAGTGAGGGTGCTGCCCGCAAGCGTCCCATGGTTTCGCTATTGCTCATCGTAATCGTCGACCTGGCCGCGGTTTGTTAACGTACGGTTGATTTGCGGCGGCTGTGGCCACCGGCTTCGGCGCGGGAGGCACTTGCGCCGTGCCGAAGCCGGTCAGGCGCACCGGCGTCTCCCTCCAGCTTCCGTTGGGGATTCATCTTTACCGACCGCAGAATCGGATTCATCGGCCGGGGAAAAGCTGATTGCCGTGAAGCTTACAGGCGTTAGCCAGCAGATAAGCCCCAAAAGGTCGGTCTGGGCTTTGATAGCTGCGCAGTGTTTTTCGTCCGGTTCTGCGCGGCTCTAGCTTCTTTCGGGAGCCTCAACAACCCACTTACAGATCAGCGGCATTCCGGCATCTTCAGAGGCTCTCCAGACGCAGGCCAGCCGCGGAGTCTCGTCGATCAGTTGCAGATTCTTGTTCATGGTTCCTCCTTGGGTCGTCTAGCGCGCACAGGCGCCTGGCGAGTGCGCACGGCCGAAGGGAACTCGGCGGACGGACCAATAGTTGGGGAGGGGCGGATCGGAAGTTGCCGCTTCCCGATTCAAGCGCTCAATTCACAGGTTGGGTGCTGGGAAGAACGCGGCAGGAAATCGTCGTTAGCCAGGCTAGAGGCGGTCGCCAGAGCGCTCATCGCGGCACAGGGAAGAACTCCGGGTACTCGGGGGTTCCAGTGCGGATTCGATGCTCATGGGTTGGGTTGTTTCTCCTCGGAAGGCAAAACTGCTAGTTTGTTTATACCATACCCCCATAGGGTACTGTCAAGTGGAAAGCCCCGCTGCAGATTAACGCCTCGTTCATCGTCAATTGACAGGAACGTGAAGGACACCCTGTAGCCTCTTTGCCATGAGAAAGACATACATGTGCAGAACCCTCTTATTGGTTGGCCTCTTGATCGCATTCTGTGGCTTGGGCGCAAGAGCGCAGTACGAGAATGGCAGCCTGATGGGCACCATTCATGACGCCACCGGTGCAGCAGTTGGGAATGCTGCTGTGACTGTCACCAACGTCGATACAGGCAATGTGATCAAGGTCGTGGCCAACGGCGCAGGCGATTATGAAGTGCCGTCTCTGCGCGTGGGCGTTTACAATATCGAGGCCACGGCGCCGGGCTTTACGCAGGCCGAGGCCAGGAACATCACGGTCACAGTTGGTGGCCGTCAACGTGTCGACCTCAGCCTCAAGGTGGGCCAGGCCGACGCGACCACGATCGAAGTGAGCGACGTAGCGCTGCAGATTGAGACCGAGACCAGCGAGCGCGGCCAGGAAATTTCAGAGTACCAGTCAGAATCCTTGCCCCTGGTAAGCCGGAACTACTCCGATCTTCTGGGACTGGTGACCGGCTCGCGCCAGGCGCCGACGGCAGCCACGACGACTGCGGTGACCAGCCTGGTTCGCGCTGGAGCATACAACGTAAACGGCCTGCGCAGCATGTTCAACAACTATCTGTTGGACGGCATGGACAATAACGCCTATGGCGAGAGCAACCAGGGCTTCGACAACCAGATTATCCAGCCCAATCCGGATGCCATCGCCATGTTCCAGGTAGTAACCAACAACGAGAGTGCCGAATACGGGCGTTCCGCCGGTGCCACCATCAACGTGGCCTCCAAGAGCGGCACCAAGGACCTTCACGCGACCCTCTACGAATTTGTTCGCAACACCGATCTCAACGCCTACGGCTATTACAAAGCCAAACTCGGCACCTTCAATTACCCCAAGCCGGGATTCAATCGCAACCAGTTTGGTGCCGACTTCGGCGGACCGATTTACAAAAACAAGCTCTTCTTCTTCCTCGATTACGAGGGCTTTCGCCAGACGCTTACCCCCACCGTAGTGATGACCGTCCCCACCGAGACAGAGCTTGGGATCGGCACACCGACCGGCACCCCGGTACTGACGACCGATGTGCGGAATCCGGTGACCGGCGATTCTTTCAAGGCAGGCACACCGATTCCCGCCACGGCCATCAATTCCCAGGCGCAGAATATCCTCAAGTTCTTCGCCAACCTGCCTTCGCAGTGCCTGGTCCCGGCAGGCAGCAGCCTCATCTCCACTTCCGGAGCGACCGACGGCTTGGCGCCGAACGATTGCACCGTCAACGCACCGTTCACCGACAACTCCGACAAGGGCGATCTGCGCATCGATTTCCAGCAGAGCGACAAGAGTTCCTGGTTCCTCAAGATCAGCGATCGCAAAGAGACGGGCATTAACTCCCCGACCCTGCCTGAGCCCCTGGACTCGCAGGCCAACGGCAACGGCCGCACCAAGATTCTCGATCAGCAGGCCGCGCTTGGCTATACGCACATCTTCAGCGCCAACAAAATTCTCGACGTCCGCCTGGCCCTTTCCGGCACCCGAGCCGGTAAGTACACGCTCGCCATCGGCAACAGCGACATCACGTTTCCGGGCTTGCCGACGGTCCAAAACGATCCCACAGTGGCCGGCGGTTTGCCGGGCATGACCATCTCGAACTTTGCCACTTTCGGACGCCAGAGCACCAATCCGCAGTGGCAGAACCCCTCGTTGCTCGATCCCAAAGTCAACTTCTCCTGGGTTAAGGGCAAGCACTCGCTGAAATTCGGCTACGAGTACGAGCACGTTTGGATGGAGGTGCAGGACTCGAACCCGTTGTTTGGCGCCTTCACTTTCGGCGGGGCCTTCAGCGCGTGTTCGGTTGCAGGGACTTGCACCTCTACCTCCGGCGCGGACGAACTCTACTGGGCCGACTTCCTTTTCGGCACCAGTTCTCAATACCAGTTGGCCACCTACTTCCAGGCCCACCTGCTGCAGACCATGCACAGTGTCTACGCACAGGACGACTGGAAGGTCAGCCCCAAACTGACCCTCAACCTGGGTGTGCGCTGGGAGTATGGTTCGCCTTACTCCGAGGCCAACAACAATCTTTCCAACTTCAATGCCAACCCTGCCGCACCGGCCCTGCTGACCATCACCAAGCCCGCCAACTATACGGCCGGTCCCTTCCTGACTCCCTATAACGGCGGCGGCGTGTACGGCAAATCTCTGGTCAATCCCGCCCTGGGCGACTATGCTCCCCGCCTCGGCTTCGCTTACGCCGTTACGCCTACCATCGCCTTCCGCGGGGGCTTTGGCACCAGCTATGTCCACTACACCCGCGCCGGTTCGGGCGATATCCTGCCCATCAACGCGCCCAACGCGCTGTTCAGTACCGTCAACCAGACCGGTCCCTCGCCGGCCACACATTGCCAAAACGGCGCTTCCACATCCTGCTTTGCGACCTTCGATCAGGGTTTCCCACAGGGCTTGGCGACACCCACCAACTTCAACCCCGGAACCGACAATATTACCTATATTCCCAAGGACACTAAGGACAGTTACGTCG
>Ga0181517_10005965_pt1 | contig 10581 bp, 8 predicted proteins | sample PEATcosm2014_Bin_31_FD_119748 | JGI IMG/M metagenome (GOLD analysis project Ga0181517, IMG submission 119748) | Peatland microbial communities from MTU Mesocosm Facility, Houghton, MI, USA - PEATcosm2014_Bin01_30_metaG | ecosystem: Environmental > Terrestrial > Soil > Wetlands > Peat | place... | reverse complement strand
TAAACGCTGAATGCATATAAGCGTGAAACCTTCCCCAAGATGAGATCTCCCAACCGAAAGGTAAGAAGGGCACTGGAAGACTACCAGTTTGATAGGACGGATGTGGAAGCGTGGCGACACGTTGAGCTAACCGTTACTAATTGCCCGTTCGGCTTGACCATAAAATTTACTGCGCACACAGCGCACGCGAACTTTCCGCAGCAAGCGCAACCCGTCAAATATTCTTGAGCCGCCCCGGTGTGGGCGGGCTTCCGAAGCCCGCGAGCCGGCGGACGGCTCCGTCATCAGTTTCTGGGTGACCTTAGCGAGAGGGACCCACCCGTTCCCATCCCGAACACGGTAGTTAAGCCTCTCAGCCCCGATGGTACTGCACAGGCGACTGTGTGGGAGAGTAGGAAGTCGCCCGGTTTAATTTGTGAAAAAGCCTCCTTTTCAGGAGGCTTTTTTGTTTTCCCCGTAACTTTTCACCGGCCTCTCGCCCCCGTCCGTCGCCGGTCCTGCATGATATAGTCGAAAAGCATTTGATAGCTTCCGCGAATCCAGCCGAGTGTTTCCGAGCGACGGCCCCGCCGTCCCGCTTATTCCCTCGCGAGATGAGCTCGCTCTCAAAGCGTTAGGAGATTAACTGTGAATATTTTCGTGGGCAACCTCGATTACAACGTCACCGAGGAGACTGTCCGGAATTTGTTCGAAAGATACGGCGCCGTCAACAGCGCCCGCGTCATGACCGATCGGGAGACGGGGCGCTCCAGGGGTTTCGCCTTCGTCGAGATGCCCAACGATACCGAGGCCGGCCAAGCCATCGCGGCCCTCAACGGATATAACCTGGACGGCCGCGGCCTCAATGTGAACGAAGCCCGTCCCAAGCCCGAGCGCGGATTCGCCGGCGGGGGCGGCGGACGCTTCGCCGCCGGGTCCGGCGGCGGCAGCCGGCCTTCGGGTGGCGCCAACCGGTTCAGCGGCAGCGGTGGTGGCAGCGGCAGCGGCGGCCGCCGCGAGCCTCGCTGGTAATCGCCTGGAATCCGGCCAAAGCTCGGAAGCGTTCCGAAAAGCCCGGGGGCCCCAGCCGCCCGGCTAGACTCCCCCGTGGGTGCCGTTTTCGAGGAACGCCCGCAGGCGATGGCTGCGGCTGGGATGCCGCAGCTTGCGTAGCGCCTTGGCCTCGATCTGCCGGATGCGCTCGCGCGTCACCGCGAAGTTCTGGCCCACCTCTTCGAGCGTGTGCTCGCTGCCGTCCTCCAGGCCGAAGCGCATCTTGATGATCTTCTCCTCGCGCGGCGTGAGCGTCTTGAGCACTTGCGCCGTCTGCTCGCGCAGGTTCAGATCGATGACCGCGTCGGAGGGTGAAATTCCGCGCTGGTCCACGATGAAATCGCCCAGGTGGGATTCCTCTTCCTCCCCGATGGGCGTCTCGAGCGAGATGGGCTCCTGCGCCACGCGCAGCACCTTGCGCACCTTCGAGACCGGCAGTTGCAGGCGCTTGGCGAGCTCCTCGTTGGTGGGCTCGCGGCCCAGCTCCTGGATCATCTGGCGGGACGTGCGGATCAGTTTGTTGATGGTCTCGATCATGTGGACCGGGATCCGTATGGTGCGCGCCTGGTCCGCTATGGCGCGCGTAATGGCCTGCCGCACCCACCACGTGGCGTAAGTCGAGAATTTGTAGCCGCGGCGGTACTCGAACTTATCCACCGCCTTCATCAGCCCGATGTTGCCTTCCTGGATCAGATCGAGAAATTGCAACCCGCGATTGGTGTACCGCTTGGCGATGCTCACCACCAGGCGCAGGTTGGCCTCGATGAGCTCTTTCTTAGCCGCCTCGGCCTCCTGATGGGCCTTGAGGATGATCTCGACCGTGCGCCGCAGCTCGGCCGCCGACGCCCCGAACTGCTCCTCGAGCTGTTGCAGCCGCTGCCCGTGGAAGCGCTGTTCCTTACGCAGCTCGCGAATGCCCTCGGCGCGCCCTCCGGCCCAGGTCTCGAGCTTGCGCTGCACGCGGGCGATCTCGCGCTCCACCGGCATCAGCTCTTCCACCGCCCCCCGCACACGGTCGATCAGGTGGCGAATGAAGGGGCTTTGAAAACGGATGTAGCGAACCATGCGCGAGGTCCGCACGATCAGCCGCCCCAACTCCCACAACTGCCGCCGGTACTGCTTGGGCTTCATGCCGCGCGGGATGGCTTGCAGTTTCTGCCGGCATTGCAGGATGCGCTTGTAATGCCGCGCGATCTCCTCGCTGGCGCGGAGGAACTCCTGCCGCTTCTCCTCCACCAGCTCGTCGGTCAGGATGGGGTCAGAGATCTGAATCACGTCGCGCGCCGAAAACCCGTCGCGCGCGATCTCCTCGCTCATGGCCAGGATTTCGTGAACCACCAGCGGCGCGCGGGAGAGCGATTTCAGGACCGTGTTCTGGCCGCGCTCGATCCGCCGCGCGATCTCCACCTCGCCCTCGCGAGTGAGCAGCGGCACCGTGCCCATCTCCCGCAAGTACATGCGGACCGGGTCGTTGACTTTTTCGCCGACGCCGGCCGCCAGTTCCAGATCGAGCAGCTCTTCCTCTTCGAGCTTCTTCTCGAAATCTTTGGCTTCCTCGAGGATTTCGATGCCGGCGCCATCCAGGCCGGCTAGGACGTCTTCCAGCTCGGCGCCCGTCGAAAGATCGCCGGGCAGAATTTCGCTAACCTCGTCGTACAAGACAAAGCCCTTCTCTTTGCCCATCTCGACGAGACGCTGCAAGCCATCGAATTTGTCGTCAGACGCCACTGAAGCCCCGCACTCCCGGCGGACGTTGATCCCAAACATTGTATATCACGGCGATTCTCCCGGCGTGCCGGTAAACACCCGGTATCGGGCGGCTCATCCGGCAGCCTCCCGCGGCCTATCCAGCCGCTGCAGCTCGGCCGCCAGCCGCAATGCCTCGGCCATGTCGCCGGCGCGCTCGGCTTCCTTCACGCGCGCCTTCAACTGCGCGCGGCGGAACTGCTCTTCCGAACGCTTCATGCTCTCCAGGCAATGCCGGCCGTATTCCGGCGTGATCTCGTGCTGCTCCGCCTCCTCGGAAAACAGAACCTCCGCCAGCAGGCTCTGATCGCCCTCCTCCAGCCGTGCGTTGAGCGCCTCGAATCCGACCGTCTCTCCCGCCGTCGCCATTCCCAGAACGGTCTGGAAGATCCGCCGCGTAACCAGGCGGTTCAAAATTTCGAGCCCCGCGAGATCGCCCAGCAGAGCGTCGCGGCCTCCGCCTTCCGCCAGCACTGCCGCCAGCAGCCCCCTTTCATCGGCGCGCACCGCCTCGCGGGGCCGCTCGATGGTCTTCTCCTGCCGGTCCGCCGCGGATTTTCGGAAGCTCTCGAGCACGGCCCCGTCGCTCACCCCGATATAGCCCGCCAGATCGTGCACCACCGCCAGCCGCTCCAGCCGGTCGGGAATGCGCTGCACCGCGGGGAGCAAAAACTTAAGCACCGCCACCACGCCCTCACTCGAGTGCACGTCGTATCGGGTACGCGCACGATCCGCCAGCCAGTAAAAATATCCCTTGGCGCCGTTCAGGCGCTCCCGGTAGGCCTCCGCGCCGCGCTCCTTACAATACTCGTCCGGATCCAGCTCGCCATCGAGCTCCATGATGCGCACCTGCATGCTCTCGTCCAGCAGCAGGTTGATCGACCGCTCCGCCGCGGCCGCCCCCGGAGCGTCCGGATCGAAATTCACCACGATATGCTGCGAGTGGCGCTTCAAAGCCTGGATCTGCGCCGTGGTCAGTGCAGTCCCGCAGCTCGCCACCACGGCCGGAAAACCGGCCGCCGAGACGCCGATCGCATCCATGTAGCCTTCCACCAGAATTACCCGGTCATCTTTGCGAACTGCCTCCTTGGCCCGGTGCAGGTTGTACAACACCGAACTCTTCCTATATATCGGCGTTTCCGGGGAATTCAAATACTTGGGATTATCCTCGGCTGCGAGGGCCCGCCCCCCGAAGGCGATCACGCGGCCCGATTCGTTGTGGATGGGAAACATCAGGCGGTTGCGGAAGGCGTCGTAAAAGCTTCCGTCGTCGCGCTTCCGCACCAGCCCGCAGACTTCCAGCCGTTCCGCCTGGAACCCCCGCCCCTCGAGTACCCGTAGGAGCGCGCGGCCCGAGCGGTCGGCGTACCCCAGCCCGAATTTCTCGATGGTCTCGGGCGCCACGCCGCGCTTGGCCAGGTAGGCGCGCGCCGCTTCGCCCGCCGGCCCGGCCAGGCTGGCGCGAAACTGCTCCTGGGCCAGCTCATGCATCTGGAAAAGGGCGTCGCGCAGCCGGGATTCTTCGTCGGCGTATTGCGTGCGCTTGGGCATGGGAATGCCGTAGCGCTCGGCCAGGCTCTTGAGGGCCTCGTAGAAGCTCACGTGCTCCATTTCCATCACGAAGTGGATGGCGTCCCCTTTGGCATGGCAGCCGAAGCAGTAATAAAACTGCCGGGCCGCGTGCACCGAGAAGGAAGGCGTCTTTTCGGAGTGAAACGGACACAGCCCGGTGTACCGGTAGCTGCTGGATTTGCGCAGGCGCACGTATTCGCCGATCACGCTGACGATGTCTACCGAGGATTTCAACTGCTCGACGAAGTCCATGCCCTGCCCTGGGGACATTATCCTCCCGCGCCATGTATCACCGCAGTTAATTCTGGCGTGCTAACCGAAGTGAACTTGTCGCGGGAAAGGGACTGGCGCCTAAACTGGCACTGTATGCTGTCCGTGAGGATTCTAGAGGAGCTGAGTCCCCACGTTCGGCTCGCCACCGCCGTGCTGCCGTTTGCCGTGGCGATGCTCCTGCGCCTGGCAATGGGCAGGAGCCGCCTGGCCGGCGTGCTCATTTCGCTGAGCACCGCCTGGTTTGCGCTGAACGTGTTTGTGGCGCCGTACTCGCCGGCTATGCAGCAGGATCTGATGCGGCTGCGCGCGGTCCTGCGTTAGCCAGGTGGGGCGTGCTTTAGCTCGCCCAAAAAGCGCGGCAAAACACACGCCGCCCCACTCTAGGCTTCAGCAGAGTTCGTAGTGGCGCAGGATCTCCACCCAGCGGTTCTGCGCCTTCAAGAGCAGTTCCACAACCTCGCGCAGGGCCCCGGCGCCGCCGTGCGCCTGGGTTACGTAATGCGCCGCGGCTTTCACCTCTGGCCGCGCATTGGCCGGGGCGATGGCCAGCCCCACACGGTGCATCACCACCACGTCGGTGAGGTCGTCGCCTACGTAAGCCACTTCGCTCCCGTCGATGGCCGCTTTCACCAGAATCTCTTCGAGGATCGGAATCTTCTCAATGTGCCCCTGGTAGACGTAGGTCATGTTGCACTGGCGCGCGCGCTCCACCGTGGCTGGCGAAAGGCGGCCGCTGATCACGCCGGTCTGGATGCCCTTCCAGCCCAGCCATTGCAGAGCGATGCCGTCCTGCGTGTCGAAACCCTTGGTCTCGGCCATGTTTCCCTGGCTGTCCGGCACGTAGTACAACTTGCCATCGGTGAGCACGCCGTCCACATCCATCAGCAGCAGCTTGATCCGCGCGGCTTGCGAAGTGATATCGATTTCCGTCTTCATCTTTGTATCCGCGCCGATCCGCCCTTGGCGAACGAGCGTACCTGCTCCAGCGTGGCCATGGTGGTGTCGCCCGGGAAGGTCGTGAGCAGTGCGCCGTGCGCCCATCCCAGTTTGACCGCCTCCTCCAGGGGTTCACCCGCCATCAAGCCGTAGAACAGCCCCGATGCAAAACCGTCTCCGCCGCCCACGCGGTCGTGTATATCCAGTTCGGCCGTGGGAGCGGTGTAGTTCTTGCCGTTGATCCACGCCACCGCGCTCCAACTGTGATGGCTGGTGGAGTGTACGTCGCGCAGCGTGGTGGCCACCACCTTGACGCGCGGATACTTTGCGGTCACCTGGCCGATCATGCCGAAAAACGCGCTCGGGTCGAGCTTGTTCTTGGCCGCCACCTCGGGTCCCGCCATTCCCAGCCCCTTCTGCAAGTCCTCTTCGTTGCCCACCAGCACATCCACGTTCTCGACGATGCGGTTCAGCACCTCCGCCGCGCGCTGCTCGCCTCCCCAGATGCCCCACAGCTTGGCGCGATAGTTCAGATCGAAGGAGACCACCGCGCCGGCCTCGCGGGCCGCCTGCATGCCCTCGATGATCAACTCGCTGGTGGTGGGCGAAAGGGCCGCGAAGATGCCGCCGCTGTGGAACCAGCGCACGCCGCCCGCGAAGATGGTTTTCCAGTCGAAATCGCCCGGCTTCAGGCGCGCCGCGGCTTCGTTGCACCGGTTATAGAAGACCACCGGGCCGCGCACGCCCAAGCCGCGATCGCTGTAGACCGTAGCCATGTTGGGGCCGGTCACGCCATCGTGCTTGAAGCGCTTGTAGAAGGGCTTCACGCCCATGGCGCGTACGCGCTCGGCGATCAGATCCCCGATGGGGTAATCCACCATCGCGCTGACGATTCCGGTGCGCAGGCCGAAACAATCGGCCAGATTGGCGGCGCAGTTAAATTCGCCGCCGCTGACGTGGATCTTGCACTCGGTAGCCTTGCGAAAAGGAATAATCCCGGGATCCAGGCGATTGACCAGCGCGCCGAGCGAAACGAAATCGAGCGCGCCATCCGGGCGGATATTCAGACCATGACTCATAATCTTCTCCGAAGTCAGTTACAGCTTGTCGGGAACCGATCCCTTACGGGGTGCCCTTCGGGCCCGGCTCCGCAAACGGCTGCCGCTACACCGTGTAAGTGCCGGCCGCGACGTGGCCGCCCGTGCCGGTCCAGTTGGTATGGAAATACTGGCCGCGCGGCCGGTCCACGCGCTCGTACGTGTGGGCGCCGAAATAATCGCGTTGCGCCTGCAGGAGATTGGCCGGCAGCCGCGCGCTGCGGTACCCGTCGTAGAACGCCAGCGCCGTGGTAAACGCGGGCACCGGCACGCCCGCCGTGACCGCTTGCGCTACCACGCGCCGCCAGGAAAGCTGGCAGTGTTCGATCAGGTCGCGGAAGTAGCCGTCCAGCAGCAGGTTGCTCAGGTTCGGATCGTGATCGAAGGCGCCCTTAATCTTGCTCAGGAACACCGAGCGGATGATGCATCCCGCGCGCCACACCATGGCGATGCCGCCGTAGTTGAGGTTCCAGTGATATTCCTTGGCGGCCTCGCGCAGCAGCATGAAGCCCTGCGCGTAAGAGACCACCTTGGAAGCCAGCAGCGCCTGGCGGATATCCTCGACGAAAGCCTGGCGGTCGCCGTCGAACTTGAACTTCGGGCCGCTCAGGATCTTGGAGGCCTCCACGCGGGCGTCCTTCATGGCGCTCAGGCAGCGCGCGTACACGGCCTCGCCGATCAGCGTCACGGGCATCCCCAGGTCGAGCGAGGAGACGCTGGTCCACTTGCCGGTGCCCTTCTGGCCGGCGGTGTCCAGAATGAGATCCACCACCGCGGCGCCGCTCTCATCTTTGTAGCCCAGGATGTCGCGCGTGATCTGGATCAGGTAGCTGTCCAGGTCGCCGCGGTTCCACTCGTCGAACACCTTGTACATCTCGGCATTGCTCATTCCCAGGCCTTCCTTGAGCAGTTGGTAGGCCTCGCAGATGAGCTGCATGTCGCCGTACTCGATGCCGTTGTGGGTCATCTTCACGAAATGACCCGCGCCGTCTTCGCCCATCCAGTCGCAGCAGGGTTCGCCCGCCGGGGTGCGTGCGCAGATGGCCTGGAAAATGTCCTTCACCAGGGGCCACGCCTTGGGGCTGCCGCCCGGCATCATCGAGGGACCGAAGCGCGCGCCCTCTTCGCCGCCCGAAACGCCCGTTCCGATGTACAGCAGGCCCTTGCTTTCAAGCTCTTTGGTCCGCCGGATGGTGTCCGGGAAATGCGAGTTGCCGCCATCGATGATCAGGTCGCCCGGCTCCAGGTGAGGCAGCAGTTGGTCGATGAAATCGTCCACGGGCTTGCCGGCCTTCACCATCAGCATGATCTTGCGCGGCCGCTTGAGAAGCGCGACCAGCTCCTCGATCGAGTGCGCGCCGACGATGGTCTTGCGCCCCTTGGCGGCGTCGTTCAGAAACTCGTCCACCTTCGAGACGGTGCGGTTGAAGGCCACCACGGTGTAGCCGTGGTCGTTCATGTTCAAAATCAGGTTCTGGCCCATTACGGCCAGACCGATCAATGCGATGTCGGCGGTTGGTTCCATATTCAGGCTCCCCGTGCTCGGATCTACAGCCGGGCCGCGCGGGTCACGCGTAAACGCAGACCTGGGGCCCAGAGCGACTCAAAGCGTTCCGAATATTACAGACGTCAATCTCCCTTATAGCACGCGTTCCTCTGCATACCCAAGCCCAGCCCATCTTCATCGCCGCCGCTTCTGCTAGCCTGCGAGTATGCTCGAACGCGTGGCCGCGGCGATGGCGCGCTACCGTATGGTCGCCCCAGGAGATTCCGTGGGCGTCGCCGTCTCCGGAGGCGCCGATTCCGTCTGCCTGCTCTACGTCCTTCGGGAGCTGGCGCCGCGCTGGAACCTGCGTTTGAGCGTGCTGCACCTGAACCATCGGCTGCGCGGCGAAGACTCCCGCCGGGATGCCGAATTCGTCGCGGACCTGGCGGCCCAACTGGGATTTCGGGCGGAGGTTCGCGAGGCGGATGTCGCGGCCGTGCCCGGCAACCTGGAACAAGCCGCCCGGGAAGCCCGCCTGGCCTTCTTTCGCGAGGCCATCGCCGGCGGCACGATTGCCAAAGTGGCCGTCGGGCATACCCGCTCCGACCAGGCCGAGACGGTGCTGTTCCGCTTCCTGCGCGGGGCCGGATCGGCGGGCCTGGCCGGCATACGGCCGGTCACCTCCGAGGGCATCGTGCGGCCTCTACTGGGCGTCACCCGCGCGGAAGTGGAGGAATTTCTGCGCGCCCGCGGCCTCCCGTGGCGGGAAGATGCCACCAATCGCAGCCTGGAATTTGCGCGCAACCGCATCCGCCACGAATTGCTCCCCGAGCTTGCGCGAAATTGGAATCCGGCCATTGCCGAGACCCTGGCGAACCTCGCCGATTGGGCCTGCGCCGAGGAGGAGTACTGGGAGCGGGAACTCGACCGGCTGAGCGCCGGCCGGCTATCCGAACGCCAGGGAGCCGTATTCCTGCGCGCCGACGATCTGCGCGGGCTGCCTCTGGCCGCCGCCCGCCGCCTCCTGCGCCGGGCCATGGAACGCGTGAAGGGAGATCTTCGCGGCATCGATTTCCAGCACATCTCGACGGTGCTGGAACTGGCCTCCTCCATCGAGGGCCATGGCCGCGTGCAGGCACCGGGACTGGATATCTTTCGCTCCTTCGAGTGGCTGCGCATCGCGCGGCCGGTTACAGATTCGCTGGCATCGCGTGATTACGCGGTGACGGCCGAACTCCCGGGAGTGGCGCGGGTGCCCGCCAGGGGAATCGCGGTTTCCCTGGAACTAATTGAAAATTCGGAATCTTCCGCCCCCCCCGATTCCGTATATAATAACAGTGGTACAAGTTGGCTGGATGGTGGGAAGGTCACGGGTCCGCTGGAGTTGCGGAACTGGAGGCCGGGCGACCAATACTGGCCGTTGGGGAGCGCGGGCCGGGAGAAAATTAAGACCTTCTTCCAGGAGGCCCGTATTCCGCTATGGGAGCGGCGGCACTGGCCGGTTCTGACAGCGGGGGGATCGATTGTCTGGGCCAGGAAGTTCGGTCCGGATGCGCGGGTCGCGGCGGGGCCGGGTTGCCGCGCGCTTATCCTGGTCCGGGAAGTAGACACCCCGGCCGTGAGTGGGAAATGCTCAACAAGCGGGAATCGGGATCCGTTGGGCGGCGTCTAACAAGAGTAGACCGGTTTTGGAGGTTTCGTGAATTCTAATATCAAGACCCTCGTTTTCTGGGCCGTACTCATATGTGTGGTGGTGCTGCTGGTTGCGGTGGTCCGTACCGGTCAGGGACCCAAAGAGCAGAACATCAGTTTTACCGAGTTCCTGGACAAGGTTCAGGCCGGCGAGGTCAAGGAAGTCAACATCACCGGCAACGAGGTCCACGGGTTATTCCAGAACCCCAATCTTGGTCTGCACACTTTCGTACCCGCTAACTATCCCGATCTCTATAACCTGCTGCGCGATAAGAAGGTCAACGTCACCATTAAGGACACCTCCTCGGGGAGCTGGATCTCGATTCTGTTGAACGCCTCGCCCTTCATCGTTCTGCTGGCCTTCTGGATTTTCATGATGCGCCAGATGCAGAGCGGCGGAAACAAGGCCCTGAGCTTTGGCAAGAGCCGCGCCCGCCTGCATTCCACGCAGCAGAAGAAGGTCACTTTCAAGGACGTGGCCGGCGTGGAAGAGGCCAAGGAAGAGCTTCAGGAGATCATCGAGTTCCTGCGCGAGCCGCAGAAATTCCAGAAGCTGGGCGGCCGCATTCCCAAAGGCGTGCTGCTGATCGGCCCTCCCGGAACCGGCAAAACCCTCCTGGCGCGCGCTATCGCCGGGGAAGCCAGCGTGCCATTCTTTTCCATCTCTGGATCGGATTTCGTCGAGATGTTCGTGGGCGTGGGCGCCAGCCGCGTGCGCGACCTGTTCGAACAAGGCAAGAAGAACGC
>Ga0181517_10005961_pt1 | contig 10585 bp, 8 predicted proteins | sample PEATcosm2014_Bin_31_FD_119748 | JGI IMG/M metagenome (GOLD analysis project Ga0181517, IMG submission 119748) | Peatland microbial communities from MTU Mesocosm Facility, Houghton, MI, USA - PEATcosm2014_Bin01_30_metaG | ecosystem: Environmental > Terrestrial > Soil > Wetlands > Peat | place... | reverse complement strand
TGGCGTGGCGCGGCGTGGCACGGCCGGGCAAGGCAGGGCAGGGCGCGGCGAGGCAAGGCACGGCGAGGCATGACGTTGACCGACACAAACGAACGGCCTGCGCGAAGCTCGCTACGTCGTGCTGGGCGTGCAGCTCACGCGAGAGCAGTGGGAGGCGATCGTTGCCACACTGGGGGCTGCCTCGTGAGCACCCCCGCCGGTCGCGTGCGGTTGGAGGTCGAGCGCGTTGCGGGGAGCTTCTTCGCGCCGGAGAAGCAGGCGGCGTAAGGAAGGCTGCGAGGAGCTTGATGGTCGACCTCCGGAGGCGCACACGCCCCTCCGGACATCGGCAACCCAGCCGAGGCGGCGCGGAGCCCTTTCCGCGCAGGAGAAGACCCACCATGGAAAGCATCACGAGAGAGAACGGCGCGGCGCGGTTGAAGCTCGAGCAGGTCATCGCGGCGGGCAAGGCGAGCGGCGCGGCGACGCTGGAGCGCATCCGGGCGAACGTACCGCACGACGACATCGTACGCGCGGGCGCGTTCCGGTTCGTTCCCCGACCGGACTGGACCGTTGAGGACCGGACCGGCAAGCCGATCGTCAGCGGGTACAACGTGCAGATGCAGTACGGACAGAACGGCTCCGCGTTCACGCTGCACAAGCACGCGTTCGGGCAACTCGCGGAGCGCGCGGGCGTTCCCGCCGCGTACCTCGGGGAGCTCGCGACGAGCACGGAGAGCTGGCAGCAGCAGCTCGCGCTCCGCGTCCTGAACGACCACATGCACGAGGGGCGCGGCAACGACCGGATGCTCGTCCGGAGCGTCCGCGGAGAGGTTCGCGGGCTGCTGAGCGACAAGTACAGGCGGCTCGATAGCTTCTCGCTCATCAGCGCGTTCGCGGAGGAGTGTGAGAAGCTCGGTGCCGCGCCCGCGGGGGATGCGCGGCACCTAGCCGGGTACGTTTCGGACACGCGTGTTGCGCTGAAGGTCATCTTGCCGACGATCTTCGAGCCCGTACCGGGGGAGGCGCTCGCGGTCGGCGTCGAGTGGTTCAACAGCGACTACGGCGCGGGGAAGTACGGGCTGCGCTCCTTCCTTCTCCGGCTCGTCTGCCTGAACGGCGCCGTCCGGGAGGACGACTTCAGCCAGGTACACCTCGGAGGGCGGCTCACCGACGAGATCCAGTACAGCGACCGGACGCTGCGGCTCGATACGGCGGCGACGGAGAGCGCGACGCGCGACCATGTCCGGGCGCTCCTGAATCCGAAGCGCGTCGAGCAGAGCATCGCGGCGATCCGGAGCGCGAACGAGAAGGGCATCGACTGGGCGCACGCCCGGACGCGGCTCGGCAAGGCGCTCCTGAAGGGGGAGCTCGAGGCGGTGAAGAACGCGTTCGAGGGTCCGGACTGCGTCAACCTTCCGCCGGCGCAGACGGAGTGGCGGCTGAGCAATGCCGTCTCCTGGATCGCGGGCGCAACGGAGGACGCGGACCGGCGGCTCGAGCTCGAGCGCGTTGCGGGGAGCTTCTTCGCGCCGGAGAAGCAGGCGGCGTAAGGAAGGCTGCGAGGAGCTTGAGGTCGACCTCAAGCTCCTCGTACCCGCTCGGGTGGACTCGCCGTAGCGTGCTTCCAGGCAGAGGCAGGAGACGGCGCGCGGGTTCGACTCCCGCGGAGCGGACGGAGGTGACGAAGATGGACATGGTTTCGGTCAAGAGCAGCAACATCGCCGCGGTCGGCTACGAGTCGGAACGGAGGATGCTCCGGGTGCAGTTCAGCAACGGGGGGGCGTACGACTACCGGGACGTACCGCCGGACGTCTACGAGGAGTTGAAGGACGCGAGCAGCGTCGGCTCCTACTTCGCCAAGTGCGTGAAGGGGAAGTACGAGAGCGCGAAGACGGAGAGCATCTCGGCGTCGGTGCGCCCGGAGGTCCCGACCGGGTGGCGGCAGCTGCTCGACGAGGAGCTCTTCGTGCTCGAGCGCGCGGTCCTCGCCGCCGCGGTCGTTTGCTACGGCGCCGAGGCGATGGCAGATGACTTCGTGAAGCTCGCTGATGCGGTCGAGAAGTACACGAAGCACCCGAAGTACGGGCAGGCGAACAAGGTCGTTCCCAGGAGCCTGAGCAAGGCGTAAGACTTGAGCCCCCCGGAGGCGCCCGCGTCCGGGGGAGCAGAGGAGACCCACCACGATGCGCGACGCACTCGCAACGGCTCTGCGCGCCCTGTACGCGAAAGAGACGACCTTCAGAGCGTTCTATCTCTCGACCCGGCAGGAGTGGCGCCGCATGGCGCTCGCGCTCTATCGAGGGTTCAAGCTGCCGCCGACCGTCAGCGTGGAGGACGTCGAGCAGGAGCTCCTCCTCGGCGCTTGGCAGGCGGTCGGTCGCTGGGACGCCGCCGGGATGAGCCTCTGCGCCTACGTCGTCTGGAGCGCGCACAACAAGGCGACGCGGTGGATCCACTTGCAGCGCCAGGCGAACAAGCACACGCGCAAGGGACCGGGGCAGTACGCGTGGTGCGTCGCCTCACTGGCGCGCGACGGAGACGCGGACGGGAGCCGCGTCCTGGAGAACCACGCGGACGGTAAGCCGCTCGCGGAGGCGGCGCACGACTACGGCGAGCTGCTCCGGCTTCTCCCGGAGGTTGCGACGACGGTGGCGGGGCATGCGGCGCTCGAGCACTTCATCGCAGCCGGGGGGGATGCGGAGGAGGCGGCGCGGCTCTGGCGGAAGAATGCGGCGGAGCGGAGCCTGTACCAGCTCCGGTCGCAGGCGGAGGCGAAGCGGATCATCGAGAACGAACTTTGGTACGCGCGGCGCGTACTACTGCACGATGACGGAGGAGTCTGACCATGGAGAGCGACGACAGCGAGAAGAAGGGTATCGATCTGGAGAAGTGCGACAAGCAGCGCATGAGGGCGGCGTGCCAGACGGCGAAGCTGGTCATCCCGGCGAAGGCGGAGGCGGTCGTGCTCGCGGAGCTCCTGACGGCGCACTACACGAAGCAGCGCGCGCAGGGGGTCGACATGGCGATCTGTGACAAGTGCAACGGGGTCGGCCCCGCGGCGCACCCGCGCTGCCCGTTCTGCGGCGAGCTGAACAGCCCGCCGGAGAGCAGCGCCATCGGCGGCGGGAGCGAGAGCGAGGCGGATAGCTCGATGGCGCTCGCGACCGTGGAGGAGAAGGGGCACATCGTTCCGGCGGGGCAGAGCGTCTTTACGCGCCCGGTCGTTGCGGCCGGGCGCCCGCCCGCGAAGGCGACGGAGGGGGAGCTCGAGGTCGAAGTCGGGAATCTTCAGCGGTTCAAGCGCACGTTCAGCGAGAACAGCTGGGACATCGGCAACTCGCTCAACCGGATCGCGGCGGAGACGCCGGACCGTCCCGCGCTCTGGAAGCTCCGGATGGAGGAGGACGGCAAGACGCCGGCGTACCAGAACTTCAAGGGTTTCCTCCGGGCCGAGACGGGCATCAGCTGGCGCATGGCGCAGGGACTGATGGCGGTCGCGTCGAAGTACCGCCGTGAGGACGTCGCGCTGACGGGGACGGCGAAGCTCGAGGTCGTGCTGAACGCGCCTCCGAGCGAGCGTAAGCGCCTGCTCGCGACCGCGCAGACGACGCCGCTGAAGAAGCTCCGCGCGCACGTGAAGGAGCTCAACATCGCGGCGGGACGCGGGGAGGCGCAGCGGAAGGGCAAGGAGACGCTTGCGGCGAACCGGGCGGCGGCGGGAAAGACGACGGCGGAGAAGCCGGTGAAGGCGGCGCCGGGAACCGGGCTGACGACCCTCGTGCTCCCGCGGCCGACGGGCAGCATCTGGCTCTACCGGCGGAACAAGGACAACGACGGAAAGAACATCCGGGCGACGCAGCTCTCGGACAACTACGGCTGGATCGACGCGCAGAACGGCGTGCAGCTCATGCTCACGGTCGAGAAGCTCCCGGATAACAAGGGGCTGAAGGTCCACTACGAGGCGAAGCGCGTCGAGGTCTGAGGTCGACCTCATGCTCGGAAGCGCCATCATCTCCCGTATGCAGTGGCACGAAGGGAAGTGGTGGCGCTTCGCGTGGTCTCGTTCCCGGGCGACGGTGATTTACGACTGGGACGGGCGCTGGACGCGCCTCTTCGGCCGTCTCTGGTTTCTGACCCGGCGCATCGTGCGGAGCCGCGCGGGAAGATGAGCAGCGTCGTCAACGCGTACCTCGAAGGGGACGAGGAGCACGTACGGCTACTGCACCGCGCGGAGGACGGGTGCCTCGATACGCACCGCGTGCTCGCTGACTTCTGCGTCTACTTCCGCCGGGACGAGGTCGACGAGGCGCTCGTCCGCGGGTGGCGCAAGGACCCGCTCTGCGCCGGCTACCGGACCGAGGGGGACTGGCTCCGGACGCGCTGGCGCGGCTGGAACGCCCGGCGCGGCGTCGTGCACGAGATGCACGAGCGCGGGGTGCCGACCTACGAGGGTGACGTCTCGCCCGTGAAGCGCTGGATGGCGGACCACCCGGAGGTCGAGATCCAGAAGCCGCGCAGGGTCTATCTCGACATCGAGACGGACTCCCGCGTACCGCTCGGAGAGGCGAAGGAGAAGGGCGCGCGCGTCCTGGTCTGGAGCCTCGTCGATGAGGCGGGGAACCACGCGGAGGGCGTACTCGAGGAGGATACGGACCCGGCGGAGCGCGCGCTGCTCGAGCGCCTCTACCGGATGCTTGATCCGTTCGACCAGATCTGCGCCTGGAACGGCGACGAGTTCGACTTCCCTATCCTCGGCAAGCGGACGAAGGCGCGGCGTATCTCCGGCGGCTTCCCGCGGCGCTGGCTGCGGATGGACCACATGGTGCTCTACCGCCGGATGAACACGCAGGTCGCGGAGAGCGGGGAGGAGAAGCAGAGCTATGCGCTCAGCGCCGTCGCGCACGCGCAGCTTGGGGAGGGGAAGGACGACGTCGACGCGTCGAAGAGCTACCAGCTCTGGGAGGCGGGCGGAGAGGCGTGCGACGCGCTCGTCCGGTACTGCTACCGGGACACCGACCTGATGCGCCGCGTCGAGGCGAAGACGGGCTACCTCGCGTTGCATCAGACCATTGCCGAGATCTGCGGGCTCTTCCCGGACTCCTACGCGCTACTGCCGACGGCGCAGATGGATGCGAACCTCCTGCGGCTTGGTCGCGGGCGCGGTATCCACTTCCCGACGGCGACGAAGAGCGTCGAGTTGAACCAGGAGCAGTACAAGGGGAGCTACAACAAGGCGCCGCCGGAGCGCGCCGGCATCCTGAAGGGCGTCCACGTCGTCGACTTCAGCGGCATGTACGCGAGCATCATGGTCTCGTGGAACATGAGCTTCGAGACCCGCGTGATGGGTCCGCCCTCCGGACCTCTCCCGCTGAACCGGTGCCGTTCGCCGAAGACCGGCATCTGCTTCCGTACCGACGTACTCGGCGTCGTGCCGGAGACCATCGAGCGGTTGCTCGCGGAGCGTAAGAAGTGGAGCGCCGTCCGCGATTCTCTTCCGCCCGGGACGCCGGAGGCGCACGACGCGGAGCGGAGGACGAACGGGTACAAGGTCACGGGGAACGCGATGTACGGCGCGCAGGGCAACCGCGGGTGCCGCTTCTACGACAAGCGGGTCGCGGAGAGCGTCTCGCAGACCGGCGCCTGGCTCGCGGAGAAGACGGAGTGGGCGCTCGTCGAGCGCGAGAAGGGCGCGAGCGTCATCTACGTCGACACGGACGGGCTCTGGCTCACGGGCGTCGACCGAGCGTGGACGACGGGCGCCGTCGCCTGGCTGAACGCGGAGGTCTACCCGCGGTTGCTGAAGGAGTGCGGCTGCGCGAAGAACATCGTGAAGCTCGCGTACGAGAAGGAGTTCGAGCGCGTCATCTTCGTCGGGGCGAAGAACTACATCGGCCGTTTCGCGCACTACAAGGGTACGGAGGCGGTCGCGGGGAGCCGGCCCGAGATCAAGGGCGTGGCGTACAAGCGCGGGGACAGCGCGAAGCTGACGCGGGAGATGATGGCGGAGGCGATCGACCTGCTCGTCGGCGGGATGAAGGTCGTGGCGGAGCCCGGTCCGACGGAGGACATCGCGCGCTACGAGGAGATGGTGACGCGCTGGCGCACGCGGATCCTCGAAGCGCCGCTTGCGGTGGAGGACGTTCAGACCGTGAAGGGTCTCTCGCAGGAGGTGAAGCACTACGCCTCTCGGAAGAGCACGAAGGGGAACGTCGTCGCGGACCCGCCACACGTCAGGGTGGCGAAGATGCTGCAAGCGCGCGGCGCGTACGTCGGCATGGGGACGAAGATCGCGTACGTCGTGACCGACGCGTGCGCGAAGCCGCAGGCGGTCATCCCGGCGTGTGACTACGAGGGCGTGTGTGACCGCCGCTACCTCTGGGACAGCGTCGTGTGGGGACCGACCCGGGCGCTACTCGAGAGCGCGTTCCCGGCGCACGACTGGGCGCAGTTCGACGCGCCGGGGAAGCGGGCGACGCGGGAGCTCTTTCCGGAGGAGGCGCCGAAGCCGAAGCGGGTCGTGCGCAAGGCGAAGCCTCGGACGGGGAACCTCTTCGGCGCCGACGGGGCTTGAGGTCGACCTCAGGGGCGGCATCATCCTCCGCATGAACAACCCCCCCTTGAGGAAACGAAGCGAGATCGGCAGGGCGAAGACTCCGGCGACGGCGGCGCAGCAAGTGCTCGGACGCGCGGAGGAGTCGTTCACGGAGTTCGAGACGGAGACGGCGGCGCAGATCGCGCCCGCTCCGGCGGAGGAGAACATCAGCGAGTTCGTCACAAGCCTGGAGATGGAGGGGATCAAGGTCAGCCTCATCGACGCCGCGGGCTGGGGAACGGCGAAGCGGCAGGCGGTTCGGGACTGGCTGAAGACGAAGGATCCGTGCGTCTGCGTACCGGAGTTCTTGCAGCCGTACTTCGGGAAGAAGGAAGAGACGCTGCTCTCGCCGGCACCGCAGCACAATCTCCGGGCGATCTGGCAGAGGCTCTTCGACTTCGGGCTCGACATCACGCAGGTGCAGGTCGCGGCGTTCAAGCCGTTGCAGCTCGACGTCATCCAGGCGTGGTTCGACCAGGGCGCGCTCGAGGGCGCTCGGCCGGAGTTCCTCGATCCGTACGTCTCGGCGCTGAAGCAGTCAGTCGCTTCGCCGCCGCCGAAGCCGCTCGCGCAGAGGATGGCGGAGGGGATCGCGCAGGTACGTGCGGAGCGGGCAGCGCAGGTCGAGACGCAGCCGGTCGCGCAGACGAAGGGGCTCGAGGCGCCGCCGCGGGAGCGTCCGAGCGAGGCGAGGATTCCGGTGGACCGGGGGAGCGTCAGGGACATCACGGTCTCGGAGAGCGAGGACTACAACCGGCTCGTCGAGACCATCCTGAAGGAGCTCGACCTCGACCGCGAGTACGCGGAGCTCGAGGCGCTCCTGGAGGTCGGGGACAACCGGCGCGACTACGCGACGCTGAACGAGCAGGTCGACAAGGCGGACCGGCGCGCGCTCCAGGCGAACGCGCTCTGGGGCAACGCGGTCATCTGTCACGAGAAGCTGAAGCTCGATCAGCAGGAGGTCGACGCGTCGCTCTGGCGCGAGGCGACGGAGGCGCTCGAGAAGTCGGCGCCGGTCGAAGAGGCGGAGGAGCCGGAGCTCGACGCGGACGGGAAGAAGAGGAAGAAGGCGGCGGCGCCGCGCAAGAAGCCGATCACGAACGTCGACGTCGAGGCGAAGCTCCGCGAGCTCTATCCGGACGAGTGGCGTGAGGGGAAGCTCCGGGTGAAGAAGAGCGAGCTGACGGTCGAGCGCTGTCGGCAGTTCTCCGAGCGCTGGTCGAACCGCTGCCGCGCGCTCGCGGGCATGCTCGCGGCGTGTCGGAAGTAGGGGCTTGAGGTCGACCTCAAGGCGCGGAGCGGCATCATCCAAGGCACACGAAAGGACGACAACGATGAGCGGTCTACAGAGCGGTTTGACCCCGATGGGCGTGCAGGACTTCCTCGATTACGAGAGCCGAGGGGGGCGCTCCGGCTTCCTCGGTGCGGACTGGAAGAAGAAGGGCGTCTTGTACTTCGCCCTTCACCGCCTGCTGCCCTTCGCCGCGGGCTGGCAGCACGGGCTCCCGCGCATCGACGTGCGGGACAACGCGGAGACGCACCAGCCGCAGAGGATGGTCTTCAGCGGCTCGTACAAGTGCCTGGAGGAAGACTCGCTCTTGAAGGAGCAGTATCGGCGTGACCGCGACACGGGGGCGCGCAAGAACCCGCCGCGCATCTGTCCGCTCTGCCTCATGGTCGAGTACGTCCACGCGGCGGTCATCGCCGGGGGGCTGCACTGGCTCACGCCGATCTTCGACTTCGACGCCGGGGACCCGAACACGCGGGTCATCATCCGGGCGGCGGGCATGTGGAACGGCTACAAGCCGGACCGGCTCGGGGACGCCGAGAAGCAGGAGATGGCGGACGCCGGTATCAGCCCGAAGTACGGCTGGAAGGAGAACTGCCAAGCCGGGCTGAAGTACGTGCTCTGCCTCGTGGACCTCGATAACGTGGCGAAGGGCGTCCAGATCATGAAGGAGGGCGCCGCGGCGGGGGACAAGGTGAAGCTCGCCATCGTGAAGGAGATGAAGCGTAGCCCCCGGGACCCGTCTCTCGGCGACCCGGTGAAGCACCCCTACCCGTTCGCGCTCGAGTACAAGGAGCACGAGACGCCGGAGAAGAAGTACGACTGCTATCGGATCGACTCGGAGCTCGACCCGTCGGTCCTGGACCTCCTCGCGACGGAGGCGCCGGACATCAGCGGGCTCGCGGGTAACTACTCCCCGGCGACGCTCCGGGCGCAGCTCGAGCGCGCGTGCCTGGTTGAGCTGCCGTGGGACTCCTTCTTCACGCAGGAGGCGGTCGACCTCCTGGGCGCGCAGCAGGAGGAGGCGAAGCAGGAGCCCGCAGCGCGCCCCGCCGTCGCCCCCCCGCGGGCTCCGCGTCCGGCCCAAGCCGCTGTCCCCCGTCCGCCGCCTCCGGGCGCGCCCACGGGCTTTCAGGCGCCGCGGCAGGCGGTACGTCCGGCCGTTCCTCCCCCGCGACCGGCAGCGCCGCCTCCGCCCCGTCCGGCGCCGGAGGCCGAGCGGTTCGCGTGCGAGTGCGGCGCCGTGATGTTGGCGACCGATGCGGTGTGCGGCGCTTGCGGCATGCAGTACGAGGTCGAGCCGGCACCGCTTCCCCCTCCGCCGCCCCTCCGGAGGCGGAGTGAGCTCGGGAGACCCGCGCCGGCGCCGCGGCAGGCACCTCCGCCGGTAGGAGCCGGACGCGAGGGTCAGCTCCCGCCGGCGCGGACGGCGCCGGGCGGTATCCCGGCGACGCGCGGGCAGGTCGTAGCGCCCGCGGCGCAGCGTCCGGGCTGGCCGGCTGCGGCTCCGCGCGCGCCGGTAGCGGCGCCTCCGCTGCCCGCACAGACGAGCGATGCGGCGGAGCCTCCGGCGGACGATGGAGCGTTCGGGGACTTCGGTGACGACCAGATCCCTTGGGGTTGAGAGGTAGCCGATGCCGCGCAAGAAGCTCGAGAAGGTGGAGCCGCAGCCGACGCTTCCGGAGCCGCAGCCGGACAAGGCGAGGGCGGCGCTTGCGCGCGTCGCCGGACGCATGGGCGCGTGGCGTCCGGCGCGGCAGGTTCTCCGGAGCGTGCGCGCCGTGCCGACGATCTTCCCGTGGCTCGACTACGCGACGCGCGTCGGTGGTTTCCCGGTCGAGCGCATCAGCGTTGTGCACGGCCCGAGTGCGGAGGGAAAGACCGAGTTTCTACTCGGGCTCGGTCTCTCCTTCCTCCGGCGGCGGCACTTCTTCTTCCACGTCGATGCGGAGAAGACGACGCCGTACCCGTGGGTCGACGGGCTCTTCGCGGAGTACGCCGCAAACCCCTGCTACCTCGCCCTCCGGCCGAAGAGCTACGAGGAGACGGCGGACGCGGTACGCCAGGGGTGCAAGCAGCTCATTGCGGCGAAGAAGACGGGGGAGCTGCCGCCGGACACGTCCGCGCTCTTCGGTGTCGACTCGCTCCGCAAGCTCGTGCCGGAGAACTTCCTCGCGAAGATCGAGAAGTACGGTGCGCAGGGACAGAAGGGCTCGGTCGACGGCATGAGCGGCATGGGTGCCGCCATCAAGGCGAAGATGAACGCGGACTGGTTCGACGAGCTGACGGGACTCTTGCACGAGAGCGGGGCGGCGATGCTGATCGTCGCGCGCGAGAGCGAGAACCGGGAGAAGGGCAACGGCGTTCCGGACTGGAAGCTGACCGGCGGGCGCGCCGTGCTCTTCGAGGGGAGCCTGATGATCCGCATCGAGCGTGACTGGGAGCGCGTCGGTTCCGGTCCGGAGTCAGAGGTCGTCGGCGAGCGGCACGACTGCTCCATCTACAAGAGCAAGGTCGCGGGCAAGGACGACAAGGAGGAGGTCTTCAGCTTCTGGACCTCGAACGGGAAGCTGACGCCGGAGGGGTTTGACCCGGCGCGTGACTTCTTCGAGCTCGGGGTCGTTCTCGGGGTCGTGCGGCAGAGCGGCGGCTGGTTCGCGTTCCGCCAGGTGAAGTGGCAGGGCAAGAGCCAAGCGGTGAAGCGCCTCGCCGCGGACGGTGCG
>Ga0181517_10005960_pt1 | contig 10586 bp, 7 predicted proteins | sample PEATcosm2014_Bin_31_FD_119748 | JGI IMG/M metagenome (GOLD analysis project Ga0181517, IMG submission 119748) | Peatland microbial communities from MTU Mesocosm Facility, Houghton, MI, USA - PEATcosm2014_Bin01_30_metaG | ecosystem: Environmental > Terrestrial > Soil > Wetlands > Peat | place... | reverse complement strand
GCATCGAGCGCGTCCTGCCGCTCAACCCCCGCCACACGCGGGCGCTCATCCTGGAGTTCCGCGAGGTCGGTCGCGGTGTGCTGGTCGGCACCGTCGTCTCGGCCATCCTGCAGGGCTGTCTCGGCGGGGTCGCGTTCGTGGTGCTGGGGGTGCCGCAGGCGCTGACTTGGGGGGTCGCGACAGGCTTCGCGTCGTTCCTCCCGGTGCTGGGCACGAGCATCGTCTGGGGGCCGGTAGGCGCGTACCTCATCCTGAACGACGACCCGTTCGCCGGCGTCTGCGTGCTCGTCTGGGGGCTGCTGATCGTCACGATGGCGACCGACTACGTCATCCGCCCCCGTCTCCTCGGTCGCAAGGTCGGCCACCCGCTCCTCGTGCTCCTCGCGCTGCTCGGCGGCATCGAGGTGCTCGGGCTGCCGGGCCTCATCGTCGGGCCCATCCTGATGTCGTTCTTCCTCGCCGTGCTGCGCATCTACGAGCGCGAGACCCAGGGTCCGTCGGAGGCCGTGCACCAGGGGCCGGCAGCGGCGCCGTGAGCGGCGACCTTCTCCGGGGTGTGCGATCTCGCTACCAGTGAACCCAGCCGAACCGGGTCGCTGCGAGCACGACGACGAGCGCCAGCCCGAGCTCCAGCGCCAGCCGCCCGCCGCGACGGGCCAGCCGCCACGAGATCACCAGCGCCATCGCCGCCACGAGGACGACGGGGATACCTGTGTGCCGCGCCACGGCGTGCAGCCCGGCCGTCACGCCGGCGAGCCCACCATGATAGAGGTGGAGGAGCCAGGTGGCGCTGCCCCGCGGGAGATGGAGAGGCATCGCCGCGTATGCAGCCACGGTTGCGGGTACGGGGGCAACTTTTTGCGCAGAGGTGCGCGGTCGCGTACCTTCGAGGGGCGATGCTGCACTTGCCGACCGTGCGCCGATTGCTCGCGGGAGGCGGGGGCCTGGTGAGGGACGCGCTGCGTGCGGCGTGGGTGCTGAGGGAGGTGGAGGCAGCGCGCTGGGTGGAGGGGCCGTCGACCCTGGTCGCGCGGCTGCGCGAGCGAGGCCTGAGGGCCGAGGAGCGATCGCCTGCGGCCCGTCGCCGTCTCGTCCGGGTGATCGCCCACCTGGACCGCTGGATCATGCGAGAGCCCAACTGCTACCGGCGGGCCCTGACGCGAATCGCCCTCGACCGGGTCTCGGCCGGCGAGCCCTTCGTCTTCGGTCTCGACCTCCGGCCGAGCGGGCCGCACGGCCACGCCTGGGTGGCAGGAGCGGACGACGCTGGCGAGAGCTTCGACGTCGAGTTCAGGCTGTAGCCCGCCTCCCGCTCGGTCCGTCTCCGTCACGTTGCCGCAGCGTCGTCACGGCGTGAGCAGTGAGCGCGTGGACAGCGACGTGAACCCGGCTACGCACACGCAAGCCGTCTGCTTGTCCGCTCTCGTGACCCCAGTAGAGGCGGGACGGGTGGGGTCGACCGGGCCACGACGATGCAGCAGGCAGGGTGCAAGTGCCCTGAACCAGAAGAGAAGCTGGCATCCCTGCCCCACCCACCCTTCGGCACATGCCCCGCCCGTTTTTCGCCTGGCATGTCGAATTTGGTTTCCGATGCAGGCGGACCGTGCGTAACTCACTAGCTGCTGCGAAGAAACTTCGCACCCCGGAAGGAGGTCGAACGTTGCCCATCACATCCCACGCCGCACGCCTCGTCCTCGGGCTGGTCACGCCGGCAGCGATCCTCGTCGCCGCGCCGCTCCTGGCAGGAATCGCGTTCGGGATGGGTGGTTGCACCACCGAAGAGACGACGCAGGTCGGGAGCGTCGTGGGTGTGCCTCAGAGCAACAGTCACCCGTCGCTCGTGACCGCCCGCCACTCCGACCAGCGGGTCCAGGTGGCCGGCCGCGGCTTCGGCGCTGTCGAGACGCGGACGCTGGCGGAGGCGGTCGGCCTCACCCCCGGCCTCCGGTCGGGCTCGATGGGCAGTCAGGGCAGCGCTGGCGACACGGGCGGTCTCCTCGGCGGCGCAACAGGGGGTGACTGGTCGGTCGTCCGCTCGAGCCCCTGTCCCCATGACATGGCGTCGATCGACGGTCGCTTCTGCGTCGACCGCTACGAGGCCTCGCTCGTCGAGGTTCTGCCCGACGGTCGGGAGCAGCCGTTCTCGCCGTACGAGTCGGTGAACGGCCACGTGGTTCGCGCCGTGAGCGAGCGCGGGGTGTACCCGCAGGGCTACATCAGCGAGGTGCAGGCGAGCCAGGCCTGCAAGCAGTCCGGCAAGCGGCTGTGCAAGGCCAAGGAGTGGCGGCAGGCCTGCATGGGCCCCGAGCACAAGACCTACGGCTACGGCGACAAGAGCGAGCCCCGGCGGTGCAACGACCACGGGCGGTCGCCGATGGCCGCGCTCTTCCCCGGCGAGGACCTGTCGAACCAGGACGCGTGGAACTGGGAGCGGATGAACCGCCCCGAGCTGAACCAGGTCGACGGGACCCTGGCGCACACCGGCGAGCACGACGAGTGCACGAACGGCTACGGCGTCTACGACATGGTCGGCAACCTGCACGAGTGGGTCGACGACCCGAAGGGGGCGTTCCAGGGCGGGTACTACCAGGACACGAGGCTCAACGGAGAGGGCTGTCACTACGTGACCCTGGCCCACGAGGCTCGCTACCACGACTACTCGACCGGCTTCCGCTGCTGCGCAGACGCCGCGCAGTAGCAGGCCTTCTAGCTCGCCAGGAGGGTCGCCAGGTCTGCGAGTAGCCGGGCGTCGCAGACGTCGGAGGGGAGCTCGGGCACGATCGCGACGGGCATGCCGTCCCCCACGCGCGCCCTGAGCTGCTCGAGGCTCTGCGCGTCCGTGGCTGCCAGCTTCACCGCGTCCGCGTGGGCGTGCAGGAGGCGCTCGGCGGCACCCTGTCCGAGCTTGAGGCGCCGCGACGAGAGGGCAGCCGCCACGTCGGCTTCACCGGCGTCGCCGAGGGGGGGGGGTGGCTGGCGGACGCGGTTCACGACGAGGGCGCCTCGCGGCATGCCGGACGCCGCCAGGCGATCGGAGAGGTAGAGGACCTCCTGGATGCTCATCGGCGCCGGGGAGGTCACGAGCACGAACGCCACCTCGGGAGAGCGCAGCGCCGCCTCGACCATCGTCGCGCGGGCCCTGAAGCCGCCGAACAGGTCGTTGAGCGCCGTGATGAACTCCGCCATCGCCTCGAGGAAGCCGCCTCCGGTGATCTTCCCGAGGCCGCGCAGCACGAGCGCGGCGGACCTCGCCAGGAGGTTCAGCGACAGCTTGCCGGTGGACTGGAACGCGTCGGTGAACCACCGGATGGCGGCCGAGTCGAGGGCGCGGACCATCCGCTCCGGGGCGTCGAGGAAGTCGAGCGCGTTGGCGGTCGGCGGGGTGTCCAGGATGATGAGGTCGTAGCTCGTGTCGGCCTGTACGGCGACGAGCTTCTCCATCGCCATGTACTCCTGCGTCCCGGCGAGCGACGTGGAGACGTACCGGTAGAGCCGGTTGGTGAGGAGCATCTCGGCCTTCTCGGGGGAGGACGAGTACTTGAGGACGATGTCGTCGAACGTCCGCTTGGTGTCGAGCACCATCACCGTCAGGCTCGCGCGCAGCGGCGCGACGACGGCCGCGAAGCGCCCGGGGTCGACCGGCGCGGTCTCGCTCGCCATCCGGTCGAGGCCGAGGCTCTGCGCCAGCCGCTTCGCCGGGTCGATGGTGAGGCAGAGGACGCGCCGCCCTCGCTGCGCGGCCGCCACGGCGAGCGCCGCCGCGGTCGTGGTCTTGCCCACGCCCCCCGCGCCCACCGTGATGAGCACCCGCTTCGTCGCGAGCAGCTCTCGCAGGGACCCGGACGCGCTCGACATGACCCGCGCCCTCTCTACCACTCCTGGCGCAGCGCGCTCACCCCTCGTTGTCGTCCTGGTACTCCCCGGGCGCGAGGTTGTCGAAGCGCGTGTACTCGCGGTCGAAGCGCACCTTGGCCGTCCCCGTGGGGCCGTTCCGCTGCTTGGCGACGATGAGCTCGGCGATGTTGGGCTCGGTCGAGGCCTCCTTGTTGTAGTAGTCGTCGCGGTAGATGAAGCAGATGTTGTCGGCGTCCTGCTCGATGGCCCCCGACTCGCGCAGGTCGGACAGCTGCGGCCGCTTGCTCTTCTCGCTGCGCGTCTCGACCGCTCGATTGAGCTGCGAGAGCGCGATGACCGAGAGCTTCAGCTCCTTGGCCAGCCCCTTCAGACCGCGGGAGATCTCGCTGATCTCCTGCTCGCGGGACGCCGCGTTCTCGCGCCCCCTCATGAGCTGCAGGTAGTCGACGACGACGACGCCGATCCGCTTGCCGGGGCGCCCGTCCTTGCCGGCCTCGTTGTACTCGGCCTGCAGCCGCCGGACCTTGGCGCGCAGCTCGAGGATCGAGAGGGCAGGGGAGTCGTCGATCCAGATGGGGAGCGTCCCGAGCAGCGAGGCCGCCTGCGTCAACTTGGCCCAGTCCTGCTGGCTCAGGAAGCCCCGGCGCACCTTCCCCACGTCGACCCGCCCCTCGGAGCAGATCATGCGGTGGGCCAGCTGCTCGCGGGGCATCTCGAGCGAGAAGATGATGACGCCGTGGCCAGGGTCTTCCCAGCGAGTGTTCGGGTCGTTCGTGAGCTCGCGGCCGCGCGGCTGCGCGACGTTGGTCGCGACGTTGAGCACGAAGCTCGTCTTGCCCATGCCGGGGCGCGCCGCGACGATCGTGAGGTCGCCGTCGTGGAGCCCCGCCGTGAGCTCGTCGTAGCGCGTGAAGCCGGTCGCCATGCCGGTGATGCGGTCGCCGCGGCTCGCCGCCTCTTGCAGCTGGGTGAACGCGCGCCGCATGACGACGCGCAGGCGCTCGACGGTGGTCGACTCGGGGGTGCGCGCGATCTCGTAGATGGCCTGCTCGGCGGAGTCGATGAAGCTCTGGGCCTCGCCGTAGTCGATGTACCCCTCGGCCGCCACGCGCTGGCAGGTCGCGATGAGCTGACGAACCCGCGCCTTCTCGCGGATGGTGTAGCCGTACGCCGCCACGTTGGCGATGGCGGGGGCCGCGTTCAGGATCTCCGTCAGGTAGCCGACGCCGCCGACCTGGGCGATGCGCTCGCGGTCCTTCAGCCAGGTGCCGACCTGCACCACGTCGACGGGCTTGCCCTCGCGCTTCAGCTCCGAGCATGCCTCGAAGATGCGCCGGTGCGCCTCCGAGTAGAAGTGCTCGGGCCTCAGGAACTCGAGGACCTTGTCGAGCGACAGCGAGTCGATCATCACCGCGCTCAGGACCGCGGCCTCGGCCTCGAGGTCGTGCGGCGGCACCCTGCCGGCGACGGAGGGGAGCTCGACGACCTTCTGCCCCCATGTTCCCCTCACGTTGTCCACAGCCCTCACCTCCGAGATGCGAACGCCCTGCGCGCAGGGCGGGCCCCGGCGAGGGGTCGACGTGCGGGCAGGGCGACGAAGCGACGTCCTCTTCTGAGCACAGCCAGGAGCGGACGTCACGTCACGACGTCGACCTTCTCGCAGGGGATGGCTCGCAGGGCTTCGATGGCCTCCGGGCCTTCGGCCACGGCGTCGACACGACGCTGGATCCTGCCCAGCATGGCCAGGGCGACCCGCGCGTCAGGTGTCCGGACCGAGGACAACACCCAGCGTGGACCACGCTTGCCTCTCGGTGGGTGTCCGGACTAGAGATGCCGACAAACCGATCGGTAGACCTGGCATGTCGTCGGGTCGCCGGTGCGTGCGAGAGCGCCCCGCACGGGCGCGTAACGAGGTCACTGCTCGAATGAGATCGCTCCTCTTCCGGTCCGTCCTTGGCGCCTCCAGCCTGCTTCTCGGCGCGGCCGCCCTCCCTGCGTGTGGCAGCACGACCGCGTCCACCGCGGGCAGCGACGCCGGCCCCGACGCGGCGAATCACCACCCGACGCCGGGCACCGACTCCTCCACCCCTCGCAAGGACGCCACCCCGGACGTCGTCACCCACGCGGATGTGGGGCCCGCGTGTGCCGCCCCGCTCAAGCAGTGCGGCGCCGAGTGCACCAACACGCAGACCGACCCCACGAACTGCGGCGCTTGCGGGACGACGTGCGACGCGACCAAGGCGCTCGTGTGCTCGAGCGGCGCGTGCGTCCTCACGTGCGATCCGGGCCTGACCCAGTGCGGCAGCTCGTGCGTGAACGAGACGGACGACGCCGCCAACTGCGGCGGGTGCGGCAAGGCGTGTGCGACCGGCGAGATCTGCTCGGCCGGAAGCTGCCAGGCGCCGGCGTGTCCGGGCAGCCAGAAGATGTGCGGCGGCACGTGCGTCGACACCCAGACCGACCCCGCCAACTGCGGCGCCTGCGGGACGGCGTGCAGCGCGTCGGGCAACCAGGCCTGCGTCGCGGGATCGTGCGCGTGCATCGGTACGACGACCGCGTGCAGCGGGGCGTGCGTCGACACGAGCACGAGCTCCGCGAACTGCGGGGCCTGCGGTCACGCGTGCGCGTCGGGGTTCGTCTGCTCCGGCGGGACGTGTGAGGTCACCTGCCAGTCCCCGTACACGGTCTGCGGCGGACCGCACGACGCGGGCGTCTCGGACGCGGCTGTCGTCGACGCGGCCGTGACCGCGCCCTACTGCGCCGACCTGCAGACGGACGACGACAACTGCGGCGCGTGCGGCAAGGCGTGCTCGACCGGCAAGGTGTGCTCGGCGGGCGTCTGCGCGATCTCTTGCCTGCTCGGCGAGGTCGACTGCCACGGCAAGTGCATCGACCCCCAGACGGACAACCAGTACTGCGGCGCGAAGGGAGCGTGCGGGGCGGGAGACGCGGGATCGCCCGGCACCGCCTGCGGGGCGGGCGCCGTGTGCACCGCGGGCGCCTGCACCGACATCTGCAGCGCGCCGCTGACGCTCTGCAGCGGGACGACCTGCGTCGACACGCGCGTCGATCCTTCCAACTGCGGCGGCTGCGGGACGGTGTGCAACCTCGCCAGCGTCGCCCAGGACGTCTGCGTCGCCAGCGCGTGCGCCATCGGCGCCTGCGCCACGGGCTACGCGGACTGCAACGCGACGGCCTCGGACGGCTGCGAGGTCGACATCGCCACCGACTCCAGCAACTGCGGCGCCTGCGGCAACGAGTGCGTCGCCGGATCGGCCTGCCAGGATGGGGCGTGCATCGCGATCGCGAGCACCGGGGCCGAGGGGGCGTTCAGCCCGACGACGAGCGTGGTGCTCACCCCCGGCATTCACAACTTCACGACCATCACCGTCCCCGCGGGCGTCACGGTCACGACGTCGGACACCGGGGTGCTCGACCTGCGCGCCACGGGTGACGTGGTCATCGCGGGGGTGATCGACGTCAGCGGCGGGCCTGGCGGCGGCGACACCGGGGTCGCCGGGAGCACGGCGGGCGGCGGCGGCGGCGACACAGGGCTCGACCAGACAGCGGCGGCGGGGGTGGGCGGTGTCGGTGGGGAGGGGAACGAGAGCGTGACCGCCTCGTGCGCGCCGGCGGGCTCGTTTGGCGGCGGCGCTGGCGGCTCCAACGACACCTCGGAGTGCGGCGGCGGCGGCGGCGGCTTCGCCGGTGGCGGCGGCGGGAACTTCGACGGACACGTCGGTGGCCTTGGGGCCGGTGGCGCGCTCGCGGGTACAGGGGGGAGCAGCGGCGGGGCCCCCTACGATGGCGCGGATGGCGCGTTCTCGTGGTTCGGTTGCCTCGGCGGTGGCGGCGGGGCCATCGGCGCGGTCGCCGCGGCGGATCTCGCGATGGCCTCGACCCTGCAGCCGGGCTCGGCGGGTGGCGGCGGCGGCGGTGACAACTACGGCGGCGCCGGCGGCGGTGGCGCCGGCGGTGCGGTCCGCCTGCTCAGCCCGACGAGCATCACCGTGAGCGGCAGTCTGCTCGCCAGCGGAGGAGCGGGAGGCACGGCCGACGGCAACGGTTGCGCCGGTGGCGGCGGTGGTTCGGGCGGGGCGATTTACCTGTCGAGCCCCACTCTGAGTGTCACGACGGCGGCGGTTGTCACCGCCGCTGGCGGCGCAGCGGGCGGGTCGAGCTTCGACGGCCCCGGCGGGGCTGGAGGCCTCGGGCGGATTCGCATCTCCGTCGGCACCGGGTGCACGCTGGCAGGCTCGTTCAACCCGCCGCTGGCCAGCGGATGCACGACGACCCCGGGAGCCGGCACCCCGGGCGACGCGTACATCGGCACGTACCCGTACTGAGGCCTGACGCTCGCCCGACGGGCGGCCCGTCATCGTGCGCCGCCACGCCGGTCCGCAGTCTCAAGAGGTTACGCCGCGTCTCTCGCCCCGGACGTGTCCGCTCGGCCCGTCCGGGGCCATGGTGTCAACCCCCCCCGCGGACTATCTCGACCGAAGTGGGGCACTGAGGCACGTGGGGTAGCGGTGCCGCGCGTCCCCCGCAGAAGTGCGCCGCCACGGGCCGACCGTCCCACTGCCCCACCTCGGTCGAGGCAGTTCACGCGGGCGAACGGGCCTGCGCCCCTCAGGCGGCCCTGAGGAGCCGCTCGGCGTCCAGCCGGAGCTTCTCGATCTGGACCTTGGAGAGATTGAGAGAGCTCTCCGCCACGGCGACCTGCCGCGCGTCGACCTCGCTCTCGATGCCGCGCCCGAGATCGGCGGCGAGAGAGTCGGCGATGCAGACCACGGCAGCCAGCGGGTGCACCATCCCCCCCACCACCAGCGAGTGGTGGTGCCCGATGACGAGGCGCACGTCCGCAGGCAGCTGCCAGAGCTCGCCGAACTTGAGCGACGCCTGCTCGTGCATGGTGAGGACCACCGGCCGGACGAGGCCCCACGTCAGCCGACCCCTCGTTGCGGGGTTGGTGCGGGCCTGATCGGCCAGCACGATGATGCACGCCGCGACCCCCACGTCGTGGAGCAGGCCGCAGAGGAAGGCGTACTCGTCGGCGAGGTACGTCTCGCGGCAGACCAGGCGCGCGATGATCGCGGTCGCGACAGAGTGATCGCGCAGCTCGTTCATCGGCTGCTCGTAACCTGGAGCGCGGAACACCCTCGCCGAGAGCGAAGCCTGGAGGAACAGATCGGCGAGGGCCCGCAGGCCGAGGAGAGACGCCGCCTGCTCCAGCGAACGGATGGGCGCGGCGCGGCGATACACCGGAGACTGGGCGATGCGCAGGAGCTGGCTGGCAAGGAGCGGCTCCTTCTCGATGAGCCGCGCGACGACGGGGAAGGTGACGTCCGGGCGGCGTGAGATCTGAAGAAGCTCGACCGCCGTCGCGGGGAGCACCGGCGGCTGGTAGCCGGGGGCGTTGAACGCTGCCTGGATCATGGTCGTGAGCTCTGCGGGATCCAGACCGGGATCTTCGTCCTCGATCGTGTGCTCCCCCCGACCGTACTCCGGGTTCAGCCGGGCCGAGACCATGCTTCAACGTACGGCTGTCCGCGTCGAGGGCACAAGTGGCCCATGTGGGCGCAGCGGCTCGCGAGCGCCTTCTCTGACGCGTCCGTCACGAATGGCGGGGTGACTAGCGCCGGCCCCTCACAGGCTCCAGTAGTGCACGCCCGGCCGGACGCGCGACCTGTCGAGCACGCTCTTCACGTCGACGACGATCCCGCCGTCTCGCACTCGCGCGGTGAGCGCCTCGGTCCCCTGCGCGCGGTAGGCCTCGTGGCTCACGGCGAGGATCAGCGCGTCGAGCGTGCCCCAGCCGTCGGGGGGGGTCAGCTCGAGGTCGTACTCTGCCTTCGCCTCCCTGGCCGACGCGACCGGGTCGTGTACGAAGGGACAGATGCCGAACTGGCCCAGCTCGGCGACGATGTCGGGCACCTTGCTGTTGCGCAGGTCGCTGCAGTTCTCCTTGAACGTGAGGCCGAGGACGCCCACCCTGGCCCCCTTGACCGCGATGTCGGTGTGGATGAGCAGCTTCACGAGGCGCTGGGCGATGTACGGCCCCATCCCGTTGTTGATGCGCCGGCCGGCGAGGATGACCTCGGGCTGGTAGCCCAGCTGCTGCGCCTTGGTGGTCAGGTAGTAAGGGTCGACGCCGATGCAGTGGCCGCCGACGAGGCCCGGCCGGAAGGGCAGGAAGTTCCACTTGGTCCCGGCCGCGGCGAGGACGTCGCTCGTGCGGATGTCCATCCGGTCGAAGATGAGGGCCAGCTCGTTCATGAGCGCGATGTTGATGTCGCGCTGCGTGTTCTCGATGACCTTGGCGGCCTCGGCCACCTTGATCGACGGGGCCCGGTGCACGCCCGCCTTGACGACCTTGCCGTAGACGTGGGCGACGCGCTCGAGCGTGGCCTCGTCCTCTCCCGAGACGACCTTGGTGATCCGCTCGAACGTGTGCTCCTTGTCGCCCGGGTTGATGCGCTCGGGCGAGTAGCCGAGCTTGAACGCGCTGCGCGGCAGGCCCGAGACCCGCGCCAGGATCGGGGCGCAGACGTCCTCGGTCACGCCGGGGTAGACGGTCGACTCGTAGACCACGACCGCCCCCTCGGTCAGCCCGTGCCCGACCGTCTCGGACGCGCGGACGACCGGGGTCAGGTCCGGGACGTTGTTGCTGTCGACCGGCGTGGGGACGGCGACGATGAAGAACGTCGCCTCCTTCAGCTCGGCCGCGTGCG
>Ga0181517_10005958_pt1 | contig 10587 bp, 11 predicted proteins | sample PEATcosm2014_Bin_31_FD_119748 | JGI IMG/M metagenome (GOLD analysis project Ga0181517, IMG submission 119748) | Peatland microbial communities from MTU Mesocosm Facility, Houghton, MI, USA - PEATcosm2014_Bin01_30_metaG | ecosystem: Environmental > Terrestrial > Soil > Wetlands > Peat | place... | reverse complement strand
TTCGTTACCCATGGTTTGATGTTGTTCGGCACACGCAACGCGGCCCCGCCGGTTTCAAGCCGCCGTTCCAAAAGGCAGCAAGGGCGAGGCATTGCGGAGCGCGTCCGTCGTGTGGTTGGACGGTGTGGATATGCGAGGCGCGGCTACAAAGGGAGGCGGGAATTGTAAACCGTGCGCGGCGGCAACAAAGAGCGACGCGGTAGGCCGGAAGGGCGCGCTCCGCCTGCAATCCTGGCCATCGCTCCAAGGCAGGCCCACGGCCCCTATTTCCTCCTGAGAAGCCGTATCGCCAGTAGAGTGGCTCCCATGATCAGCACCCATCCCGCCGCCCACGCCACCACAACTCGATCATTAACAACCATCCATTGCTTACCCGCAGAGCAGAGACGCGGGGTCACCCAATCTGCCCAGAATATGCACAGCAAAACTCCTGCGAGGAGGCACAGGATTTGCGCTCGGTTCATGCGGGGCGTTTTTGGGCTCATTTGCGGATTAGGCTCCAGGCGGAGCGGGCTCATTTTTCCGCGTAATGAATGTCCAGCGCATTGGTCGGCGACACCCCGCATAATTCCTGCAAGATCCGCCTTGTGAGTGCCGTTACCTCCGCAGGAGTTCCTTTGATGGGATACTCAAGGGCACGCATATTCCCGGCCAGGTAATCTCGTGACGGGTTAGCCTGCAACTGTTTGAAGAAGGCCCGGACCGCTGCCTCCCGCTGCGGCTCCTTCTGCCATTCCACAAAGAGGGATGCCGAAACCACGCCGTTTAGCGCGTCCAACCCAAAACCGTGCTGGCCATCCGGCGTGAACATGATGAGGGTTTTGGGCTGATTGGTAGGGGTGAGCAACTTGGCTATGTAAGGTTGAAGATGACTCATCCCGTTTGTGGCGTAATGATCGGGTGCCGCTTCCCATGAGACACTGTTGCGCCCGAAGCGAATGCCCCCACCGCCCGGCTTGGAGAATGTGAAAAACGTGTCGCGGGGAAAGAACAGGTAGTATGCCGCGCCCCCGCTGACGACCAAAATACCGAATATAATTAGCGCGATCTTCATAGCCCAGAGCGTTTGTTTCAGGCGGGAGATTACAAGCCTCAGAAGCGCGGTTCAAGGTGCGAGTCTCAAGCGAAGGGGGCAGGGAGCCCGTCTCACCCGCTGCCCTGCGGACTGCCGGACCAAAACGCGGGCGGAGCGCGGTGGGGGAGCCGAAGGGCGAAACCGGGCGGGTCAAGAGCGCCGCCCTGCGGGGGCGAGGACTGCGACCATTGCCCAGGCGAATATCCCCGCCGCTATAGCGATCAGCGACCACGCGGGAAAGCACGGCATAGGCGGGCGGTCGGCACACAGAAACAGCCCCCACTTGTCGTGCTGGCCATGCTCGTCGCTGTAAGAGCCTATCTCAATAGACAAATACAGTAGTTGATTATCAACTAACTTACGCATAAGAATACGTCCTACTGGGATAGGCTCTTAGCAGGAGGAACAACGAAACGGCGAATCTCTGGTTGCATCGATTGCAGCCGTGGCTTCGCTCCGTTAAGTCAGGCGCAAACCAAGGACTTGCGGCCCGCCGGAACCGCACCGCTCCTGCCCCGCACCGGCGCTCTCCTGGCCACCAGCCACCGGGGCGCGCTTCGGGCGGCGAGACAGGCTGGGTTTGAAGAGGAGAGCGCAGTTGCAAGCCAGGCGGGGCGAAGGGGGAGAGGCTTCCCGACTACTCAGGGGTGAAGAACACGGACCAATGGTCGCGCTCCGCTTTGGCCCACAGGCGCTTGCGCTGTGCCGGGCTACCTTTGCGGCGGAGGAGCAAAACACGGGAGGGGCCTTATACGGGCGGCTGGCCGGAGGGATGGACACGCTCCGCCTGAGCGTGAATGCGCTTTCGCCGCCATGCTGCCCATGCTATGGCGCTCTGGGGGGAGACAGCTTTGCTTTGGACATACCGCCGATCCGGGCGGATGTTAGGGAAGCCTTATGGAAATACGCGAAGATTGTCGTTATCCGGCCAGTCTCCTGGATGCCGAACAGCAGGAGCTTTCCTCTGGCGAGGCCCTCGTCCGACTGGCGCAGCATTATGCGGCCTTTTGGCCCCGCCTCCTGCCGACAGACGAGGCTGACTTCTTGAAGCGGGCGGCCCTATTGCAAATCCGGGATGGGCCAACCATTCCAATCAAAAAGGTCGAGCCGTGCCTCTCGGCGGGCTCGCGCCACTATGATTGCCATTTTGACTGAGTGGCGGCGGTCAGGCGCGCTCCGCCGGGGTCATTCGGCGAATCAGATACAGTAGTCCAGACAGGATTCGGACTGGCGAGATTGGCTAAGAATCCGCGGGCTATCCTCACCGAACCACTCGGGAAAATACCCGGACGGGGCGAGAGACAACGCCTATCCCTGGAATCACTCCCTTTTGTTGAGCAGATCGTTCGGCGGGTCCGCCTCGTCCTCCAGCAAGGAGCAGTTCCATGTGACGAACCGGCAAACGCCGTCCAAATCGGGGAACATTGTCAGATCGCTAACGCCGTGCCGTTCCAAATCATCCCGAAGATCGGAGAATGCTTCTCCGGGGATTGTTATCTCGATCAGATCTCCTTTGAGGGTGGGATCTTTGCGAAGCGGTTTGAAACGCGAAGTTGCTGGATCGAGCGGATGCAGCGTGAAATACCCTGCCTGAGCTATCAGCCGCCCCGCGACATGCCTGGGCCGATAAACCTTCACCTTATTGATCTTGAACGGCTGCGCGTTCCTCGTTTCTTCAAGGAAGTCCTCATCTTGGGGATTTAATACCCAAACCACGCCGGCCTTTAGCTGGCTATCGTGTGCTTTGACAGGTGCATACCGCACTGAGAACCACAGCGCAGCCAAGGCGTTGCCCGTCCAATCCAAAAGCCGGGTCGGAAGCCCGTGGTGTTGCGCGACGGCCAGCCAGTCGAAATCATCTTCCGGCTTGATATGCATCATGGGAAGGCCCAACCGCTTAAAGTTCTCAAACAGGCGCTTCTCGACACCGCGCAGTTCCGATTGCTGTTTTCCTTTAAGTCGAGTCTCAGGGCGCCCTATCTTTGGCTGGAGGGGCCATTCAGAATCGCTGTGCCCTCGGAAAAGGATCAGGTCTTGGCAGTTGTTGGCCTTGAGCTTTGAGATTACCTCCGAATACTCCGCGATGGTTGCGACACGGTGGGTTTCGACAATGTTGTTGGCACCCCCATTTCCAGAAGGGCGTGTTCGCCTTCCCCGCCCGCCACGCCGTAATTGGGGCCGGATCACCGTAGGGAGTCGGCTGGGCCAGCAGGCAGTGTTGAATCGATCAGAGAGGATGAGACGACGAGTATCGGTCAAAATTCCGCGACGCATACCGGCCTTATATTGCGCTTTCACAGGGAGCGCAAGCTTCGTGACTCCTACACCGGCCTGTTGGTCATGGGCCTCGGCACGGCCCTGTACATCGGCAGGCTGCGCGGCTGGCTGGCCTTGCCGTTGATGGCGACCGCTTTTTGGATCAAGCTCAGGCAGGAAGAACGGCTTCTGCTACGGCACTTTCCTGAGGAGTATCCCCTGTATCAAAAGCAAGTGAAGGCGCTGATTCCGTTTGCGGTTTGAGGGGGGTGGCGGAGCCTATCCTCTTCCAGCTTGGCGTTTCCGCAAAAGCAAATCCTTATCAATAAGCTGTTCGGCAGAAGGGTGTTCGGCACAATGGCAAAGAAGGGTTACCGTGTTGCTTTCCGCCATCCGCTGAAGCAGGCGCAGGGTGAATTTCTGGCCATGGTTCTTGATGGTCTTGTTGCCCTTGTCGGCGCTGCCGCTGTCGAACAATTCGGCCCGGTACAGCCGGGCATACGCCGCCCAGGGGATTTTCTTAAAGCGGCTGAGGAGCTTTTCGCTGGGGCCGAGATTTGGCATCCGGATATCGTAACGGTCCTTGGGCAAACCCCAACCGCGGCCACAAACGCTTCGAAAGTCGCCCGGCAGTGGCGCTCCCAGGCAGCATCATCGTGGGCGACCGCCTCGAAACGCTGGGCCTCGGCTTCATGACCGCCCTGTTTCAGCGCCGCCAGTGTGGCCTCGAATGAGTCCCGCTGCCTGGCTTCATCGCCATTTAGTTCATCTTTACCACCCGCCCGGAAGTTGACCGGCTCGGCCCAAATCTCCTCGCACTTATCGGCCCTGCAATGCAAATCCTCATTAGAACTCTTGGCCACCGACCTCCCCCACCACTGCCTCATGAAAGAACATCGAAATCCACTCCCTCGCCTCACCCCGGTCCTCTTTCGAGCCACCCTTCAATTCCAGCTTCCCGTCGAGGTACTTGACCAGCCGAGCCTGACCGAATGACGCAATGGTCTCCCCCTCGTCCTTGAATTCGGGAAAAGAGTTTCCGATTCGCATAATACCCCCTCACGCCTGGACCATCATTTCTCCCATTTCCCGGGCAGCACCAACGGCCGCTACCTGGACCTTCAAAGCCCAGGGGTGGTTTTGGACGTGGTGTGGCAGCCTCCCCAATTCCATCAAGGCCTGCACTGGTTGACCTAATTTCAACCAGTATTCCGCGCTCTTGAGCCGGAGAGCGTCTTTTAAGGCCAGCCCACCTTTCGATTCGGTTTCCTGGGCATCGCAAGTCCCAGGATGATCAGTCGGCCCGAATCTGCCGGCATTATCTTGTCGTGACCCGGACCTGAGTTTTAAAAGGCCGGAACCCGACGACTTGACCCTTTCCAGCGCCGCCACGAACTCCAACGCCACTCCTCCTGGGTATGCCGGCAAGAACTCCTCCCTGACCTGTTGCGCTGCGTTGAGGATGAATGGATCGCCCGGGGCCAAGATCCGGACTGCCTGCAAAAACTGAATTCTTCTTTTTTTCATGTGGAGGATTGTTGCAAACACCCTTGGACAAAAGCGGTCCAAGCGAAAAATAGATGTGTGGAGATGATGAAGGATGGATTATGGCGACAGATTCAATCCCGCTCGTCCTTCGAAAACGGGTTCTCGTCGTGGCCAATTCTCGCTACTCCGGTCCTGGGGTATAGCCTTTGGCCGTCTTTTCCCGGACTAGCTTGTCGTAGGTCCTCTTGGCGGTGCCATAATCGACTGGCGAAGAGGTCTTGGTGCCGGTACTGAGAGTGGATCCCTGCGGCCCAGGGTCTTTTGTTTTGGCAGGCTCAAGAGCATAGGATGCGGAGACTTTGGTCCGTTTTGCGGCTGAGATCCTCGAGGATTGCTGGTGAAGCTGTGTCCTGGAAATGCTCAGCGAGGACTGCCAGCAGGGCGCTACGGATGAGTGCGACGTTGGCCAGGAGATTGGGATTACGGCTCCGGGAGCCGTCCTCACCGAAGATGACATCGCGCCGCCAATGGTTGCGGACCTCAACGCCCGCCCAGTGCCCGCGAATGAGCCCCAGCCACTCAGGCGGGCGGTATTGCTCGGGCAGTGCGCTGGAGAGATAGTAGTGCGGTTCGGTGGTGCTTTGGTTGGTTTTTTTGATGCACCGGGTGTTGCGCAGCACGATTAAGCTTCGAGCAAAGGGGAAGTCCGCCTTCATGGGTTCGATGGCAAAGGCGTAGAGGGCGCGGGTTTCGACTCGGCCGTGTCCGGTTTCGGTGAGGACAAAAAGGGGGTGTCTTGGAGCGCGTCCAATCGTTGAGCTTGTTTGAGCAGGTGCTTTTGGTTGCCTTTGATTTGCAGCAGGTAATCCCCGCCCTTTTCCACAATGGCCCGCGCCTCCTTGCGTTGGCAGTGCAACGGGTCGGCCGTGATCATCTTGCCGTCCAAAGCCTCCAGGCTATCGAGCAGGGCCAGCGCGGCGGTTTGTTCACAACGTTCGGTTCCCTCTTTCTGGTCATAAACGGCCACCGCCTGGGGCGCGCCGTCCTCATGCTGAGCCAACGTCAGCAGTCCGATGTGGTCGCGGATCATTTTCCCGTCCATCGCCAGGGCCACCGGCAAGCTTCCCGCCCGGCAGAGCAGCCACTGACTCAGCCGTTGAGCAAAGGCCTCCGGGTCCATCCGGGTAAGCACTTGGTAGAAGACATCATAGCCCGGCACCCGATAAAAAGCGCGCGTGCCCTTTTTGCGTGGCAAACCCAACCGACGACGCTGCGGCTGGGTTAAGGTGGTGGCAAAGCGTGCAATTTCGGCGATCTCGCGCCGTCCGGCCAGCAGGGCCAAAGCAATTATCACCAGCACTGGAGCGGTACGGTATTGAGTGTTGGAAGCTCGCGGGTCGGGCGCTTTAGTGAAGACTTCCTTCAACGAAACGACTTCTGGCTCTTTGAGCGGCAGTTGACCCGAAGGCCCAGCCACCAAGCCGGCGCGACACTCCTCGGGGACCTCAAGGGCTCGCAAGTGTTGTCGGGCTTCGGGAATGAGCGGGCGCAGCCACAACCGTTTGGGCCGCTGGTTGGGCACATAAAAGTCAGCCCGGTGTCGCCGATAGCCCGCGCTCCATCCCACCGGTTCCCAATTGCTGGCCTTGTAGCAGGTGCCCGCGTAAGCCTCCGGATCGGTAAAGCTTTCGGCCAGAAGTGGGCTATACCCAAAGCAATCCTTCCATTGGTGGCGCAGCACGCGCAGGGCCGCTCCCATGGCCTGCGACGCCAGATTGGGAGCCTGGCCCTTGGCAGTCAGGAGTAAGAACCGACGGTTTTGCACGATGAGCTTGAGCCGCTCCACCCGCTGGCAGGCGCTCCAACTAATCCACAGGTCCCGGTCTTTGAGTGCATAACACGCCGGCCCCCAAACCAACAAAGCCACCGCCTTGCCCTCCAGGGTGACCACTTGGCGCAGGTAGTCTCCCACAGGCCGTCCGGCTCCCAGATAATGATTTTGCCCTAATTGCTGGTCGAACCACTCGGTCTCCTTTGCGGTAGCGATGTGAACTTCTAATCGGGAAGGATCAGCCTCGGCTGAGTGCTTGGAATTAAAAACGTCTTTCATCCCAGCCCAGCAGACCAAAAAAGCGGCTTCGTGTCTAGAACAAACTTTGGTTCAACAGCCAGAATGACTTGCGCCGACACGCCCAAGGACCCTGCCCTGCGGCCGAAGGCAACGGGAAAGGGGCTTGCTAATGCGTGGGGCGGGGAGAGAATGAGGAAAGCGATCGAGTGCAATTGATTTAACGTCCTGAGCCAAATGTCAAGAGCAGACCCATGATGAAATCCCGATTTTCAATGGCCGCCCTGGCAATCCTGCTCGGCGGATTTGCGATCAATGCCCCGGCACAGACGATTTTTGACGAGGACTTTGACGGAGGGTATGCGGGATCGTTTGAAACGTCCTCCTATTTTGGAGGCAGCCCTATGGGCTGCACGAATTCGGTTCTTGCCAGCGGCGGGAACCCGAACGGCTGCTGGCGGGAGGCAATGACGGCAACAACCTGGAGCGACTACTACACGGGGCAAATGGGGTTAATGACGGTTTCCGGGATCACGGATCCGAACCCGGCGGATTTCGTATTGTCGTTCGACGCTTACGGCAGCCAGGCGGCGGTTATCCAGCTCATCATCCAAACATGGCCAAACAATTATTTTGGCGGCACTGGGCCGGTGATCAACGTTAGGACGAATTGCCAGTTGGCGGCCGCCAACAGGTGGCAGACTTTCCGCATCAATCTCGGCAGCCTCACAACGGCCAGCCCTGTTGCCGCAACCTGGCAACTGGAGCTCCAGATTAGTTCCTGGTTGTGGGGAGGGCCCGCCTTCACCGACACGCTGACCATTGACAACATCCTCCTCACACAGGTGCGCGGGTTGGCCGTTGCCGCCACGGGCAACGCTTCCATGTTCGGCAGCAGCGTGAGGTTCACAGCCACGGTGCAAACCAATGGCCTCACCGCCGGCGATGCCACCGGCCAGGTGGTGTTTTCTTCGGCAAGCGGCCCGTTCAGCACCAACACGCTCAGCGGCGGCAGCGCCACCAGTTTACCCGTCACGACCCTGCCGGCGGGCACGGACCCGATCACCGCGATCTACTTCGGTGGCAACTATCCTCAGATGACCAACACGATCAGCTACCTCGTCACCGCTATTCCGCAAGACAATCTCCCGATTTACACCGACAACCTGGCAAATGGTTTCCAGAACTGGAGCTGGGCCACGGTCAATCTGGGGAACACCAGTCCGGTTCACTCGGGGACCTGTTCCATCAGCGTGACAGACGGCGGCAATGACCAGGCGCTCGCTTTTGAACACGCTCAGTTCAACACCACTCCGTACACCAATTTGAGTTTTTGGATCAATGGCGGCAGCAGCGGCGGCCAGCGGGTGCAGGTTGCGGGATTGCTGGATGGCACGAATCAGGGGGCTTACCCTCTGTCAGCCCTGCCGACGAACAAGTGGCAACAAGTCACCATTCCGCTCTCCACCTTGCATGTGGCCGGGAAGCCCAACTGCACCGGCTTTTGGATCCAAGGCAACAATAACGGCCTGGCCCAGCCTTCGTTTTATGTCGATGACGTGCAACTGGGGGCCGCGCCGCTGCCGGCCCTGGCGCATCTGGGAGTGGACGCGGGAGCGGTGCTGCAGCCGGTGGATGCTCGCCAGTTCGGAATCAACACCGGGACATGGGACACCAGCCTGGGCAACGCCCCAACACTGCCGATGCTTGAGGAAGCCGGCTGTCTGGCTCTGCGCTGGCCGGGAGGGTCGAGTTCCGATGCGTATCATTGGGGCGATGACCTGGCCGGGAACGCGACCTTTATGAACGTGGCGACGAATCTGGGAGCGCAGGTGTTCACCACGGTCAATTACGGCACCGGCACGCCCGGGGAAGCGGCAGCGTGGGTTCTCTTCGCCAACAAGACGAACCAATGCGGTTTCAAGTATTGGGAAATCGGCAACGAGTGTTACGGCACCTGGGAGACCGACAGCAATAGCATCTCTCATGATCCGTACACCTATGCCACCAACGCGGCAGCCTTCATCCAGCAAATGAAGGCGGCCTACCCGGCGGTGCCCATCCGGGTAGGCGTGGTTATTGCGCCGGGAGAAGGAAGTTATTCCAACAACGCGAACCATTTCGCAATCAATCCCCGAACCGGCACCACGAACTATGGATGGACGCCCATCGTGTTGTCCCAAATGGCGAGGCTGGGGGTTCTGCCGGATTTCCTCATCTATCATTTCTACTGGCAATATACTCCTTATGGCTGGAGCCTTATGGCCGGTTCGTCGGACAGCGACCCGCTGCTGTTGCAGGTGGCAGGCAATCCCAGCCCGCTGAACTGGAGCGATTGGGCCAGCGCCGCGGCCAATTTGCGCCAGCAAATCAGTGATTATATTGGATCCTCCGGCACAAACATTGAACTGTGCATAACGGAAAACAATAGTGATGCCGGCGCCATGGGCCGGCAATCCTCCAGTCTCATCAACGGACTGTACCTGGCGGATAACGTGGGCCAGTTGATGAAGACCGAATTCAGGGCATATCTGTGGTTCGACATGCATGACAGCGGGGAGACTGCCGGCGATTTTGACCCGACGATTTATGGGTGGCGGCAGGAAGGAGGCTACGGAGTGCTGAGCATGACCAACACGCCGTATCCGACTTTTTATGCCCAGAAACTGCTCCAATATTTTGCGCGGCCTGGCGATTCCGTCGTCAACGGCACCAGCGACAGCCTCCTGCTTTCGGTGTATGCCGTTCATCGGACGAACGGGACGCTCACCATGCTGGTCATCAACAAGGACATGACCACCAATCTGAACGCAGCGATCATGGTCACCAATTTTGTGCCGTGGACCACGGCAACGATCCGATCTTACGGAATCCCGCAGGACCAGGCAGTGCAAGACAACGCCGCCGCGTCGCTTCAAGACATCGCGACGACAAATTTCACGGCTGCCGCCACGAACTTCAGCTATTCGTTTCCGCCGTTATCACTCACGCTGTTTACCTTTGCGCCCGGCCCCTCGGCGCTTTCCGTGTCGGGGGTCCAGCCTGGACAGGTGAAGCTGGTCCTTCGAGGCCAACCGGGCACGCCTTACAGCATTCAAAGTTCACCGGACTTAAAGGTGTGGAGCTCCATTTCCACCAACACGCTCGTTGGAAGCAATACGAACCTGACGCTTACCGTTTCCCCTGGGTCCCCAAGCCAGTTTTATCGAGCTGTGTGGCCCCCTGAATGACCGGAATGCAAGCCCAGCGACGGGATTGGTGGCGGGGAGGCTTGGCCAACGATCCAAAAGGTTTGCTGACGTGAGGCGTCGCGCTTACGCTTGCTTTCGGCATGAACGAACCACCACCACGAGCGGATTCCAAGCGCTGTCCCATTTGCAGCGCCAAGGTTCCATTCTCCCTCGCGTTGCACATGAAAGCGGCCCATTCTCCCGAGGCCCAAGCAAGAAGCGCGGAGATTGTCGCTGGGACTTTGCCGGATAACCAGGTTTCGGTTCATCACCATTCCCAGTCGCAGCCGCAGCCTCCATCACAATCAAAACGGCCAAGGCCCACCCACAGAGACAAGCCGGGGTTCATGCGCATTCCGATCAATTCGGACACCCATTCCGAAATTATCGGACACTGATCCGGGATTGTCGGACAGTTGTCGGAGCGTAGCGACGCTCTGCAGGGACTCTTACGAGGGTGTCCGAAATGG
>Ga0181517_10005957_pt1 | contig 10588 bp, 10 predicted proteins | sample PEATcosm2014_Bin_31_FD_119748 | JGI IMG/M metagenome (GOLD analysis project Ga0181517, IMG submission 119748) | Peatland microbial communities from MTU Mesocosm Facility, Houghton, MI, USA - PEATcosm2014_Bin01_30_metaG | ecosystem: Environmental > Terrestrial > Soil > Wetlands > Peat | place... | reverse complement strand
GCGCGCGTTCTGGCTCTTGTTTCCGTGGATGGCTTCAGAGTGAATGCCGAACGAATGAAGCTGGCGCACCACGCGATCGGCGCCGTGTTTCGTGCGCGTGAAGACGATCGCCCGCGACATGGGCAGCGCGTTCACCAGATGCGCCAAGAGCGCCGGCTTGTTGCATTTTTCGACAAAGTAGACGGATTCCTTGATTCCGTCGGCCGTCGACGCCGGCGGCGCGATCTGCACGCCCACCGGATTGCGCAGCAGCGAATCGGCCAGCCCGCGAATTTCGCGGGGCATGGTGGCCGAGAACATCAGCGTCTGCCGCTCGTGGGGAATCCGCGCGACGATCTTGCGAATGTCGTCGATGAACCCCATGTCCAGCATCCGGTCGGCTTCATCCAGAACCAGCGTCTCGACATTGCGCAAATCGGCCACGCCTTGCCCGATGAGATCGAGCAGCCGGCCGGGCGTCGCCACCAGGACGTCAAGACCCTGTCGAAGTGCCTGGACCTGCGGGTTCTGATTGACGCCGCCGAAGACCGTGGCGATGCGAAAGCGGACATGCTTGCCGTAGGTGCGGAAGTCGCCGGCGATCTGCGTCGCCAGCTCTCGGGTAGGGCAGAGGATCAGGCAACGCACGCGCGGCGTGTGGCCGATGGAAACCGGATTGGCGGCCAGTCGCTGCAGGATGGGCAGTGCGAAGGCGGCGGTCTTCCCGGTGCCGGTTTGGGCGCAGCCGAGCAGATCGCGACCCTCCAGCACCCGCGGAATGGCCTGTGCCTGCACGGGCGTGGGGTCGGTGTAGCCGGCGGCCGCAACGGCGCGGAGCAACGGCTCGATGAGCTTGAGATCACTGAATTTCATGAACAAGTCCCTTGGTGGACGATGCGCACCAGAGGGGCCACGGCGGACGCCGAAAACGAGCCGATCCATGCGCTGCAACTGGCTCAGAACAATCAGGAATGTGCCGTACGGGCAAAGCTTCGTGATGGGTCGGGGCAGGCAGTTGGCTCACAGACTATAGCAGAAATAAACCATTTGTCCATGCGATTTATCGGCTGTTTGAATGTTCTTCCTGACCGCGGGCTATAATGCGTGGCCGGAAACGTGCAGTCTTGACTTTCGCTCCGGCTCAAAAAGCCCGGTTCACTGAGGATCGATCGCGTGGATTTGTTAACGCCAGCCCGCACATGGGCCCAGACGGAAATATCGACCATAGCCCGCGACCCTTCGCCGCCCGTGGAGCGCATGCCCCGGTTGCAACAGGCCGTCATGTTCATCTCCGTGGTCGGCCCGATCGCGGGCTTGATCGCCGCGATCGTGCTCCTGTGGCGCCCGCACGCCGGCGGAATCGGTGTCGGCTGGCCGGAAGTGCTCGTCATGCTCGCCATGTATGCCCTGATGGGATTCGGCGTGACGATCGGATTTCATCGCCTGTTTACGCACCGGGCCTTCGAGACGCCGCGGTGGGTGCGGCTGGCCCTGGCGATTTGCGGATCGGCGGCGGGGCAGGGAATGCTCATCCGCTGGTGCGCCACCCACCGGCGGCACCATCAAGTGTCCGATCGAGACGGCGATCCGCATTCGCCTCATCTGCACGGTGACGGTCTGCTGGCGCGTCTGCGCGGGATGTTCCATGCCCACGTCGGCTGGTGTTTTAGCGCCGACGCGCCGGACCTGTCCCGAAGCGTCGCCGATCTGCTTTGCGATCCCGCAATACTGGTCATCGATCAACTCTATTTCTTCTGGATCGCGCTGGGCCTGGCCGTTCCGGGCGCGATCCTGGGCGCGTATTACCATTCCTGGCACGGCGTGATTTCCGGCGTGATCTGGGGTGGCCTGGTCCGCATCTGCCTGATGCAGCACGTCACCTGGAGCATCAATTCCGTGTGCCACGTCTGGGGAACTCGTCCGTTCAAGACGGCCGATTACAGTACGAACAACTTCCCGATCGCGGTGGTGAGCCTCGGCGAAGGCTGGCACAACAACCACCACGCCTTTCCCTCCAGCGCGCGGCACGGCCTGCTTTGGTGGCAATTCGATGCATCATATATCGTGATCAGGTTGATGGGTTTACTGGGCCTCGCCTGGGACATTCGCATCCCGGACCCATCAGCCGTGGACGCGAAAATCAGAGCCGCGTGATCGCGCTGGCGAATCGAATTCTTCTCCCTGTCGGCCTGTCTCTCACGCCTTGCCCACAACCGCCCAGGCGGCGTTACGCTCGTCTTCGTCTTCTTCGCTCAATTCGCTGTATTCCCAGTCAATCAGCCCCGACGGATCCAGTGCGGCGTCGATGCTGTCGACCAGCTTGAACCACTGCGCGTACGGCATCGGCCGCTCGCCCGTGTAGGTCACCTGCACGTGCCGTCGCTGGTTCGACTGCGACTGATCCATCTCGCCGAGTTGCTCTTCGATTGCGACGCTGGCGCCGGCCAGCTTGCACACGTCCTCGATGACTTTGCGTACCGTGTCGGCGCTGGCGCTGCTCGGCACTGCGCTGCGCCGGCCGGTTGGTTTGCTCGGCTTGGTTACGGATGCCGTGGTCTTTTCGTTCTCGCCGTCAGTCTTAGGCACTTTGAATCTCCTCGGTCCACACGTTGAATTTCACCAGTTGCGCCGTGCCGAAGCTGGTCGTCAAGGCGACATCGACCGCGTCGCGGCCGCGCGCCTGCGGGACTCGGCCGATGCGCGGTACGTTGTGACGCGGGTCCAGCGTATACCATCGGTGGCCAAGATACACTTCGCAGTACGCCGAAAAATCCATCGGCAGCGGGTCCGGCGGCACGCCGATGTCGCCCAGATATCCCGTGGCGTATCGAGCCGGAATGTTTAGCGCCCGCAGCAGAGTGACCGTCAGATGCGCGAAATCGCGGCAAACGCCGCGTTTTTCCGTCCATGCGTCGTAGGCCGTCTTGGTGGGGCGAGCGTATTCGTAGCCGAACGTGATGTGATTGTGAACGTAATCCATCACCGCCGCCACGCGCTCCCATGTCGCCGGCGTCTTGCCGAACAAATCCCATGCGATCTGCGACATGCGATCGACTTCGCAATACCGGCTTGCCAGCAGGAAGGGCAGGCAGTGCGGCGGCAGTTCCTCGGCTGGATGCAGCCGGGCGCCATCGATCTTCGTCTCCGGGATTCCCGTGTCCTGGATGACATTGTCGTAGCTCATCACCAGCCGGCCTTGCGGCGCGATGATGTGCCCGGCGCGATTGCCGAAATTGTCGATGAAACTGTTGACGTCAATCGCCGGCTCGACCCGCACCCATTCCGGTTTCTTCAGCAAATGGGCGTAGTCGGGATGCGTATAGAGCATCAGCAGCATCGGCGTGGTCGCCGGCAAGTCGAATGTGAGTTCGAATCCAATGCGAATCAGCATGGCTGTGCATTCCTTCCGGCAAAACAACAACAACCGGCGCCAGAACGGGCCGTTTGGCCCGCCTGGCGCCGTTGATTGTCGCTGAAGTTTTACCGGCCGCGGAAGGCCGCTACCAGCCTTTAATACCGGTCGCGTCCGCCGCCGCCGCCGCTGGAGCCGCCTCTGCGTCCGCCGCCGCCGCCACCACCGTAGCCGCCGCCGCCGGATGACGGACGGTTTTCACGGGGCTTGGCTTCATTGACGGTCAGGGCACGGCCGCCATGATCCTTGCCGTTGAGCTGGTCGATCGCCGTCTTGGCCTCTTCGTCCGATCCCATTTCGACAAACCCGAAGCCCTTGCTCCGGCCGGTGTCCCGGTCGTTGATGATCTGTGCGCTGCTCACCGTGCCGTGGGGAGTGAACAGTTGTTCCAGTGCCGAGCTATCGACGTCGTAGCTCAAATTGCCAACATACAGCTTCTTGCCCATAGGTTCTCCTTGAGAGTTGGGCATTAGACCCACATTTTACTTTCCAGGTCAGGAGGGAAAGAGGCCAACACTCGGGCCCAGGAGGTGGGAGGCAGGCGGGAACAAGACTGCGAACAGAATAAAAACTCTTCTCGTAATCCGAAATTTCCGGTTACCAACCGAGGGCATCGTAACCGGCCTGATGCCGGGTGTCTATGGCATCATTTATTTTTGCCAAAGGCAAATGGAAAATATGTGGCACTTCAGCCCGATAGAAATGTCCGCTTTGGACGGCGGCTGCACCAACACAAACCCCTTTCCGATCGTCGCTTATGCGCGACTGGAAAGGGGTTTATCCAAAAGAAGCGAGGGCGACGGGGCTCGAACCCGCAACCACCGGATCGACAATCCGGTACTCTAACCAATTGAGCTACGCCCCCGTAGCTGGTCTCACACATTCTTCATGCCGCCGGGCGTTATGTCAAGACGGCGCGTCAATGCGTGTCGCGTCCATGCGCCAACGCAAATGGCACCGGGCGTCGCACCCGCGCGAGGCTCGTCGCCTGCCGCTATAATTCGCGGCCGATGATTCTGGCTGGGATTGATGAAGCTGGGTATGGGCCGTTGCTGGGGCCGCTGGTGGTTGGGTGCTGCGCATTCGACATCGGGCCTTGTGCGCTCGGTGATGATGCGCTGGCGCAACTGCCGTGCCTTTGGAAACGGCTGCGGCGGTTGGTGGGCAAGTCGCGGGATCGGGCCGGGCGGAAGATCCACGTCAATGACAGCAAGCTGGTTTACTCGCCGTCGGGCGGGGTGGGACAATTGGAGCGATCGGTGCTGGCGATCGCGGCGGCGTGGCAGGAATGCGATGCGGACCTGGCAGGGTTCTTGTCGCGCACGGCCGGGCATGCCGTGCCGGAATTGAACGCCTGCCGGTGGTATCGGCCTGCCGCCGATGAGAGATTTCCCATTGAGCACGACGGCATGTCAATCCGGCTGTTGGCCAATGCGCTGCGGGAGGAGATGAAACGTGAGCAGGCCGTGTGTGTGGAAATGTCGGCCCGCGTCGTGCTGGAAGGCTCGTTCAATCGCATGATCGCCGGCACGCGCAACAAGGGGACGGCATTGTTCAGTACCGCGGCCATCCACATCGATCGCCTGCTGCGCCTGCACGGCCGGGATGGATTGTGCATCGTCTGCGATCGCCAGGGCGGCCGTGAACGCTATGGCTCGCTGCTGCGGCTGATGTTCGAGGACTGGTCGCTGGTGGTCGTCGGCGAGAGGCCGGACTGTTCGGAATACCGGCTGCATCGCGACGGGGCAACGGTGGCGATCGTCTTCCGCGAGAAGGCCGAGGCCCAATGCCTTCCGGTGGCGGTGGCGTCGATGCTCAGCAAGTACATTCGCGAGACACTGATGCGGCGGTTCAACGCCTTCTGGCTTGGCCACGTACCCAACTTGGCGCCGACGGCCGGTTATTACGAGGATGGGACGCGATTCCTTCGCGACATCGAACCCAAGCGGCGCGAGTTGGGGATAGCGGATCGTGATTTCGTGAGGAGCCGATGATGACGCGTGATCGATACGGAAGAACCCTCACCCCCACCCTCTCCCTGGGTACAGGGCGAGGGGGAAGGCTTGCGTGTTGGGAATTAGTTGTCGCCGTGGCCGTTCTTCTTGCGACCACCTCGCTCTCGCGTGCGCAATCGGCCGACGAATTCGCCGACACATGGGCGTTTACACCAAAGACCGACACGTTTGCCTCATCCGCGTTTCTCGATCTTCGCGATATGAACGAAACAACGGCCGGGGGGCATGGGTTCATCCGCTTATCCGCGGATGGGCGATCGTTTGTGCGCGGCGATGGGCAGCCGATTCGGTTTTGGTGCGTGGGATCGGGTGAGTATCAGGCGGATGCGGCGGAACTGGCCAGCCATGCGCGATTTTTGGCGAAAATGGGTGTGAACATGGTGCGGATTCATGCTCAGATCTGGTCGACGGACAAGGCCTCCAAAGTGACCGATACCAACGACAAGGAGATCGACGGAATTTGGCGGGCCGTCGCGGCGTTCAGGAAGCAGGGCATCTACGTCACCATCAGCCCTTATTGGGCTACCGGCATGAACGTGGACAACTGGGGCATCGACGGCTACACCGGCCAGAGCGATCTGTGGGGCGTGCTCTTTTTCAATCCCCGCCTCCAGGAAGGGTACAAGGCGTGGGTGCGAAAACTCTACACCCAGGTTAATCCGTACACGGGCGTGGCTTTGGCGAAAGACCCGGCCGTTGCCATTATCCAGGTGCAGAATGAAGACGGCCTGTTCTTCTGGACGCTCCAGTCCATGAAGAAGCCGCAGCAGGATTTGCTCGGGCGGTTCTTCGGGCAATGGCTGGTGCGGGCGTATGGCTCGCTGGACAAGGCGCGCGCCGCGTGGAGCAACTCCAGCGCCGATGGCGATGACTGGAACTCCGGCATCGCCGCTGTATTGCCGGTCTGGGCATGGCTGTCGGACGATTCCTACAAAGACGGCCGAGCGGTCCGCGTCACCGATACGCTGCATTTCCTGGCCGACACCGAGCGGCGTTTCTATACGGATATGGCCGCCTTCTATCGCAACGACTTAGGATGCGGCCAGTTGATTAACGCCTCGAACTGGACGACGGCCGACGCGGTTCGCCTCGGCGATCTCGGGCGTTACGCCAACACATCCGCCGACGTGATGGCGGTCAACAAGTATTTCACCGGCGTTCACGTCGGCCCGAATGACGGCTGGCGAATCGACGAGGGGGACGGCTTCACCAACAACCCCGCCGTGCTCAATCCGCGCATGCTGCCCACCAATCTCAAGCAGCCGGTCGGCCACCCCATGCTCATCACCGAGAGCACATGGGTCAGCCCGATGGACGACCAGAGCGAAGGCCCGTTTCTGATGGCGGCCTATCAGTCGCTGTGCGGCGTGTCGGGGTTTTACTGGTTCAGTTGCACCACGCCACAATACGATACCGATCCCTTCATGCCCTGGTGGACGCTGGCCGGCGGACAGCATCCGCTGCGCAAGTGGAGCAACGGCGGCCCGATGCTGATGGGCATGTTCCCGGCCGCGGCGATGATGTACCGGCGCGGCGATCTGGCCCAGGCGGACCCGGTGATTATCGAGCGCCGGCCGCTGGCGGATTTGTACGCCCGCAAGGTTCCGCTGCTGGCCGAGGATGCGGGATTTGATCCCAACCGCTACGCCGGTGAGCGCGGGGCGCAGTCGAATATCGCCGGCGCCAAGGTCGATCCGATGGCCTTTCTGGTGGGGCCGGTCGCGGCGGAGTACGGCTCAAATCAGCCCAGCACCGTGCGCGATATCTCATCCTTCATCGATGATGCCAAAAAGATCGTCAAGTCCGCGACCGGGCAGATCGCCATGCATTACGGCGACGGCTATTGCACGATCGACTCGCCCAAATCGCAGGGCGCGTGCGGATTGCTGGCCAAGGCCGGGGCGATCCAGCTCAGCACCATCGGCATCGACAGCAAGAACCAGTTTGCATCCGTTCTGGTGGTCGCCCTCGACGACAAGAGCCTGGACCAATCCAGGAGCGTGCTGGTGCAGATCGGAACGCGGGCCCGGCCGACCGGGTGGATCGAACAGGCCGCGAAATTCCCCAGCCACGATGGCAAGACGACATACGACGGCTTCAAGATCATCAATACCGGGCAAAGTCCGTGGCGCATTGTCACCAATCGCGCAACCGTCACCATCCGCAATACGCTGCTATCGCACGCGCGGGCCCTGGATGCCAACGGCTATGCCGGCGCGCTGCAAAATCTGGAAAGATCGGCGACCGGCGCATCGCTGGCGCTGCCGGCCGACGGTTTGTATTTCTTATTGACACCCTGAACGGAGGCTTATCGCATGCTCAAGGGACCGATTCTTCATCCGCAGATTCTTCATGCCCTGGGCCGATCCGGGCACGGCAGCAAGGTGCTGATTTCCGACGGCAACTTTCCCCATTGGACCGCCAAAGGCGCCAACGCCGAATTTGTCGCGCTAAACCTGGCCCCGGGCGTATTGGGCGTAACGGACGTTCTGCGCGTTCTCGCGGCCGCCATCCCGATCGAAGCCGCGACGGTCATGGCCCCCAACAAGACCGGCCCGTATGCGATGGCCAGCGATCCGCCGATCTGGGACGAATTCCGCAAAGTTCTCGCTGCCGCCGGTGCGCCGACGGAACTGGCCCCGATCGAGCGTTTCGCGTTCTACGAGGCCGCCGCGTCGCGCGACGTCTGCCTGACGATCGCGACGGGCGAACAGCGGATTTATGCGAATCTCCTGCTGACGATCGGGGTCGTAAGGTAGCCGGGGGAAGGAAATGCATTTCCCTCGCAGAGGCGCAAAGTCGCAGAGGAAGCGCGGTGCAATCCATAGGATTTCCTCTGCGCCCCTGCGCCTCCGCGAGGGATTATTCTTTTCCCGTGTTGCTATATCGGCCGGTGTCTTTGACAATCGGACGTAACGTCGCTGGCGCGGTCCCGTGGCAGTTGGTCCCACAATGGAAATCCTGGACTACGAAACGCCACCCCCTCCAGACCGCCCGAATCGGTGGGAACGCCTGTCGGTGGCCATGGCCGTTGCCTCGGTGTTCCTCGGCGCTTGTATCGTGAGTTTGAGCCCAATCGTGCATGGCAATTTGCTCTGGTCCGTGGATATCGTCGTGGGCAGTTCCTTTCTGGCTTGCGTGCTTGTCGGCGCATTTTGTGGCCTCGTGGCGATTACCTGCGGCGACAAGCCGCTGTGGGGATTCGGGGGCCTTATTGTCAACGTATTGGCATTCCTCCTGACGGGCCTGTTTGTTTTCAGATTTGGCCATTGATCGGCCGCCCGAAGGGCGGGGCGACTCCGACTTGGACGTTGACAAGCCGACGTCTGCCCAGTTGCCAATTCGGCCGGTGTCATGAGCGAGGACGGGGCGGCGCTTTGCCGCAGGTCCGTCACCTTGTCACCCCTTCACCTTGTCACTTTGTCATCCTTCCCTTTTCGGGACGCGCTCGGCCGCAATCACGCGGCGGCAACGGCGGGCGTAGTCGCGAGGTAATGATCCAGTCCGGCGAGGATCTCTGGGCGGACGCCAGAGCCGCCGTCCCGCCGGAAAGCCGCAAGGGCATGGCATCGGGCGTTGCGGCGCACTGGGAGCGGGCTGCGCCAGGGCGCTGCGGTTTTCCAGACGATGGGCTTCGCGTGGATGCGTTACCAGCCAAACGGCGAATTGATCGACCATTGACTTGGCAAGAGCACTAGCGCGAGCTCGGCGACAAAGAAAAAGACAAGAAAGGCCCTCGCCCAAACCTTGGCTCTCGCCGGCCCCATTCTTCTTTCGGCGATTGGCTGCTGAAAAAGGACGGAGATTGCGAACAGCAATGCGGGGCAGATAACCCCCAGCCATTTGACGTAGCTGTTCCCGGCCCTTTCGCCCTCGACGGCCGCTATACCTTTCTGCCCTTCGATTACTCCGTCGACGGACACTTGCTGCCCGGCGCTGCCCAGGTAGATAACCTGGATTAGCGCGCCGTCGCCGGGCTCTAAAATTCTGAACCGGAAGCCGCATTTACCAGCCTCAAGATTGGCTTCGTCGGATGCTTCAATGCCTGGCATTCCACGTGCCATGAAGTCATTGCCATTGGCAAGCCTGAAATCGCAGACTTTCCGCGTCGCCTCCTTGATGCGAACGCTCAGAATCCCAGCACCGTCGGCCAAATCAAGTTGAAGCGGCTGGAGGAGGTTGTCCGCCCGAATGCTCTGCGAGCCGCGATTCCAAATGGCAATCTGAAATGCGGTTATATTATCTGCCTTTAGTGGTGCTCCGCGATATGAAAATTGAAGTCCATCATCAAAGTCAGGACGTCGCAGTTCGGTGACGACGGGACTAACTTTGTAGCTCAGGAGCGGCGCCTTTTCAGATCCGTAATACCAATAGAACCCCAGCCCTATGTTGACGGCAAATGAGGCAATTGCGAACCAGGGGCCAATCGAATCCCAAAGACCTTTGGAGCGACGGACACGACCGGGCCCAGGCATTCCGGTCAGCGCACCATTCGGCGTCTGAGACATACCACAGCAGCCTATCGGGAATCTCGCGGGCCGTCAATTTGCGTTGATGCCGCGTTGATGCCGCGGACCCGCGAGCTACTTGGGGCGACATCGGGTTCGAGCGACCCCTCTCCAGGGCAGGGCTCCTCAAAACGTTCGTTCTTGATTTGCGGCTCCCATCGCGTCGAGGGGTCTTCGATTGACGCCCATTCCTCATTCGAAGATAATAATATCGCGTCGGCGGATTCGCGGGCAGGCTGGAGGACGCCAATGATACTTTACGCGGTGGTGGTGGAGGACGATCGCGATGGTAAAGGGCCTGTACGGTATTTGATGGACAGAACAGTCTACACGAGCAAAACCGCTGCCAAACGCAGGGCGACAATGTACCCCCACTGGTATGGTGCCGTCGTAAAGGAGTTCGACGTAGATTGGTGCCATCGCCCCCGCGAGCGAATATTCACGACGAATGATCCGCCAGCGTTCGTCCCTGATGACGAGGCTAAGAGACTCCAAGAGGATGGCAAGCAAGTCAACGAGACGAAAATATCCTACGGTGTGCCGTCGTAACCCAATCGCCGCGAGCTGATTCTCGAGACGTAAGAATCCCAAGAGGTGAGACTAGACCTTAAACAAGCGAATCCCCCGATAGTCTGAATCGGTGGTAGTGCGGACGCAGCGTCGCCGTCGGCGGC
>Ga0181517_10005956_pt1 | contig 10589 bp, 11 predicted proteins | sample PEATcosm2014_Bin_31_FD_119748 | JGI IMG/M metagenome (GOLD analysis project Ga0181517, IMG submission 119748) | Peatland microbial communities from MTU Mesocosm Facility, Houghton, MI, USA - PEATcosm2014_Bin01_30_metaG | ecosystem: Environmental > Terrestrial > Soil > Wetlands > Peat | place... | reverse complement strand
TTCCTCAAATTGGTGCTCAAAAATATCCACGTGCGTTAAAATCCAAATACCAAATTCCAAACGATAAATAACAATTCCGGATTGAAACCAATTTTACAATATTGCGGCTGCGATTGCGAAGTTTTATGAAATCCAGAACAATAAAAACTAAATGCTTATGCCGTTTTTTTCGCAAACTTTGGGTTTCTGGCGTGAAAAGCGAACTTTTCTCCTTTGACAAAACCGCAGGCAGCATAAAATTTGTGAGTGCTCTCTTTTTTTGAACCGGTTTGCAGCATCGCTTTATAACACCCCGCCTTCCATGCGCTGTCCAAGGCAAAGGCCATCAGCTTCTTCCCGAAGCCCTGATTCCGAAATGCCGTATCCGTCACCACGTTTTCGATTATTGCGTAAGGCGCTGCGTTTCTGGTCAGATTGGGAATAATATTCAGGTAACATGTCGAGATTATTTTACCATTTTCTTCCAGTATTAAAATCCGCAGGTTGGATTCCTTTAATATCCGCGCGAATATCACTTTATCGCGCCCGTCTGTAATCACCGGGTCGTCCGGGTTAAGCTGCCGCAGCAGGCTCATCATTCCTTCAAAATCCCGCTCTTCCGCGATGCGAATCACGAAACTTAGCCCCATCAAAGTTGTCATTCCCGCGAAAGCGGGAATCCAGAATCTAAATTACTAGTTTCCAAAAACATAAAATACCGCGATTATTATGGATGCCGACAACAAATCAAATTAAAAAATTAAGCTCCTCTAATATTCCGCCACAATAATATCGGTCAATTTCCGCTTGGGCACATGGTGCCCTTCGTCTTTGTCCCGCCAGTAATCATAGCTGTCGCCCGGGTTCATCGTCTCCAGGATAATCTTCTCTTTCGGTTTCCCTAATGCAATCACCAGAGAGATTTCATATCTCGCGGGAATATTCAGCAATTTTCTCAGGTCTTCCCGGTCCACGGCACCCAGCATGCAGCCCCCCAAGCCTTTCTCCACCGCACCCAGTAAAATCGTCTGGGCTGCAATGCCCGGGTCCATGCCGAAACTTGCCCCGATTTCTTTATCCCCTAAAATCAGGATGTAGGCCGCCGGACGTTCCCCTTCTGCCGGCCCCGACCAGGTTTTCAACGTCCCGGCCCAGTGCAAAGTGGAGAAAATCAGCGCATTCTTGTCACTCGCTCCGGAAATAATATATTTTAATGGCTGGCGGTTCACCGCCGAAGCCGAAAGCCGGGCCAGGTCTACCAGTTCCCGCAAAGTTTTATTCTCCACCACCATGTCCTCATAAAACCGCCGGTAACTCCGGCACTTCAATACCAGGTCTTTGAACATTTTACTCCTGTTAGGATTTCTGATTTTGATATTATTTAGTATTTCGATATTAGTATTTCGAATTTACTTGATTATTGATTATTGTTTATTGATACTTGATTATTCCTTTATTTGTATCTTTTCACTTCAAATCGATATAATTTTACCGTTTCCTCCGGCCCGATGCCGGCTTTCATCCGGCAGATTTCCAGCTGCCGTTTGACAGTATCCACGCCCTCCAAATCCGGCAGCAGCAATCCCCGCCGCCAGCCTGCCTCCACAATCGCGCCGTATTTCTTCGGGTCCAAGTCTTTCTCGCTCTTCACCGGTTCCGGCTCGGTCAGTACATCCACGCTGTAGACCAGGTGCGGCAGTTCTTCCGGCGTCACCGGGGAGAAACGCGGGTCCTGCGTCGAGGATTGCACGGCATTGCGGATAATTTCCTGCGCGATGTTCGCTTCGTCGGGTTCGATTGTGCCGATGCACCCGCGCAATTCTTCACCTTTATGTAAAGAAACAAACACCCCGGCTTTACCCTTCATTTCCAGCGGGATAGTTTTTAAATGCGGGACTTCACCCCGTTTCACGTAGCTTTCCACCGTTTCCCGTGCCAGCCTCACCTGCGGTGATTCTTTCAGCCCTTTAAATATAATTCCGGCATACCCCACCACCGCGTCAAAATCATGGGTCACATCCCCGCTGGTCTGGTACTTCACCAGTTCCGTGGTCACCGGACCCAGTTCTTTCGCCGCGTAAATCAGGCAGGCCGCCGTGCCGTAGCCGCACATCGAAATATTGAATTCGCGCACCCGGTCCAGTAGCTCCCCGGCCTCGAGTTTTAATATCGATTCGATGGCCTGCCGGTCCTTGGTGTGTGTCGTTTTCTGAGATTCATAATGATTCATGTCGCCGGAAGCGACAATTACCGCCTGTTTGCCGGTATCCTTAATCGCTTTCGCGATTGCGACGCCGATATCCCTGTAAACGGCCGCGTTGGTATGGGACAAAGTAATCGGTACAAATTTAATATCCGGTTTGAAGTATTGGATAAAAGGCAGCTGCACCTCGATGGAATGTTCCTGCAAATGCGCCAGGCGGTCCTCTTTCAGGTGGCTGCAGTTAGACAGAATTGATTTAGCCAGGTCAGAATCGATTTCCACATCACCCAACGGCGTCCGCCATGTGCCTTCGGCCAGGATGCTGAATGGCGCACCCGCCCCGGTATGGCTGGGACCTAAAATCACGCACGTGTCTTTGAATTTCACCCGGGAAACCACCGCTCCGACCACCGGCCCGGAGTAAACGAATCCGGCATGCGGCGCATAGTACCCGATGACATCTTCTTTGGCGGCTTTTTCGTCCACCATACTGCGTATCATTGACTTCAATTCTTCGGGAGAAGCAGGATAAAATTGGCCCGCGACGGCCGGTTCTCTAATCATTTTATTTTCCTCCCCGGTTCACCGTAAAATTTAATTCGGCGCCGCAATATTTACAGCGTGATTCGTTCAACCCGCAAACGTTGGTCTGATACCCGACGCGTTCCACCACCGGTTTCCCACAACTGAAGCAAACCGTGGTTTCGCTGGCATGTCCCGGCACGTTTCCCAGGTAGATGAACTTCAACCCTGCTTTGCGCCCCAATTCATAAGCATGTTCTAGCGTCGCCACCGGCGTCGCCGGCAAATCTGAAATCATGTAATTTGGATGGAACCGCGTAACATGCCACGGCGTCTCAGTGCCCAATTCTTTGGCAATCCAGCCGGCAATCCCGCCCAATTGCGCGTCGTCGTCATTCATCGTCGGGATAATGTTCGTTACCACTTCGACATGCATCTGCCACTTTTTTTTGGCGCGCTGAGCCGTTTCCAGGATGCCGCGCCAGTACATAATTTTGGCCAGGTCCTGATACAGTTTGTCCGAAAAACCCTTAATGTCCACGCGCCAAGCGTCCAGATAAGGCCCGATGATATCCAGTGCCTCCGGACTGAGATAACCGTTGGTGACGTAAACCGTATAAAGGTTATTTTGCTTCGCCAGTTTGGCGGTATCCAGCGTATATTCGAACCACATCGAAGGCTCGTTATATGTCCAGGCAATGCCCTGGCAATGATTCTGTTTCGCCAGGTCGACCGCCGTCTGCGGGGAAATTTTTTCCGATTCTTTCAATACGTCTTTCACCATCGAGATTTCCCAGTTCTGACAATCCTGGCAGTGAAAATTGCAGCCCCAGCCGCCCAGCGAAAACACCTGCGTCCCCGGATGGAAATGGAACAGCGGCTTCTTTTCGATGGGGTCAACCGCAACGGATGAGGCCAGCCCGTAATTAAGGTTATAGAGGGTGCCTTTGACATTCCGGTACATTCCGCAAACACCGGTTTGCTCGGGCTGAATCGTACAGCGCCACCGGCAGATGTTGCAGCGGACTACGGAGCCGGAAATTTTTTCGGCAAGCAGCGCTTCGTGCATACTACCCACCTCTCTTCATTTCTGCCCCAATTATAGCACTGCAATTTATGCAAAGTAATAACATTTTTGTCGACATTATTACAAAAAGATAAATTTATGCCTATCAAACATAACTGGGGACTATAGGTATTTCATGGAAACAGAAACCATTCCGGGGTCATCCAAAAACAGCTATAGAAACTGATTTTTATGGATTCCCGCCTGCGCGGGAATGACAAACCGGTGAAAACAGCTTCCAGCTTTGCTGGAAGCTGTTTTATTTTCATTGTCATTGTCGGGCTTGACCCGACAATCCAGAGATTTCAGACGGTCTCATTAAGGAGGATTTTTTATCGGGCCTGGTGTACAAAATCTAACCCTTCTAAAATGCCGTCCCGTTGATGAACATGGACATAGTTTCCGCAGTTGATTTCCGCTGCGAACATGAACGATAAAAATCGAAACTTCTCTCCTCACGCAAACAATGACCTAGCATGGGGAGCGCTAATTAATTAAAGCCCCTATCCTCGACGCAAACAGCTGGATATGAGACCATTAAAAAAAATAATTTATAACCGCCCAAGAGACGTCGTTTAAGACTTTTCTCCCGACGCAGCGGGAGAGAGTTGAGTGAGGGGGCGCAGTCTACCTAAATGCTTCAATGAACCAATGATTCACCATGTAATCCTTTGTATTCATCGGGAATCAAACAAACTTAAAACGCCGTCCCGTTAATGAACGGGTTCCCCTTCCGCTCAATTCCGATGGTTGTCGCCGGCCCGTGCCCCGGATAGACCTTCGTCGCATCCGGCAATGTCATCAGTTTGCTGCGGATGCTGCTCATTTCCTGGTCGTAATCGGAGCCGGGAAAATCCGCCCGTCCGACGCTGTAATTGAACAACGTATCGCCGGTAAATACAATACCGTCCCCCAGTAGGCAGATCCCCCCGATGGTGTGCCCCGGCGTGTGCAGCACTTTGAATTTCAATTTGCCGATGGTAATCACATCGCCGTCTTTTAATAATCTTTCAGCCGGCGGCGCGGGCGGTGTGGGCGGCATGAAATCCAGCGTCCACGGCTGTTTCAGTAAAAACGGGGCTTCGCTCTCATGGATGGCAATTTCCGCGCCGGTGGCTTTTTTCACTGCTTCCAGTCCGCCAATATGGTCGATGTGGCTGTGCGTTAAAAGAATCACCTTTATTTTCAGGCCCAGTGCCTTGACCTGCTTCATCACCGCCGCGCCTTCGTCCCCAGGGTCGATAATCATTCCCTCTTTGCTCGCCTCATCCCCGACGATATAGCAATTCGCCCCGAAAGACCCCAGTTCCATTTTTTGCAGAATCATCAGATACTCCCCTTCCTGCCGGTTTTTTATACTATCAATTCTGCTTTGAATTCTACCATTGTGCGCCGCAGCGCCGCAAACATGCTGTATATTATCATTTTGAGGTCCGCAGGCCGAAATACTTCCGAAGGTCGCAATCGAAGGTACTTTTGACGTTAGTCAAAATGTATACCGTTAAGGTAAAATGCCGGAGACGGCAGTCGTAGGTACTTCACGGAGTGAATGTATACTGAAGTTACGAAGTACCTGTAGAATATCCTTGTGGTTAAAAAAACTCCCCCATCGTCTTTGCGGGACCTTATCTTTACTCCATACAAGGTCGTGGCAACCCGGCATCGCAATGTCGTACTGAGCGGAACGAATGTATCCGGGAGGAAGGGGCAGCTTCCCCGTCCGGCGGTTCAAATGAGAGTCCCCTCATTGTCGTTCCCGACCTGACCGTAGACCGCGGTCGGAGGTACTTTCCGGAGCAATTTGGAAGAAATGTATCGGGAATCCATCTGCCATCTGGCTCTCCTGTTCAAAGGTCTGTAATGTAAATATTCCGTCGTCCTCTATATAAAAGCAGGGATTAGACCTGGCCCAGCCACGTTCATGTCATTTTTTATTTTGATATTCGATAATATTTAGCATTTCGAGATTAGTATTTAGGATTTTATTTTATATTTGAGACTTGATTATTGATTCTTTCTTAAGCTATGCTGTTGGTATGGCTAAAGATAAATATTCCGCAAAAAGATTTGATATCCATCAGGAAGCCGATATCGACGTCAAGGTGCTGGAAACAATTCCTTTCGACTACCCCGGTTCGGACACAGAGGTCGTCTACGAAACGGAGGAATTCACCTGCGTCTGTCCCTGGACCGGCCTGCCTGATTTCGGCATTCTCACGGTGACCTATATCCCGGACGAATCGTTAATCGAGTTGAAATCGCTGAAATATTATCTGACTTCTTACCGCAATGTCGGCATTATCCAGGAGCACGCCGTCAACCGCATCCTCAAAGACCTGGTCAAACTGGTCAAACCGCTTTCGATGACCGTGGACGCCGAATACCGCGAAAGGGGCGGCATCAAAAGTTTCGCCACCGCCACATGGGAGAAAAAGTAATTATTGCATTGAATCCCCGCCTCGCTCTATGTTAAAGTAAATTTAAGGCGATGAAGCTCGTCCCCCGGGTCTCATAATACCAAAACCGTCTTCACAAGACTGATAGCTTCTACCGGAATTATCCGGTAGAAGCTTTTTTTATGGAGGTTTATCTTGCAGCAGCTACTTTTTCTGGCCATTGCCGGCGCGCTCGGCACACTCTCCCGCTACGCGTTGGGCGGGCTAATGCAGCGGTTAACCGGCACCGGTTTCCCCTACGGGACATTATTAATCAATGTATTGGGTTGTATCCTCATCGGGCTGGTCATGCAGATTGCTTTGACCACCGATTTGATTCCGTCCAATGTCCGTGCCATTATTACAATTGGCTTTATCGGGTCGTTCACGACTTTTTCCACTTTCAGTTATGAAACAATGAAATTATTGGAAGACGGCGCTTTAGTTACAGCGATGTTGAATATAGCGTCCAATGTCGGACTCGGCCTGATTGGCACTTTTTGCGGCCTGCTGCTCGGTAAAATTGCTCTGGGAGGTGTCTGATGAAAGAACTTAGCGGCGAACAGATATTGCTGCGCATCATGCTCGGCGAATCGGACAAACAGGACGGCAAACCGACTTATCAGGCGATTGTCGAATTATTGCGCCGTGAGAAAATCAGCGGGGCGACAGTGCTCCGCGGTATTACCGGCTATGGCGCGCACAGCCATCCCCACACCGCCAATATCCTCCGCCTGAGCCAGGATTTACCCGTCGTCGTTGAGGTTGTGGATTCCCGGGAGAACATTGACCGGGTGCTGCCGCAAATCGAGCAGCATGTCCACGGTGGGCTAATTACCATGGAAAAAGTGCGCGTGATTAAATATATCGGCGATAAATAAAATTCTCGATGAGGTAAGGGAGGGTTTGGAACTTGTTTGCTTAAAAAAACTACAGCCCTAATCCTCTCTCAACCGCTTCCCGCAGGCTGTTGAACGCCAGTATCTCGATATCTTTCGGCAGCGGCGCGATTTTCCCGCCCGCCCTCGGCGTCAAAATCCGTTTGAATCCCAGTCTGGCGGCTTCGGTCACTCGTCTTTCCAATTGCGGCACCGCCCGCAGTTCCCCGCTCAACCCAATTTCTCCCACCACTGCCAATCCCCGGTCGACGCTGACATCCCTTAAGCTGGAAGCAATCGCCAGCGCAATCCCTAAATCGGCGGCCGGTTCGTCAATTTTCAGCCCGCCGGTCACATTGACCATAATATCCTGGTTCCCCAACTTCAAACCCAACCGGCGGCTTAAAACCGCCGTAATCATCAGCAGCCGGTTATAATCCACGCCGTTGGCCGTCCGCCGCGGCATCCCGAAACTGGTGGCGTTCGTTAGCGCCTGGATTTCCACCAGCAGCGGCCGGGAACCTTCGATAACCGGCACCACCACCGACCCCACCGCCTCGTCCTGCCGCTGGGAAAGAAACGCCAGCGAAGGGTTTTCCACTTCAATCAGGCCTTTCTCCTTCATTTCGAAAACTCCGATTTCATTGGTGCTGCCGAAGCGGTTTTTCACGCAGCGCAGCAGCCGGTAAGCAGAGAATTGTTCGCCTTCCAGGTACAAAACCACATCCACGATGTGTTCCAGCACGCGCGGCCCGGCAATCGCCCCTTCCTTGGTCACATGCCCGGAAATAAAGACCGGCACGCCGCTGGATTTAGCCCAGCTCATCAGTCTCTGCGCCGACTGCCGCACCTGCGTCAGGCTCCCCGGGATGCCGTCGTCATCCTGCGTGTGTACCGTCTGAATCGAATCGATAATCAACAATGACGGCTGCAATTCTTCAGTATGTGAAAGCAGCGTATCGATATCCGTCTCGGCCAGCAGGTAAAGGCCTTCCCCGTTAATTCCCAGCCGCCTGGCCCTGATTTTTATCTGATTCGGGGTTTCTTCCCCGGAAACATAGACCACTTTCCCCTGTGATTTGGCCAACAGCGCCGAAGCCTGTAATAATAACGTGGATTTGCCGATGCCGGGTTCGCCGCCAATCAGTATCAACGAACCGGGAACAATCCCGCCGCCCAGCACGCGGTTGAATTCGTTGATGGGCACGGGAAAACGTTCAAAAGCCTCGACGGCCAGCTGCGATAATTCTTTCGGCGGCGCGGTATTTTTTATCTGGCGCGTGCTGGCTTTGGTCTCCGTGACCACCTGCTCCAGAAAACTGTTCCATGCCTGGCAGTTCGGGCATTTCCCCAGCCATTTCAGGCTTTCCTTGCCGCACTGCTGGCAGATATAGACGGTTCTTGATTTTTCCATGAGATGACTTTACTTGATTTCACGAAATTAATCAAATTCGAGATTCATTTATATTTTGAGGCCCGCAGGCCGAAATACTTTTACCTTTAAGGTAAAATGTACTGAGGTTACGCAGTACCCGAAGGATCTCCTTTCCTGCGGAAATAAAAAAGAGCGGGGAATAATCTCCGCTCTTTTTACAGACATAAAAATTTTAAAAGCTGAAAGGTTTAGCCCTCGACGATAACCATCGGCTTGCCGGTTTCCACTACCTGTTTCACCGCCACTTTGATTTCGGTGACTTTGCCGGCAATCGGGGCCATGATGGGGTTTTCCATTTTCATTGATTCGATGTAAAGGAGGACGTCTCCTTCTTCAACTTTATCGCCGACTTTAACTTCAATGCTGATTATTGTCCCGGTGATTGGGGCTTCAACTACTTCTTTTGCCAATTCTTTACTCCTGTCTCTTCCTTGCCCCCTTATCCAAGGGGATTAATCAATCGTTATTTTGCGCTTTCCGTCGGCGCCAGTTCCTGTTCGCCGTCCGCGAATACCGGCGGCAGCATAATCACAATCTTTTTCTCGGTGACGCCGTTCTTATCCGTTCTGTCCTGGACGTCAATTTTCATCTCGCCCCGCTTGAGATTATTGTCGATGACAATCGTATCGTCCTTCTGCTCGTAACCGGAATCGTTATTCTTAATCTTGCGGTTGAGAATAATTTCCGAAATCTTATCTACTACCATATCCTGAATAGCTCTCTTCAGCGGACGCGCCCCGAACACCTCATCGAAACCTTTTTCTCCCAGATAATCTTTCGCCGCTTCAGTGACCTCGAGGGAAATACCCTGTTCAACCAGCTGTTTGTAAACCACTTTCAGCAGCAAATCTACGATCGAGCGGATGTTTTCCTTGGTCAGCGAATGGAAGACCACCATGCCGTCCAGACGGTTGATAAATTCGGGGCGGAACCGTTTTTTCAGTTCTTCCAGTAATTTATCTTTCATGCGGCTGTAGTTCTGTTCGCGCTGTTTGCCTTCGTTCGATTGCGTTGCAAACCCGAGGTTGGTGCCCTTCCTGATCTGTTCCGCGCCGATGTTGCTGGTCATGATGATGATGGCATTGCGGAAACTGACTTTTCGCCCCATGGCGTCGGTCAAATGCCCGTCGTCGAAGACTTGCAGCAGAATATTGAAAATATCTTCGTGCGCTTTTTCGATTTCATCAAATAACACGATGCAATACGGTTTTCTTCTGACCGCTTCGGTTAATTGCCCGCCTTTATCGGAATCAACATAACCCGGCCCGGAACCTACTAGCCGTGACAGGCTGTATTTGTCCATAAATTCGGACATATCCAGTCTGATTAACGTGTCCTCGCTGCCGAACATGAATTCCGCCAGCGCCCGTGCCAGTTCTGTTTTGCCGACCCCCGTCGGCCCGAGGAAAATAAAATTCCCGATGGGGTGTCTGGGGTCTTTTAACCCGGCGCGCGCCCGCCTCACGGCTTTGGAAATCGTATCGATTGCTTCATCCTGCCCGACGACTCGTTTGCGCAAAGCTTCTTCCATATGCAGCAGTCGGCTGGTTTCGTCAACGCCCAATTGGCTCGTCGGTACGCCGGTCCACATATGCACAACCTGCGCGATATCTTCGGCGGTGACCACGGGGTGTTCCTGTGTCTTCTTTTCCTGGTATTCTTTTTCGCCGGCCTTGATTGTTTCTTCCAGTTGGACTTCCAGCTGGCGTTTCTCGGCGGCTCAATCATATTGCTGCGAGGCCAGGGCCTTTTCTTTTTCCTTGGTAACGATTTCTTTTAATTTCTTCTTTTCTTTCAGTTCCAGCGGCGGATGCAGACGCAGCCGCACGCGGGAGGCCGCTTCATCAATCAAATCAATGGCCTTGTCCGGTAATGACCGGTCTGGGATATATCTTTCAGATAACGTTGCGGCTGTATCTAAAGCATCGTCGCTGATAGTGAGTTTATGATGTTCTTCATAGCGGTCTTTAACGCGGCGTAATATGGCTTTGGTTTCATCAACGGTCGGCTCTTCTACCAGCACCGGTTGGAAACGCCGTTCCAGCGCCGGGTCTTTTTCCACGTGTTTTCG
>Ga0181517_10005955_pt1 | contig 10590 bp, 10 predicted proteins | sample PEATcosm2014_Bin_31_FD_119748 | JGI IMG/M metagenome (GOLD analysis project Ga0181517, IMG submission 119748) | Peatland microbial communities from MTU Mesocosm Facility, Houghton, MI, USA - PEATcosm2014_Bin01_30_metaG | ecosystem: Environmental > Terrestrial > Soil > Wetlands > Peat | place... | reverse complement strand
TCTACGAGCGCGATGAATCCGGCATGCCGGCCAAGTGGCTGGGGCGCATCCGTGAGAGTATGGCGCGACTAACGCCCGAGTTTTCTGCGACGCGCGCCATCCGCGAATACACCGAGAGTCATTATTTGCCTGCGGCGTCGCGCTATCGCGATCGAGCAGCGGACAATGGTGCTGTCGGCTCGAGTCTGCTCCAATGGAAGCAGGACCTTGAGCGGTATTGGAGCACAGTGGGTTTCGTCAGCATTCGAATCAATACCCACGATGGGCAGCACTTCTTCCAAGTCGACGTTGCTCCTGGATCGCTCACTCCGGATCACTTTAGAGTAGATCTTTACGCAGATACAGCTCACGAGAAAAGCGCGCCTTTCCAAGTGATGAACGCATCCGGTCCCTGCGCAGATAAGCCTGGCGCGTTCAACTATTCGGCTCAGGTCTCCGCAACGCGCCCCGCAAGCGACTTCACCGCGCGTATCGTCCCCCACAACCCCAATGCTCTCGTGCCGCTCGAAGCGGACCAGATTGTCTGGCAACGCTGATGACCAATCTCGGAATCATGGAACGGGCGCGGAAACTCCTTGATGCAGCGGGTCGTCGCGCCTGGAAGCAGGAGGTAAAGAACAGGCGAGCCACAGGAGCATCCCACACGAAGCGCAGAAACCACACCCCGCAATCCATTCCTCTACCAATCTGGATGGAGACTGAGGCTAGAGTTACAGAGTGCCATCATGAGCTTTCCAGAGTAAGGAAGTTGCCCCTGCGAGTCACCAAAGACCCTGACGACGTGATCGTTTCCTTCACCTACTACGCCCACGCACGAACCTACTACGACAACTTCATATCGCCTGTAGCCAGGGCGCAAGGTGAGGCCTTGTCTGTCTACTACAATGCCCTGAATCCGCGACAGAACACTCTCACACCATCACGGCTTTTGAAAAGAGGAGCGTTGTCGGATACCGCCGTCCTCGGCTTTGTTCTCCTTTCGATGCTTCTCCTCGCCATTGCTTCTGGCTAAAACCAGCGCTGAAGAGATTGGCGGTCTCGGCAACATTGAGCCGAGTCAGTTCAAATCCACAATCGAAGCTACAAGGAGGACATCCTGGACTCACTTCGGAACTCCGCCGTCCCTCGTGCTTCTGCCATGCCGGGCGAGGACGCAAGTCAAACGTACCCGTCGGGTCCGACGTTAACTCCGGATGGTGTAAACTTCAGCATTTTCTCAGCGCATGCCACACAAGTCGAGGTCGTATTCTTTGATCACGCAGAAGCTGAGCAACCGGAGCGAGTTGTAAAACTCAGTCCCATAACAAATCGCACTTCTCATTACTGGCATATATTCTTGCCAGGTATTGTTGCTGGACAACTCTACGGATACCGCGTCGATGGTCCTTGCGAGGCGAACGACGGAAATCGCTTTGACTTCCAAAAAGTACTGCTTGACCCGTACGGAAAAAGCGTTTCCGTCGGCCAGCATTACGATCGCTCCTCTGCGAGCCATCCCGGAGACAACGCAGGGGCCTCGATGAAGAGCGTTATTACCGATTCGAGTACTTTTGACTGGCAGGGAGATCGGCCCCTCAAGCATCCGTTTCGCAACACAGTCATCTACGAAATGCACGTAGCTGGATTTACGCGGCACACGAACTCAGGCGTTACCGAACCCAACAAAGGAACGTATCTGGGAATCATCGAGAAGATCCCCTATCTCAAGTATCTAGGAATCACAGCTGTCGAACTCTTGCCAGTGTTCCAATTCGATACTCAAGGTGCTCCATTTGGACTGACCAACTACTGGGGCTATGGGCCGGTTTCTTTCTTTGCCCCCCACCTCGGATACTGCACCTCGAATGACCCCCTCGTCTGCCTGGATGAGTTTCGCACCATGGTGAAGGAACTACATCGGGCCGACATCGAAGTACTCCTGGACGTTGTTTACAACCACACCGGTGAGGGCGACGAGAATGGGCCAACACTCTGCTTTCGTGGGCTCGAAAACAGTTTCTACTACATCCTCGAGAAACATAAAGCTAGGTATGCCAACTTCACCGGAGCCGGTAATACTCTCAAGGCCAATCATTCGATTGTGAAACGCCTGATTCTCGACAGCCTGCGGTACTGGGTCGCTGAGATGCACGTGGACGGCTTCCGCTTCGATCTGGCATCGATATTTTCGCGCAACGAATCGGGCAAACCCATGCTGAACCCTCCGATCGTTTGGGAGATCGACTCCGATCCAGTCCTTGCAGGCACAAAGCTGATTGCAGAAGCCTGGGACTCCGGAGGGCTTTACCAGGTCGGCAGTTTTGGTCAGGATAAATGGAAGGAATGGAATGGACACTTCCGCGACGATATCCGCAGCTTTGTCAAGGGCGACGAAGGCACCGTGGTGAAACTTCGCAATCGTATCGCGGGGAGCCCCGATTTGTACGATCGAGGGAATCGGCCTGCTGGACAGAGCATTAATTTTGTCACTTGCCACGACGGATTTACGCTCAACGATCTTGTCTCGTACGACGTGAAGCGCAACGCGGCGAACCGTGAGTCAAATCGGGATGGGGCAGACGCGAACCTGAGCTGGAATTGCGGGCTCGAAGGTCCAACTGACTGTTCCGAAATTCACCAATTACGGATGCGGCAGGTCAGGAATCTTCTCGCTCTCACTCTGCTCTCCGTTGGGACGCCGATGTTGCTCATGGGCGATGAAGTGTGCCGCACCCAGCTCGGGAACAACAATGCATATTGCCAGAATAACGAAACCAGCTGGTTCGATTGGGGCCTTTGCCAGACCAATGTCGATGTTCTGCGCTTCGTGCGGCAGATGATCCATCTCCGCCTCCACTTCGATCAGACGGGAGAAAGTGGACAAACAACGATCGAGGACTACTTGAGCAAGACCCGCATCGAGTGGCATGGCGTTGAAATTGGAAAGCCAGACTGGGGTAGCAGCTCACATAGCCTCGCGTTGTCTCTGCATAATCTCGCTGGCACCCAGATGCGTTACATCGCGATTAATGCATATTGGAAGCCATTGCAGTTTGCTCTTCCGCCCGTCGCTGCCGCCGCAAATGGGGGCTGGTTTCGCTTCATGGACACCTCTCTCCCCGCCCCGGGCGACATCGTCGAAGGAGAAAAGGCGGCTCGCGTGGACAGTTCGAGCTACCGGGTCAATCCGCGATCGATCATATTGCTCCATTGCAACCAGGAGAAAAATGGTCACGCTACGGTGAGCGGGCGATCTAAGTTCTAACACGATGATGAGAAGCACCCGCAATTGCAGGATTATTGCCGACGGGGCCACCACCTCATCATTGCTCAACAAAAATGGCCTCGGAGCATGGCTTGAGATATTGAGGACGACGATCCTGTCTGCAGGTCAGCACTTGACGGGTTTGACTCGAAGAAGGTGGCGCTATGAGATTTCATGGAAAAGAAGACAGAAGACGCGTCTCGACAAGAGCACGGGGACCGTTCCCCGTTAGCCTGTTTATCGCTGTGCTTCTGGTCTCTCCATGGCTACCAGTGCGCGCAAGTTCACAGCAATCCGGTGCTTCCACTGCGTTTGGGAACGCTCCGCTCAGCGGAGAACAAGTCGTAGACAACCTTCTAGCAATGAACCTCGAGCGCGCTCATGCCCTGCATGCCTACCGGGGAACAAGAAATTACCTGTTGCAATACCACGGTTTTGCGGGCACTCGCAGCGCGGAGATGGTCGTGGACCTAAAGTACCAATCACCCGGAACGAAAGAATTCACGATTCGATCTTCCACTGGATCGAAACTGATTATCGGCACTGTATTCAAGAAGCTCTTACAGGCCGAAGAAGATGCCCTCGGTGTGGAGGCTCAAAAGCGCACGGCTCTGAACAGGGACAATTATGATTTCACTCTGGTCGGATACGACAGTAAGCCCTCTGGCTCCATGTATATTCTCAGCGTGAAGCCAAGAACGAAGGGAGAGTTCCTATTCAGCGGCCGAATCTGGGTGGAGGCTGAGGACTTTGCTGTAACCCGGTTAGAGGCCCAACCCGCCAAGAATCCTTCGTTCTGGACGAAGCACAGCGAAATCGACGAAGTTTACATGAAAGTGGGAGACTTCTGGCTCCCTGCACGGAACCATAGCATCACCAAGATCCGGTTTGGGGGAAACGCAGTATTAACGATTCAATATCAGAACTACAAGATCACGAGCGCGGATGTGGTTTCCAAACTGCGATGAAATTGACTGGATTGGGGTATCGTATCAGCGTTCAACGAACAGGCGAACTTCATTAGCCTCGTAGTTAAGGAATTGCGGCAGGCAAGAAGTCCAAGTCAATCCTGACTTTGCCTGAGAGCCTTCGGCGAATGCTGAAAGACTGAATGATAAGGGCTCGTGGCGCTCCAAACTTGTCTCAGCCGAAGATTCTCTTTATTGCTGAGGAACGCGTGCAGGCGCGAAGACTTCTGAATGCAAAAGGTCCTCATGCCTAGACTAGAAGCAGGAGGAAAGACAAGGCGAGCCACCGGAGCATCTAATGCAGAGCGCACTACCAAGACTTAGCGAGCCTTACATCCCACGGTTCATTCGGCTTTCAGGCCGAGATGGGACAGCTTGGCGCGTGTAGATTTGCAGTCGGTGTGAAGAATGCCTTGAATTCCCAGGCTCTCAGCAATCTGAATAAACATCGGTGTATTGTCAATAAAGATTGCATTTTCGGGCCACACCTGAGCCAAATCCAGAGCAAGCTGGTAAATCTCCACGTCAGGTTTGCGCATGTGAACGAAGCTGGAGGATATGAAGCAGTCCGACAACTTATCGAGGCCGAACTTGCTGCTCCGAAATGCATTCATCTCACGAGATTCGTTGCTCACAATCACAATCTTCAATCCCAGATTTTGCTTGAGTTGAATCACTAAATCGATCATCTCTGGAAAGGGCTTTGACTGCGCAAACATAAACTGCCGAAACTGATTGCGCGTGAAGCTCCGTTTCTTATAGAAGACAACCAGATTCAAATATCCTTCGAGGGTCAGTCTTCCAACCTCGAAGACCTCGAAGGTCAACTGATGACGAGCTTCCATCTCAGCCCACTCCAGCTTGAAGTGCTTCGCAGCCTGCTTGCGAGCCAGATGATCCCAGCCATCGGTGAGTAGAACATCACCAACATCCAGAAATGCGCAGGTGATCCCAGTTGCTTTCTTCATCAGCATTCCTTCCGCCAGCCTATTCGAAGGGGGTACCTTCAACTTGTTCATTCCACAATAACCCGCGATCTATACCTTTCCCTCAGGCGCATCCGCGACTGCCTCTGCCGGAATCTGTTCCGGCAAGTCAAGGCGCGCGACACCAATCCGATTGTCCGCCATCCCGTAGTAGACGTCGAAGCGATCTGGGGTTCCAAGATCGTCGCGCCGGTCGATACCCGTGGGGAAAACAACATTGTCAACAGTCCCATCGCGTTCCTGTGGAAGCGTCGGCGTTAACACAGGTTCCGGCGAACGGTAGTTAATTACGAGCGGATGCTCTTTGGAAAAGATCATTACTCCCGCCGAATAGCGCAGCATATGCCTGTTTGAGTCAGGCTGCTCGATTTCGCTGACACCGTGGTAAACGATCAACCAGCCGTGCCGCGTCAAGATGGGCGGGGTGCCGCCGCCGATCTTGAGCCGTTCCCAAGGCGCGACTGGAGATGCCAGACGATGATGAAAGGTAAACTTGCCTGCGTGAAAGGGCTTACGGTCAAGTGTCATTTGACAGTAAGAAATCCAGATGCTCTCCCGATCGATATCCACTTCACGGGTCGCAGGGCTACAGGCGGTTTCCTCAGGACGGGTGCCTGGAAAGAGCGGCCGGTGAAGCAAGGCCAGCTCCGGCTGCCCGGTTGGATCGGGAATCACAACCGGGAAGAGGCTGGCATCCTTGTCGTCCACGTTCCCGAACTCGATGCCGTCTGCCGAGGCAAAAGTAGCAAGCCCCAAGCGTCTCCAGTGGAAGATATCCTCCGATACAGCCAGGGCGATCCGTGGGCCATGAGACGACCATGCTGTGTAAGTCATCAGATATCGTTGAAGCGGTTCCAAGAACGTAACGCGAGGATCCTCGCAGCCCCCGCTGCCGTCGGGCCGCCGTTCATAATCGGCTTCTGGCTCGAGCGCGATGCCAAGCCTCTCTACACCTGCCGGATCGCCGGCTTCATTGAACCGCACGCGCGCTATCCCGATCCGCGAATAATTTCCCTTCGCAACCAGCCGCGGAAAGAGGTAGAGTTCACCATCGGGACCGCGCACTGCTCCGGGATTCAGAACCCCTTCCACTTCATGCGGATTGCCCGGCTCGGGCTCCATGATCATGCCGAGGCGGTGCAACTTGAATCCACTCATCAAATCTCCTCGCGAGCGTACGCTCACTTATTACCTAAGCAAGCGATGATTGTCTTGATGACCAGGTTAGTATCGTCTGGTCCTTTCACAGGAATCGACACAACACCTGCCTGTTCCGCCGGATAATCGTTCCCGCCTGGGAACAAGGCATCCCCGATGTAGACCATCTCTTTCAAAGAGACGTTAAGAGTATCCTTCAGCTTTCCTATCCCGTAGGCTTTGTCGATGCCAGGCTTGGTCACGTCAATCGAGGTTGCACCGCCCATGCGGACGGAGAACTCCGGGATAAGGGTTTTCAGGATCGCTGTGATCTTCTTCCGTTTGGCAAAATCGGGATCCCACTTTTCCTTTTCTGCCAAAGGCGCTTGCTGACCTAACGCGGAGAATGTCACCTGGCTTCCTCGATCCTCGATCACCTTCCCCCAAACCTTCTCGGCGTGAAGGCCCGATTCACCCGCAGCTTTGTTCAGCGAGTCGATAATCTTCTTTCTTTGGTCCGCTGTCAGATCCTCTGAATAGAGCTCCGTCCACTTCCCTTCGTATTGGAAGAATTTTGTTCCACAAGTTGGAAGCAGGGACAAGTTCGCGAGGAGACTGCCTTGGGGAAGATCAGTGAGAAGCTGCTTTTCGAATTGGGTCCACGTGCCTCCGGAGATGACTGCTACTTTGATGATGCCCAAGAGGTCACGCAGCAGCCCCGCAGTCTGTGGCGCGAGCGACGACTTGCTGGGCGCGAGGGTGCCGTCCAAATCGAATACGATGAGCTTTTTCATTCATCTCCCAGTTTGAGATCCTAATGCACAGACGATTTCCTGCACCATCAAGGGATCGCGATCTCCAGCATCGTTATCTCTCCGCTGGGTTGAAACGCGCACTCTCCGGCCTCCGCCGGCAAGAGCCAAACATCTCCCTTCCCAACCGCGTAGGGAGTGCCATTATGCATAATTCGGCCTGATCCCTTAATGCCAACCAACACGCGCGGCTCTGCCGTCGCTCCAACAGTGAACGGGTCTTGCCCAAGGACTCGCCACACCAGAAAGGCATGGCAATCGAAGAGTCTCTCGCGCTCAACAGGTGACGTAGTCTCCACGCGGGGCGCGGTCAGGCCACTGTTGCTCTCTCCGAACTTTATGCAGGCAAGAGCCTCATCAACTTGCAGCGCCCGCGGCTCTTTGGTCTCCAGATCGATGTGTCCCCAATCGTAAAGCCGAAATGTCGTATCGCTATTTTGCTGAACCTCGAAAACCACGACATCGTCGCCCAGAGTGTGAACCGTTCCCCCAGGGATGAATATTGCATCACCCGGCTTCGGGACAATGTTCACAAGGTGGTCCGCAACGGTTCCATCGTCGAGAGACTGCCGCAGATGGCCGGCAGTTGTGCCCGGCCTCAGGCCAGCATAAATGTGGCTTCCGTTTTCAGCTTCAATCACAACCCATGCTTCGGTCTTTGCCGTATCGCCCGCTGGAACCAGCTCGGAGGAATCGTCACTGGGATGTACCTGAACTGAAAGCATCTCGTGTGCGTCCAGAAACTTGAGCAGCAGCGGAAAGCGGGTGAAGCGCGAAGACAGCTTGCCCATCAACGGTTTTCGAAACTGCTCGATCACCTGGCCAAGCGTCTGGCCCCTAAGCGGTCCATTCGCAACCTGGCTTTGGTGGTCGGTGCGGTCGCTCAGCACCCACGCTTCGCCGATGGGTCCGTCGCCCGGAAGTGGCGCTGAGAGCAAGCTGGCCAGGCGGCGACCGCCCCACAAGCGATATTGATAGATCGGTTCGAACCGCAGAGGATACAAATGTGTTTTACCCATTGTGCCCGTCTTTCAACATCGACAACTTCAGTTTCGAGAAGGTGCTGCTGCGAGTGCAATGGCTGTACCCACCTGAGTAACGCCGCGATGGTACGACAGGTGAAGCTCGACTCAATTCGCAGCACTCGCAGGCATCGCAGATTGCCGGTGGCCATTTGGAACCCACGCCAGATCGCCACTAAGCACGTAGACGGACAGGGCCGCTGCCATGAGAACTGCGCCTACCCAGAAGCGCCAGTCACGATGCATGCGCCGCCAATATGGACCCGGATCGGGTTCTCCCCTGTCGCCACTATTTCCTTCCAGGTTGTGCTTGCTTCCTGTCATTTCGTCTCCATCACCGCAGAGTATTCGCCACGTCGTGCAGCCTGATTGCAGCGGGCACGATGAACCAATGCTTCCTGGGCTGCCGCGACGTTGGCCTGGCTGCCATTCCAAATCTCCAAGGCCGGCTGCTGGATGGCGCGGGCAAACGAAAACGCCAATGCCCAGGGCAGCCTTGACTTGAATCTGACGTTCATCGCATTCAAACGGGTCGAAGCCAATTCCGCAGGTTGGCCGCCCGACAGGAACGCAATCGCCGGCACAGCCGCGGGGACGGCTCGCAGGAAGCAGTTCACGGTTGCGTCGGCCACCTCGTCCAATGTCGGTTGACTTGCACAGGCCGTTCCGGGAAGCACCATATTGGGCTTCAGGACCATGCCTTCCACGACCACCCTTTGCGCGAACAATTCGCTGAACACCGCTCGCAGCACTTCGTCGGTAATCTCGCGACACTGTTCCAACGTATGCTCTCCATCCATGACGACTTCAGGTTCGACCACGGGGACGAGGCCTTCCTCCTGGCACAGCGCGGCATAGCGAGCAAGAGCATGGGCATTGGCTTCAATGCAGCCCCAACTTGGAATGCCACGGCCAATGGCAATCACAGCGCGCCACTTGGCAAAGCGCGCGCCCATTTGGAAATATTCCTGAAGGCGATCGCGCAATCCGTCCAGGCCTTCTGTGACCTTTTCACCCGGATGGCCGGCCTGCTCCTTGGCGCCTGTGTCCACTTTGATACCGGGGATGATCCCCGCATCGACAAGGACTTTGACAAAGGGAGCACCGTCCTTCGTCTGTTGACGGATGGTCTCATCGTAGAGAATCGCTCCGCCTATCGACTCACCCAGCCCTGGAGTGGTCACAATCAATTCGCGGTAAGCTCTTCGGGCTTCCACGGTCTGCGGAATTCCAAGCTTTGCGAAACGCTTGTTACAGGTCCCGGTGCTCTCATCCATTGCAAGCAGGCCCTTCTCACTGATAAAAAGGGCCTGTGTGGTTTCTTTCAGTTGTTGCAGTTTCATCAGGGACTGCTCCTACTTTGAGATCGATCGTTGACTCCTGGACTAGAGCGTTCAGCTTCCGTTTGTTGAGACTGCCGGCTGCTCACCCAACTCAACAGCCTGTGATGGCGTAAGGGGAAGCGAAGAGTCCTCCAGGCCAGCGATCGCAGCGCCCCTGGCCGCCCTTTCCTTCATGGCTTTTTCCTCTCCAAGGCCCATGGTCAATGCCGTCAATCCGGCAAGACCGCCCAGCTGCATCGATTCGACGGCCGTACTGGGTACAATCACGATCGTCGAGTTCTGCTTGAGCCCTTCGTACAGCATGTTCATGGCTCGCAAATGCAGTGCCACAGGATTGTTCAAATAGGTCTTTGCCGCCTCGCCGAACTTCTCTGCAACCTGGCGTTCGGAGTCACCCAGAATCACGCGCGCCTGGCGTTCTCTTTCTGCCTGTGCCTGCATCGACATTGCATCTTCCAGCGCCGATGGAATCAAGACATCCTTCACCTCGACCGAGATGACGTTGATGCCCCACGGCTCGGTCCGCACATCGATGATCTTCTGCAAGTCCGCGCTGATCTTGTCCCTGCCTTCAAGCATGTCGGAGAGCATCGTCTTGCCAATCACATCGCGCAACGCCGTCTGCGCGGCCCAGTTGATGGCGCTCTGGTAGTCCTGCACATCGAGAGCCGCTTTCTTCGGGTCAACGATCTTCCAGAAGAGAACAGCATCGACATCCACCGGGACTGTGTCCTTGGTCAGCGTCTTTTCTGCCTTGAAGGAGCTCGTCAGCACGCGCGTGTCGAGCCAATAGGGGATCGACTCCACGATTGGAATGATCAGGAACAATCCCGGCCCTTCAAGGGAGCGGAACTTGCCCAGCCGTAGTACCACCGCCTTGCTCCATTGGTCTGCAACCTTGATTCCAGCCGCCGCTATATATGCGAGAACCGCGAAACATGCCAGAACGACGATGGCGGCCACGTCAGATGACGCGCTATGAAGGCCAAAGGCGACCGCACCGCCCACGCCTAGAATGACAACGAAAATCAAAGCTGCAAACGAACTGTTTTGTCTCATACTGAATTCCTTTCATGCC
>Ga0181517_10005946_pt1 | contig 10605 bp, 5 predicted proteins | sample PEATcosm2014_Bin_31_FD_119748 | JGI IMG/M metagenome (GOLD analysis project Ga0181517, IMG submission 119748) | Peatland microbial communities from MTU Mesocosm Facility, Houghton, MI, USA - PEATcosm2014_Bin01_30_metaG | ecosystem: Environmental > Terrestrial > Soil > Wetlands > Peat | place... | reverse complement strand
GGCGCAACCGAAATGATTCCCTTGCGATGCATGAATTTCAAAATGCCAGCGACCGTATCCTCGAGCGACGGATCCGGAATGCCCCACTGCGAAGCGTCCCGGGCCGCTTGATAAGAGGAACTGTCGTATCGTTTGAACTCCATCGCGGTAATGTTATCCACGGAGCCCACCAGAAAATCAAGCAGCGGAAAAAGCAGGTCTTCCTTCCTGCATCTGCGGATCAACTCGGGAACAAAATCGGAGACGCTGAAGATTTCGAATTGCCGCCCTGTCGATTGGGTGATGAGCCGGGTGATATCGAGCATGTTCGCGTAGTCGTCGCGCACCACGTGGTAAGTCTTGTTCTCAGTGCCGGAAGTGGTGGAGATTGCAACGATATTATTCGCCGCAATGTCGGCGGGAACGAAACTAACCTGGTTCAAAGCATCCACTCCGATGCCGTGATTCACCATGAACGCAACCAGGCGAACGGCAATATCGAAGTTGTTGCCTCCGCCGTTGATCGAGGGGCTGATCAGGGCGGGCCGGAAGATCCGCGTGCAAAGCCCCAGTCGGCGCGCGTCCGCAACCACCTGTTCAGCTACCCATTTTGACTGGCTGTATCCGAAGTCGAGAAGCTCCATGTTTTCGTTGAAGTCGGTCTCATACAGGACGCTCTTGACGGCCCACCCAAACACGAAGGTCGTCGAGACATAATTGAGGCTCTTGGGCCGTCCTTCGAAGGCCAGTCTCAAAACTTCGTTGGTTCCCAGCACGTTTGCTTCGCGCATACGGTCGTAATTGAACAGGTAGTTCACGGTTGCGCCGTTGTGAAAGACCGTGTCAATCTCATTGGTGAGGGAACCCCAAACGTCCTGCGTCAGGCCCAGCCTCGGCTGCCCGAGATCGCCGCAAACAGGAATCACGCGTGCTTCGAACAGCTGCATCAGGCTGGCGCCGCACGGCCCCATCGATTCCATCGCCGCCCTCAGCCGTTGCTTGCCTTGAACTTCGTTGGAAGCTCTGACCAGTACATGGATCTTCGCGCGCGTCTGTTCGAGCAGACTCTTCATGAGAAACGGTCCGAGGAAACCTGTGCCGCCGGTGAGCAGAACATGATTCAGGACCGGTATCCTGGGCAATGAAGCAGGCGCCTTGGGCTCGAAAATGAGCTTCTTGTCGCTGCTCATCAATTGCTTTTCCGCCTCGCGCTGCTCTTCACGAAAAGCCGCCAGAGAATGACGCAGCATGAGCAACGCTTCTTCGGGGGCACGCTCCAACTGTTCGGCCAGTTGAAACAGATCGGCGACGCTGACACGCTGAATGACTCCAATATCAACCTGCCTCGCCAACATGTCTGCGCCCTTGTCCTTCAGAAGCTCCTTCAGTTCATGCATGAACACGACAAGATCCAACGAATCCAGCCCGGCTTCGACGAGGTTATACGATTCCATCCCGGTCAGGTTGTACCGTGCTTTCAATTCGTGGAAGGAAGACTGGATGTCAGCACCAGACTCGCATGCCCCGGCGTCCTTCTCCCGCGAAAACTCGGAGAGAACGGAGAATTGGCCTTCGAGCCACATCTGCTTGGTCTTGTGGCGCATGATCTTGCCCGAACTCGTTCGCGGTATCGAACGAGGCGCTATGAAGGAGATCAACGCCACTTCCACGTTGAGATAACTCCGCACCGCCGCGGCAATCTTGCGCGCGTCTGGAATCGCCTTGAGATTTTTCACTTCGGCCACGATCGCCAGCGCAGGCTCGGTGTCTTCGTGAACCTGGAACGCGGCGATGCAATTGCCCCGGATGAGTCCGGACGCTCTTTCCACAACGTTCTCGATATCCTGCGGGTAATAATTTTGCCCACGCAAGATAATCATGTCCTTGATGCGACCGCAAACGTAGAGCTCACCGCCGTGGAAGAATCCCATATCGCCAGTCCGCAGATAGCCATCGTCATATGGGCTATCGTCCACCAGCCGGGCGCGGAACTGTTTCAGCGTCAGTTCCGGATTATTCCAATAGCCAAGGCACTTACCGCTTCCGGCGACCCAAATTTCTCCCACCTGGCCTGACTTCAGTGCGAAGTGCATTTCCGGATCCACAATCTTGACATCGATACTCTGCAGCGGAGCCCCACAACTCACAATCTGCGTGGCTGCATCGATTTCGGAAACCTCGGTAGTCATGCGCGCCTTCCCCAATGCGAGGGCGCGTTTGTTTACAGAGACGATGCTGCGGCCTCCAAGGGAAACCGCCAGTGTGTTCTCGGCAAGCCCGAAGGCTGCATAATAGCTCTCCGGCTTCAATCCATAGGGCTGAAACGTCTCAAGAAATCGTGTGTAAGTGTCTGCCTTCACGGGCTCTGCGGCGACCATCAATACCTGGAGCGAACTCAAATCGCAACCCTCCAGGCTCTGCTTGGAAAGCCGTCCGGCGCGCAGGCAATAGTCGTAAGCGAAGTTGGGAGCAGCCGTGGCAGTGGCCCGATAGGTCTGGATGGCGTTGAACCAGAGGATCGGCCGCTGAATGAAATCCGTAGAAGCAAAGCCGTAGGTGGTGCCTCCTCTCAGCGCGGGATAAAGATAACACCCGATCAGCCCCATATCGTGATACTGCGGAAGCCAGGACACGACGACAGGATTGGGATGGTCGATCACCAGCGGGCAGGTGTGCAGGATGTTTTCATGTGTCACCATCACGCCCTTGGGCTCCATCGTCGACCCGGACGTGTATTGCAAAAACAAAATCTTCGAATGAGTGAGAAAAGGCTCGTTCGAAATCGTATCCACGAAGTCTTCCGTGACGATCCACGGGAGGCTGGAAATATAGTCGACATCGACGCCAGACGCCGCAACTCCATTGCGGGTGAGATTTGTTTTCAGAGACGCGTGGTAGTCTCTGCTCGTCAGGACCCCGGCCGCCTGGCAATCCTTGGCGATGTGGACCATCTTGAAGAGGGCGCTCTGAAAACCTCGAGAACTGGGGGGATAGACGGGCACGGGAATCAGTCCGGCGCGTACGCAGCCAAAGAACGCGCAGATCATTTCCAGCCCCGGGGGATAGGCGAGCAAAACCCGGTCCTCCGCCGCGAAACGGCCGTCCTTGCGCAAGTGTCCGGCGATCGCCTTGGTTCGCCTGGTAAACGACGCATAGGAATAGCCGTCGACTGGAATGCCGTTCACGTCAATGTACGAGTAGAGGAGTTTGTGCGGGTGAGCGTCCGCCAGTTTGTCCAGTTGGTTCAAGATCGACGTTTTCACAGATCAGCGATTCCCCTTATTGTGGAATAGCGAAGCCGAATACGTAAGAAAAACGAAACCTCTTGCTGTTCCCCGCGGAAGGATGAGGGGAAGATCCGACTGGGTATCGGACTGGGGAACTGCAGTGAAGGTCAGTGTAAGCCGACTTTCATAAAAAGCATAGGGGCTTGGGCTTATGTGACTCCGGGTTTGGCCCGGGGGCTATTCTTGCCGGACTGCCGAAGACAGGAAACCTGCCGGCACGCCGGCCGTCAATCTTCCCGCTGAAAGCCTATAAGTTCTATACGATTCAACGGTTTCTTCCAGTCGCACCAAGAAAGCCGCAAGCGATACCCGCGCGGCGGAACGGTGCGCTTCGAGCCGGCCCGGTACGATTCGGTTTTTCCTTGATCCGCCACAAATTTTCGCGCTAGTATCAGCCATGACGCTGCCGAGGGCGGGCAACCTATACGTTCGCGCCTTGGGCATCCGATGCTATAGACCGGGCTGGGCGATGCCGGCCGAACAGGACTTTGGAGGCGCCGGTGACGTCCGAGACTGAAGCGGTGATCGCCCTGGAACCGGATATAGATGACTTGGTGCGATCCGAATGCTCGCCGCGCCAATCCGCCGGAGAACCGGCAGGTGCGTCTTCCTTCCCGAAGGTCCTGCGCCGCCGCCTCGATCAGTTTTTTATCGACCGGAATCTCTCTCCCAAAGCCAACCGCACGATGTGGGTAAAGATCGCCACGGGGCTTGCTGTGCTGGCGGCCAGTTGGATTGCCATCTATGCGCTCAACCTGAATTCATGGAAGTTTGTTGCGCTCTATGTGTTGAGCGGTCTCGCCCAGACATTTCTTTTGCTCAACATCGCCCACGACAGCAACCACAATGCGATCTCTTCGTCGCCGTTCGTTAACAAGCTTCTGAACTATGTTTTCGATCTTTGCGGAATCAATTCGTATATGTGGCGTATCCTGCATCATCGCGGTCACCACTCCTGCATCAATCTCCACGGCGAGGACGACGCACTTACGGGGCGCGGCATCTTTCGCTTTACGCCTCACGAGCCGCGTGCGCGCCTGCACCGATTCCAGCACATCTACGCGCTGTTCTTTTACGCGCTGTTCTCTCTCGACTATGTATTTCTAAGGGACGTTGAATGCTTTTTCTTCCCTTCCCACGAATACCTGAGACGCACCAGGCATCCGAAGCGAGAATATGTCATTCTCTTTGCAGGAAAGGGCTTCTATCTTACCTACATGCTGGTCTTGCCAGTGGTGGTGCTGGGGATATCCCCTCTGTTAGTCGCGGCGGCGTTCGTGCTGATCCATTTGATCGTTGGTCTGAGCGTATCGCTGGTATTCCAGACAACGCACACCATAGACAGTACGTACTTTCCCTCGGACCGCAACGAATTCGAGAATGGCGTTTATCATATTTTTGCCACCACGGCCGACTATGCGACAGAGAACCCGCTCGTTGGATGGCTTGCAGGCGGGCTTAATCACCACATCGTCCATCATCTTTGCCCTTTCGTGTGCCACACCCACTATGATCAATTGACCCGGATCGTGAAGCAAACCGCCAGAGAGTTTGGAGTTCCTTATCGGCAGCATCCTACGATGACCCGGGCGATCCTGCACCATTTGATTCTCTTGAAACAACTGGGAAAGCAGGACTGACTACGATGGCGTTCTCCCCTTCTTATGGCTAGAGCATTTTCGATTCACATGTTGCCATTGTCAGATCGTGCAAGGTGGCCTTTTCTTGATGAAAATGCCACTTGAGCCTGAGGCTTCTGTAAAGTGCAGAATCGAAAATGCTGTAGCCAACCGATTCCGGCAGGTTATATGAAACTCGCTATGGCTTTACTCAAGCATGTGGACAGGGAGGCGTGACTTTGCCCACACCCATTCCCGTTGTTTCCCGGCTGCGCTCCTTTGCGGATTCGCGCGCCATGGCCGCCAACCCCGTGCGTGTGCTGACCAAGTACACCGAACTGTTCGGCAGTACGTTCCGGTTCTATCTGGGTGGACTTAAAGAGGCCATCGTGACGACCGATCCTGCCGTCATCCAGCACGTGTTGAAGACCAACGCGGAAAACTACCAAAAGTCGGAAATCCAGGTTAAGCGGATGGGCCACTTCCTGGGCAAGGGTCTTCTCACTACTCACGGGGAAGCCTGGCGCACGCAGCGGCGTCTCATCCAGAAGGGCTTCGATCGAAAGGAGCTTGAAGCTCTCTCCTCGATCATGCAGGACTCCCTTGCCGAGTCGCTGCGGGACTTTGACAGACAAGTCAAGGCCGGTCCCGTCGATATCTACCCCCATCTGATGAAGATGACCTTCGCCATGGTCGCGCGATCGCTGTTTGGCGCCCGGCTCAAAGACGAAGACATCGACATCATCAGCCATACCATCCTGACCGTGCAGGAATTCATCGTTCGGCAGACGCTGCAGCCCTACCTGAATCCATGGTTTGCCGTCTCGGGTGAACTGCGCAGACACGAAGATCTGCGAGCCCGCGCCGACAGCATTCTGCGCGCATACATCAGCAAACGCCGCCATGAAGCGCCAGGCCACGATCTGCTGCAGACCTTGATGGATGCCCGTTACAGCGACGGCGAGGGCATGAGCGATGAGCTGATTCTAAGCGAGAGCATGCAACTCCTGGTTGCCGGGCATGAAACATCGTCGAATGCCCTTTCCTGGCTTCTTTACCTGTTAAGCTCGCGCCCGGATTGTCTCGAAAGGATAAGGCAGGAGTTTGATTCCATCTTGGGCGAAGAGACTCTGAGTTACAGCCACGTTCCCAGGTTCGAATTTACCTCTCAGGTCATTCAGGAGGCGCTCCGCCTCTACCCGCCGTTTTGGATGATCGACCGCATGGCTGTTGCGGACGACCGGGCTGGAGAGCTGCTGATACCGCGCGGATCGACCGTCATTGTCTTCGTCCATGGCGCGCACCATGCGCCGCGTTACTGGCAGGATCCGGAGCGATTCGATCCCGAACGTTTCACCAAAGCGAACGAGAAGTCGCATACACCTTTCACCTATCTACCCTTCGGAGGCGGGCCGCGAGGCTGTATCGGCGGTAACTATGCGATGCTGCAGATCCTCATGATCCTGAGCACTCTTGTGAGGAAATACGATCTTCAGCTCTCTCCGGACCAGACGATCGAAGCGCGCCCGATGGTGATCCTGCGACCGAAGTTCGGAATCCGCATGACCTTCACCGAGACAATCACACCCGGCCGTCCTGCAATCATGGAGAAATAGGTTGTCGGGGCCGAAGTGGAGCGCCGGCGTAATCGAGTAGCTTTTGCGGTATCGAAAGCGGCCCCTGCACTGCGCCGTCTGCTCAATCTTCCGGTGAAGACGGACCCGCTCATGAAGTGAGACGGCCCAAGAGGATAGGGTCCCAGGTGCGGACTATGATGGTTGATATAGAAATCACCCGTAACCATGCGTGGACCGTCCGAGGGCGCGCGGGTCGAAACGCGCGGATCGAAAACCTCTGGGTATGCTTTCGCGGGAGATCAAGGAATGGATCAGCTATTGGACGAGTGCAAACAGATCTCCGGTCTTGAGCAGTTGCACCAAATCATGGAGAAGAACCCGCAGAACAGCCTGGCCGAAACCCTGGACATTCGTGTCGTCGAAATCGATGCCGGACGCGTCGTGGTCGAAGCCACTCCCGGACTGCACGTGTACAACCCGGTCGGAAGCGTCCATGGCGGCTTCATCGCATCCATGCTGGATTACGCCTGCGGTTACTCCGTCATGTCCCGGCAGGGACCCGGCCAGTCGTTCACCACTCTCGAACTGAAAGTCGCGTACCACAAGGCCATCAAGCACACTACAGGCCCGGTTCGCGCCGAAGGGCGCGTGCTTTCCATCGGACGCCGCGTGGCCTTCACCGAAGCAAAACTGACCGATGCCGACGGAAAACTCTACGCTTCTGCGACTTCGAGTCTGCTGCTCTGCTCCTGATGGTCCTCGCCACCACTTGGCGCGGCTGAGGAGCGAGCACGGCCGCATGAGACGTACTCGAAAGAAATTCCCTCTTGCCGCATGGCTATCCCTTCCCGCTACAATGGGGCGTCCCGGACTTGAGGTCCGGTCGCAGCCTCTGGAGGACGAATGAAGACCTTTCTCGCATGCGGCGCTCTTGGCGCGCTCCTGGCCGTCGCCGCCATCCCTTCCCCGGCACAAACCGGCGCCTGCACGTTGACCATTCATGTGGATGGATTCCGCAACCAGAAAGGCGAGCTGGGCGTGACCGTCTTCAAATCGCCGGATGGCTGGCCTGAAAACAACGACAAGGCGCTGCTGCACGGCGGCTATCCATTCTCGGGAAATAGCGGAACCGTCCGGCTGGAGCTGCCGCCCGGCCGCTATGCCGTTGCCGTCATCCACGACGAGAACTCGAATCACAAGCTGGACAGGAACTTCATGAGCATTCCGAAAGAGGGCTTCGGCTTCTCCAACAATCCCCACGTCCTCCTTACCGCGCCCAAGTTCGACACAGCCGCCTTCCAGCTGGCCTGCCCATCTGCCGAGCTGTCGATTCACCTGATCTACAAGTAGCGACGGGGCGGGCTACACAAGAATTTATAGGCTGAAGAAGACCCGGCGGGCCGGGAGGCCCACCGGACAGCCGGCCGGGAGGCCGGCGCTACAAACAACTGGCGCTACGCTGTTTCGCGGCTGGTAAGAAACGCCGCCTACGCCATTGCCTCGCGCGCCATCGGCTCGAAGTGCAGCTGGTTCGAATGGCGGTCCACGTCGATGCGGACGTGCTCGCCGTGCACCACTTCGCCGTTCAGGATCTTGATGGCCAGAGGATCCTGAATCATGCGCTGCAAGGCACGCTTCAGCGGACGCGCTCCATACGCCGCATCGGAACCGGCTGCAAGAATGAGCTGCCGCGCAGGTTCTGTCAGCTCCAACGAAATCTGGCGGTCTTCAAGCAGCTTGCGCAGTTCGTTCAGGCGCAGTTCGAGTATCTGGTTCATCTGCGCTGTGCCCAGCGGCCGGAAGATCACGATATCGTCGACGCGGTTGAGGAACTCGGGCCGGAAGTGCTGGCGCAGCTCGCGCATCACCGACTCCCGCGCCTGGTCGAAGTCGTGCTCGGTCTTCAATGCATCGCTCGCCAGCATGGCCGAGCCAAGATTTGAAGTCATGATCAGCACGGTGTTCTTGAAATCGACCGTGCGCCCCTTGGCATCGGTCAAGCGCCCGTCGTCCATCACCTGCAACAGCACGTTGAAGACATCGGGGTGAGCCTTTTCGATCTCGTCGAAGAGCACGACCGCGTAGGGCCTTCTGCGGATAGCTTCGGTGAGCTGCCCACCCTCGTCGTAGCCGACATAGCCCGGAGGCGCGCCGATCAGGCGGGCGACAGCGTGCTTCTCCATGTACTCGCTCATGTCGATGCGAATCATGGACTGCTCGTCGTCAAAGAGGAACTCGGCGAGGGCGCGCGCGGTCTCGGTTTTGCCGACGCCGGTGGTCCCCAAAAAGATGAATGACCCGATGGGGCGCTTGGGGTCCGACAATCCGGCGCGGGAACGGCGAATCGCGTTGGCCACCACGGTCAAAGCCGCATCCTGGCCGATGACGCGCTCGCGCAGACGCTGCTCCATCTCGACAAGCTTCTTGACTTCGCCTTCCAACATGCGGGAAACGGGAATGCCGGTCCACTTGCTGACGATGCCGGCAATGTCTTCCTCGTCGACCTCTTCTTTCAACATGCGCTGCACCAGCTCGCCCGAGCTTCCATCCTGCTGGGCATTCAACCGCTTCAGCTCGGCTTCGAGCTTGGGCAGTTCGCCATACTGGATCTGCGCGGCGCGGTCGAGCATGCCTTTGCGGGTCTGCTCCTCGGCCTCGAAACGCAGGGCCTCGATGCGCTTCTTCAAATCGCTCATGCGGGTGATGGCTTCGCGCTCGCGGGTCCAGCGGGAACGCAGGGCGGTGATCTGCTCTTTCAGTTCCGCGACCTCGCGCTCGACGGCCGCCATGCGCTCGCGGCTGTTGGGGTCGGTTTCGCGCTTCAGGGCCGCGCGCTCAATTTCGAGAGACGTGGCCTGGCGCTCCAACTGGTCGATCTCGGTGGGCACCGAGCCGATCTGGATCGCAAGCGCGGCGGCGGCTTCGTCGACAAGATCGATGGCCTTGTCGGGCAGAAAACGGTCGCTGATGTAACGATGCGAAAGCGTGGCGGCAGCCACAATCGCCGCGTCCTTGATGCGCACGTTGTGGTGCGCCTCGTAGCGATCCTTGAGCCCGCGCAAGATGGCGATGGTGTCTTCCACGTTGGGCTCGCCGACGTAGACAATCTGAAAGCGCCGTTCCAGCGCCTTGTCTTTCTCAATGTATTTGCGGTACTCGTTCAACGTGGTTGCGCCGATGGCGCGCAGTTCGCCGCGAGCCAGCGCCGGCTTCAGCATGTTGCTGGCGTCGATTGCGCCCTCGGCCGCTCCCGCGCCCACCAGCGTGTGCAGCTCATCGATGAAGAGCACGATTTCGCCGTTGGCCTCTTCGATCTCTTTCAGCACGGCCTTGAGGCGGTCTTCGAACTCGCCGCGGAACTTGGCTCCGGCCAGCATCGCGCCCAAGTCGAGCGAGATGACCCGCTTGTCCTTGAGGCTCTCCGGCACGTCGCCGGAGACGATGCGGCGGGCCAGACCTTCGACAATGGCGGTCTTGCCCACGCCGGGTTCGCCAATCAGCACGGGATTGTTCTTGGTGCGGCGGCTGAGCACCTGCACCACGCGGCGAATCTCCTCGTCGCGGCCGATCACGGGATCGAGCTTGCCGCGCCGGGCCAACTCGGTCAGGTCCTTGGCGTACTTTTCCAGCGCCTGGAATTTGCCTTCGGGATTCTGGTCGGTGACGCGCTGCGTGCCGCGCACGGCGGTGAGGGCTTTGAGAATGGCGTCGTGCGTGGCTCCCACCGCGGCCAGCGCGCTGCCGGCCGGATCGTTCTTCAGGTACGCCGCGCCCAGCAGCAGATGCTCGGTGGAGACGTACTCGTCCTTGAAGTTGGCCGCCTCGCGGAAAGCCTGGTCGAGGACCTTGTTGAGCGCCGGGCTCAACGCTGCCTGGCTGGCGGCTCCGGAGACGCGCGGCAGCTTCTCTTCGATCTGGTGCAGATCGTTCTCAAGCCGTTCGGTGGGGACGCCGATCTTGCCCAGCACCGAAGGAATCACGCCTTCGCGGTCTTCGATCAACGCCAGCAAAAGATGAACCGGAAGCAGTTCGGGGTTGCCCAGCTCGGTGGCGCGGCCCTGCGCCTGCTCCATTGCCTGTTGCGACTTGACGGTCAGCTTTTCCCAACGAATAGCCATTGTTCCTCCAGGGGTCAGGGGTCAG
>Ga0181517_10005942_pt1 | contig 10609 bp, 9 predicted proteins | sample PEATcosm2014_Bin_31_FD_119748 | JGI IMG/M metagenome (GOLD analysis project Ga0181517, IMG submission 119748) | Peatland microbial communities from MTU Mesocosm Facility, Houghton, MI, USA - PEATcosm2014_Bin01_30_metaG | ecosystem: Environmental > Terrestrial > Soil > Wetlands > Peat | place... | reverse complement strand
GAATGCGCGGCGGACGGCAAGGCGAAGCTGTTCGCGCAGTTGAAAAGTTTTCTCATGGCGGGCGGCGGCGATTCGGCGCAGGCCGCAGTGGCCAAGTCGCTCGGCATGGAGGAGGGCGCGGTGCGCGTGGCGATCCACCGGCTGCGGAAGCGTTACCGCGTGCTGCTGCGCGACGAGATCGCGCAGACGCTGGCGGACGAGTCGCAGGTGGACGAGGAAATGCGGGCGCTGTTCGGGGCGTTCGCTTGAATGCAGAAGGAAGAAGGCAGAATGCAGAAGGCGGCGGCGGGCGAGGATAATTTTTGCGTAAAATTGTAATTGTCAGCGGCGACCCCGGTGCGCTCTACTACGCGGATGAATTCCATCGCCAAGAAACTCACGTTGTCCGCCGGCCTCGGTTTGCTGCTGCTCACCAGCGGCTGCTTTGACACGAAGGAGGATTTCACCCTCAACCCGGACGGCTCCGGCAAGGTGGTCCACGAATGCACCTTTCAGGCGTTGAACCTCAACGCCGACAATGCCGACCAGGATCCCGGCAAGGCGCTGACGAACGCGGTGCGCGAGGTGTTGGAGCAGGCGAAGGGCGTGGACGCGTGGCGCGACGTGACGTTCAAGACGCTGGACGACGGGCGGATTTATTTCAAGGGGACGGCGTATTTCAAGGATCTTTCCAAGCTGGACATCCCGAACCAGACGATGCTGGAGCTGGCGTGGACTCGGACGGCGGACGGCAACGCGCTGCTCACCCTGCGCACGAACAAGTCCGACGAGGCCGAAGGCATGAGCATCCACCGGGTGAAGAAAACGCCGCCGAAGAACCTGACGCCCGAGGCGCTGGACAAGCTCATCAAGCAGCAGCGCGGCCAATACCAGCAGGGCCGGCCGATGATCGCGGGCATCTTCGGCCCGATGAAACATGACCTCGTGCTGCATGTGCCGGGCAGGGTGGTCAGCCATTCGAACTTCACCAACGACGCCAACGGGAACCTCGCCATCATGTTTTCGGGCGCGAAGATGCTGGAGGTGATAGACAAGCTGGTGAACGACGACGCGTGGTGCCGCGCACATTCCGGCACGGGCTTTGACGACATGCAGGAAAAGCCGGTGATGGACGCGGAACTGGACCAGTTCATCTTCGGCGAGAAGGCGCCGGTGCAGGCGGTCATCGCGCCGGGCACCGCGCCGCTGTTTGATTACGCGGCGGAAGTGGCGGCGGCGCAGGCGGAATACGCCCAGACGAAGAAAGTGCTGCGCGTCGGTTCGTCCATGTCGTCGTCGGACGATGCCGAGGAGGTCACCGCCGCGCCGGCGACGGGCGGCTTGAAGAGCGTCAAGGTGGTCGGCGTCCGCCTGGTGCGGGAATCGGACCAGCATCCTGACTTGCGGGCGTTCAACTGGGATGCCGGCTATTCGGTCTCGCTGCTGGCGGAATTTCCCGGCGCGGTGCAGTCGGTCACGGACGAGACCATGCTCGGCACCGCCACGGCGGATGACGGCACCAGCCTGCTGCCGGATTCGGACTGGGACCGCAAGGTGCATTTCCCGTCGCTCGCGAAGGACAAGACGGCGGCGATCCTGGAATTCAAACTGAACCTGCCGGGCGGCGGCGTGAAAGGGCTGAAGGAGCTTTCCGGCACGGTGCAATACCGGGTTTCCGGCGGCACCAAGGAAGTTGACCTGGGTCTTGACGGGCTGAAAGAAGGCGCGACCGGCACGAACCTGGACGCGGAGATCAAATCCATCAAGGAAGGCTGGCAGAAGAACGGCTCGCAGGAAATGTCCCTGCACCTGCGGACCAACCCCGACGGCCTCAAGTCGGTGAGCCTCGTGGTGGACGGCACCAAGACGGAACTTTCCCAGCGCGGCTACGGCGGCGGCAATGGCGCGTATGATTTCAACTACGAGTGCAAGACGAACTTCCCCGCGAACGGGCGGATTGTGGCGGAGGTCTTCGACAAGGTGCAGACGTTTGTAGCGCCGTTCAAACTGGAAAACCTCACGCTGCTGGGCGCGAGCGCGGGTGGGAAATAGTTTCGCGCGGACGGATCAGATCTTCGTCTTGATGCCGCAGGCGCGGGCGACGCACCAGCCGCTCAGCGCTTCGTAGATGGCGAAGAGGCCGGCGCCGACCAAAATCAGCCCCCACAGCGAATAGTCCCCGGCGATGACGATGCCGGCCACGAGGCACGCGGTGCCGGTGACGCCGCGCGCGATGCGGCCGGTGCGCTTGAGGTTGGGGCGGAAGAACCGGTTCACGGCGGAAATCTACCACAGAGTTTTTCCGTGGCAAGCGGCGGGAAGTTGCGGCACAGTGGGGACATGGATTTGCTGCAAATGGACTCGAACCAGATCTGGGCGTCGGTGCTGTGGGGCGGCATCGGCGGCGGCTACATCATCTACGGCTGGCGGCAGAAGTCCGGCATCCCCTTTGCGGGCGGCGTGGCGATGTCGCTGGCGTGCTTTCTGCCGGCGCTGTGGATGTCGCTGGCCAGCATCGCCATCATGTTCGCGGTGTGGTGGCTGTGCAAGCAGGGCTATTGAACAAAAAACCGGAGGCCGCGAACGGCCGCCGGTCTGGAAAGAAACTTCCGGCGGTCTTCAGAACGACCAGTTCACAATCGGGAAGCCCGTGGCGAGCTTGTCTGGGAACTCCTTGAACCACGGGTTGTTCATGGCGATGTTCGCGAAGCCGAGCTGCACGCCGCGCAGGTTTTCCGCGTAGTTCACCAGGCCCCACTGGAGGCCGTGAAATTCATTGGCGACATTGACCATGCCGAACTGGACACCGACAAACTTCTGCTTGCTCCAGTTGACCATGGCCAGTTCGACGCCGGTGTAGGAGTCGGCGTAGTTGACCAGGAAACCCCAGGAGAGGCCCTGGCTGTCGCCGGTGCTGCCATTGACGAAGCCGAGGGCGAACGCGCTCTGCGGGTTCTCGCCCCAGACGCTGAGGCAGATGCCGCTGATGCCGGTGGACTTGCTGTGGATGGCGATGTCCGGCGTCAGCGAAGCCTGGAAGAACGGTTCGTCGGCTTTTACGGTGGTGATGCCGGCCACGAGTGCCGCGAGGAGGAATAGTTTTTTCATGTGATTGTTTTGGTTGTGTTTTGGACTGCATGACTCTTTTAGAACAACGCCATCGCCAAGGCAAACCAATTATCCGCATATAAAAAAACCGGCGGCCGCGAACGGCCACCGGTCTTGAAAGCAAACAAGGTGATTTTAGAACGACCAGTTCACGATGGGGAAGCCGGTCGCCAGCTTGTCCGGGAAATCATGGAACCACGGGTTGTTCAGCGCGATGTTGACCAGGCCAATCTGCACGCCGTGGAGATCATCCGTGTAGTTCACCAGCGCGAGCTGGAAGCCGTGGAATTCCTGCGCGACGTTGACAATGCCTTCCTGAAAGCCGGTGAACGTGCCCGCCGAGACATTGACCAGGCACGGCATGAAAAAGATGCCGCCCTGCCAGCCGGTGAAGCTGTCCTTGCTGTAATTGGCCAGGCCCCACGCGACGCCGGTATAGGAGTCCGCATAGTTGAACAGCCCCCAGGTGAAGCCGCCGCTGTCGCCGGTGCTGCCGTTGACGAAGCCGAGGGCGAACGCGCTCTGCGGGTTCTCGCCCCAGATGCTCAACGACAGGCCGTTGATCTGGTCGGTCTTCGGATGAACGGCGATGTCCGGCGTCAGCGACGCCTGAAAGCCGTGTTCTTCCGCCTGCAAACCGGCGGTGCTGATGACGAGGGCGGTGAGGATGAATAGTTTTTTCATAATTAGGATGTCAATCTACCAAGTTCCATGGCTCAAACAATCAGGTGAACACCTTACCCCGCCCAAAAGAAAAAACCGGAGGCCGCGAACGGCCTCCGGTCTTTTGAATTTCGCTGCGGCTTACTTGCTCTTCTTCAGCGCGCTCAAGCCGGCATACACGGCATTTTTGCCGAGCAACTGCTCGATGCGCAGGAGCTGGTTGTATTTCGCCAGACGATCGGAGCGGCTCAAGGAGCCGGTCTTGATCTGGCCGCAGTTCGTGGCCACCGCGATGTCCGCGATGGTCGCGTCCTCGGTCTCGCCGGAGCGGTGTGACAGCACGGCGGTGTAGCCGTGGAACTGCGCGAGCTGCACGGCATCGAGCGTCTCGGTGAGCGAACCAATCTGGTTCACCTTCACGAGAATCGAGTTGGCGGTGCCGGTATCAATTCCCTTTTGCAGGAACTTGACGTTGGTGACGAACAGATCGTCGCCGACGAGCTGCACCTTGTCGCCGATCTTGTCGGTGAGCTGTTTCCAGTGCTTCCAATCGCCTTCGGCGCAGCCGTCTTCGATGGACACAATCGGATACTTCGCGACGAGCTTCGCGTAGAAATCCACGAGTTCCGCGCCGCTCACCGTCTTGCCGGTGGATTTCTTGAAGGTGTAGGTGCCGTCGTGGTTGTAAAATTCCGACGCCGCCACGTCGAGCGCGAGATAGATTTCCTTGCCCGCCTTGTAGCCCGCGTTCTTCACGGCTTCGAGGATGGATTCAATCGCGTCTTCCACGCTGTCGAGCTTCGGCGCGAAACCGCCTTCGTCGCCGACGGCGGTGGACAAACCGCGCTTCTTCAACACGCTCTTCAGCGCATGGAAAGTTTCCGTGATTGCCTGCAAGCCTTCGCTGAAGGTGTCAAAGCCGTGCGGCTGGATCATGAATTCCTGGAAATCAATCGGCGCATCCGAGTGCGCGCCGCCGTTGATGACGTTGGCCATCGGCACGGGCAACACTTTCGCGTTGGGTCCGCCGAGGTATTTGAAGAGCGGCTGGCCGATGGCGGCGCTGGCGGCCTTCGCGTTCGCGAGCGAGACGGCGAGAATCGCGTTCGCGCCGAGCTTCGATTTGGTTTCCGTGCCGTCGAGCTTGATCATCGTGGCGTCCACGGTGAGCTGGTCGAGCGCGTCCGTGCCGATGAGCGCGGCCTTGATCTTGGTGTTGGCGTTGGCCACGGCCTTGAGCACGCCCTTGCCGCAGTAGCGGCTCTTGTCGCCGTCGCGGAGTTCGATGGCCTCGTGTTCGCCGGTGCTGGCGCCGCTGGGGACGGCGGCACGGCCGGCCGCGCCGCATTCGAGCGTCACATCAACTTCCACCGTCGGGTTACCGCGCGAGTCGAGGACTTCGCGCGCCTCAATGTTCTGGATTTTTGTCATGTTAAATTATTTGTTGGACTGCAGTTTCAAAGGGGAAAGCATAGGAGCCAGACGCCGCGAGTCAAGAAAGGCGTTGCGCCAAACGCAGTTTTAACCGGAAGTTAAGGGGTGGATTAGCCGCGCAGTTTTCTCCCTCTCCTTGGAGGGCCGGGGTGAGGACGGACTTAAAACCAATTAACGCTCCGGGACGGCAAAAAACGTCGTTATTTGCCGACACCTGCCGGAGGACTTTGCCCACGCCATCCCCCATTCCTGTCTTCCTCATTAAACCTCTAGCCGCCACCAGATGCGGCGGTTTGCCTCGCGGCTTGCCGTCCCGGTCAATCGTGGTTAAAGTGTTTTCCATGACTTTTCCGCGCGCGACTCAATCAGGGCCTGCCTTCAATGGCCGGCACGCGGGCCACGGAATGTTTCCGTGAATCGTCTGAAAAATTGATTTAACCATGCCCGTCGCCGAACCAAATCGTAAATCGGAAATCGGAAACCATAAATCCGAAGAGGTCGTCGTGTCCGTGCGCGGGCTGACGAAGGTGTTCAAGGACTTTTGGAAACGCCCGAAGGCGCGCGCGGTGGACAACGTGGATTTCGAGGTCCGCCAGGGCGAGGTCTTCGGCCTGCTCGGCCCGAACGGCTCCGGCAAGTCCACCACCGTCAAGCTGCTGCTCGGCCTGCTCAACCCGACGAAGGGCCACATCCAGGTCTTCGGCCATTCGCCGCGCCATGTGCAGACCAAGGCACGCATCGGCTATCTGCCGGAGGAATCGTATCTCTACCGCTACCTCAACTCGCGAGAGACGCTGGACTTTTTCGGCAACCTGTTTCATCTCAACAAAGCCGATCGCGACAACCGCGCGGAACAACTGTTGGACATGGTCGGTCTCGGCAAGACGCAGACGCGCGCGGTCGGTGAATTTTCCAAGGGCATGCAGCGGCGCATCGGCCTGGCGCAGGCCCTCATCAACGATCCCGATCTCATCATCCTCGACGAGCCGACCGCCGGCCTCGATCCGATTGGCTGCCGCGAGGTGAAGGACTTGATTCTCGCGCTGGCGCGGCGCGGCAAAACGGTGATCTTGAGCAGCCATCTGTTGTCGGACGTGGAGGATGTATGCGACCGCGTGGTGATTTATTATGGCGGCAAGATTCAGGCGGCGGGCACACTGAAAGATTTGCTGGCGACGCCGGACACCTTGCGCATCACGACGCCGGTGCTGCCGCGCGAGACTTTGGAGAAAGTTTTGGCAACCATTCGCAAAGACATCACGACCGGCGAAGTGCGTGTGGATAATCCGACGCAGAATCTCGAAAGCTATTTTCTCGATGTGGTGAACAAGGCGCGCGCGGCGAACGAGACCAGTGGCGCGCAATCCGGTGCGCGCGTGGCCGAGTATCTGCGCGGCGGCCTGGAAGCCAAGCCACAGACGGAGAAAGTTCTGGAGAAGCTCTCGCTGCCGCAGGCCGCGCCGCCGGCGGTTGAAACGAAGCCGGCGACCGGACCGAAAGTGGACGACCAGAAGCTCGCCGCGCTCGCGCAAGTGAGTTCGCCCACGCCACCGCCAGCCCAACCCGTCGCCGCACCGGAACAAGCGCCGGCTGACCTGTCCAAGGCGGATGAAAAATTGTCATCGCTGCTGGGCGGGAAGAAATGAGTTTCAACCACGGATGGACACTGATTCACACGGATAAAAAAAGGCCTGATGAATTTCTTCCCATCCGTGTTTATCCGTGTCCATCCGTGGTTAATTTAATTTGAAATGCAACGAATTTTCGCCATCGCCTGGTTGACGTGGAAGGCCGCGCTGCGGTTCAAGCTGTTCCTCGTCATCGCGGCATTGCTGGTTCTCGCGGTGGTTGGTTTGCCGCTGGTCATCCGCGACGACGGCACAGCGCAGGGTTTCACGCAGATCATTTTGACCTACACGCTGAGCGCCATCACGGCGCTGCTCGGGCTTTCGACGCTCTGGCTGGCGTGCGGCACGCTGGCGCGCGACATCGAGGAATGCCAGATCCAGGTTGTCGCGACCAAGCCCATCGCGCGCTGGCAGATCTGGCTCGGCAAGTGGCTGGGCATCGTGTCGCTGAACGCGGTGCTGCTGGCGCTTTCTGGCGGCTGTGTTCTTGGCCTGTTGCAGTGGCGCGCGGGCAAGCTGCCGGCGGCGGAGCAGCAGATTTTGCGCGAGCAGGTGCTGGTGGCGCGCGGCTCGGCGAAGGAGCCGGTCAACCCGGCGGAGATCGAGGCGGATACCGACCAGGCCTTGCAGGAGCGCCTGAAGTCCACCCCGGTGGAAACGGCGAACCTGCCGGAAGTGCGCCGGCAAATCCGCGAGCAGGTCAAGGCCGCGCTGCAGATTGTGCCGCCGAGCTACGAGCGGGCCTGGCAGATTGACCTGGGCCTCGCCAAAAATTATCTGCATGGCAAGCCGCTCCAGTTGCGCGTGAAGTTCAACGCGGCGGAGAAGAGCGCGTCGGGGACGTTCACCGCGCTGTGGCAGGTGGGCGTGCCGCAGAAGACCAAGTTCTGGCAGAGCGAGCCGATGAGCCTCGCGCCGGACACGTTCCATGAATTTGTCATCCCGCCGGATCTGTTCGACGCGGCCGGCCGGCTGACGATCACGTTTGTGAACCCGAACGGAACCGCGCTGCTCTTCCCGCTGGATGACGGCATGGAGGTGCTGTATCCCGAAGGCGGCTTCGCGCTGAATTTTGCGCGCGGGCTGGGGATTATTTTCTGCTGGATGGCGCTGCTCGCGGCGCTCGGCCTGATGGCGGCGAGCTTCCTGTCGTTTCCGGTGGCGACGTTTTTCGCGCTGGCGCTGCTGCTGGTGGCGGTGTCGAGCGGCACGCTGGCGGAATCGGTTCAGTCCGGTTCGGTGGCGGTGGGCAATGAGGAGAAAGGCATAGCGGGCCACTCGGCGGCGGACATCGTTTTGATTCCCGCGTTCAAGGGCATCCTCGCCGTGGTCAGCCTCGTGAAGAATTATTCGCCGATTGACTCGCTGAGCAGCGGGCGCAGCATCACCTGGGGCGAACTCGGCTCGGCGTTCGCGCAAATCGTCCTGCTGGTGGGCGGCGTCTTTGCCGTGGCGGGAATCTTTTTCTTCAACCGGCGCGAACTGGCGACGGCACAGGGCACCCAATGAACCCGCGCGTCAAAAAAATCATCCTGCTGGTGCTCGCCGTCGCGCTGCTGTCCGGCGCCGGCCGGTTCCAGGCGTCGCTGAACCGCGACCGCGACACGCTCGGCCTGACCCAGGCCGCCGTGCTGCAAAACGCGCCGCCGATGCTGGCGTTCACCACCGTTGCGCTTGGCGGCTTTCGCGGGCTGATCTCCAACTTCCTCTGGATCCGCGCGAACGATTTGCAGCAGGATGACAAGTTTTTTGAGGCCTCCCAGCTCGCGGACTGGATCACGGATTTGGAGCCGCATTTCGCGCAGGTCTGGGCCTTTCAGGCCTGGAACATGGCCTGGAATATCTCGGTCAAGTTCAAGGATGCCGGCGACCGCTGGCGCTGGGTTAGTCGCGGCATCGAGCTGCTGCGCGACAACGGCCTGCGCTACAATCCCAACAACACGCTGCTTTATCAGCAGCTCGGCTGGATTTTCCAGAGCAAGATGGGCCAGAACCTCGATGATGCTAATATGTATTACAAGGCGCAGTGGGCGGACGCGATGGAGAATTTCTTCGGCCCGAACGGGACGAACTTTGACCAGTTGCTCACACCGCAGACGGCGGATGATTTCAAGCGGCTGGGAGTGTTCACCAACGAGTTCAAGCTGGATCCGGCGTTCGCCAAGTCGGTGGATGACAAGTTCGGCCCGTTCGACTGGCGGCTGCCGGAGGCGCACGCGATCTACTGGGGCGCGAAGGGCCTGGACGCCGCCGCGAAAAACCCGGACAAGGTCAAGGCCGATGATTTGATCCAGTTGCGCCGGCTCATCTACCAGTCGCTGCTGCAGGCGTTTCATCACGGGCGGATCAATGTGGATCCGTTCACCAAGAATTATTCGCTCGGGCCGAACCTCGACCTCGTGTCGCAGGTCAACGAGGCCTATCTCAAAATGTATGCCGACGAAACCGATTCCGGCCAGCGGGACGGCATCCTCCGGGCGCAGCGGAATTTCCTGCGCGACGCCGTCTATTTTCTTTACGAGGCCGACCGCACCGGCGAGGCGGGCAGATGGTTCAAGTATCTCGGCGAAAAATTTCCCGACAAACCCATCGTGGAAAACGACCCGGCCTCGCTGCCGAAAAATTTGACACTCGACGAATACGCCGTGGCCGTGGTGCAGATTGACATCGGCGAGACCTCGCAGGAGCGCGTGACCGCCGCCGTCCAGGGCCTGCTGACGCGCGCCTATTACAGCCTCGCCACCGGCCAGGACGACCGCTACGAAAACCTCAAGCGCCTCGCCAACCGCGTCTATCAGCGCTATACCGCCAAGACTTCCGGCTACGGTGGCAGCGCGCGCATCCCGCTGCCGCCTTACGACACGCTCAACGCCGCCGTGGTCCGGCATCTGCTTGACCCGCAAACCGGCGCGCCCTACGCCGCCCGCGCCGAGTTGGTCACCAAACTGGGTTTGTCCGCCAATCTACTGGAGTCTCCCAACACCGTGACGAACGCCGTGAAAAATGTTTCCACCAATGCCGCCCCGACCAACGCCGTTCCGCCTGCGACGCCGTAAAATAATTCCGCCTTGCGGCTCCGGTGTCCGCAAGATTGCCACCCGCCAAAACTCTGCTAACCTCCGCCGACTGTGACGAAGAAAAATTCCAGTGAAAAGCCGCCAGGCGAAGGCCGGCTGCGCGTCGGCATGATTTCGCTCGGCTGCGCCAAGAATCTCGTGGACGCCGAGATCATGCTCGGCTCGCTGATGAAAAGCGGCGTCGAGATCACCAATGACGCCGCGAGCGCCGACGCCGTCATCGTCAACACCTGTTCCTTCATTGACTCCGCGCAGGAGGAGAGCGTGGACACGATTCTGCAATCCGTCGAGCTGCGCGACGCGAACCGGCGCGGCCAGGCCGTCATTGTTTCCGGCTGCCTCTCGCAGCGCTTTCGCGAGGAACTGCCCAAGCTCATGCCGGAGGTGGACGCGTTCATGGGCATTGACCAGGTCGCGCAGGTCGGCGACATCGTGGGCAGGGCGATTGCGAATCGTAAGTCCAAAGTCCAAAGCCCAAAGTCTAAAGTCGAAAAAGGCAAAGTCGTTTTGCGTTTGAACGAGCTGGAGAAAAACCGCCCGCCCGACGAACACGAAAAGGGAAACGCGGTTCGCGGCACGGACAAATTCGGAAAAACTAAAACCGTCATTGCACCTCAATCCGCAATCCGCAATCCGCAATCCGCAATTTTCGATGTCACCCAGCGCCCCGTCTTCATTCCCGACTTCGGGACGCCGCGTTTCCGGCTCACGCCGAAACAT
>Ga0181517_10005938_pt1 | contig 10612 bp, 8 predicted proteins | sample PEATcosm2014_Bin_31_FD_119748 | JGI IMG/M metagenome (GOLD analysis project Ga0181517, IMG submission 119748) | Peatland microbial communities from MTU Mesocosm Facility, Houghton, MI, USA - PEATcosm2014_Bin01_30_metaG | ecosystem: Environmental > Terrestrial > Soil > Wetlands > Peat | place... | reverse complement strand
GTTGCCTCGGAATTCTGGTGAAATCCAGGTCTGAACAGGCCATAATGCCGTTGTCCGCTTTTACCGCGGGCCGTAAAAGGCGTCGGTCAACGGTCTCTTCAGTCCTGCCGGGGTAATGGCGACGGCAGGCAGGCAAGGGGGCCGCACGCTACACACGATGCCCCACGGTGGTTCGCAGCGGGATCAAACGGCGAGTTCGCGCGCCAGACTGTTCGCCCGCGCTGCCTGGGAGCGCCCCACGCACCAGCCTGATTGTCCTTGTAATTCCCATCGATTAACCCAGCCCGCAACTTTGCACAATCTCGTAGACCTCTCGGCGGCGCTAGACCGGAAAGAGTGGAAGCACGCCGAGAATAGAAGCCAAAGCTCCTGGTCGTTAACTCGTTACTGACCGTTTCGCACATCACAAAACACGTCTCTGATATCCGAGAAACGCGGTAGTTAGACGTTGATTCGTCGCGTCAGACTCTTTTGGGATAATCGAAATCCGAAAAGGGCCTGCGATGAGCGCAGACATCAGTTAGCAGCGATTGATATTTGCCACCGCAAGAGCGACGAGAAAGCTTTCAGCGTCTTTGGCAGCGACGATTCGAACAGCTTACCAGTGCAGTCCTCGTATGAACGGAGTGGCTCTGGTGTTCAGTGTTGGAGGTTGAGTGTCCCGCCTCCGACGCCTTTTTAAGATGTGGCGGAGCTTCCCCTTCACCTACGCGTTTTCAACGCGCGCTTTTATATCCGAGTACGCCGCCTCGACAAGCTCCTTGAGCGATGCGGGGTCTGTGGCCGCTCCCGGGCTCAGCTTCACATGGCGCATAAACCTGCCGTTGCCTTGCAACAAGCCGCCTGGATCCGCCAGCGCTGCGCCCTGAAAGAACCCCACGTTTACCTGCGAACTGAAGACATTGACATAGCCAAAAGCCACGTCCCCCAGGCAAGCAGTGGGACAGCCATCATGCAGGACCTCCCGGACTTCGTCCCCGCATTTTCGCATCACCTCAAACCACTCCTGGGCGATGGCTCCCAATTCACCACGATGCTGCTTCATCCACGCATCGATGGCGGGATCCCGTTCGACAGTACCGTTGAATCGTAGCAAATCTGTTTTCATCGTCACTCCATGGTCTCTTGCGGATCGATGCTACAAGGCGCCCCTGCACGGGAGCGATTCGGGGCCTCGGAAAATGGTCTCGCACGCCCACATCTTTGCCTCGTTGGCGCAGCGCAAAACGAAGCGCCCTCAGCCCCTTACGGAATGCCGGCGTCCTTCAATGAAATGCAGAGGCCCTCCGCGCGTGCCGCGCGCCCCTTGGACTCTGCAGCGTTAATTCGCCTTCAACCCCGGCTGGATTGCTGCCTGCTTCTTCGCATCCGCCATCATCTTCTCTACTTTGTCACGGGCTTCGTAATGTGGATTGGCCGCCAGCAACTTCTCCCAATCGGCCACTGCGCCGGCCGTGTCTTTCTTCCCCTGCCACTTCACCAGGCCCCGATTGAAAAGCGTATTCGGATTCGTGGGCGCGTAGGCCAGCGCTTTGTTGAACTCTGTAATTGCTGCATCGGCATTGCCCATGAACCAATAAGCAGTGCCCATATCCGTGCGAACTGCCGCGTCCGCAGGCCTCGCCTTCAGCGCGCGTCCATAGTAGTCGATGGCGATCGGATACTGCTGCGCGTCGTAATAGATATTGCCGATACTGGTCAGCACATCCGCACTGTTTGGTTCGGTCCGGAGTTTCTCGATCTGCGCCGCCGCCTGCGCATCCGCCATTTCCCTTAATCGTGCCGGACTGGGTGCCTGCGTTGCCGGTCCGCTTTCATTCGCCGCCGAAGCTGGGGCCGTCAGAGCTTGCGCAGGTGCGATGGTCGCCGGACCTTGGGACCCGCGGATAAACCAGCCGCCGGCGATTCCGGCCGCAAGGCACACAACCGCCAATACGATAGCCCGCTCGCGTGTCCATTGCTCGAGTGGAGTCTTATTTGTGTCCGTCATTGCCCTTTGCTCCTTCAATCCCGCGTTCATTGCCCAAAGTTGTTTGCACGTCGGCCATGAACTTCAACACGATGGCCTTGCGGTCCGCGCTCAATTGGGGATTCGAATTCAACAATTGCTGCCAGGCGGCCAGGGCTCCTTTGCCATCATGTTTTCCCTGCAATTTGATCGTGCCAAGGTTGAATAGCGAGTTGGCATCCTTGGGGTTATATTTCAGCCCCCGGTTCAGTTGCGCGATGGCGCCGTCGGCGTCACCGCTGCGGTAAAGACTCGACGCCAGCTTGTTGCGCAGGTCAACATTCTTCGGATCCGTCTGCACTGCCTTTCCGTAATAAATGGCCGCTTCCTTGAACTGATGAGTGGTGTGGTAGATGCCTCCCACCTGCGCGAGCAGGGCGGAATTGTTCTGATCGCTCTTCAGTTTTTCCAGCAGCGGGGCAGCCTGCCTGTCGGCCATTTGCTTCATCTGCTCCATGGTGGGCATCTGTCCGCCACCCATTGCGCCCGCGTGCGGAGACGGCGATCCACCGTTGGCAGTCGCTTCCACCGGCTTGCCGCCAATCTGTCCTCCGCCCATCCCGCTTATGCCGGCAGGGGGCATCCCTGCGTTGGCGGCCGGTGGAGTCAGAGATACGGTCGACCGCGGCCCTCTCAGCAGGTATCCCATCGCCAGTCCCGCGACCAGGCAGATCAGCGCCATCGCGTAGACATGCGTCGCCTGCAAGGTTGGGCTCCCACTGGACGCCGTGGTTGGTTCGTTTGCCATACCGGTTTCTCCCCTGGTCAGAATAGTTCGTAAATCATGCTTGTTCAGCCGTCAACCGCAGAGCGACCCACAGCAATTTTGCGTGGCCGGTCCTATCCATAGCCTTCCGCATCGGACCCGCTGAATCTTCACCTTACGAGAGCAGACAAAATTAGTTGAGCACTCTGCGGAATGGCTGAGCGTGATGAAGATCACACGGCGTGACGCTGATCACATGGTGTGATTGAAATCACATCCGGTGATCCCGGTCACCTGCAAGTATGTGCCCATAACGTCGAACGACTGCAGACGCCTTCCAGATGGCCAATCCGCTCTCTCGACGGTGACGAGTCTCACGCATGAATACGACATTCACAGCATCGGATCATTTTGGGGCTTTTCACCAATGTCACTGTGCCAGAACTCCCACCATCGGATGTCGAGTTCCCGCAACTCTTTCAACTCCGCACCTCGGAGACGGTCAAAACCGGCTTTGTCGACAATCACTTACGAGATGCTGCCCAACTACCGTCCCATCCCGCTGCAACGGCATGGGTCGTGCACACGTTCTACATGAAGACTGAACTGAAACAACACCGGTAGGGTCGACGTTAGGGTTCAGTCGAAAAGCAGGAATTTGCACCAGGAGGCTCTACTCAAATGAAACGCAATCTTCTAATCGCTCTGATGTTCGTTGCAGCCGCGGGGTTTGCGGCGGCTCAGTTGCAATCGCCGACAAGTGATATTCTCGGCGCTCACCTTAACTATGGTCGCGGTTGCGCGGCCTGTCACGCACCACACAGCGGCGCATACGGTAACGGCGTCGCAAAAACCGCCGACACAATCTCCGGCAATATCGCCCTGTGGGGCGAGGATGTCGCCAGCCTGTACGGCAAGACCATCACCAGCGGCAGCACCAACGGTACAACCGGTTATGTTGAAGTCCTGCCGGGTATCAACTCTGGAACGCCCGACGCTCTCGACCTGCTCACGTGCCTCAGCTGCCACGACGGCAACTATGCTACCGGCGCCATGATGAAGAACGCGGTCTATGAGAAATTGCCCTCAACCTACGGCACCGCCAATGTCATCCCGACCGAACTCGGAAACGACGGCACCACCACTGGAAACTACCTGAACGACCACCCGGTCGGACTTCTGGCCAAGCTTGGCACCGGCTCCTACGATTGGGACTGGACCATCACCAACGGCAACGTAGTTGTACCCAGCGGCACCAATTTTGCCGCTTTTATCCAAAACTACGGCTTCTTTGTGAGCCCCGTGTCCTACAACAATACCGCAGTGATTATGTGCACCAGTTGCCATAATCAGCACTCGATGAATGCGGTCAAGGTGACCAATGGCGCCAAGAGCGGCCTGACCTCAGGTGTCTACGCCACCATGTTCTTCATTCGCGCTCCCTACAACCCCGCCAGCGGCACCGTGGGCAGCAACCAGACGGCGCAGTTCTGCCGTCAGTGCCACGGCGGCGAGGGCAACGAATCGAACGGCAGCTACTCAATTCCAACGACGTTCTAATCGACTTGCATGAACGGGGGGAGGGGACGACATTTTCCCTCCCCCTTTCTTTCCCCGAAATCAGGATGACAACCGTGAAACACACACTGCCAATTTGCGGGTCCCTTCTGCTTGCCTTCGCGGCGGCGGGCGCCCAGGTCGCCTCTCATGCGCCCACGGTCTTCACCAAGGCGCCCGCCCCCGGTTCGGTCCTGGTGCCGATCACCGCTACCGGCAAGCCGGTAGTTCGCGTCAACGGCGCGGTGCTCACCGATGCGGACCTGATGCGCGAAGAATACTCCATCTTCCCCTACGCCCGGCAGCACAACGGCATTCCCAAGGAGTTGGAACCTGAAATCCGCAAGGGCGCCCTGGAGATGATCATCTTCGAAGAACTGGTCTACCAGGAAGCGCTGCGCGAGAAGAAGACGGTGCCGGCAGCGGAGATGCACCGGGCCGAGGCGGATTTCCGCAAGCAGTTTGCCACGCCAAACGAGTTCAATGCCATGTTGCAGAGCGACTTTCACTCGTCGCTGCAGTTACTCCAGGAGAAGATCCGGCGTTCGCTGCTCATTGAGGCACTGCTCAAGACTGAAGTTGAGGACAAGAGCGTAGTCTCCCCGGCCGAGGTCAGGGATAGCTATGAGAATTATCCGGCCCGCTTTCTGTATCCGGAGTCGTATACCTTTCAGACCATCACCGTTCTTCCTCCTGACAATGCCACCGCGGCCCAGTTGAAAGAGGGACGCACCCGGGCGGAGCAGGCGCTGCGACAGGCCAAAACCACCAAGTCAGCCGAGGAATTCGGCCTGTTGGCGGAAAAGATATCCGATGACGATTACCGCGTGATGATGGGCCAGCACAAGCCCATGCCTGTCGCCCAATTGGCGCCCCAGGTTGTCAACGCCCTGCGCGCCATGAAGGCGGGCGATGTAAGCGACTTGATTCAAATGGAGCAGGCCTACACCATCGTGCGCCTCAACGTGCACACGCCGGCGGGAAAGACCAAATTCGACGATGTAAAGGTTCAGCTCCAGAAGGACCTGGAGAAAAAGAAAACCAACCAGATACGCGCCGCGCTCGACAAGAAGCTGCGGCAGAACGCAAAGATCGAAACGTTGTAAGCGGCTGCGAACGAGGACCAGGTTCCAGGCCCAGACACGAACCGGGTAACTGGCATCGAAGGGCTGGCGGCATGGCCGAGGCGATACCTGGTTAGAGAACATAACTCTCAGCAGCAAGCTCAACCGCTGAGAATTTAAGGATGGTACACAGTGGCGGGATCGATGCGAGTGGCGGGGTTTGTGCAGGTGGCAATCTTGCTGCTGGCATGGCCTGTCGCCGCGCAGGTTCGGTACGGCGACTTCAGCTCGAATTTGAGCGGCACGATTGCCTCGGGATATACCGCTGACTACGGAAACATGACCAGCTCAGACCACAGCTGGACGGTCGGAGGCGCCGCCAGCTCTGCAGGGTCCTTCTACAATCCCAATTTCCTCTCTTATAACGCTAACTTCTATCTAAACCAGTCCAACGCGAATTCAAACTTCCAGTCCATCTCCAATGCCAGCGGGATCGACGTCACCACCAGTCTCTTCGGTGGCAGCCACTTTCCCGGCTCGGTCAGCTATTCCAAAGGTTTCAACAAGGAAGGGAACTACGCTGTTCCGGGCATCGCCGATTATGTGACTCACGGCAACAATCAGGACTTTGGCATTAATTGGAGCGAAAGTATTCCAGACAAGCCCAGTCTATCGGTCGGCTTCCAAACCGGAACCGGCAATTACTCGGTGTATGGGACCAACGATGACGGGTTGAATTCCTTTCATTCCTTCAACGCGCGATCAGGCTATTCCGTAGCCGGTTTTAACATGGCGGCTTACTACAGCAACGGCGCTGGTCACGCCTTGATTCCCGAGGTGGTTACCGGCGTTCAGGATACCGAAACACATTCCAACAGCAGTTCCGAAGGGTTCAATATTGGGCACCCCCTGCCCCTGCAAGGCTCCTTTTCGGGCGGGTTAAACCGGTCGAATTGGGGTACCGATTACCTGGGATCCAGTACCAGCGGAACCATCGACATCCTCAGCGCCCAGGCGTCAATGCACCCAAGAAACTCGCTGTCGGTCTCCGGGAGCATCAACTACTCCGACAATTTGAGCGGCCAACTGTTCGAGTCCGTGGTCGCTGCCGGTGGCGTGGCTCCGCAATCGAACGACAAGTCGGATTCTCTCGACATCAACGCCCTTTGCAGTTACTCGCCTTTCCGCGATTTTCAGACTTCGCTCTTCTATGAACGCCGCACCCAGTCTTTCCTTGGAGAGAACTATGGAGTCAATTCCTATGGCGGAGGCGCCGCGTATTCGCGCAAGATTCCCGGCGGCATCATCAATACCTCGGTAACCGTAACCGCAAACGACTCTGAAAACACAGGCGAAGACACATTGGGCTTGTCCACAACCGAAAACTACTCGGGCGAATTCAAGGGGTGGCATGTGACCGGATCGTTCGCCTACACGCAGAATGCCCAAACCTTGCTGGTCACTTATATGAACTCGTATTTTAACTACTCGGGCAACGTCAGGCGCCGCTGGGGGAAGTTCAGCGTTGGCGCCAGTGCCGGCGCCGGGCAGACCGCGTTGAGTTCACAGGCTGGCACAACCAGCACCAGCCAGAGCTACAGCGCCAGCTTCGGATACGACGGCTTGATCAATGCGACCGGATCGTACTCGAAAGCAACTGGCCAGGCGCTGGCCACCGGAGGCGGACTGGTGCCAGTGCCCATACCCTCGCCCATCCTGCCTTCCAGCTTGATAAGCCTCTACGGCGGAAACAGCCTCTCCTTTGCTGTAACCAGTTCACCGGTCAAAAACCTTACCCTCGCGGCTGCCTATGCCAAGGCCACGAGCAATACCTCATCGAGTTCCCTCACGTCGACGAATGATAATAGCCAATACAATGCCCTCATCCAGTATCAGATCCGCAAATTGAATTTCATCAGTGGATACTCCCGTTTGCAGCAGAGTTTCAGTACATCGGGCACACAACCAGAGACCGTCTCTTCGTTCTATGTCGGGGTATCGCGTTGGTTCAATTTCTTTTGAGGCGTGAGCGGCACAGGTGCCTGGGCGCAGCCTTTGTGCTGGCTGGCGCCGCGCTGCTCATTGCTCCAATCTGGGCATCTCAAAAATCCAGCCGGCCGGCAGAACCCCCTGAGCAATGGCAGCTCTCGCTGGAAGGCGGGCGCTCGCTTACCTATGAACACAGCTTTACCTCGGAACGTGAAGTCAATCCGAACCGGGGCTTCTGGACCAAGGTGATTGACGTAATCGCCGGCGATCCTGACTACCACTTCCTGGTCCGCCCCTACAGCGTTGTCACCGATTCGCATGGAAGGGTGATCGTCACCGATCCCGGCGCGGCCGGCGTGCACATCTTCGATTTCGCGCAGCGCAAGTACAAATTTATTCAGCGCAAGGCCAAGCGCAAAGACTCCATGCTCGCGCCGCAATGCGTCGCCGTCGATGCCCAGGACAATATCTACGTTACCGATTCAGAGGCCGGCGAAATCTTTGTCTTCGAGCCCAACGGAAAGTTCATGCATGCCATCGGCGGCTTGAAAGGCGGCGAGGGATTTTTCAAGCGGCCCACCGGTATCGCCGTCGATTCGGCAGCCCAGCGGATTTATGTAACGGACACGCTCCGCGATCAGGTCTTCGTGCTCGACATGCAAGGCACCGTCATCCAGACCATCGGTAAAACAGGCATTGCCGAAGGCTCGTTCAATCTACCCACCGAATTGCGGCTCGATGGGCCCAACCTTTTGGTCGTCGATGCCATGAACTTTCGCATCCAGGCTTTTGACCGCGCTGGAACTTTCCAGTACGCCATTGGCAAGATCGGCGACAGTGTCGGCTCCATGTTCCGGCCCAAGGCCGTTGCCGTCGATTCTGAGGACCACCTGTACACGGTCGATGGCGTGTGGGGCTTGGTCCAGGTCTTCAATCGCCAGGGCCAATTGCTCTACTATTTCGGTTCCACCGGGACGCACGCAGGAGAGTTTCAGTTGCCGGCAGGATTGTTCATCGACCGGGACGACCGGGTTTTTGTTGTGGATTCATACAACCGCCGCGTCCAGGTTTTTCATTATGCGGGCTTGAAAGAGCCGGCCAAGGAGGGAACGAAGTGAAGTTCAGAATATTCTTGGCTGGGCTGACCATGATGTTCGCGGGGACTAACCTGCTTGCTCAATTTACCGGCGATGTATTGGGAATGCACAGTCTGGGACCGGGCAGCACTTCACCCATCCGGGGCGCACGCCCTGACGCCTGCGCTTACTGCCATGCGCCGCATGGTGGACAAAACATCGGTCTCTGGAATCAAAAACTCACCACCCAGACCTACACGTTGTACACCAGCACCACGGAAGCGAACAAAGACAGACAGCCGCATCTGGGCTCCGACAGCAACCATTGCCTCAGTTGTCACGACGGCACGGTAGCCGGGGGAGTCGGAAATACCACAGCTTACGGTCAGGTCTCCATGACCGGGTCAATGAGCTCCCGGGACGTGTTCGGCAGCAGCCTTTCGTCGTCGCACCCGCTCAGCATGGTGCGGCCCTTGAAAGACAGCATCAGCCTGGTTGCTTCCATCGTGGCCAGCGGAAAGACGGCTGACACCACCGGAGCGATCAAACTGATCCAGGGGGACGTCGAGTGCACGTCATGCCACAATCCTCACGTCCAGGCCAAAGACCTCCTGTCACTGAATTTCCTGGCCAAGGACAGTTCCAGCGGTCAGATGTGCCTGGCCTGCCACGATCCCTTGCGGACATTGGGCAGCCAGGTGAACCCGCTGGCCGATTGGCCCACCAGCGCGCACGCACTGTCTACCGCCGCCATCTCGCAATCGGCATCTCTCGGAAGTTATCCCACGGTCAATAAGGCTGCCTGCATTGCGTGCCATTCATCGCACACTGCCGCCGGCCCGGCCCGCCTGCTGCGCGGCGCCAACGAAGCCGATTGCATTGCTTGCCACAACGGCTCCAACATCTCTCCCATGCCGGCCTACGCCAACGTCTTTCCCGAGTACGCCAAGACGACTGGGCATCCGTTTCCCAGTGCGCCCAATCCGCACGATGAAACTGAGAGCGTAGCGGCCAACGGCAACCCAGCGACCGTATTGCTCAACAATAATCGTCATGCCACTTGCGTTGACTGCCACAATGCGCATAGTTCGCAACAGGTGGGGGCGGTATTTCCTCCTCCTCCGCTGATCCGCATCTCGCAAAAAGACATCGCCGGCATCAGTGCCACCGATGGAACCACGGTGTTGACGCCGGCTATCAATCAATATGAGAACTGCCTGCGCTGCCACGGCATGAGCACGCGCACCACCACGGGCACCAATCCGGTCAATCCTTATGGATATACCCCGATGCGCGCCGTGGTGACTCCGGATTATCTCAACCTCATTCCGCAATTCGCCATCACCGCCGCCTCCAGCCATCCCGTTGTCCGTACTGCGACCGCCGTCAACCAAATCAGCCTGCGCACCTTCATGCTGAACGTGGATGGAAGTGAGAGCAAGCGCACCATGGGCGTAGGCACCCAGTTAATGTGCACCGACTGCCACAACAGCGACGATAATCGCGAGTTCGGTGGCCTCGGTCCGAACGGTCCGCACGGTTCCAAGTGGACCCACATTCTGGAGCATCAGTATGTCTTCAGCCAGGCCCCTGGACCAGGTCAAGTGATCAATAACCCCAATCCAGGTCCGGATCTCAGCGTGAATGGCCCTTACGGCCTGTGCGCCAAGTGCCATAACTTGGCGACCGTCGTGACCAACGCAAGCTGGAGCGGGCACAATAACCACGTTGTCACCGATGGCCTCAGTTGCTCCACCTGCCACACCGCCCACGGCAATCCGAGCATTGCCGGAAACATCAGCGGCCAGCGCCTGGTGAACTTTGACCTGAATGTTGTCGCCCCGGTCGTGACCGCGGGAGGTACCACGCTTCCTGTCTCCTACACCTATGGCCCAAACACCTGCGTCTTGGTCTGCCACGGGGTAACGCACAATCCCGACGGCACTGTTTCGCAGGTGAGAGTTAGCAAGGGACCAGGCCTGAAGAAGTAAGCGCCAGGGAACCTCGGAATAAGTCGCTGTTTTGGAAGGGCACGACTTCAGTCGTGCCGCGAACTCAGCAAAAAATAGGCGCGGGCTTTAGCCCCTGAGGAAAGTCGGTGCGCGACAAGTACTTAATCAGAGATTCCCTAGAAAACAGTCCCCACGCTGCTGCCATTCATCTCGTTCGACTTGTCGGCATGGCACTGGCGGCAGAACTGCGCCGTCTGATT
>Ga0181517_10005932_pt1 | contig 10614 bp, 8 predicted proteins | sample PEATcosm2014_Bin_31_FD_119748 | JGI IMG/M metagenome (GOLD analysis project Ga0181517, IMG submission 119748) | Peatland microbial communities from MTU Mesocosm Facility, Houghton, MI, USA - PEATcosm2014_Bin01_30_metaG | ecosystem: Environmental > Terrestrial > Soil > Wetlands > Peat | place... | reverse complement strand
GTGGGCGCTAGAGCTGCTCGACGGCAAGCACTTCCCCCTTCGCGGTGTCGCGTACGACACGTCGCAGCGCGAGACCGGCAGGGTGGAGGTGACCAAGTTCGACAAGCGCAAGCTCGACGCCGCGCAGTTCGAGGTCCCCGCCGGCTACAAGCAGCTGTCGATCGAGGAGATGATGGCCGGGCTCGGCGGGCTGCCGACACCCGACGTCACTCCGCCCGACGTCCCCCCCGTACCGACGGCGCCGTCGCACCAGAAGCCCCACGGGGGCAAGCACCACGGCAAGAAATAGCTGCCGCGGCGCTTCGTGACGGGCGCCGCGGCCAGCGACGCCGGCCCCGCGTGCCTCTCACATCCGCCCGGCCAGCTCCTCGATCGCGTCGGGGGACGCCGCGTCCCCGAACAGCAGCGGCAGGAACGTCGTCGGCACGTCCGCGAGCGCCCGCGCACCCGATAGCCGGGTCAGGGCCTCGGCCTGCACGCTCTCGCGCATCGCCCTCGCCTGCCCCGAGCCGATGGCCGCCTCGGCCCCGTCGCCTGCGGGCGGCGGCGCGGCCATGAGCAGGGCGCGCTCGTCGGCCGAGAAGAGCGGCGGCAGCACCCGGTTGACCACCACCCGGGCGATCGGCATGGAGAGCTCGCCGGTCAGGGCCTCGGCGAGCTCGATGGTCTCGATGACAGGCATCTCCTCGGGCAGCGTGACCAGGATGACGCCGCAGCGATCGGGGTCCTGAAAGTCCGTGCGCGCCCTCTCGGCGTCGCGCCGGAGGATGCCGCGGGGGGCCACCTCGACGATGATCTTGGGGACGCGCAGCATGTTGAGCCCGTGGCCGGTGGCGGGCGCGTCGAGGATGACGACATCGTAGCAGGGCGCCCCCTCGGCGTCGGTCTCGCTCGTGTGCCACCAGGCCTTGCCGAGCATCGACCACTCCTCGAGCCCGGGGACGGCGTGGAGGAAGGCGCGCGTGTAGCGGCTCTCGAAGACCGTCTTGAAGAGCAGCCGGACCTTGATGGTCATCCGCCCGTACTCCTCGATGGCCTTGGCCGGATCCATGTTGACGGCCCAGATGCGCGGAGCGACCTGCGCCACCTCGGGCCCGATGCGCTCGCACCCGAGCATCGTCGACAGACGCTCCTTGGCGTGACACATCGCCACGAGCACGCGCTTGCCCTGCGCCGCGAGCGAGCGCGCCTCGGCGGCACAGACCGTCGTCTTCCCCACGCCGCCCTTGCCGGTGACGACGAGGAAGCGAGGAGACCCTGCCGCCGTCATGGGCCCTTCTTCTTGAAGCGAATGCGATGAACGGGCAGGCCGTCGGCGATCGCCCGCCGTTCGCGGTGGCTGCGCGCGTCGTACGGGTTCTCCGCGAGGCGAGGGTCGCCGGGACAGTCTCCCGCCGGCTCGAAGCGAGCGTCGGAGGCGAGCAGCTCCTGGTACTGCGCCGCGCGCTCGCCGACGTCGGTCTGCACGAAGATCTCGCCACCCTGGACCAGCAGCCGCGCGATCTCGTCGAGCACGGGCAGGTCCATGACGAGGCGCTTGTGGTGCCGCTTCTTCCACCACGGGTCGGGGAAGTGCAGGTAGACGGCGCCGAGGCTCCCGGAGGGCGACAGACGCCTGAGCGCCTCCTTCGCGTCCTCGGCGAAGACGCGCGCCCGGTCGCCGAGCCCTCGGGCGGCGAGGCGAGCGTCGAGGATGGCCGCCCACTTGCGGCGCACCTCGAGCCCGACGATGCCGACGTCCGCACGCAGCGCGGCGCGCTCCTGCATGAAGCCCCCGCGACCCGGGCCGATCTCGAGCTCCACAGTCGTCGCACGGACGAGCGAGGTCACGTCGACCGGGGACGACTCCGGCAGGCGTGGCGCGTCGGCGTAGGGACCCCCCGCCCGGCGTCGAGGGGGCCTGGGAGGAGGGTCGACGGGCACGGTACCGGGAGAGGTAGTCACAGAGAGACAAGGAGACAAGGGCTCGCGGGCCCCTGCCGACCGAGCACGGCAACCGACGTGTCATCCTGACGACCGCCAGGCCTGAAGGACCCCCGGATGCGTGGCCCCGGGGGGTGCCTTCGCTGCACTCTTGACTCGGAAGGGGCGCAGAGGACAGGGTTCGCGCGCATGCGGACCGGCGTGACCCTCGGTGACGATGCCCCGGCGCACGCCACGCCGCGGCGCTCCGACGAGGTCCTCGCTCGCTTCCGTGGCCCGCCATCGCGCGCCACGGCCTGGCTCGTCTCGGCAGCCCCCATCGCCCTCGTGGTGGCCTTCCTCGCCTGGCGCGCGATCTCGGGCATCTACGCCAAGGTCGGTCACGCAGGCGCGGCGCTCGACGACAGCTACATCCACTTCCAGTACGCCCGCGCCATCGCCGAGGGGCACCCCTTCCGCTTCGAGGCCGGAGAGCCCACCACGATGGGGGCCACGAGCGCGCTCTGGCCGCTCCTGCTCGCCCCCTTCTACCTGCTCGGGTGCAAGGGGGCGCTCATCGTGTGGCCGGCGTGGGTCGCCTCCTTCGTGGCGCTCGGACTGCTCGCGCGCGAGGTGGGCCTCCTGACGCGTCCTCTCGCGGGGCCACACGCCGCGATCGGCGCGACCGGGATGGTCCTGGCCTGCTCGGCGTTCACGTGGTGCGCGGGGAGCGGGATGGAGGTGGTGCCGTTCGCCTGGTGCCTGGTCTGCGCCGTGCGGCTGAGCAGCGACTGGATCGAGGCTCCCCGGCCAGGCAGGCGCCACGCGATCGCGCTCGTCGCGCTGGCGTTCGTCGCGCCGCTCCTGCGGCCCGAGGGGGCGCTCGCGTCCGTGGTGATCGCCGCGGCGCTGCTCGCCTCGACGCACGCGCCCGCCCGGCGCACCCGTCCGCTCTGCCTGCTCGCGATCCTGGGGGCCGTGACGCCGCAGCTCCTCTCGTGGGCCGTCACGGGCGCCCTGCAGAGCAACACGGCGCAGGTGAAGCTGCTGCCGGGCAACCCGTACTACGCGGGACCGGCGCTCGTGGCCATCCTGCGGGACAACCTCCGCACCCTGCTCGTCGTGCTCCTGAACGGCGAGATCTGGTCAGCCGAGTTCATCCCGCACGGCGCCATGCTGGCCGCCGTGGCCGGTCTCGTCGCGGTCCTCTGGTGCGTCCGGGGGCGTCCACTGCGCTTCCGCGCGACCTCCATCCTGCTGCTCGCGCTGGCCATCGCGACGCCGTGCGCCTACGTCTCGTTCCTCTGGAACCGCCTGCGCTACCTGTGGCCCTTCGCCCCGTTCTGGATCGTCGGCCTGGCGTGCCTGGCGCGGGCCCTGGGAGACCTGCTCGCGTGGGTGAAGCCTCGCTGGCGCATCGCGACCCCCGTCGCCGCCTGGACGATGGTCGGCCTGTTCGCCGCCAAGCTCGAAGGAACACTCGACGACCTCGCCAGCTCGGTGAGCGGCATCGACCGCCAGCAGGCCGAGCTGGGACGCTGGGCGAAGCGGACGCTGCCTCCGGGGGCGCGCATCGGGGTGAACGACACCGGCGCCATCGCCTACTTCGGCGACCACCCGACGTTCGACATCGTGGGCCTGACCACCAACGGCGAGGGGCGGCACTGGGTGGCGGGCGCGGCGTCACGCTTCGAGCACTACGAGCGGCTGCAGAGGTCGAACCCGGCCGCGCTGCCCCGCTACTTCATCGTGTACCCGGACTGGATGGCGATGAACGACGTGCTCGGGGCGCGGCTGCACGACGTCACGGTGACCGACTCGACCATCCTGGGCGGGCAGACGATGGTGGCCTACGAGGCCGACTACTCGCTGCTCGGCACCGGGGAGCGACCCTGGACGCTCGCTCGCGCCACCGACTCGTCACCCCGGTACCTCGACGTGCTCGACGTGGCCGACCTCGACAGCGAGCGCGACCACGCCTACGAGCTGCTCGGCGCCGAGGACGGCGACGAGGCCATGACGAGCGCGTCCACCCCCGACGGCGTGACGGTCGCCGACGGCGGCAGGCGCGAGCGCAGGCGCGAGAGGTTCCGCGTGAGCCTCGGGCCGGGCGCGCTGGCCGAGGGGATCGTCCGCGTGGAGGCGAGCGAGTCGACCCGGGTCCGGGTCCGCGTCGACGGACAGGACGCCGGGACGTTCCCGGTCGTCTCGGGCGAGTGGGTGGAGGCGACCTTCGCCGTCCCGCACGCGAGACCGGACGCCAGCGTCGAGCTCGTCCCCGACGTGGGGACGCTCACGACGTACCACTACTGGTTCGTGGCGCCCGAGGCTGCAGGCGGGACGCGCTGACGCCGGAGCGTGCGCCGCGGGCTCAGGCCTTCGATCCGCGCGGCTTGTGGGTGGCGAGACCGCCCTTCCGCCCGGCCGCCCGCGCCTCTTCCCTGGTGAACTGGTGCGCCGTCCCCTGCTCGTGCGCAGCCTTGCCGCCGCGACTGGCGAGCTCGCGGACCTGCGCAGGATCCATCCCGGCGAAACCCCTGCGACTGTGCGGCTTCGTCTCGGGCTCGTTCGTCCCCCGGTCGTTGAGTCGTTGCATGGTCTCCATCGGCGGTACCCTTCGTGGTGCGCGTCAAGGTCGTCGGACCTTGCCTCCCTGATAAGTAGCCTCTGGCGGCGAAAACGGACCACCGGCTCGTCGAATAAACGAGCGGCTTCGTCGGACTCTTGCGCGCGGTCGTGGCCGTGAGCCGTCGCCTGGCGCGGCACCGGACGGTCAGTTAGACTCCGCCCGGATGCGACGCCTGGCCCACCGCGCCCCCCGGTGCCTCCTCGGCGACAGTCGCGGGACCACCGTCGCAGAGTACGCGATCATCCTCTTCTTCATCGCGGTCGTCGGCGCCACGGCCTTCCGGATCTTCGGCCCGGCGCTCGAGAAAGGGATGGGCAGGACGGGCTCGAACTTCGACCGCTCGAGCGATGGGACCGGGCAGGCGGCCCCGCAGGGGGCGGGAGCGGCGGGCGGCGCGGCGTCCGCCACCCATGTAGCCGCGGGCCGGGGCAAGGACACGACCGACGGCTATGGCGGAGCGCGCGAGAAGACCGTGCCGCCGGAGGAGTCTTCGTGGTTCGGCAAGCTCGCGATGATCGCGCTCGGGGTCGTGGGAGGGGCCGCGGCGGTCTTCGCGATGATCAAGGGGAAGCACGCGGGCTAGCGAAGGTCAGGACCCGCCAGGCGGGCTGGGGAACTGCCGGTCGATGAAGCAGAGCCCCTGCGAGTTCATGTGCCCTTGGGTCGACTGCGAGTAGCGGATGTAGTCGTAGTAGTCGCGGAGCGCCTTCGAGGGGTCGGTCTCGTGAGGGTTGACCGGAACGCCGAGCGTGCTGAAGGACATCTGCCCGTTGCCGGGCGATACGTAGGTTGTTCCGGGGACGCAGTTGCGCCAGGGGACGGGGGTCCCCTGGTGATCGGTGAAGCCCTGGAACGGCACGCCGCGGAAGTCTTCGAGGTGCGACTCGATGATCCCACCGTCGGCGGGGGGCGCGACCCCCACGTACTGCGCGGCGATCTGGTCCCAGCGGACCGGGGAGTCCTCGGCGAGGCTCTCCCAGAACGGGTGATCCATGTGGAGGGTCACCTGCGCGATCGCCGAGGCGCTCGACGAGATCTGGACCCCACGCGGGCTCGACTCCCCCCCTACCCCGATCCCCGCCATCGTGTAATTCACGCAGTTGACGTAGCTGGTCGGCGTGGAGAAGGCGAAGCGGAAGTTCATCCCCGCCTGCGGCTCGACCGCAAAGTCGTACCACCCGCCATCGGCCGCATTGTACGAGCGCACCCCGGCCTCGGGGCCTCCGTCGACGTGGATGAGCCCTGCGTCGGGTCCGGGGCCAGCGTTGCCCGCGACGCAGGGGCCCTTGGAGTTGCTCGGGTCGTCCCCCCTCCAGACCGTGTGGCCTCGGTAGTAGACGCTCGCCCCGTGCGCGACCATGTACGCGTAGTCGGCGGCCTCGGACTCGTCGAGGTTGACGTTGTAGGCGTTGTAGCCCGCGACCTCGCCGGTGTAGCCGGGGAGTGGACCGGCGGGGATGGTGCTGAAGCCGAAGCCATAGGTCACGGTCGGGTCGAAGGACGCGCCGCAGCGGTCGTTCTGGTTCCAGATGACGCCGAGCGCGGTCGCTTCCTCGGGGTAGCCGCCCTGACCGACGATGGTCCCCCCCTTGTGCAGGTCGACGACGAAGGGGCCCGAGATGTGAGCGACCTGGGGGCCGTGCAGGCTCTGGTTGGTCGCGGAGAGGTTCGGGTCGGACCAGAGGACGATCTTGTCGATGACGACGATGTACGCCTCGATCTGGAACTCCCAGCCGTCAACCATGTACGTGTCGGCCGTGTAGCTGTCGGGCGGAAAAGGATAACCCATGATGGCGTTGGCCTCGCCCGAGATGGTGACGTAGACGGCGCCGGGGCCGGGGTCGGGCGGTCCTCCCTGCGGGAAGGCCCAGAGCTTCTGACCCGCGTCGCCGCTGATCACGGCCGACATCGCGTCCCCGGCGTCCGAGACGTACACGGGGGCCGCCGCGTCGGACGAGCAGGTCGAGGTGCTGCCCGAGCAGGCGACGACCCGCACGCCCATCAGCGAGACGACGGACGCCGCGATGACCACGGCGCCGGCCGTTCGCTCCGCAGTCGGTCGACCTCTACGATTCACGACGGTACGCATGGGCGAGCTCTCTGCTCCTCAACGCGAATAGGTGACCTGGTAGGCCGCGCTGCCGCCCCCCTGGATGGCCGAGAAGAAGTCGGGCGCCGCAGAGACGGTCGAGTCGGCCGGGTAGTTGGTGTCGGGGATGCAGAACTCGGCGATGCAGGTGGAGTCGCCGGTGTTGCAGACGAAGCCGTCCGTGCAGTCGCTGTCCTTCTGGCAGGGCTGACCGTTCTCGTAGGTCGCGTTGGCGTTGGTGTCGGCCTGGCAGTCCTCGCTGTCCCACTTCTCGAGGCCGTTGGCGAAGTCGATGTCGCTCGTGATGAACCACTGGGTCGGGTCGACCCTGACGTTGAGCGTGCCGCCCTGGAAGAAGGGGAGGCCGCTGGGCAGGCTGAGCGCGAGGATCCGCTCTTTGCAGATCGGGTACTGCCCGGGCAGGCCGGGGGTGGTCGACGGGGTGAGCCGCGCCCCGGGCCCCTCGAGCACCCCCTCGATGGTCACGATGGCGGCGAACGAGAAGAGCTTGCCGTCCGAGAGCCGCGTCGCCACCCCCTGCAGGTCGACGATGTGGACGCCGAGGTTGGCGACGGCGTTGACGTCGCCGTTGGTGAGCCAGAGGTCCCAGCTGAGCGCGGTGTCGGCCGAACCGTTGCCGGAGGTCGGGAACGCCTGCGGGGTCGAGGACAGGAGGTTCACCTCCAGGCCGCCGGGGACCTGCGCGGCGTAGATGTCGGGGGTGATGCAGACGGGGGTGTCGAAGCCCGTCGCCGGCGGTGACTCGTCGAAGTAGAGGGCACCGATGTACATCTTGGCGAGGGTCAGCCGGACGCTGTAGGCGGCGTCGGCCCCGACGAAGGTCGTGAAAGGCTCGGCCGCCCCGCTCGCCCCGGCGGCGTAGGCGGAGAACGTGATGAGCTCGCCGCCGGTCGTCCCGTTGCACGACGCGACGCACACTCCGACAACGGTCAGGAGGGGGAAGAGGCGTCGCATCACGCACCTCCCAAGGTCGCGGAGAGCGACAGCATGATCTGGCGCGGAGCGCCCGCGGTGAAGGACCGCTCGGGCGCCAGTGTCGGCTCGGAGGGCCGTCCGGGGCAACCGCTGCCCGGCACGCAGAAGGACGACGCATAGTTGTACTCGCCGAGCTTGTACTGGGCATCGAAGAGGTTCTGACCCGACAGGCGCAGGTTGAAGATGCTCCACCCGAGCCCGGCAGACGCGTCGGAGATGAACGTGGTGTCGCTCATCTCGCCGTACGGCAGCGGGCGCCGCCCGACGTAGCTCACGCCGTAGCCGATCGTGGCGCGGATGGGCTTGGTGTCGAGCTTCCATGGCAGGTCGTGGAAGTACGCCGCGTCGGCCCGCAGCACGAGGTCCGGCACGTACGGGACGAGCAGACCGCAGTACGGAGCGCAGAGGCCGGTGTCGTCGAAGACCGCCCGGACCAGCGTGGCGTTGGCGGCGATGTCGAGGTAGGTCCCCAGCAGGCGCATCGACCCGGACCATCCGGTCCGCGTCGAGCCGCTCGACAGGGTGCTCCGGCCGGCGGTCGGATCGAAGACCATGTCCTGGTCGACGTGCGTGTTGAAGAACACCGACTTGGCCGTCAGGCTCCACGTGTCGGTGAGGTCGTTGGTGTACGAGACGCCGAGGTCCTCGGAGAGGACGCTGACGAACGGGGTCGCCAGCCCCTGAGCGACGTCGCTCGGGTCGACCGACCGCACGCCCTCGCCGACGCTGGCCGACAGCTCGAAGTGCTGGACGGGGCCCACGACGAGCGTGCCTCGGGGCATGACCGCACCGGTTGCGGTCGCCACTTGCTGGAACGGCTCGCGATAGGCGCCGCTCGGCGACTGGCTCTGGCAGGAGAGGTCGACGTCGGGGATCGAGGCGTTCGGCGTGCCGACCTGCGTCGCGGCGCAGTTGTTGCGCACGTCGAACAGGAACGTGTCGGCGCGTACCCCGCCGCGCAGCGCGAGCCAGCGCAGGAAGTGGACGTTGGCGTCGACGTAGACGCCGACGTCGCCGAGGGTCGAGGTGTAGTCGGCGTCAGTCCTGTAGGGCGTGTCGGTCCCACCGGCGAGCAGGCGGTACTGCTGCGAGGTCGTCTGGTCAAGGCGCGCGTAGTAGCCCCCCTCGAACTCCTGGCGCTGCCCGAGGGCCGTCCCGTGCCAGCGCGCCATGCCGCGCCCGCCGAGGGTGACCTCGGAGAACTGCAGGTCGATCATGTCGCCGCGCTGGCCGTGGAGCGTCTGGTTCGGCTCCTGGACGTCCTCGATGAAGCCGGTCGTGTCCTCGAGCAGCCGCATCGTCCGGTCGATCGCGAAGAGCTGCTGCGAGACGTCGATGTCCTGGAAGCGCGACTCGTAGGTGGCCGACAGCGACGCCCGGCTCGCCTCGTTGCCCGTCTGGTAAGGGTCCTCGGTGCCGTAGAAGCCGACGGTCCCGCGGGCGACGTCGTCCTCGCGGACGATGCCTGCGCTGTTGTACTCGGTGAAGTACGCGGTGGCGTTGACGCGCAGGGTGCTCTTCTCGCCGAGGCGGAGCTCGTACTGGCCGATGGCCGTCCCCCGCTTCGCCTGGCGGTTCACGCCGAAGCCGTCGGTCGTGTAGAACTCGGCCCCCGCGAACGTCCCCGTCGGGGCGTCCTTCGGGCCCCAGAGCAGCAGGAGCCGCTGCGTGTTGAAGCTCCCCGTCGTGAACTCGGTGGTCAGGCCGCGCCGCTCGAGGCCGAGCTGGTAGTCCGCGCTCCCCGCCACCGCGAAATTCCCCTGCTGCGGGGCGTACGGCCCCTCGAGCACACGCACCGAGCGAATGAGCTCGGGGATGATGAAGTGCGTGTCGGCGTAGCCGTTGCCGTGATAGTTGCCCGCGTCGTTGATGGGGACGCCATCGACCGTGAACTCGAGATCCTGCCCCTCGTGGGCGTCGAAGCCGCGAAGGAACACCTGCTCGGCGTGCCCGGAGCCCCCCTCGTTCGTGAGCAAGAAGCCGGGGGCGAGCTTGAGGGCGTCGGATGCGTTGCCGCGCGGGACGGCCGCCAGCTGGCCGACGGTGATGTCGTAGTCGGCGGTGCCGCGCGACCGCGGTTGCAGGTGACCGAGGACGAAGACGTCCGTGGGCTGGTCCGCGGCCGCTGAGGCGGCGGGCGCAGGGGCGGTCCCTGGCACGGCCGGCGCGGGGGTCGGCACGGAGTGAAGAGGAGTCGGAGGGACGGCCGCCAGCGGCGGGGGCTGCGGAGGCGGAGTGGGCGGCTCGAAGTGGAACCGGACGTGGATGTGACTCTCGATGGGGCGGTCGCCGCGCCGCGCCGGAGAGAAGGTCCACTGCAGGGCCGCAGCGACGGCGGCGGCGTCGAGCGCGGCCCCTTTCGACTCGACGACATCGGCGTGATTCACCACCCCGGTCGGGGAGACGGTCAGCGCGAGGACGACATCCCCCTCGGCCCCTTCGGCCACAGGCCCCTCCGGATACGCTGGCTGGACCCTGTGGATGGGCGACGGAGGAGTGAGCGCCTGGGCCGGCGCCTGGGCGCTGGCCGTGCCCGCCACGGTCAGAGCGAGCAGGAGGCCCAAGCTCCGCAGGCGAGTTCTGCGCTGCACGAGGCGAATGGGCACGTCAGTCACGCTTCACGGTTTTGCGCATTGTTGAATTGAATCAAGCAACAAGCGCCGGGTCGATGGATGTGCATACACACGATCGCAGGGCAGGTGCAAGCGAGAGGTGCGGCGTCGCTGACGGTCGGCTCTCGTCTGGGGACCGGACGTCCGAGACGGCACCTCAAGGCTCTCGGACAGCGTCCTCAGGGAGCGCGCCGCTTTGCGCCCCCGAGGTCACGAGGATAGCTATATTCGGTCTCATGGACCTGCGCCTGCTCCGCACGCAGTTCGCCGCGCAGGCCGCGTCGTTCGCCGAGACGTTCAGGAGCGCCGTGGAGGACTTCCCGGTCGGCGAGCACCGCGGCGAGATGACGGCCCCCGAGGCGTCGACCGGCGGCGGCGTGCAGGCG
>Ga0181517_10005928_pt1 | contig 10615 bp, 6 predicted proteins | sample PEATcosm2014_Bin_31_FD_119748 | JGI IMG/M metagenome (GOLD analysis project Ga0181517, IMG submission 119748) | Peatland microbial communities from MTU Mesocosm Facility, Houghton, MI, USA - PEATcosm2014_Bin01_30_metaG | ecosystem: Environmental > Terrestrial > Soil > Wetlands > Peat | place... | reverse complement strand
TGCCCCCGAGCGCCGACGGGATCCCGCCGCTGGCCTTGCAGGCGATCACCGGCGCGATGAAGGCGAAGCTCGACCCGAGGTAGCTCGGGATGCGGTTCCGGACCACGAAGAGGAACAGGAGCGTGCCCAGACCCGAGAACAGGATGGTCGTGGCCGGAGGGAAGCCGGTCAGCAGCGGCGCCAGCACCGTCCCCCCGAACATCGCCACGACGTGCTGCATGCCGATGCCGATCGTGCGCGGCCACGACAGCCGCTCCTCGGGCATGATCACGGCGGAGGCGCCCTCGGTCGCCTCTCGGAGCTTCCAGATCGGGGAGCGGGTCATGAGGACCTCGGTTTCACAGTCGCACCGACCTCGTCAAGCGCCGCCGATCTTCGCCGGCCTGACCCGGGGGGGGGCGGCGTCCACGGCGTCGCGCCGGGCCGACCCGCGTTTGCTACGATGCCGCATGCCCAACGCATACCCGGAGCTCGAGAAGCGCTTCGAGCGGATGTACCTGCTGCGCGACGCCGTCGCCGCCCTCGAGTGGGACGCCTCGACGTACATGCCCGAGGGGGGCTCGCAGGCGCGCGCCGACCAGATGGCGCTGCTGCGCGTGCTGGAGCACGAGCTGCTGACGGCCCCGGACCTCGGCGACCTCGTCGCCAGGGGCGAGGGCGAGCCGCTCGACGACTGGCAGAGGGCGAACCTGCGCGAGATGCGCCGAGAGTGGGTCCGGGCCGTGGCGGTGCCCGCGTCGCTCGTGGAGGCCCGCTCGCAGGCGGTGTCGGTCTGCGAGATGCGCTGGAGGACCGCGCGCAAGGAGAACGACTTCGCGGGGCTCCTGCCGTCGTTCGAGCAGGTGCTCAAGCTCACCCGTGAGGTCGGCGAGGCGCAGGCGTCGTCGCTCGGGCTGTCGCCGTACGACGCGCTGCTCGACGAGTGGGAGCCGGGCGGCAGCGGAGCCGAGATCGACCGCGTCTTCGCGGCCGTCGAGGCGTTCCTGCCGCCCCTGGTCCCGCGCGTGATCGAGCGCCAGCAGAGCCGCTCGGCCCGGCCGCAGCCGTCCGGTCCGTTCCCCGAGGACCGTCAGCGAGAGCTCGCGCACGCGGTGATGCGCATGATGGGCTTCGACTTCCACCACGGCCGCCTCGACACGAGCGCGCACCCGTTCTGCACGGGCGTCCCGGACGACGTGCGCATCACGACGCGCTGGGACGAGCGCGACTACACCATCGGCCTGTTCGCCATCATCCACGAGACCGGGCACGCGCTCTACACGCGAGGGCTGCCCGCGCGCTTTCGCACGCAGCCGGTGGGCCAGGCGCGCGGCATGAGCACGCACGAGAGCCAGTCGCTCCTCTGGGAGATGCAGGCGGCGCGCACGCCGGAGCTCGTCTCGCGCCTCGCGCAGGCGGCCCGGGAGGTGTTCGGCGGCTCGGGGCCGGGCTGGGACGCCGACGCCCTGCTCGAGCGCGTGCTGCACGTCGAGCGGAGCCTCATCCGGGTCGACGCGGACGAGGTCACCTACCCGCTGCACGTCATCCTCCGCTACCGGCTGGAGCGCGCGATGATCGCGGGCGACCTCCGGCTGCGCGACCTGCCCTCCGCCTTCGACGACGGGATGGAAACGCTGGTCGGCATCCGCCCGCAGAACGTCGCCGACGGATGCCTGCAGGACATCCACTGGCCCGGCGGGCTCTGGGGCTACTTCCCGACCTACACGCTCGGCGCGCTGACCGCCGCGCAGCTCTTCGCCGCCGCGGTCGAGGCCGTCCCCGCGATCCCGGCGGCGCTCGCGGCCGGCGAGACCGAGCCGCTCCGGACCTGGCTGGCCGCGCACGTGCACGCGCAGGGGGCGCTCTGCTCCGCGCCCGAGATCGTGCGGCGCGCGACCGGCAAGCCGCTCGACCCCGAGGTGTTTCGTCGCCACATCGAGCGGCGGTACCTGACCTGAGGGCGCAGCCGATGACAACGGAGCCGAGCCTCGGGACGCGGGCCGCCGTCCTCGGGGTCTTCTTCTTCTCCGGCGTGAGCGGGCTCGTCTACCAGGTCATCTGGGTACGCCAGTTCGGCAACACCTTCGGCAACACCGTCTACTCCGCGTCGCTCGTCGCCGGCGTCTTCATGGCGGGCCTCGGCGCAGGTGCCTACGTGCTCGGGCGCGCCGGAGACCGGGCGTTTCGCCGTCATCCGCGCCGCCCGCTGCAGATGTACGCCTGCGCCGAACTCGCCGTCGCGGCGTGCGGGATCGCCCTCGCGCTGCTCCTCCCTCACATGGGTCGCGTCTCGGCGGCCACGTCGTCGTACGTGCAGGGCGACCGGGGCTGGTACGCGCTGTCCGCCGGTTCCAACGCGCTCCGCTACGTCGTCGCGATCGCGCTGGTGGCCCCGCCCACGTTCCTCATGGGCGGCACGCTGACGCTGCTCATCCGGGCTGTCGTCGCCAAGAGCGTCGCCTCGGCTGGGCAGCGGAGCGGGGCGCTGTACGGGGCGAACACCGCCGGCGCAGCCCTGGGAGCGCTGCTCACGGACCTCGCGCTCGTCCCCGCGCTCGGCGTCTTCCGCACCCAGCTCGTCGCCGTCGTCATCAACGTCGCCGCCGGCGCGGTCGCGCTCGGCCTCGCGAGGGCGATCCCGTCAAGAGAAACCGGGGTGCCCGACGCTACCCGTGCCCCGCTCCCTGCGGCGGCGCCCGTCCGCGGCGGCGCCGAGACGTGGGCGACCGCGCTGACGCTCCTGCTCGCGGGCTTCGCGGCCATGGGCCTCGAGATCCTCTGGTTCCGCTTCCTCTCGAGCACCCTCGGCGCACGCCGGGCGGTCTTCTCGCTGCTGCTCGCGGTCATCCTGACGGGCATCGGCGCCGGCTCCTTCGCCGGGTCCTGGCTGCACCGCCGGCTGGGCCGCCCCGCGGTGCTGCTGCTCGTGGCGGAGTGCCTCCTCGCGGTCACGACGCTGGCGCTCGTCGGCTTCGTCGATCAGCACGCGGCCGTGTGGTCCGGCTTCGCCCGGCTGAAGGAGGCGTTCGACGCCGCCCCCGCGTGGAAGCGCGCCCTGCTCGAGCTCTGGATGAGCCTCCGACCCATCGCGCTGCTGGTGGGCATCCCGGCGCTTCTGATGGGGATGTCGTTCCCGCTCGCGCAGGCCAACGCCCAGCGGGTCGAGGCGTCGGTCGGACATCGCGCCGGCGTCCTGTACCTGGCCACGTGCGTGGGCAACGTCCTCGGCTGCGCCCTGGTCGGCTTCGTGCTCCTGCCGGCCCTCGGCGCGCAGACCACGGTGCTCGTTCTGGCGGGGTGCGCGGCGGCGAGCGCGGTCCCGGCCTACCTGTCGGCCCGTCCCTTCGACAGCGAGGACGAGGCGCGCATCGCGGCCGTGTCCGTCGCGACCGCGGGGGGGCTCGCGGTCATCGCGATCGCGGCGTTCGCCGCCCTCCCCGGCGACCGCCTGCTCCGCGAGAGCTTCCAGCTCGACGCCGCGGCGGGCACCAAGCGCGTCCTCGACATCAGCGAGGGGGTGAACGAGACGCTGGTGGTCACCGATGTCCCCGGCTTCTTCCGCGAGCTGCTCACCAACGGTCACCCGATGTCGTCGACCCATCCGAAGGCGCAGCGGTACATGCGCGCCTTCTCTCACGTTCCGCTCCTGTCGATAGACCACCCGAGGGGCGTGCTGGTGATCTGCTTCGGCGTGGGGACGACCGCGAGCGCCGCCGCCCTGCACGCGAGCGTGGCGCGCCTCGACGTCGCCGACCTGTCACGCGGCGTCCTCGATCACGCGGCGTGGTTCATGGCGACCAACCACGACGTGCTGCGCGACCCCAGAGCCTCGGTCTTCGTGAACGACGGTCGCCACCACCTGCTCATGCAGCCCGAGGCGACCTACGACCTCATCACGCTCGAGCCGCCGCCGATCTCCTTCGCCGGCATCGGCTCGCTGTACTCGCGCGAGTTCTACGAGCTCGCGAGGAGCCGCCTCACCGCCGGCGGGTACCTGACGCAGTGGCTGCCCGCCTACCAGGTCCCCGAGGCGCAGGTGCGCGCCGCGGTCCGTGCGTTCGTCGACGTCTTCCCCGCGTCGGTGCTCCTCTCGGGCGACGACAACGAGCTCATCCTGATGGGGACCCGGGGCCCTGCCATCCGGATGGACCTCGACGCAGTCGCGCGTCGTCTCCGGTCGTCGCCGGAGGTGCAGGCCGACCTCGATCGCGTGGAGCTCGGCGACCTCACCGATCTGGCGGGGATGTTCGCGGCCTCGCACGCGACCCTGGTCGGGGCGACCCGCGGCGTCGCGCCGGTCACCGACGACAACCCCTCGCTCGAGTACAGCGTGCTGTCGCCGCTCGCGGACGCCCGGATGCCCCCCGATCTGTTCGACGTGTCCGGGGTCGAGGACTGGTGCCCGGGATGCACCGCCCGGCTGCCGCGCCTCGCAGGCTATCTCAGGGTGCGCGCGGCCGTGTACGCCAGCGACTCCTTCCTCGTCACCGCCGCCGGACGTCGTCGCCCCGCGCCCTTCGACATCGCGAGGGTGCCGGGTGGACCGGAGATCGTGGCGGCCAACCCCTACCTCAGGACGATGCTCGGCGGAGCCGCGCTGCCTGCCAAGCGGGCTGCCATCGCGAGCCTGCGGGCGGGTCGCACCGAGGAGGCGATCGACCTGCTGGACCTCGCCCGCTTCTACGATCCGGACGACGCCGACACCTACGAGCAGCTCGGGCACGCGTTCGACTCGATCGGGAGGCCCGAGGTGGCCCGGGTCGCCCTCGATGTCGCCTCGAGGCTGCGTCACCCGTCGCCGCCGGCCGCTCCGTGAGGGGCTCACCACTCCTTGCCGCGTGATGCGGGCGCTGCTACCCAGGGGGGCATGAAGCGTCTCGCCTTCCTGGTCCTGCTCCTCGCCAGCGCTGCCTGTGGCGGCGCAGCTCCGTCCGCGCCGCCGCCTGCGACGCCCGCGCCTGCCGGCGCCTCCGCGCTGAAGGCGCCGGGCGAGGCGAAGGTCGGCGACCGGACACGGTGCCCGGTGTCGGGCGACGAGTTCGTCGTGACGGCCGACTCGCCGCAGACCGACTTCGGCGGCAAGACCTACTACTTCTGCTGCGCCGGCTGCATCAACAAGTTCAAGGCCGACCCGCAGAAGTTCATCGCCAAGCCGGGGGCCTGAGCCCAGCCCGCGCGACGCGAGCCGCGTGACGTGGACCCGCCTCCGTGAACACGCGTCGCCTGGCCCCGCTGTACGGCGTCCTGGTGGCCGTCCTCTGGGGGCTGTCCTTCCTGAGCATCAAGGTGACGGTCGCGGTCGTGCCGCCGATGACCCTCGCCGCGGCGCGGTTCATCCTGGCGTGTGCCGTGCTCCCCCTGGTCGCGCTGGCCGCGGGGGAGGACCTCCGCGTCGCCCGACGGGACGTGCCCGTGCTGGTCGTCGGCGGGCTGCTGGGCGTGACGCTGTACTTCTACTGCGAGAACAACGGCATCCTCCTGCTCTCGGCGTCCGAGTCCTCCATCATCATCGGCACCATCCCGGTGGTCTCGGTGGTGGCGGAGCGCGTCTTCCTCGGCACCCGCCTCCCTGTCCGCGTCCACGTCGGGTCGATCCTCTCGTTCGCGGGGGTGGCGCTCATCGTCGCGCGTCCCTCGAGCTCCTCGTCCTCTCTCCTCGGCTACGTCTACATGGCCGGCGCGGTCGCCGCCTGGGTGGCCTACACCTTCGCCACGCGCGAGGTCTCGCTCCGCTACGGCCGGCTCTCGGTGACCTTCTGGCAGAGCCTGTTCGGGCTCGTGGGGTGCCTCCCCTTCGCGCTGCTGGAGTCCCACGCCTGGCGCAGCCCGAGCGCCGTCGTCGTGCTCAACGTGCTCTACCTCGGCCTGCTCTGCTCGGCGGCCGGCTACTGGCTGTACGTCGCCGCCATGGACCACCTCGGCGTCGGCAAAGCGAGCGTGTTCATCAACCTCATCCCCGTGGTGGCGGTCGTCGCTGCCTTCTTCATCCTCGGCGACCACCTCGGCTGGGCGCAGCTCGCCGGCGGATCAATGGTGCTGACCGGCGTCTACCTCGCGACCGCTTGAGCAGGGGATGGCCCGAGGGCGTGCTCACCCCCGCTCGCGCACGGGCTCGCCGAAGCTGCGACGGAACAGCTCCTGGATGGCTGCGCGCCCGGCTTCGTCGATGTTCTGCGTGCCGATGCCGGCGAACGCCTCGGCGGTGATGACGGGCTGCGCGGCGATCTCCCACGCCGTGCCGCTCCAGCGGAACCAGGAGCGCTTGCCCGGATCGAAGACGAAGAGCGGCTTGTGCCAGAGGCGGGCGAGCTCTGCGCCCCAGCCGGTGCCTCCGCGCACGGTGTTGTCCTCCTGGATGACGCCGACCATGAAGACCTGGCTGGCGCCCGTGATCTGGTGCCAGATGGTCTGCAGGATGCTGCGCACCAGCGGGATCTCGGAGAGCGTCCGGTGCAGCCGGCGCGAGGCGTTGATGAGGCTGAAGTCGCCCTTCCTGAGCTCGGCGTCGTCCAGCGTCACGAGGCCACGCTGGCGGTCGAGCAGGCGGTGGCCCTCGAAGGTGTAGTTGACCTCGGTGAGGCCCCAGCGCTCGGCGCAGGCGCCGAACTCGGCCTCGGCTCCCCGGTTGCCGCCGGAGATGAGCCTGTAGCGGCGCGGGTCGCGGGGCCGCTCGGACTGCGGCGGGACGTCCTCGTCGATGACCCGCATCGTGTGCGGATCGAGGCGCAGGTGTAGGTCGGTCAGGTCCTGGTTCTCGTGGTCCTTCAGCAGGCAGAGGCGGACCACGTCGCGCTGGGGCTCGAGGTAGACGATGACGTCGAGGTGCTGGACGAAGGCCCCGAGCGGGGCGGGCAGCGGACCGGGCGGGACCGGCAGCGGGTCGGCGCAGCCGGAGAACCACAGCTCGACGTTGCGCTCGCGCGCCAGGAGGGCGAGCTCCCCGACCGCGTCGTCGGTGGCGTGGACGAAGTCGAAGCCGTCGATGATGACGACGTCGGGGTCGAAGTGGGCGACGTCGCGCGCGAAGTTGACCGTCTCCAGGATCTTGGCGATCGACGAGCGGCCTCCGCGCAGCGACATCGGCGCGCTCACCGCCTGGCACATCAGCGAGTAGATGAGGCGGTGGCGCTCCATCTCGAGCCGGACGATGTCGGGGTCGACGAGGACCGAGACGGCGGCCAGGTCGTGGAAGATCTCGTCGTAGTAGGCGCGGACGTGGTCGACCGCGTGCTCGTGGGAGATGTGCAGGACGCGGCGGTCGCGTAGCAGGTCGTCCAGGGCGATCTGCACCAGCACCGGTGTCTTGCCGACGCCGGGCCGCGCGGCGACCAGCCCGACGTGGCCGCGCCCGAGCCCGCCGTGCATCGACTTCTCGAAGACCCGCATGGGGCTCCGCTCGTTGACCTCTTTACGGTACATGGGCAAGGCTCCTCACTTCGCCTTCTTGGCCTGCTCTTCGCGACGCTTCTTGATGAGCTCATCGGCCAGCGCGCCAGGCAGCGGCGCGTAGCGGGAGAACTCCATCGTGAACTCGGCCTTGCCCTGGGTGGCGGAGCGCAGCACGGTCGAGAAGCTGAACATCTCGGCGAGCGGCACCTCGGCCTCGACGCGGGAGAAGCCGTCGCCCTCGGTCGTGCCGACGATGATGCCGCGGCGCTGCATGAGGATGCCCACGACGCCCCCCTGGAACTCGCTCGGGCCCTCGATGGAGACCTTCATCAGCGGCTCCAGGATCTGCGGGCCGGCCTTGGGGTAGGCCTCGCGCCAGGCGCCGCGGGCGGCCTCCTGGAACGCGATGTCGGATGAGTCGACCGCGTGCGACGCGCCGTCGTTGACGGTGATGGAGACGCCCGTGACGGGGGCGCCGACCAGGGCGCCCTTGGCGAGCATCGACTTGAAGCCCTTCTCGACCGCGGCGACGAACTCTCGCGGGATGGCGCCGCCGACGATCTGGTCGTCGAAGCGGAAGGGGGCCTCGGCCCACGGCTCGAGGAAGCCGGCCACCTTGCCGTACTGGCCCGATCCGCCGGTCTGCTTCTTGTGCGTGTAGTTGAAGTCGACGCGGCGGGTGATGGTCTCGCGGTAGGCGACGCGCGGCGGGCTGGTCGACACCTCCGCCGCGTACTCGCGCTTCATCCGTTCGACGTAGACGTCGAGGTGGAGCTCGCCCATGCCGGCGATGATGGTCTCGCCGCTCTCCGGGTCGGCACCGACGCGGAAGGTCGGGTCCTCCTTGGTGAAGCGGCGCAGCGCCTTGGACATGTTGCCCTGCGCCTTGTTGTCCTTCGGCGTGACCGTGAGGCTGATGACCGGATCGGGCACGAACATCGAGGTCATCGCCACGTTGAGCGTGCCGTCGGTGAAGGTGTCGCCGGAGTTACAGTCGACGCCGAACATCGCGATGATGTCGCCGGCCGTCGCCTGGTCGATCTCTTCCATCTCGTCGGCGTGCATGCGCACCAGGCGGCCGACCTTGTGGCGCTTGCCGGTGCGCGTGTTGGTGATGTCGCGGCCCTTGGCGAGCGTCCCCTGGTAGACCCGCAGGTAGGAGAGCTGCCCGTAGCGCCCGTCCTCCAGCTTGAAGGCCAGCATCACGAGCGGCCTGTCCGGGTCGCTCTCGAGGGTGACCCTCTCCTCGTCCCTGTCGAGGTCGACGCCGTGGTTGGTGATCTCGGCGGGGTTGGGCAGGTACGCGGTGATGCCGTCGAGCAGGAGCTGCACCGCCTTGTTCTTGTGGGCGGAGCCCATCATGACCGGGGCGATCTGCAGGTTGATGGTCGCCTTGCGGATGGCGGCCCGGATGACCTCCTCGGTGAGCCGGTCCTCGAGGATCGCGAGGGTCAGGTCGTCGGAGAAGAGCGACAGGGCGTCGAGCATCTCCTCGCGCGCCTTCTTCACCTCGGCGGCCATCTCGGCGGGGACCTCGGACTCGACGACCGTCTCGCCGCTCGCCCCCTCGAAGCGGAAGGCCTTCAGCTTGACCAGATCGACGACCCCCTCGAACCTGTCCTCGAGGCCGATGGGGAGCTGCAGCAGCACGGGGTTCAGGTTGAGCTTGGTCCGGAGCTGCTCCTGGACGCGCAGCGGGTTGGCCCCGGCGCGATCGCACTTGTTGACGAAGGCGATGCGGGGGACGCCGTAGCGGCGCATCTGGCGGTCGACGGTCAGCGACTGCGACTGCACGCCGGCGACGGCGCAGAGCACCAGGATGGCCCCGTCGAGCACGCGCAGGGCGCGCTCGACCTCGATGGTGAAATCGACGTGCCCTGGCGTGTCGATGATGTTGATGTGGTGGCCGTCCCAGGTGCAGTGGGTGGCGGCCGACTGGATGGTGATCCCGCGCTCGCGCTCGAGGTCCATCGAGTCCATCTTCGCGCCGACGCCGTCCTTCCCCTTCACGTCGTGGATCGCGTGGATCCGCTTAGTATAATAGAGAATTCGCTCGGTCAGGGTGGTCTTCCCCGAGTCGATGTGGGCGCTGATCCCGATGTTTCTTAGCTTTGACAGTTCGCTGATCACGGCCGCTCCGTCGTCACCGCGCATCGACCTATGGACCGGCCGGACGGCTTCGTAAATCCGCGCAGCATGTAGTGGCTGGAGGGGCTGCGCGCCAGGACATTCGTGTTTGGCGCTCGCGATGGTGCGCCCTCGGACCTCGTCGGATCGACTATCGTGCCCGTATGTGTCGGCGCTGCGCCGACCGTGCAAAGGACAGGCAGCGATGGAGGATTTCCGACGCGAGACCATCTACTTCATCGTCGTCGACCGCTTCTGCAACGGCGTGCCGACCAACGACCGCGGCATGGCGCCCGATCAGTTCGACGCGACGCGCTCCGACTGGCAGCTGTTCTGGGGCGGTGACCTCGAGGGGGTCATCCAGAAGCTCGACTACGTCTTCGGCATGGGGGCGCGCGCGATCTGGATCACGCCGGTGTTCCAGCAGGTCCAGGACCTGGTCATCGAGAACGGCGTCCGCCGCGCCCCCTACCACGGCTACTGGGCGCAGGACTTCAAGCGCATCGACGAGCGGCTCTGCGGCCACCCGGACGACGCGCGGGTCTTCGCGCGAGGCGACACCGTGTTCGACAGGCTCGTGGGCGAGGTGCACCGCCGAGGTGGCAAGCTCGTCCTCGACATCGTGTGCAACCACTCCTCGCCCCACCTCGTTGGCGGGCGCGGCGTGCTCTTCGACGACGGGGTGCGCCTCGCGTCCTACGACGAGGACGGCGGCACCTGGTACCACCACATGGGGGACGTGCAGAACTGGAGCGACCTGTCCGAGGTGCAGACCCACGATCTGTGCGATCTGTCCGACTTCAACGAGGAGAGCTACGCCTACCGGCGCTACATCAAGGGGGCCATCAAGCAGTGGCTCGACAAGGGGGTCGACGGCCTCCGGGTCGACACCGTCAAGCACATGCCGCTCTGGTTCTGGCAGGAGTTCGTCTCCGACATGCGCTGCCACAAGCCTGGCGTGTTCATGTTCGGCGAGTGGTTCCTGGGGGGCGTGCACGACCAGGACTCGCTCCAGTTCGTGCGGACGAGCGGCATGAGCATGATCGACTTCTCGCTCCGCCAGGCGATGGTGGACGCGCTCGCGCGCGACGACGGCCGCGGCTTCGAGGCGGTCGCCGAC
>Ga0181517_10005927_pt1 | contig 10616 bp, 7 predicted proteins | sample PEATcosm2014_Bin_31_FD_119748 | JGI IMG/M metagenome (GOLD analysis project Ga0181517, IMG submission 119748) | Peatland microbial communities from MTU Mesocosm Facility, Houghton, MI, USA - PEATcosm2014_Bin01_30_metaG | ecosystem: Environmental > Terrestrial > Soil > Wetlands > Peat | place... | reverse complement strand
TCGTGTTCCTTCCAGGTGATCTCCTCGATCCGCCCGCCGCCGGTGCCGGGCAGCGGCAGGCCGCGCTCGCGGCCGATCATCATCAGCTTGCGGGCGCCGAAATCGACCGACATGTAGCCTTCCTGGCTGAACAGCCGCATCTTCCGCTCGGTCTTCAGGCTGATCCGGCTGGCCGTGATGGTGGCCACGCAGCCATTGGCGAAGTGCACGCGGGCGTTGGCGATGTCCTCATGGGTGCTGGCCACCGGTGCGCCGACCGCGTCCACGCTGGCGATCGGGCTGTCCACCAGCGACAGCACGAAGTCGAGGTCGTGGATCATCAGATCGAGAATGACCGACACGTCGGTGCCGCGCAGCTTGAACGGGGCGATGCGCACGCAGTCGATGTAGAGCGGGCGGCGCATGCGGGTGCTGATGGCCTGGTGCTCGGCCGAGTAGCGAAGCTGGTGGCCGACCTGGAGCACCCGGCCGCGCTCGGCAGCCAGCGCCGCCAGGGTGTCGACCTCGGCCAGCGTATCGGCGATGGGTTTTTCCACCAGCACGTGAAGACCGGCCTTCAAGGCCTCGGAAGCAAAGGAAAAATGCGTTTCCGCCGGCGTCGCGATCACGACCGCGTCGCAGCCGGCCAGCAGCGCCGGCCAATCCAGTGCCGTGGCGCCGGTTTCCTTGGCCACCGCGGCGGCGCGGGCGGGGTCGGCATCGTGCACGCCGGCCAGGGTGGCGCGCGGCGAGGCGGCGACCTTCAGCGCATGGAAACGCCCGAAATACCCGGCGCCGGCAATCCCGATCCGCAGCCCTGCCACGATGAGCCCTCCCGTTGCGCGCCAACAGGTAGCAGCAACGGGACGTTTCGGCCACGGCCTCGCCGTTTGCCCCCACCAGGGTTTGAGGCTATCCAGCGGCCCCAGTTTCCCTTCACCCGTTCCCGGGAGCCGCCGCGCCACCATGATGTATTTCAGCCGCCTGAAGACCTGGCTGGTGCTCGGCACCTGCATCCTCGGCGTGCTGCTCGCCCTGCCAAACCTGTTTCCCGCCCCGGCCGCCTGGGTGCCCTGGCGCACCATCCACCTCGGCCTCGACCTGCGCGGCGGCAGCTATCTGCTGCTCGAGGTCGACATGAACGCGGTCATCCGCGAGCGACTCGACAGCCTGGCCGACAGCGCCCGCACCAGCCTGCGTCGCGCCGGCATCGTGCGGTTCGTGGTGAGCCCGCAGCCCACCGGGAACCGCCTGACCGTGCGCATCGACGAGCCCGGCAAGCAGGACGGCGCCAGCACCGCGCTGCACGACCTGATCCTCGCCAACAGCCAGGCCAGCAACGGCCGCCCCGACCTGGACCTGACCACCGAGCCCGACGGCAGCTTCACCATAACGTTGTCGCCGGTGGCGCTGACCGAGCGCGCCACCGCCGCCGTGCAGCAATCGATCGAAATCGTGCGCCGGCGCATCGACGAAACCGGCGTCCTCGACCCGCAGATCACCCGCGAGGGCACCAGCCGCATCGTGGTGCAGTTGCCCGGCATCGAGGACCCCAACCGGATCAAGGAACTGCTCGGCAAGACCGCGCACATGACGTTCCGCTTGGTCGCCGAGGACGTGAACCCGAACGTCTCGGTACCGCCGGCGGGGATCGACTTCCTCCCCGACGAAAGCATCCCGGGCACCAAGATCGCGGTGCGCCGGCGCATCGAGGTGGACGGCGCCAACCTGACCGACGCCCGCGCCGGGCAGAACCCGCAGACCAGCGAGTGGGTGGTGAACTTCACCTTCGATTCGGTCGGCACGCGCCGCTTCGGCGACGTCTCGCGCGTCAATGTCGGCCACCGCTTCGCCATCGTGCTGGACGACAAGGTGATCAGTGCCCCGGTGATCCGTGAGGCCATCACCGGCGGGCGCGGCCAGATCAGCGGCCATTTCGATGCCAAGTCGGCCACCGACCTCGCCGTGCTGCTGCGCGCCGGTGCCCTGCCGGCGCCGCTGACCGTGGTGGAGGAACGCAGCGTCGGGCCCGAACTCGGGGCGGACGCCATCCGTGCCGGCGCCATCGCGCTCGGCATCGGTTTCGTGCTGGTCATCGTCTTTATGACCGTCTTCTACGGGCTGTTTGGCCTGTTCGCCAACATCGCCCTGCTCGTCAACCTGGTGCTGCTGATCGCCCTGCTCAGCCTGTTCGAGGCGACGCTGACGCTACCCGGCATGGCCGGCATCCTGCTGACCCTGGGCATGGCGGTGGACGCCAACATCCTGATCAACGAGCGCATCCGCGAGGAGGTCCGCAACGGCCGCTCGCCGTTGAACGCCATGGAGACCGGGTTCCGCCGGGCCTTTTCCACCATCATCGACAGCAACGCGACCGCCTTCCTCGCCCACGTCATGCTGTTCTTCTTCGGCGCCGGGCCGGTGCGCGGCTTTGCCGTGACCATCACCCTGGGCATCGTCACGTCGCTGTTCACCGCCACCATGCTGGCACGGCTGTTCATGGTGCGCTGGTACGCGGCCACCCGGCCGCAAGCGTTGCCGGTGTAAGGAGCCAGCAAGATGTTTTTCCGTCCCCTGCTCCGCATCGTCCCGGACAACACGCGCATTCCCTTCATGAAGGCGCGCTACATGGGCCTGATCATCTCGGCGGTCCTGTCCACGGCTTCGGTGATTCTGTTCTTCCATCCCGGCCTCAACCTCGGCATCGACTTCGCCGGCGGCATCGTCATGGAGGCGGTCACCCCGGCCCCGGCCGACTTCACCAGGCTGCGCGCGGCGCTGACGGCCCAGGGAGTGCACGCGTCCGGCGTGCAGCGCTTCGGCGACGCCAACTCGGTGGCCGTGCGGCTGGAGGCGCAACCCACCGAGGCGGCCAACCAGGTCGTGGTGTCCAAGGTGCGCGCGGCGCTGGAGCAGGCGCAGCCCGGCACCCGTGTGGTCCGCACCGACGCCGTCGGCGCCTCGGTGTCCGCCGAGCTGTTCCGCGCCGGCATGCTGGCGCTCTTTCTCAGCCTGGGGATGATCCTGGTCTACATCTGGTTCCGCTTCGAATGGGAATTCGCGGTCGGCGCCGTGGTGACGTTGATCCTCGACATCACCAAGGCGATCGGCTTCCTCGCCCTGACGCGCCTGCAGTTCGACCTGGTGATGATCGGCGCGCTGCTCACCATCCTGGGCTATTCCACCAACGACAAGGTGGTGGTCTACGACCGGATGCGGGAAAATCTCCGCAAGTACAAGACGATGCCGCTGCGCGAGCTGATCGACCTGTCCATCAACGAAACGCTGGCCCGGACGCTCGGCACGTCGATGACGGTGTTCCTGGCCGCCCTGCCGCTGGCGTTGTACGGCGGCTCCACGCTGTCCGGGTTTGCCTGGGTGATGCTGTTCGGCATCGTGGTCGGCACCTCGTCGTCGATCGGCATCGCCGCGCCCATTCTGTTGCTGCTGGGCGAGCACCGGCTGCGCCGCGACGCCGGCAGCACGGCCAAGCCGGTCAAGGCGGGCAAAGCGCCGGCGTGATGTCGTTGCCCACCGCCGCGCTGGAGCACGATCACTTCTGATAGGCGAAGCGATCATGCTCCAGCTCTTTGTTTGATCGCGTGATTCACGCCCTCGGCCGATACCGATTCGGGCGATCACGCTCTATAACCAGAACCGAAGGCATGGAGGAGATCACCGATCATGGGCACCAAGGCACAGGTGGGACTTATCGGCGTCGGGCTGATGGGTCATGGCATCGCGGCGAACATCCTGAAGCATGGTTATGACCTGAGCTTCCTCGACCACCCCGGCAACCAGCCGGTGGCGGACCTGCTCGCCCATGGCGCCACCAAGCGCGCCACCGGCGCCGACGTCGCCGCGCACAGCGATATCGTCGTCCTTTGTGTCACCGGCACGCCGCAGGTCGAGGACGCCCTGTTCCGGGCGGACGGCGTTCTGGCGGGCATGAAGCCGGGCACGATCGTGATCGACTGCTCCACCGCCATCCCCGCGTCGACCCGCGTGGTCGCGGCGCGTGTCGCCAAGGCCGGCGGGCGATTCCTCGACGCGGCGATGACCCGCACGCCGAAGGAAGCGGCCGAGGGACGGCTCAATCTGATCGTTGGCGCGCCGGACGCGCTGCTGGCCGAGGTGATGCCGCTGCTGCGTTGCATTGCCGAGAACATCGCCCATGCCGGCCCGGTCGGTGCCGGGCATCAGCTCAAGCTGCTGCACAATTTTGTCTCGCTCGGCTTCGCCGCCGTGCTGGCCGAGGCCGCCGCGGCGGCGCGGCGGGCGGGTGTCCCCGCCCCGATCTTTGTCGATGTGGTGGGCAAGGGCGGCGGCGGCGGCGTGATCCTGGAGCGGATGAAGGGGTTCATCCTGGCCGACGATTCCTCCAGCTTCACCTTCACCATCTCGAATGCGCTGAAGGATCTGACCTACTACACGGCGATGACGCAGGGTCTCGGTGCCGCCAACGGTCTGGCACAGGCGGCGCAGGCCGTCTACGCCGCCGCCGTCGACAAGGGTCACGAGGCACAGGCGATTCCGGACCTGATCGCGATCCTGTCGGAAGGCTGATCGGCGCCGTCATTCCAGGCGGACAGTCCTGCCGGGCGCCCCGCGCGAGCGCCCTTACCACGGCGACGCCGACGCGCTAGCCTGTCTTGTCGGCCCCGGTGCGCTCGCGCCAGCGCCCGATGGGACAGGAACGCAAGCCTCCCGGCCGAACCGGCCGGCGCGGAGCAGCATGACCGGATCGAACGACGCGGACAACGGACCGGCATTGCTGCTGCTCAGCAGCGATGCGGACTGGACGGAATCGGTGCGCCGCGAGGCGGCGGGACTGGGTGTCGTGCGTCTGATGGCGGTGAGCCGCGCGAGCGATGCGGTGGCGTTGCTGTGCGGCGGCGAGCGGCTCTCGCATCTGCTGTTGTATCCGCCGGCGGCGGACGGATTGCTGCCCGACCTGATCGGGCTGACCGTCGGTGAGGCCGAGTCGGGCATCGCCATGGTGCTGCTGGGCGACGACGACGCCGAGGTGCGGCGCATGCCGTGCGGCGGGCGCGCCCTCCTGGTGCGTCGGCCCAGTCCGGGCTGGCTCGGCCGCGCGCTGGGCGAGAGCGCGGCGGTGCCCGCCGGGCTGGAGGCGGAATTGCCGCTCGACGACCTTTTGACGGCGCTCGGCGCGGGTCGGTTGCAGACCCGCTATCAGCCCGTGGTGCGCCTGTCCGACGGCATGCCGCTGGGGCTGGAGGTGCTGGCCCGGCTGGAGCATCCGACGCTGGGAACGCTGCCGCCGGACCTCTTCGTGCCGCGGATCGAGGCGGCCGGGTTCGCGACCCGTCTGGCCCGCGTCGTGGTGCGCCGCGCCTTCGCCGACTGGGGCGGCGATGCGTTGTCGGGGCTGGGGGTGTGGCTGGCCGTGAACCTGCCGCTGGACGTGCTGCTGCTGCCCGGCATGGCGGACCGGCTGGAAACCTGGCGCGAGGACGCCGGCATCCTGCCCGGACGAATCACGGTGGAACTCACCGAGACGCATCCGGTGACCCGGCCGGACCTGCTCCGTCCCGTGCTGACCCGGCTGCGCGAGGCCGGATACAAGTTGGCGATCGACGATGTCGGCCCCGCCATGCGCGACCACGAGGACCTCTTCGCCCTGCCCTTCACCGCGATGAAACTGGACAAGGACGTGGTGCAGGCGAGCGCGTCCAGCGCGGTGGCGCTGCGCTTCGTCGAGCGCGCGACGATGGCGGCACGGCGGTCGGGCCTGCTGGTCATCGCCGAGGGGATCGAGACCGCCGCCGACTGGACGCGCATGGAGCGGCTAGGCGTGGATGCGGCGCAGGGTTTCCTGGTCGCCCGGCCGCTGACCACGGTGGCGACGTTGATCTGGCATGCCGCCTGGTCGCGCCGGCACGCGGCCTGACCCCCTGGGTAGAGTCCGTCAGGGCGCCGCGGGCCGGACCATCTTGTCCTGCCGGGGATTGATGGTGGTGACCAGGCAGACCCGGTCACCGAACAGCCGCAGCGATTTGCCGGCGCTCGCCGACAGCGGGATCCCGCGGTCCCGGCAGTAAAGGATCAGCGCCGCGGCAAGCGCCGGGCCCTGGATGACGACCATGTCCCCCCGCCCGCTCACGCCGCGCTTCGGCGCTTTATCGGGGCCGAGCATCAGACGGAAACGCAGGATTTCGCCTGAGCTTTCGCATTCCGGGCCGCACGACAGGATGGTGCCGGAGGGCAGCGCATGGCCCATGCGGCGGCGGTATTCCTTGACGGCCTGCACGACCTCGGCCGGCCGGAAGAGAAGATGACGCAACTCGGTCGGCATGGGGTGTTCTCCGCGGAGGAGGCGACATGACCACGGTTCCGTTGACGAAAGCTTTCGCACGCGGCCCCGGCGCGGCGGGGGCCGTCAGCAACACCGGATCGTGCCGGTGATCCCGCGTCAAGCGACGGGATAGTGCGTAAAGCAAGGTCATGGTCGCGCCACCTGGACGGGTATTGAAAGTGGTAATTGAGGATATGCTTGTACATTTTCTCGATCCCCCTTCCATAAACCCATCCGACACTATTGTGTCCCGGAATTATTTCTGATTGATAAATATCCGCATGTGATTCTAGTTGTATGATTATCATCAGGCGACTATGTATCGACGCAAGAAAGTGTGGGGGCAGGCTGGCGGGTCCCTTCGGTACGAAGGACGCCGTGGCCTTGCAACGATGTCCCGGCATCGCGGCAGTGGTCATGCGTTCCAAGCGCCCGGAACCCCTCGCCAGACCAGCATGCAGGGTAGCCCGTCTATGCAGACATCAGTGTCGTACGCCAAGCCAAGGCGATATGCCGGCCTTGTCGCCGGCGCGGCCCGTTCCGTTTGGCGCTCTGTTCTTGGACAGCACGTATGGGTCATTGGCATTTTCTTCGCTCTGGCCAGCCTCATCTATACCGATGCCATCATCCAAGGCTCGCGCCGCGGTGCAGTCGCGTATGCCAGGGACGATACGCGGGGTCTGGGCATCATCATGGCGGAACAGACATCGCGCTATCTCGAGGTGCTCGATCTCATGTTGCAGCAGACTCAGGCACACATCGCGGCTTTCGACGTCCGCACGCCGGATGCGTTCAGGCATCTCATGGTGGGCGAAGAGATGCACCGATTCCTGGCCGAACGCATGATGAACCTGCCGAGCGGCCAGGGCCTCACCCTGTTCGCTGCCGACGGCACCGAGCTCAATTCAGCGCATCCTCCCGCGGCGCCGTTCAGCATCGAGCAGCGCGAATATTTCCAGCGCCTCCGGGACCAGAGCAATGGGGATCTGGTTGTCGCCACGGTGGCCACGCGGCACAGCACGGGCTCGAGTGCGTTCCTCATCGGGCGGCGGATCAGCGGACCGGACGGCACCTTCCTCGGTGCCGTCGTTACAGCGACCGATAGCGGCAATCTATACAATTTCTACAAGGCCATCGACCACCAACATCGCCTTGCCGTGACGTTGCGGCGCCGTGACGGCTTTGTGCTCGTTCATTATCCCGCGACCAGCGATGCCGATCGGGCGATGCCCGTCACCGCGTCGTGGTCCGCGCTGGTCGCGGCGGGTGGGGGCACTTACGACACCTCGGACAATTCCGCCGCCGCGGGCGCGATCGTGTCGGTCACCCCGACGACCAACTACCCTCTGGTGCTCGACGTGGCGGTCGGTGAAGAAACCTTGCTGAAGACGTGGCATGACCAGGCCGTATACACGATGGTCAACGGCGTCGCCTTTTCCATGATTTCATTGGCGGTTTTTGGTTTGATCGAGCGGCAGATGCGCCGGCAGAAAGAGCAGAACGCCACGCTGAAGCAGGCGCAGGCCGCGCTGCGCGACAGCGAGGCCGGCCTCGAGCGGGCGCAGGAGATCGCCAAGATCGGCAGTTGGGAACTGGACATTGCAAGTGGCGAGTTAACCTGGTCCAAGCAACTCTATCGCATGGGCGGATTCCCGCTCGACTTCAGGCCAACCCGCGCGAACGCGGCATCCCGCGTTCATGCCGCCGATCTCCAGCTGCAAATGGACTGGATCGCGGATCTGGCGGCCGAACGCAAACGCGACCCGGTCGACATCAGAATCACAGGCCCGGACGGCAAGGAACGCGTGCATCTCACCGAAGGACGGCCGGTGGTCGATGCCGATGGAGTCATCCGGCGCATCGCGGGAACTTCCCAGGATATCACCGAGCGCCGGCTGATCGAACGCACCCTCGCGCAATCGCAGAAGATGGACGCCCTCGGCCAGCTTACCGGCGGCATGGCGCACGATTTCAACAACATACTCGGCGTCATCATCGGCAACCTCGACCTGGTGAAGCCGTTGCTCGGCGCCAACGCCTTGGCGGCCGAACTGTGCGCGGAAGCTCGGGATGGGGCGGTCCGCTGCGCCGATCTGATCCGCCGCCTGCTCGCTATTGCCCGCCGCCAGTCGTTACGCCCGGACCGGGTGGACGTGAACGCCCTGGTCAGCGACGTCTCCCGCTTGCTTGGCCGCACGCTCGGCGAGCACATCACGCTGACGTTGGAGCTTGATGCTACGCTGTGGCCGGTGCGGGTGGACGTGTCCCAGTTGGAGGCCGCCCTGGTCAACCTGGCGACCAATGCCCGCGATGCGATGCCGAAGGGCGGACAACTCACCATCACCACCCGCAACACCACGCTCGACTCCAGCTATGCGTCGCAGCATGTCGACGTGACGGCCGGAGACTATGCCCTCATCGAGGTCTGCGATACCGGAACCGGCATTCCGCCCGAGATCATCGCGCGCATCTTCGATCCATTCTTCACCACCAAGGCGCCCGGCAAGGGGACCGGTCTCGGATTGTCGATGACTTTCGGCTTCGTCAAGCAATCCAGCGGCCACATGTCGGTTTACAGCGAACCGGGCCTGGGCACCACGTTCCGGTTGTATTTACCGCGCAGCGAAAGTGGCCAAACCACAAAAGCCAACGTGCCCATCTCGGACGTGATCGTGGGCGGCGATGAGACCGTTCTGGTGGTCGAGGACAATGCGCAACTGCGCCGGACCGCGGAGCGGCAACTGACGGAACTCGGCTACAAGGTGCATGAAGCGGACAGCGCCCTGTCGGCACTGACGATCCTGTCCGGTGGAGAGAAAGTGGATTTGCTGTTCACCGACGTGGTGATGCCGGGGAGCATGGACGGGCTGGACCTGGCATACCGGGCCATGCGGCTGCGACAGGACCTGAAGGTGCTGCTCACATCCGGTTTCCCGGGCGGACGGGGTGCCGATCAACGCGTGGCGAACAGTCCCTTCCGCCTGCTCGGCAAACCGTACTCCCTCATGGAACTGGCGCAGGCCGTCCGTTTGGTGTTGGATAATCGCACCAACGGGACCGGGCCCGCGGAAGGGCCGGAACCGCCGGCGCGGCCGCCTGGGTGCTGAGGGAATCGAGGATGACAATGCGTGTGTTGGTATTCGACGATGACGCCGCGATTGGCCGCCTTGTGGTCAGGGTCGCCATCCTGGCGGGGATGGCGGCGGTAGCCGTGGTCGATGCCGATGCCTTCGGCCAGCAACTGCGCAGCGATCCGCCACAGGTCATCGTGCTGGACCTGCAACTTGCCGACACCGACGGGGTGGCGCAGTTACGGCTGCTGGCGGAGCAACATTATACCGGCGCGCTGGTTCTGATGAGCGGCTTCGACGCACGGGTGCTTGAGACGGCGCGCATGCTGGGGCAGGCCCTCGGCCTGAAGCTCGCGGGGGTGCTGGAAAAGCCGCTGCAAGTGGCCGAAATGCAAGGCATGTTCGAGAAACTCCAGGCCTGACTACCCGGCGGTGGCCGCGATCCGGCCCCGGCGTTCGGCGTACAGCGCCATGCGCTTCTGCGCCGCCGCCGCCGGTTCGTGCGCCTCGTCGAAGGCCGACGCCGGCGGCAGTGCCTCGGCATAGTGGCAGGCCGACAGATGGCCACCCTCGATGTCGCGCAGAGCGGGCGCCTCGGTCTTGCATTTTTCGGTCACGAAGGGGCAGCGCGTGTTGAAATGGCAGCCCGGCGGCGGGTCCATCGGGCTCGGCACGTCCCCGCCCGGCAGTTGCCGGCCTCCCTGGCGGCGCGGGTCGGGGCGCGGAATCGCCGCGAGCAGCGTGCGCGTGTAGGGATGGCGCGGATTGGCGAACAGCGTCTCCTTCGTCGCCACCTCGACGATCTTGCCCAGATACATCACCGCGATGCGGTCGGCGGTATGCTTCACCACCGCCAGGTCGTGGGCGATGAACAGGTAGGACAGCCCGAGCCGCCCCTGCAAATCCTTCAGCAGGTTGATCACCTGCGCCTGGATCGACACGTCCAGCGCGGATACCGGCTCGTCGCACACCACCAGCGCCGGCTCGACCGCGAGCGCCCGGGCGATGCCGATGCGCTGGCGCTGGCCGCCGGAGAATTCGTGCGGGTAGCGCTGCGCATGGTATGGCGCCAGCCCGACCAGGCCGAGCAGCTCGTTGACCCGCGCGCGCCGCGCGGTGCGGTCGCCGATGCCGTGCACGATCAGCGGCTCCTCCAGGATGTCGCCCACCGTCATGCGCGGGTTGAGGCTGGCGAAGGGGTCCTGGAAGACGATCTGCATGCGCCGGCGCAGGCGGCGCAGCGGCGC
>Ga0181517_10005926_pt1 | contig 10616 bp, 12 predicted proteins | sample PEATcosm2014_Bin_31_FD_119748 | JGI IMG/M metagenome (GOLD analysis project Ga0181517, IMG submission 119748) | Peatland microbial communities from MTU Mesocosm Facility, Houghton, MI, USA - PEATcosm2014_Bin01_30_metaG | ecosystem: Environmental > Terrestrial > Soil > Wetlands > Peat | place... | reverse complement strand
GCTGTGCGCTCTTCGTCTGTCGCTCACCTTGGCGATCAGCGCGTGGATGGGCGGCACCTTGCGAAGCACGCGCGGAATGAAATCCAACGACTCGCGGGAATGCACCGTGTGGCTGTGCAGCGACACGGCCGTCTGGTAGCCTCGGGCCGCCGTTGGGGTGCGCCACAGGCAGTCCACGGAATGGGCCGCTTTCAGAGACCTGCGAATGGTCCTCATGAAAACATTTGGCGGCATTCATGTTTTCACCTGCGTGACGGAACCGGGAAGATTGGTGCGCCACACCCGGCACTTGTGGAACGGCAATCGGTGCTTGTCCCGGCGATTCACCTTTCTGTGACACGTTATGCAAGCGCCCGCTTCGCGCCTTCGAATCGTCAATGATTCCACCTGCGTCACATTTCTGTCTTGCATGCGACATGACCTCTGAGTGCATTCCGCCACGCCGTCAGTGGAACCCGCGAGCGGCACCATAGAGCGTTGGTCGAGGAAAGAGGGCGAAATCTTCAGGATCGGAATGCCAGCGTTTCGGAGAATTTGTTGTGCAGGAACCGTCCGTTGGTGACCAGGGTTTCCGCATCTCCGGCAAACGCGCTCTTGGCGACGTCCTTCAATGAGGTGTCCAGCAAGGTTAGTTGAGCGAGCAGGGTTTGGGAAGCTGTCCGGCCGTCCGCCAGCGGCTGCATTTTCGCGTAAAACTTCGGCAGCCGCAGGTACGCGCCGAGCGTATCGGGCAGGTAGCGGCGTACCGTTTCGACTACTGTGAACGAGTCCTTTGAAGAGATGATCCCGCGGTCCAGCAGTTCCTGCAAACGCGGAAGCAACTCGCTCAGAGTGTCCTGAATGCTGCGGAGACGGTCCAGCGAGTCTTTGGGCAAGCCATGGGCCACTTTATCTACCAATTGGCGCACCTGCTGCGCCAGCGTCTCGGTGGAGAGTTCGGTCTGCTCAGCCGTCCTGGACAGGTCGTTCCGCGGCCAGCCGAGCACGCCCGCGCCATAGAGACCGAGCACAATGGCGAGCCACCACGCATGGATGATGCCACCAAAGAAGAGACCCAGACCGCCGAGCGCCAACACGCAGCCCACGATATTGCCGGTGCTATAGAGGAACAATTGTAGGCCCTGCGGCACGCTTACCGAATCCCGCCGCCGCTTGGCGCGTTTATTGATAGCCACGGATTTCCTTGAAAACCGCCGCCAGCGTGTTCGACCGAGAGTCGAAGAGCCGGCCGCCGGTGAGGTCGGCGATTGCCCGCAGTTCGTCAGGGCTGCCCTCGCCAAACAAGATGGGAAACACGGGAATGCCGCGAACGCTGTCGCCTTGGTCCTTGTACCACTCTTCGAATTCAGCCTGTGTGAGCCCCCGGTTGTTCTCGCCATCGGTCATCAGCACCACCGTATAGTATCGCTTTTCGGCTCCGCGGCTGCGCTCCTCGCCCAGTTCGACGAGCGCCCGCTGGATGCTGGAATAGATCGCCGTATTCCCTACGGCGGATAGCGGGGTGATGAACCGCGTAATCGCCGCTCGGGCTTTGGCATTTTCCTCCGGCGTGGAGCCCATGGGAAAAAGAACGGTGGGGGCTGGCATGCTGGAAAACGTGATGACCCCAACCTCTTCCCGGTTCTGGAACCTGGCATAGCGCTCGGAGCCAATCGTCCCACCGGAGGCCAGCATGAGCATGGACTGCTTCAGCCCGGCAATGCGCTCGCCCCGCATCGAGCCCGAAAGGTCCAGCACGTAACGGGAAGAGCCTGGGATGCGAACGTCCGAGAGGAAGTTATCAAGCAGCGCCGAGATGAGAGAAGCCTGGCCGGGGAACGGCAGCTCGATCAGTGTGCGTTTCGGAATTGCGGAAGCCATTGCCGCGTCCGCGTTCACGGGTCTGCGCAAGGTGAGTGCGGACATTTTGGTCTGAAAGCCAGTGCTCCGCAGATATGCCACCAGCCGGTCATAATCGGCACGCTTTACAGCGTTCAACAGCATCAAGGGATAATCCGCGGTGATGATGCCTTCCTTCGGATAGACCAGGGTGAGCGGCTCTGAAAGCTTGCCGCTCGCGTTCAAAGAGAGCAACACGGACTCGTAGTTGATAATGCCATCCACCTTCGATTGGTCCCGCTCGTAGATCTCCGCCAGCCATCCGGAAGAGCCGGAAGTGAGTCGCTGGCCCTTGAAGAAATCCGAAAGGCGCGGATTCTTCAGGTCCGCCTCGGTCAGTGCGTCAGGATTCTTGGCGAGCGCGGCGGCCAGGCCGATGGTGGCCGTCAGCCCGGTATTGCTGGAGGTCGGGTTGGTCATGCCAAAAGTGAACCTGCCGTCACGGGCGGCGTCCGCGATATCCTTCCACGTCGGCTCCGCGGTGTCCCAGCCAAGAGCGTGCGCTTTGGACGCTTTCAACCCCAGCAGAACGGGTGAAAGCATGGTCTTATCCTGCGCCAGAATGCGCCCCTTCAGGGCGTCGTTCATGGCCAAGTACTTGCCATGCGAAACCCAAAGGGCGTCGAACTGGCCGCCACCGGCGATTTTGTCCACCGCATCCAACGTGCCCGAATAGGTGAAGACCAGATCCAGTCCCGTGGCTGCGCGGATGTCGGCTTTCAGCCCCGTTTCAACGTCCTTGAGTTCGGAGCCGGCGAGAAGCGCAAACGAGCCTGCGGGCGGTGCCTCCGAACCGTTCCGGCAGGAAGCCAAAAAGAGTATCGCGATGCCAGCTAGCACCGCGATCAGGCGCCTGTTCATATGTGCACTCCTCACAGGCTTACTGGACCCGAAGGCGCACCGGTGGCCGAGTCGGCAATGGCCTTTACCGCGGTTTCCTCGCGTTTCATGCGCGATTCTCCTTCCGCCACGATGCCCTTGAGCAGCGTGATGTTGGCGCCCATTGCCTCGATGTTCTTGGACCGGAACTCGTCCATTTTGTCGAGGCTCTTGAAGACCGTGTCGAAGGAAGCCTTGAGCGTCTGCACACCAATCAAAGGGTTGGTTTGAAACTCCACCACGCGGTCAACGTGGTCGCCGAACATCCTTGCTGTGGACGCCATCAGGCCTTCAATGGCCGCCGAGCTCTGCTTGAGTGCGTCCATCACCTTCATCTGGTAGCCCTGGGCGCGGGCGAGCGTCACGGCAATCGACAGGCTGGACATACCGATGGTGGCCATGCGATCGCACCCGTTCTGCAGTTCTCGGCCGGTCTTTCGCAGACCCTCCAGCATCTTGTAGCCGTTGATACAGACCAGTATCTGCGTCTTCACATCCATGCTGGCCTGGCGGGCGTAAAACAGCACCTCCTGCTCGATCGCCTTGGCGCGCGCCGGGTCGGTGGTTTTGAGTTTGGCGACGGAGTCGGTGAGCGTCCGGTCCAGGCGTTCGACGAAGGTGTCCACCGCCCTCAGCTTGGTCATGCCCTCCAGCAGCTTGTTCATCGTGGCGAACAGTTCCTGGTCGTCGCGGGCGAGTTGATCCTCCACGCCATAAATGTTGTCGATCAACTTGCGCAAGGATCCGCTGGCACTGTCGAAGCGGCGCAAATAGGCCTCCAGCCGCCTGCCGAAAGGAATCATGCCCAGAATCTTGTGGGCCGAAAGCAGATCCCCTTCCTTGCCAGGGTCGAGCTCCACGAACAGGTCCCGCATCTCGTTCATGACCTTGAACGCGGGGTTATTGACCTCGCCCACGAAGTCTCTGTCCAGAAACCTGCCGGTGAGAAGCGCGCTGTCGCCGATCTCTCTCCGGCCCAGCCGGAAGGCGCTGTCGACGCGCGCGCGGAAATCTCCGGAAGTTACATCCATGTGCAACAGGTCGGCGATGAACTGGTCGGCCTGGGCCACCGCCGCGGTCCTGGTTTCCTCCTTCAAGGGAACCATTGCCAAAGCGGTATCGGACTGCTTGACAGGGGTCATCGGCTCCGGCATGGTGAGCGTAAGCGGGGCGTCCGGTGCGGCGAGCACTGCGGGCTGCTGCGTCTCTGGGGTCACGTTCACAACTCCTTATTGGGAAAGTGCTGTGTCTATGCGGTTAATGAGTTTTTCGAGAATGTCATAACTGGGCGGGTCGATGACATCCACGATGGTTTGCGGGATGACCAGCTTCTTGGCTTTCACCGCCGCAAAAAGTCCCGTGTTGTCCTGCGTGCGAAAACCATAGCGCTGTGCAATGGAACTGATCTTCGGATTGGAAATCATCACTTGCGCGAAGCGCGCGCCGTTATCGGACAGCGCCACGATTGTATGTTTGGTCAGGATGGTGGGCACCGGGTACAGCAACACCATGTCGGGATTCGGATTGGTGTGCGCCAGGAAGTACTCTAGGAACTGCTGTTCGTAGATCATCACCAGCGGCGCTTTTCCAATTCCCATCGACGTGTAGTCCTCAAAGGGTCCCGCCGAGCTGGACTCCTGAAAGCCCTGTTTGGAAAACAGCCGCACCATGCTGGTAGCCACCTTATCGGCATCCGTTTCGTTGTCCACGACGTTGTTGCCATTGGCGATATAGGCGGCCAGCGCCAGATACATGGCTCCCGAATTGGACTTGCGGACGTCAGTCGAGGTGACTAAGACAGACTTACCAACGGCGTAAGCGGTGTTACCGGGCAGGTCCTTCCAGCGCGTGCCCTTCTGCATCATGTCGACCAGTCTGGCCATGTCGACGATGAAGTCGGAACCGTCCTTATGAGATACCAGGCCGGCGTTCTCCAGCACCGGAACCAGTGTTTTCCAGCTGGCCACCGCCATCGGCGTGTAGAAGGTGGCGAAGATCCGTTTGGAACCCGTGTTCTGGGCGATCTTTACCGCGGCCGCTGCGCCGGCGGGATAAGCCACGTCGAAGCTCTTCAGATCCGGCCTGGTTGCGATTTCGCGGGAACCGGCCTTCTGCACCGTGATAGCGATGCCTTCGGCATCCAGCGCCCGGGCCAGTTCGGCATCGTTGAGGAAATTCTCCTTTTCCGAACCCGAGAGAATTTTGACGGTGATGCGACTCGCTGCACTATCCGCCGCCTTCTTTTCGCTCATGGAGAACCGGATGGCGAGCGTGACGCCGGCCAGCAGAATGACGGCGAGCACAGGTCCAACCGCTTTACGGAGATTCATTCGTGTGGGACTCCCGGCGCAAGGCGACACTCGCGGCTTCAGATTGAACAAACCGGCGCGGCGTTCAATAAGAATGGGTTGCAGACCATAATAGCTGCTTAGTGTTTATTTGGTGTTACAACTGCAACGATTGCCCGCCCAAAACAGCAGCGGGCACGCTCGTTCGTTTTCATGTCATTGTTGGGGTGCACGGGCGGATTCAAATGAGCGCCCTCAAGAATGATGCATCCTGCGGTGCGCGGGCCCGGCATTGGCAGTTCGGAGCTTCCAGCATCCTTCGCCAGCAGAAACCCGAACTCAACGGGCTCGTCGCGATCGTCGAGCCAATCCAATCCATAACGGCGCAGTTGGATCTCGTCGTCAAGCCCTACAGTGGCTAGGCGTATCCTGGATCGCCTGATATCGAGCACAACGGCTTCCACAAGGCTTCCGTCGCGCTGCCGAATTACTGTGTACAACCTTGAGTTCTCCTGGGGGGAAGGTCGAACTGATTCTGCTCGCCAAAACAGATCAGCCGCATTTTCACATTCTGAGATTATGTCGGGTGCGGAGGAAAAGCGTGACCGAAGGCTTTGCTTATATTGCGTGAATTCTCCGTTACAGTGGCGCCACCCCGCAGCGTTCACACCCGCCGGGGTGAGCTCGATTCCGCCTCGAAGGACATGGTTATTGTTATCCATCAGCCCTGCGACGCGGTGCGGGTTTATTCTCTGTCACAGTTAGACTCGCCGCGCGACAGACATTATGTGAAAGCGTTCGAGGCGCGACGGCTCGCGGAACGGTCGCTAAGGCACGGGGATTGCCGCACGCGAAGAACCTGGATCAAGCTTTGGATTCCCGCCCTCATCGCGTATCGTGCCGCCGCAGGAAAGGAAGCACGTCCCATGTTCCAGCAGATACTGGAAGTAAGCCTGAATGAAAAAAAGAGCGTGACCGTTTTCATCGGCGGTCAAAGTCTGGGAGGCGGGGTGGTCAAGCTCAGTGGCGACACCGTGGAACTTCGCAGCCTCGAACATCCGCGGATTGTCATCCGTCTGGACTCCATCGACGCCGTGGCCCTCGTCTGAGGCCGCCGCTCAGGCCGGGACGCGCCGTGTTCCCCAGGCAATCCCGGCAGATCAAGAAACGGTTCTAATCCGGCATCCCGCTGGCCTCCTGCTGCCGCACGGGACGGCCGGTGGTTTCAGACAAGCCGGCAACCAATTCCGAATGCTCCGCGACCATTTTCCGTGCCGTGTGGCAAGCGAAGCAGATCGGGTTCGCCGCTGCCAGCGTCTCCTGCAACTTCTCCGCCGGGATCTCGCTCCATTCCAGGGAAACTCCGTCGCTGCGAAGTACGCCAGGTTTGGCGCCAGCCGGCGAGATTTCGCCGATTGGCCTCCCGCAACAATGGCAAGCCTTGCCAGCGTACCAGGTAATCAGCAGGTTCCGGACAAGACAGCCTTCGGGCGAAGCCTCGATCTGGCTCAGGCACGGCTGGCCGCAGCCGGCCTTTTCCGGCCACCGGGAACAGGACTCCAGGCGCAATTGTGCCGGTCCTCCCAGCGCCGTGGCCACCGCGTGACCGGTGTCCAGCGACACCCCGGCGGGACTCTGATTTTCCGGGCAGGTCACCACCCGGCGACCTCTGTACTTCCACCAGGCGCTTAGCAGACGCCAACCCGCGGCGCAGCACAGCAGCGCGGCGATTGCCACCAGGAACGGAACAGTCATATTGCCACCCAATATCAACATAGAACACTGCTGTCCAGAGTGCTATCCGCGCGGCGCTCCATCCAGCCGCGCTTGGGCGGGTCGCGCAACCGATGTCAAATCACAAGCCATCCTGGAGCGAAGGGCGGGTTATGCTGGAAGTGATCAGGGAGGATGACACCCAAAGGTGATTCGCAGCCTGGCGATGTTCCTGGCGGCAGCGGCAGTGCTTTGCGGTCAGGAGGGTCCGAACGACGAGGCGGTCCGCAAACTGATTCTGGACGGCCGCTTCGCCGAAGCCGAGTCGCTCGCCCGCCGCGCGCTGGCCGACGCTGAGGCGCGCTCGGGGCCGCATTCCAAGGCCGTCGCCGCGGAGTTGGATTTCCTGCTGGAGACCGCCGTTTCCTCCAGCCGCATCAAAGATCCGCAGGATCAGGCGCTGACCGACCGCGCGCTGGCGCTGACCGGGGAATTGTACGGTCCCGCTTCGCTCGAAATGGCTAAGACCTTGCGCCTGGCCGGAGAAATGGCGTGGCACAACCAGGACAACGCCCCGGCGCGCGAGTTCTACCAGCGCGCCCTGCATATCCATGAAACTCTGCCCGAATCGGCGGACTCGCTATTTGAACACGCCGAGGCCTGGAACGATATGGCGGTATGGCTCGCCACCGCCTTTGACTACCAAGGCGCCAAAGCGGATTACGAACGCGCTCTGCCTCTGTACGAAAGGGCGCAGGGTCATGAAAGCCGCGCGGTGGCCCGCTGCCTCACCAACCTGGCTGTCACGCTCAACTGGTTGGGCGACCAGGCTGGCGCCAAGGCGCGCTATCAGGAAGCTCTGCGCATCTACGAAAAGACGGTCGGGCCCAATCATATCCGCGTTGCCGTATGTCTGAACAACCTGGCATTCCTGCTGATGAAAACCGGGCAGCCGGGCGAGGCGGCCGGGCTGTTGCGGAGGGCCCTCGGTATTTACGAGACCACTTTCGGCGAAACTCACCAACGCACCGCCGTTCCGTTGTCGAACTTGGCTGACGCGCTCACCGCCGCCGGTGAATACGATGCCGCGGCGCCCTACTACGAACGTGCCGGCCGGATCTACAGTACGCTGTTCGGCCCTTGAGCCCGGACGTGGCGGCCAACAAAAGCCAGCGGGCCGTCAATCTGGCGCTTGCGGGCAAGACATCGCAAGCCGGCGAACTGGCGGCCGACGCCGAGGAAATCTCGCGCACTTACTACTTGATCGCCATCCGCACCATGCCGGAACGGGAAGCGTTGCTGCATGAGAGCGTGAAGGCTTCCGGGCGGGCGACCTCGGGCCTGAACACAATGTTGAGCCTAGCGGCGGCGGGCGCACCGGGTGCGCCCGCGCTGAATGCGCTCATCCGCAGAAATAAGCTACTGTGGTTTCCGTGGAGCACAACGGCGAAGACGATTTGGAACAACCGCCACGCCCACGCTTCTTGAGTCGCGTTGTACAAGGCTGAAGAGCACCTGCTGATCTGCTCGGATTGCCGGGATCGCCTTCGGACAACGAACGAAGACGTGGCGGCAGCGCATTCCGGGGCTTTGAGGCTCGATGCGAAGGAACTTCATGAGGGCTTTCTACTCGACGCAAAAGCATTTCCGTGCTTTTATTCTCGGCACGCCGGAAGGCTGGCAAGTGTCCATCTACGATTTGCAGAAGCAAGAGTGGGTTGAGAAGGGTGGCAGGATCGAAGAAACGCTCAAGACGGCCAAGGCCACGGCCCAAGAGAAGACTTCGCTATTGCTGGGCAAGAAAGCCCCGGAGATGAAGTGGCACTAGCGGCGACGAGCCAGTGTTCATCAGGCGAACAGCCGATAGTCACTCCCGATTGAAGCCGTGAGACAATAGACGTGAGGGGAGCAACCGAGTGCAACCGCACGTCAAGATCCTCCGGGGAGCCACAATATTCTGTCAAAAGAGCGGTTGTGAGCGGCCCGCCACCCACCTATTCCGCAACGGATCACAGACATCGGGAATCCGTTCTTGGACCTGGATGCAGCGACGGAGATGTGAAGGTGCATTTGGCAGCGGTGAAGATCACGGTGGGCGGAGGCGGGCGCGCTGAGCATGTGCCGCTGCGTTTCGGCTCGCCGGCAATTCCTCCCCGGAGCTGTCGAGCGGCGCTGGACCGTTTTGTGGGATTGAGAGCGGGTTCTGGGAAGATCGGGAATGCTGGAGAAACTGCCAGCGCTTCCGGCCGTGGCCTTCAACATCGGCTACCGTGAAAGCCGTGAACAGCAGTCCGTGAACCCCGTGAATCATGCAGGAGAGCCGCAGGAACGCTTCGAGCTTGACTGGCCGTGGTGGTGGAAAACTGCCACTGCTTCCAAGCACCGTTAACCCGACGGATCAGATTGCCCTGTGAGTTAGAGTGTGATTCTGCAGAGAGCCGAAGGTTTACTGCGCCCCTGAGAAGAGTAGCCTCCCATCGGGATTGGTCCTGCTGGCGCCGCTCTGGGTCAGTCAACGCATCTTCTTGTCACAATTCCCGTAGTCACACGACATGCATCGTGTGAGAAGCTTCCTGGCCGGCAGGGCTAGGCGTTGAAGAAAGGATCCCAGCAATGGCACAAACAGTCGATCCACAAGCCATGTCCGCCGCCATGGCGCGGCATCTGGAGCCGGGAGAACTCCTGCGGAACGCGGTCTACGGGCAAGAGGTACTAACAAAGAAGGTGGTCCTCTTCATGCTAGGGAGCGCTCTGTTGGCCCTGATTCCGTATTTCCTCTTTGGGCCGTTCGACCCGTTCTGGGTCGCGATGCTCTGGCTAGTGATGTGGATCTACCCCGTGTACAGGATCAGCAAGTTTCATGTCCTCGCACTCACTGACCGACGGCTTATTCTGGTGGGGATTCAGATGCCGATGTTCGGCATTGATCTGAACAAACAGAAGGGCGTGACCTCGTGGCCGCTTAGCGCGCTGCCGCGCGTACAGGGCAGCGCGGGCAAGATGGTTGCGAAAATAGCGGTTCTCGATCCACAGCGACCCGCGAATCTGAAAACGTCCTTCATCGCGCAGCATGACGCCAAGACACAAGTGGAAGCCATGCTCGCGGCGCTGTCAAGTGCACCCGCGCCGCTTACTCCCGACCGAATTTGAGCACTTCCCTGATTTACGCTCTCCCTTGCATGTCCCTCGACGTCAGTCCTCGCGCGGGGATTGCGCGCAGAAAGACTCGAGGCCAGGGTGGATTCGCTCTTCTCCTTTCCTGTAGGGCTCTTTCATCCCCTGCGATATGCATGTCGCGGAAGTGCCTCCGCGGGATTATTCCCCGCGGCCTGCTTCGAGGCATCATGGAGCGCATCGCGGGAGCCGTCATTCCCATGAAGCCCCGTCCACGTCAAGAGTGCGTGTTCCGGGCACGACGAACCGGCCTTGGCGTGAAGCCGAACCGCGTTCTATGCTGATTCCGAGCACGATTCCGGGGGTAAACTGGACAGGATTCCGGTCTGAAAGTGGCACGAAATCTCTGCAATTGGATTGCAACCTTCTTCTGCCAGGACTGCTGCGAGTGCCCGAGTGCCCGCGGTCCCGGACTGATCGGCAAGCGTGACGCGGCGTGACCTGAACTCCCTAAGCCAACACGACCTTCCGGTGTTCCGCGAATCGGCGCGGCAAAACCTGATGGTGCTAATTCAAAATGCCAGCTTGAGAGCGAACTGCACGAGGCGCGGATTGTTAACCGTGTAGTTAATCACGGCGAACGTCGATGGAGAGTTGAAGTCGGCGCCGGTCCCGTTGCCGCCAGGAGCGCCGAATTGCGGATGATTCAGTAAGTTAAAGAACTCAGTCCTGAAATCGATCCGC
>Ga0181517_10005918_pt1 | contig 10621 bp, 8 predicted proteins | sample PEATcosm2014_Bin_31_FD_119748 | JGI IMG/M metagenome (GOLD analysis project Ga0181517, IMG submission 119748) | Peatland microbial communities from MTU Mesocosm Facility, Houghton, MI, USA - PEATcosm2014_Bin01_30_metaG | ecosystem: Environmental > Terrestrial > Soil > Wetlands > Peat | place... | reverse complement strand
TCCATACCGGCCGGGATTCAATATTGGCTTCTTCCAAACCTCGAATGAGCGAGTCTCTTGAAGCACCAAACTCCTGCTCGTTGATCAGAAAGCAGCTCAGCCAGGTTGTAGGTAAGCACCACTCCGGCTGCGGCATCGGGGAGATGCCCGCAAGATCCTCGAATGCTCTTTGATACCTCAACGCAACTGCGCGACGCTCAGCCACTCGCCGATTCAGAACCTGAAGCTGACCCCGTGCAATGCCCGCAAGAACATTGCTCAACGCATAATTGTAGCCGAGCTCGGAGTGCTGATACCCGGCCCCGGTGTCACGCGCCTGCTGCGACCAGAATCGCGCTCTCTCAATCCATGAGGCGTTTGACGACAGAAGGATGCCTCCTCCCGTCGCAGTGATGATCTTGTTCCCATTGAGCGAGAAGACTCCGAGATCGCCAAAGGTACCTACGGGCTTGTCCTTGTATTGCGAGCCCAGAGATTCAGCCGCGTCCTCCAGGACGGGAACCCCATAGTCTTGGCAGAGCGCCAGGATCGGATCCAGATCGGCGCATCCGCCATAAAGATGGGCAACAACCAGCGCCCTCGGCAGCTTGTTCTTTTCAGCACGCTCGCGCAAGGCGTCTTCAAGTACGTTCGGATCGAGGTTCCATGTGGCGAAGTCGCTGTCGAGCAATACCGGCTCCGCGCCGAGATAGCGAACTGGATTGCACATTGCGACAAAGGTCAGGTCTGAGCAGAAAACCTCATCGCCATGCCCAACTCCGAGAAGTCTCAATCCAAGGTGAATCGCCGCCGTACCACTGCTTACGGCAACAGCAGGTCTTCCTGTGAGTGATTCGAATTCCACTTCAAGCGCATCAATATTCGGTCCGACTGTTGACAGCCAATTCGAAGCGAAGGCGTCCTCAACAAACGCCATCTCCGCTCCACCCATATGAGGAACTGAAAGATGAACTCGGTTTTCCATTATTGTTTGCTCTGACCGGAGTCTCGTCAGTGTTGGGGCGAGATCGAGGTGACTTCAAATGACCCGGGAGCTTCTGTATGGAGGCTTGCCCTTTGCGCCTGGTGCGTGCGGATCGCCAATCATGCGCAGATTCAACCCGAGCAGCACTCCCGCCGCCACTCCGAACAGATCGGGCATCGCATTCTGCGAACGGTTCCTGTGGCCGGGTATGAAAGTTTGAAGCGAGCCGAGAGCAATCACCAGGAGAACTGCTACAAGGGAGAGCATGAATCTGTATTTTCGCTTCCAGGTGGTCACGGGAATCGCGACAATAGCGGTGTACAAGAGAAAGCGAAACCAATGATTTGAAGCATAGGGAGTGATCGCTTCGTAAGGCCATCCCTCAGTTGGAAGATTCGACAGGATGAGAGCGGCGCCGAGCAAAGAGCACCAGAGAACACGCAGCATGCTTCGACTCGACATGGGTTATCCGTGTTGCTTTTGCAAAACGCTCTCGAAACGGCTCAACTTGCGGTGCATAACCCGCGAGACACTATCGATGAACAGGATTGCCGAGGCACTTCGAGCTTGGGTCCCAGACTCGCGCCAGAGGTTGATGTAGCCGTGACCCGGAAAGTCAATGCGCGCCTGCCATCCCTCCGCGGCTCCGGCCCGGTGAATTTCATCGTCAAGATGGAAATCGACTCCGGAGAATCCAAACTCGGAACTGGTCAGATATAAAATCTCCCAGCACTGCCCAAGGCTTATATCGTCATGGAATTCGCGTTCAAAACTGTCCAGCGCAAACTGGGCACTCAGGACGCTGCGAAAACCACCGCCCAGCAGCATCTTGCCCACGACGCCGAATTCGCGATACCCAAGGTGCTGCAGCCCAAGCCACGCGGCCAGAACTACCAGCACAATCACAAAGCCACGATAGGTCTGGTGGTAGAAGGTCAAGAGCAGTGAGATGGTTGCCCCGATACTGCAAATTCCATAAATCACCAGCACCACATGGTGGGGAGCGTATCCCCTTGAGAGCAGCCTGTGGTGGATGTGATCCCGGTCGGCTCTGAAAATCGGTTGCCCCCTCAGAAACCGCCTTGCAACTGCCAGAGCGACATCGAGGAGCGGTACTGCAAGAACCAGCAGCGGCGCCGTCATTCCGAGGACGGTTGAAGACTTTTCGCCCCAAACAGCCGCATAGCACCCGAGCAGGAACCCGAGAGTCAAGCTGCCGGAATCGCCCAGAAAGATGCTTGCAGGATTCAGGTTGTAGCGCAGGAAGCCGATGAGCGCGCCGACAAGTGAGACAACTGCCAGGGCAAGCGGAAAATTGTGGTTGATTGATGAAGCAATCAACATCGTGAGTGCGGCAAACAGGCTTATTCCGGCCGCGAGGCCGTCGACACCGTCGATGAGGTTGATCGCATTTGTGCATGCAACAATCCACATGACCGTGCAAACAAATCCGATAACCCCAATCATGCTGTAGCCGGCGATGCCGCTAATGTGGATTCCGCCGAAACAGGCAAGAGAAGCTCCGATAACCTCTGCCGTCAGCTTCTTCCAGGGACGAACACCTACAACATCGTCAACAAGTCCAATCCCGAAGATGACTGCGAGCGCCGGCGTCAGGCGCACAAAGAGCGGCAGCCCTTCCCAGACGATTGTTCCGGAACTCAACCGAACCGCGAGAAGCAGCGCATAGGACCCGATTACTGAGATGAAAATTGCGACCCCTCCCAGTCTCGGAACTGGGGCGAGGTGAAACTTGCGCGCCTGATCGGGTTGGTCGACAAGGCCAAGGCGGAGCGATGCATTCCTGACGATCGGTGTCAGGAGAAGCGAAAGGACGCATGATACGATGCCTAGGAACAGGAGAGAATACATTGCAATATCTCAACCTTCGGCGTGCCCCGGCTCTGGGAATCGGGCTTAACTGTGGATAGGGAACTTACTGCTGCCATTCATCTTATCAGACTGCTTTAATTTGACGGCTTTTTCGTTGCGCTTTGGCTTCCTCGTAGATCGACAACAATGCTTTGAAGTTGGCGTCTTCAGTATATGAGGCAAGATAGGATTGCCGCGCGCCTCGTGCCAGTCGTTCAAGGCCCTTCTGATCCGCCCATGCATTCCGGATGGCCTTGGCGATCTGCTCAGGGCAGTTTGGTGAAAACAGGAATCCGTTGGTCCCCTCCCTCACCAACTCAGCCAACGAGCCAAGGCGCGAGGCAGCAACCGGAACGCCAAACGCGAAAGCTTCCCGGATGACCATTGGGAATCCCTCAAACCAGGTGGAAGGTACAACCATGAGCCGGGAGTGCGCAATTCTGTTCTGAGTCTCCTCAAAGCTCAGTGAGCCGAGCAACCGGACACGATCAAGCCGCTCCGAATTGATTTGGCCTTCCAGCATTCTTCGATCGGGTCCGTCCCCGATAATGTCCAAGTTGGGAGCGTCGGTCCCCAAAACCTTCCAGGCGCCTAACAGATCTCGTACGCCCTTTTCGGGGCTTAGCCGGCCGACAAATAGTACCCTCTCGTCACGCTTGATCCACGGAATCGGCTCGGGGTTGCCTGGGTAGAATTGCGGCTTGACGCAGATCAGCCTTTCCGGCAAACCGGCATGAATCATCATTTCGCGCTGATACTGCGTGAGCGCGATAAACCGATCAACATGCTTGTTCCACGTTCCGATCTGGCGGTGGAGCGCAATTGAAAGCGCCAGAGGAATTGTTGCGAGCCTGCTCCCTCGATAGCATCCATACCAAAGACCCGGAATCGCACTCCGCTTGTCAAGGCATCGAGTGCAAACTTGACCGTCTCTCATTGGCATACCCGCCGCACAAAAAAGACGATAGTTGTGTAACGTGAGAACGACCGGGCAAGGAAGATCGCGAATCGACCAGAATATCGATGGAGAAATAAGCGGAAACGTATTGTGCACGTGCACAATATCGGGTTTGGTTTCGAGCGCCAGCTTTCGGAGAAGTGAAGCGGACTGGAAATTGTACGGAGTCGATAGACCACCGAGTAATAGCCCGGCTGCGCCGCTGGAGCGAATTCTGTCGCTGCTTCTTTCGAACGGAACTACATCGATTCCTCTACGCTCAAGCAGTTCCCGCTCAGCGACGAACGCGACATTTTCACCGCTGGGGTTTTCTGAGCCGTAGAAGTTGTGCACCAATAAGACTCGCATTTGGCTCAATGTTGAGAAGCAGCGGAATCGGGTAAGAATGCGATCATTATGGTGTAGCCTTCGGTTAGTGTCTCTTCAACCACAAGGCGTACGGGGGATAAATCAAACGATAAGACCGCAATGCCTATTGCCAATTAGCTGCCGCTTCCGCCAAAGCTCGATTGCGAGGAGCCAGCGCCTGGTCGTACACATCGTTCAGGGATGCAAGTTTCTTGTCCCACGAGTAGTCCAGGCTTCGTGCGAGCGCCCCATGAGACAGCGTTCTCCGCAGGGTTTCATCCTTCATCAGGCGCAGGATTGCAAGCGAGAGGTCATGAATAATCCGATCGACGGATGCAACGTCTACCTTGATTCCGCATTTCTCGGTGACCAGGTCCGCCATTCCGCAATGATTCAAGGTCACGACAGGAAGCCCCAGGGAAACTGCTTCAACCGCGACCGTTGATGTCAGCTCCTTCAGGCTCGTAATTGCAAATACGTGGCAGGTCTTCATCACCTCAAGCGCAGCACTCCTCGGCAGGCGGCCGTACCAGGTGCACCTGTCGCCAACACTCAGCCGTTGAGCAAGCGCTCGCCAACTCTTCTGGAAGGGACCGTCGCCAAGTACTTCGATGCTGAAGCTCGACTCTCTGGGAAGGAGTGCAGCTGCCTTCAGCAGCAGATGGAGCGCCTTCCCTGGTACGTGTGGCCCGCTCCAACAGAGACGCAAGGGCTCATCCAATTCACGGAGCCGTGGTTCAGCCGTTCCAACATCGGGCGATCCCACCTCGCAGATAACTCGACTGGCACTTCCAAAGCGAGTGGAGAGGGCACTCTGGATTTCTGACGTCGCTGCGATGACCGCGCCTCCTGCTTTTCTCAGCGCTCTCCTCGGATCCGGCAGGAAGGCAACCTGCAGTGAGTTCACAATGTTTCGCCCCGTGTAGTAGAGCGCTCCCTTGAGTCCAAGTGCCGGCATCAAGCGCCAGGGTGTGTTCATCAGGCCTCCAATAGGCCCCCAGACAAACGGCAGATCAAGCCGATAAAACTTACCGCAGAATCGCCAACCCACGTAGGTAATGAGATGAACCAGGTCGTAGTTGCCGGCGATCGTCTCATTCTCGGCTACGCGCAGGGCATGGCCGAGCCAGTTTGCGTATGCAAGATTCATGATGGGCTTTGCTGGAGATGCTTCAACCTTTGCCCACACTCCCCAAGGCCGGTAATGCCAAGGGTGGTTCTTCACATACCTGAATTGCAGGGCCTTTTTCCCACTCGCTGCTCCGACGCAAGCCGCATCGATGTCCGCCTTGTTATAGTCCGCTGTTATGACCGTCACATCATGCTGTTGAGCAATGGCGTTGATCCAACCCCAACCTACCGCATCCTCCGAACCCCTCGTCGGATTGCATGCATAGGCGATTGCAAGGACCCGCAAGCGTGTCATCTCCCTGAAATCACCTGTGAGAGCTGTCGCGACTGGGTTGAGCTGGCGCAACGGGGAGCGGCGAGGGCCGATGGGACCAAAGAAGATGAAGCCTGCCGTCGCGCTACGTCTAATGTAAGCGCTTCAAGGTAAACATAAACCGCAACAATAACCATGAGATCGACAGAAAAACTCGCAGTCGTGGTTTCCGGTATTGCTCTGACCGTGAAGAACATCATTACGGCTCCCGACTCGAGTAAGCGAAGTCGATCTTTCCTGCTTAGCCACCTCCACTTATTGTGAAGCCTGAAAAACATGATCCATCCGGCGATCCAGGATGCGAAATAGGGTATTCCTCCAACAATTCCCCCGTTCAGGAGCGCTTGCAAAAAGGAGTTGTGGACATGCTCATAGAATACGAGTCTATCGGTCCATTGACCGCGGCCGAAGAGCGGCGCATCTGCAAATGCCATCATTCCATGTTCGTAAGCGTGGGTTCTGCCGCTCATGCTCTCGAATAGTTCTTCAGACTGCCCGCGCCTTAGGTAGTCGGAGACAGTTTGCGAGATGACGCCGGGCGACTCAAGCAGGGACAGGAAGACCGTCGAGATCAGCATAAACGGGAGGGCGTATCGTCTCTTTCGGCGGGAGAGAACAAGTATCAAAGCGAGTGCCGCAACCGAACCAAAAACGGCTCCCCTGGACTGCATGCGGAAGACAATAAAGAAACAAACGCCGGCAACTGCCACAAAGATCGCGATTGGAATCAGGCGACGGCTGTAAAACGCTCGCACTACGCATACAAGGCCCGGAACTGCGGCCCATCGAGCCACGCCGGATGAGCGCGACAGTTTGTCCAATCCGGCCTCCGGGCGGTTGTAGGCTGACGCTGAGTGGCCGAAGATCATGGTGCTGGAGGAGTGTCCCAGGTAGGCTGCCACAAGGAATGTGGCGACCCAGGTGATCAACAGCATCGTGCGAGCCGATTCCACCGGAGATCGTCCATCGACAAAGGTCCACGCGGTTAGTATCGTCGCCAGGTAAGCAATTGACCAATAGGCTGCCCACATGGGCTCAGGCGAGAAGACTCCGGAGATAGTCGCGAGGATTCCGTAGATCAGCAGCAGTCTCGACGGAGCCAATCCTGGCAATTTCAGTGCGCTGCTGCGAATCAGAATGAATGCTGCAAGAGGCAGTACGAGAAAAGGCAAGCATGCCCTGATCGCTGCCAGCCATTCACTGGACGAATCCGGCATGTCCAAATTCCAGAAGCCGGTATCCAGGTTGGCCCACAAGAACAACCAAAGAAACACCGCGACAAGCGGTGCACGAATCCTCCAGGCCGTTTTGTGAGGAGAGGATATGGAGAATTCTCGTTGGAGACTAGGTCCCATGATTGCCAATGTGTCCGGATCCGGTTGGGGTGTGGAAAGGACGAACGTCAGAGCGCGATGATGCGCACTCAAGAATGTTGGAAACGAGCGTGACGACCGAGTCGCAGAAGGTTTCCGTAGAGAACAGATCTGCCCTGTGCCTCAAGAAGGTGCGAACGGACTGAGAAAGTTCGGGATCGGAGATCACCTTGCGAATCTTTGTAACAGCGTCGTCTTCGCCGGCAAATAGGAGTGCCGGATGGTTGAGTATTTCCGCGCTTCCACATGAATCCGGAGCGAATGGAATGCACCCGGCCTTCATAAGCTCAACGAGTGTGATGCCAAATGGTTCGTCTGCTCTGGTGTGGATCGCGTAACGGAATTGCGAGAGATAATTCTCTTTCTCCTCACCATAGAGCGGTCCTTCCAGAACTACCCAATCCCCCATGCGTCTTGCAAGCGAACGGATGGAATTGTGGTAATCCCTGTAGACTGCCGTTCCAACAATATGGATCGCGCAATCGATTCCGGCATTGCGCAGCCCGGCAACAATGCTGACTGCGTGTTCAAGTCTCTTCGACGGATCAATCCTCCCGATCCAAACAAAGTCATTGCGTCTTGATTCCCAGTCTTTCTCCCTCGCGTGCCATGGCACCGGCGGATAGATCACTGACGATTCGACGCCGATCGTGTGCAACGAGGATGCGACCCATTCAGAGTTGGAAACCAGGACATCCTCGCGCAGCACATTTCTACCAGATCGGGCCTGAACGCGGGCAGATAATGCATGTTAGAGTCGACGCGGTGCCGATACTTTCCTGCGCTTACCCGGCGCTGTTAGCGAGTCAGAGGTCTGCTCCGTGTCTTGGAGCCAATCGAGATCAGCAAGAAAATGTACCGCCGTAACTCCAAGATCGAGAGGGTTCATTGCGCTTAAACAAAGATCGAACTCTGCCGCGCATGCTCTTGCGGATCTTTGGAAAAGCGGACCCTGAATCGCGGACATTGGAAGCGCCCGCGGTGTCGGCAACAACGGAAGGCGCCTTATATGAAATTGATCCGGCTCGATCCGGGTCCCTGCAAACCTGTTGAAGAAGTCGAAGTCGAATTGGGAGGAAGTAACCAAGGTGACGTCATATTGACCGCACAACGCCTGGATCAGCCACATTGCCGTGACGTCTGGTCCGCCTCTGTTTGCGGATAAGAAGGGCATGAAAACGCCGACGGTCCTTCGGGAACCTCGTGTGTATTTCATGGTTGTTTGGGAGGGAGATTGTCGGCGGCCGGGCACGCTGGTTTCTTAGTCGTGTGCTTCTTCCGCAGAGAAGCCTCTTCCTCGTCGCTGGAATGGAATCCGCCAATTCCCAGCACCAATTCCTGCAGGTTCCCGAGTGCCCGTTCCAGCAGGCTTCGGTTTATACGAACGATTCCACCGCCGATCGACATTGCCAAGCGAATGGCCAACCCAAGGTAGCACCGTGAAAGTGACAGTTTGTGTTTGCGAACAAAGTGGAGGCGATTGCGAACCTCGCATCGGCCAAACTGAAACGGACTCACTCGACCGCGCGGCGATGGGAAGTGGCGGAATCCTGCTTCTGCAACGACAGCGAGGCGGCCGCTTCGGCTTATTGTGTAACTGAGGTCGAGATCTTCAAGATAGCTGTAGCTGTCGTAGAAGTCGTCGAAGAGGCTTAACTCGAAGGCGCTTTTCCTGAAGGTAACGGCGGTCGTTGGAAGCCAATCCACGAATTGTGTCTCCGTAAGACCCGGGATCACGGTTTGCCAGCCACTTTGAGAGACTGAACCGGGCCGGGGAGAGTACAGTCCGAGTGCTTCAGAAATCCTGCTGTGCTTCAAGAAAGATGGGCCTCGTTGCGGGTAGTTCCGAAGGTTGAATGCAGCGCCCAGAGTGTCAGGTGATGCGCTCTCCCAAAAGCGCAGCAAGTTTTCAAAGGCGTTGGGTTCGAATTGGATGTCATCGTCTGCAAAGCCAATCAATGTGGCGTCGGGCGAGCAGGCTTGAATCCCAGCATTTCTCTGGGCAGCGGCGGATGGCGGCAGATGCCGGAAATAGCGCAGGGAAAGAGCTGGAAACTCGTTGAGTATCGATTCGACAGGGTCCGAACTCGCATCGACTACGATGATCTCTGCGGGGGGCATGGTCTGATTCTGCAGGCTGTCCAACATGGGTCGCAGATCGTCCGGCCGGTCTTTGGTGGCAACAATAAGGGAAATTGAGTTCTTCATGGGTGTTGCGCCCCGGTCGCGCCTTCGGTGTGCGCGCTTTGCCGGGTGACAGCCTTTACGAATTCCCGAACGCTGGAGATGAAGCTTGACGTGCTGAAGAACTGTGTCCTGGCAAGCAGATCTGAATGAATCGCCGATTGGAGTGAAGGGCTCTGAAGGATGCGGTGAATCTTTGCGACCGCATCCCCTTCGTCCGCAAAGAGAAGATCGGAACTCTGCAGGATCTCCGCTTGTCCGCCGTCGTGCGGAGCGAAGACAATCGCGCCCGCTTTCACCATCTCGGCAACAGAGATTCCGAAGGGCTCGGCTGAGCGAGCTTGAATTCCGTAGCGGCATCGTGCCAGGATCGAGGCCTTTCGCTCTCCGCTCACGCGTCCCTCTGGAATGATCCAGTCCGAATTCTCTCGGCAAAGTCCGTCGATTCGACGTCCGTATTGGTCGTCTTCGATGTGCCCGCAAAGATGAAGCTTGATCGGGTGTTTGAGGTTCCGGACGGCACTGAGAATTGAAATGGCTTTTTCAACCTGTTTCTCGGGTGATATCCGCCCAATCATCACAAAAGAATCTTCCTTCTTCTCCCAAGCGATGTCAGGAAACTCGCTCCAAACCGGCGGATAGAACATTGCCGCACATTGAACCCCGCAATCCTGGAGCACAGTCTGTGCTATCCAATGAGAGATCGCTATGAGTTGGTCGTCACGGAGCGGGTCGCGACCAGACGGGGACTCAATCGCGGACGCAAGGCCCAGGTATGCTTTGCGCAACAGGGATTCCTTATAGACGAAGCCGGGCGAAGGGGGATCGATGCGATCGCGAATTCCCTTGTGCCAACTAAAGTCAACGAGAAAGTGAATCGCAGGGAGCCCCCAGTCAGTAAGGTTATACGCGCTGATTCTCACGTCATACTCACCAGCAGTGCGCCGTGCGAATCTCTGGTATGCCGCACCGCGCAGGGCAGCAACTGGGCGATTTTGCAAGAGGCTGGGGAAAGGAATAATCCGCACCCTGACCTCGCTGTCTTCGACATGGGTTCCATAGAAGCTGTTGAGTGTCGATCGATCCCATCCACAGGTCGTAGCCACAGTCACATCGAAGTCCCGCTTGAGTGCTTCGATAAGCCACATGACGAATGCCTCTGAGCCCCCGCGTCCAAGCATGGGATGGCCGATGACAACCTTGGGCCGAAGTTGTCCCGCGCGCGGAAAAACAAGGTCAGAAGGATTCCTCTTGAATACGGTGGGAAGAATCGCTTCTGATGTGGGGTTCGTGGTCATCTGGAGGATTCAGGTGAATCGGCGTCAGATCGAATTGAAAACAGGAACTACGACAGAATCCTGTTTCGAATTGCCTTGCGATCCGACGCGGTGAGAAAAACAGAACCGGTGACCAAAACCGCGCCGGCGAAGATGATTGCTGGCGACAGGATCGGCGAAACCGAGAATGGGAGGACAGCG
>Ga0181517_10005915_pt1 | contig 10625 bp, 11 predicted proteins | sample PEATcosm2014_Bin_31_FD_119748 | JGI IMG/M metagenome (GOLD analysis project Ga0181517, IMG submission 119748) | Peatland microbial communities from MTU Mesocosm Facility, Houghton, MI, USA - PEATcosm2014_Bin01_30_metaG | ecosystem: Environmental > Terrestrial > Soil > Wetlands > Peat | place... | reverse complement strand
GAGCTGCCACGCTTCTTCGACCTGGCCACGGTGTTCGTTCTTCCCTCGCGGCACGAGCCGTGGGGACTGATTGTGAACGAAGTGATGAATGCGGCGCGGGCGGTGATCGTTAGTGACGACGTGGGTGCGGCGCCAGACCTGATCGAGGACGGAGTAAACGGGTGCGTCTACCCGGTGGGCGATGTGGATGCACTGGCCGACGCGCTGTGCCGCGTGCTGGAAACACCGGGCGCAGCCGAGGCGATGGGACAACGCGCCTTCGAGCGCATCCATACGTGGAGCTTCGAGCAGGACGTGCTGGGACTTCGGCAAGCGCTGGAACACGTTGCGCCGGGGTTTGTGGCCTAAAATAATTCCATCGCGAGGCCCACGCGGAGCCAATCATGCTGATAGAAAAGAACCCAAAACATTGGAAGTTTTGGGTTTTCTACTACAACCCAGATGAGTCACGTCTATTCGTGGCAAAGATGACTGGACTTTCCTTCCCTTTTCTAAACTTCGCTAAACCCATGGCTTGGGCAATTGCAGTCCTAACCTTCGCAACAGTGACCGTAGTGGCAATCGTTAACAACATTCATCCAGTTCGCTAATTCAAACTGGGACGCTACCGCTCTCTCTGAGACTTCGCAGGCGGTCGAGGATGAGGCTGAGTTGATGGTCGTTATGATAGCCATCGCGTTCGGCGCGCTCCCGGCCTGCATTGCCAATCCGCGTGCGTGCCGCTTCATCCGGTAGGTATAGGTTGATCTTTTCCATGCACTCTTCCGCCGTGGAAAAGAAGACGGCTTCCTTATCTTCGACAAAGCGGCTGAGATGGCCGGGAGAGCGCTCGACCATTAAAAAGCCGGCGCAGCCCGCAATCTCAAAGCTCTTGTGGGTGAACTCATCCTGGTTGGATTTGGTGAGGAAGCTGAGATTGATCTTCGATCTCCAAATCCCCTCGCGATAGGCGTCCGCCTCAAGTTCCCCTTCGCGATAAATGGTCTGGAATTGGGCAGGCGTTAGGGCACGCTGCCACGCTCGCCGCGCGCCTGAGATGACGATGGGCAGGCCAGACTGGGAGAGTCTGCTGAGAAACTGTGCGCGGTCATCGTACGGCGAGCCGATGAAGGACACCGCGCGGTTGCGGTCTGCATCCGACCAACCTTGCGGTGGAGGAAAGTGAGCAATCCGATCGTAGGCGGTTTGGATCTTGATGACATCGCGGGCGCCGTGCCGTTTGAGGTCGGCCACACTGACGTCCCGTTGGGTGCAGTGGAGATCGAAACATGGGATGGCCTTCTTGTAGAGGCGCAGACCTGAGTCGCGGCGCGGACCGAAGGCGTTATCGATCATGTAACAGACTGTTTGGATGCCCATGTCGCGGCAGCGGACGACGGTGGCGGGCTGGAGTTGGAGCACCTTGTCGGCCCAAAAAATATCGGGCTTGTACTGCTGGGCTAAGCGGAGGACCTCCCGATTGAGGCGCGCCACATTGGGGCCGACTGAGAGCAGAAAGCTGATTTTGCCCAGAACCCCTATGCCAGGATTGAAGCGATTAGTGTCCAGTGCGACAATTTCGTACCCCATTCGTTGTAGGGCCAACAGGCGCGCGTGGGCCGTGCTTCCCTGGTGCAACTGGCTCACATATAATATCTTCATACTCATGCGCTTCCATGCATGTTAACATTCCACGGCTCCTTCGACTCTCCAGGGCATCCAACATTTTACGAAAGCTGTCGCAGACGAGGGCTGTCGATGAGAATCCTGCATTTCATTCACTCCATCGATCCGGCCACTGGAGGCCCGGTTGAGGGGCTGAGACAACGCTGCGAAATCTATCGCATCAACGGGCATGAGGTCGAACTGGCCACGCTGGACTCGCCTGAAAGCGTTGCGAGGTGGAATTTTCCGGCCAAGGTGGTTGGGCTGGGGCCGGGCTGGGGAGTATTCGGATACTCACGCAGTGCAATGCCATGGCTGAAGGCGAATCTATCACGCTTCGACGTGGTGTTAGTGGATGGCGTCTGGCAATACAACCTGTATGCGGCGCATCGCGCGCTTGTCGGCACGGAGATACCCTGGGCCATCTTCGTCCATGGCATGCTCGACCCCTACTTCAAGAAGCGCTATCCGCTCAAACACATCAAGAAGGTGATCTATTGGCAGTTCTTCTTGAGGAAGATCATGCGCGATGCAAACGCAGTGATGTTTACCTGCGAAGAAGAAAAGGTCCTGGCACGGCTGTCGTTCCCTCGATACAAAGTACGCGAGACGGTTGTACCCTACGGCACATTCGGACCGAACTGCGACCTGGCAGTGGCCAGCGAGGAGTTTCTGGAGCGATGGCCCGATCTGCGCGGCAAACGGCTGGCGCTTGCCCTGGGCCGAATCCATCCCAAGAAGGCGACCGACATCCTGATTGAGGCCTATGCCAAGACGCTGGGCAAAGACGATGCCTGGCGGTTGGTGATCGCCGGCCCAGACCAGATCGGATGGCAGAAGGAACTGGAAGCGCTGGCGGCGAGACTAGGCATCAGCCATCTCATTACCTGGACCGGGATGCTGGAGGGCAAGCTGAAGTGGGGCGCCTTCTCTGCTTCGGAGGTGTTTGTGATTCCCTCGCACCAGGAGAACTTCGGGATTGTGGTGGCGGAGGCCCAGGCATGCGGCCTTCCCGTGATCTTCTCTGAGAAGGTGAACATCTGGAGAGAGGTGATGAACTACTGGGCAGGGCTTGTGGGGGAAGATACAATCGATGGCACCACGGCCACGCTGCGCCGCTGGTCGGAGCTGAGCGCGGAGGAGATTGCGGCACTGCGCATCCGCAGCAGGAAGTGCTTCCATGAACTGTTCAACTTTAACATCACTTCCAAGCGGGCGATGGAGGATGTTGAGTATGTGGTACGGACCACCCCACGCTATACAGGGAAGAACAGTGGTTAGTGGCTAGCTGTTAGGCGTGAAGCAGAGGCAGGGATGGCCAAGAACGTGCGTTACAACGCGGCGGAGCATATTGCGGCGGAGACGGCCACGGACCCTTATCTGCGTCCGGCGTTTGCGGCTGGCGACCGCGCTCGGCGGCAGCTATGGAACCTGTGCTGGGCGTTGTTGTATCGACCGTCGCCACGCCTGATGCACGGGTGGAGGGCGTTCCTGCTGCGCTGCTTTGGCGCAACGATGGGACCCAACTGCCACTTCCATCCGAGTTCGAAGGTGTGGGCCCCGTGGAACCTGGTGTGCGCCGACCAGGTAACGGCGGGCGGTGGCGCATTTATTTACAACCCGGTCGCGATGCGCCTGGGCTCGCACGCCATCCTCTCGGAGGAGGCCTATCTGTGCGGCGCAACCCACGACTACGACGATGCGCGCTTTCCTCTGCTGGCCTGCGAGATGGAGATTGGAGCGTATGCGTGGGTGTGTGCGCGCGCCTCGGTGGCGCCGGGCGTCAACCTGGGTGACGGCGCGGTACTAGGATTGGGTTCGGTGGCAACCCGCGACCTGGAGCCGTGGTGCGTGTATGCTGGCGTCCCCGCGGTGAAGGTGAAGGAGCGCAAGCGGCGATGAGCACAGCCCAGGCCACGCTCGACCGGCCGATCAACACACCCCGACAGGTCCTCTTCGCCAGCCTGATCGGCACCACCATCGAGTTCTTCGACTTCTACATCTACGCAACGGCAGCGGTTCTGGTGTTTCCCAGCCTCTTCTTTCCCGCGTCCAATCCGGCCACGGCAAGACTCGCCTCACTGGCTACCTTCGGCATTGCGTTTCTGGCACGGCCCATCGGATCGGCTCTGTTCGGTCACTTTGGCGACCGCATCGGGCGCAAGACGACGCTGGTGATCGCCCTCTCCACCATGGGAGTGTCTACGGTCGCCATCGGCGCTCTGCCCACTTATCACACGATCGGAATTGTGGCGCCGCTTCTGCTGGCACTGTGCCGCTTCGGCCAGGGAATCGGGCTGGGCGGGGAGTGGGGCGGAGCAATTCTACTGGCCATAGAAAATGCTCCCGCCAACAGGCGCGCGTGGTACGGTATGTTTCCGCAACTGGGAGCGCCCATCGGATTCTTTCTCTCCGGCGGCGTCTTTCTGCTGATGTCGCACTGGCTCAGCGACCGCCAATTCTTTGCCTTCGGCTGGCGACTTCCCTTCCTGGCAAGCGCGATCCTGGTATTTTTGGGCCTGTACGTTCGCCTCAGCATCACGGAGACGCCGGTCTTCCAGAACTCGCTCGATCGCGGCGAACAGCTCCGGATGCCGATATGCTCCGTCCTGCGCAATCACGCACGCGCGCTGATCTCCGGCATCGCGATCTGCCTGGCGACCTTCGTGTTGTTCTATCTAATGACCGTCTTCGCGCTCTCGTGGGGCACAAGCGCGCTCGGCTACAGCCGCAGCAAGTTTCTCCTGATGCAACTCTTCTGCGTCTCGCTGTTTGCCGTCACGATTCCCCTCTCGGCACTGCTTGCCGAACACGGACGCCGTCGCGTGATGCTGTGGGTCAGCGCATCGATCGCAATCTTTGGCTTATTTCTTGGGCCAATGTTCGCAGCGGGCACCACCGGCGCCGTGGCGATGATGGCTGTGGGCCTCTCGCTTATGGGAGTGACCTACGCGCCCATCGGCACGTTGACCTCCGAACTCTTTCCCACGCCCGTGCGCTATACGGGCAGTTCGCTTGCCTTCAGTCTTGCCGGAATTCTCGGCGCGTCGCTGGCCCCGTCCATCGCCACCTGGCTTGCCAAGAGCTATGGCATCGACTTCGTGGGCTACTATCTCTCCGTAGCTGCCGTGGGCACGCTGCTCGGCCTTCTCTCCATCCACGAGACCAAAGACGACGACCTTGCCGGCATTACGCAGCGCGGATAGCGCGGCGGCAAGTCAATTCTTTATGAATTCCTAACGGAATTTCGGTTACATCTTGGAGTATGCGAAAGAGCAGCCTCACACAAGCCGTTCTCCCCGTTGAAACTACTCCTGCGAAGCAGGATATGACACACAGCAAAGGTAGCGTCATCGCACTCAAGATTGCGGGGGTGCGATTCTTTTCGCGCCGGATTCAGGCATGTGGCCTGTCTCTATTATGCGTGGCCATCGCACTGCTTATCTTTGCCCCCGATGCGATCCATGCGCAGGCCCCATCCGCTATGTCTTCCATGCAAGGGATGAGTACCAGCAACGATCTGTTTGTGATGGCCGGATCCGACATCGACCGGCCAGGCCTGCTGCCCAGGGCGAACTACAACATTGGAATCGGCCATACCTTCGCTTTCCTGAAGAAAGACCCGATCGGGGATGAGCTTACCTTGAGCTATACCTACGAAAACGCCGGCAGTCACGGCTTTCTGCATACCCAATATGGCGAACACACGGAGAGCCTTGGGATCATGAAGAACTTCTCGCTGCCCAAGACCACTGTGTTGTCCGGATACACGATGATTCAGTCTGGCATCACCAGCTACACCGGTAATGCTCACGTACAGAACAGAATGGACAGCGGCGTATCGCTGGGCGCAATCGTTCACTGTAGCTACCACAGCTCCATCTGGATTCAGGAGAGCTATGGTAAAGTTGTTACCGTTCCGTGGTTTACCACAGCTAGCATCGGATACACCTACAGTTGGTAGAACCGCACAGCAGAGGTGCGGGGCCAAACCTCAGCCGCGCAATTTGGCGAGCAGGTCGGTGGGATGGACTGGCTTGGCGAGGACCTCGAACTCGTGGCCCTCGTGGCGCGCCTTCTCCAACAGTCCGACGGTGGCGGCCTGGCCGCTGAAGAGCAGGACCTTGCACTGGGGTCTGCGGGCGCGCACGGCGATGGCGGTCTCAATACCGTTAATGCCGGTCATGATGACATCTGTGATGAGCATGTCCGGCTGGAAGCTGTCCAGCGCCTGAAGGGCTTCCTCTCCGCTATAGACGGCGCGCGCTTCGAAACCGGCCTGGTTGAGAATGATGGCCAACGTGTTGGCGATGACCTGTTCGTCGTCGGCCACCAAGACCTTGCGTTTGGACGATGTTGCAGCGGTCGCTTCAGTCATGCGGAATGTCCCCTATCGATGGTGTGAATAAGTGAGCGGCTAATGCACATCGCGACCCGCAACCTGTTCATCGCGCATACCACCATGATACCCCGCGCGCGGCAAGTGTTACTAGCAGCGCCCCCCAGAAGACCACAAATACATCGGCATCCACCCTGGGAAACTGATGCGTGTCCAACCCCATGAGACGCGCGCGGCATCCTACTACGTGAGAACTCACCATGGCAGTGATGATGCAGGCTTTTTACTGGGACGCGCCGAAACACGAAAACAAAGAGCATGAGTGGTGGACGTTCGTCGCGGAGAAGGTGGAGGAGTTGGGGCACGCGGGTTTCAACGCGCTGTGGCTGCCGCCGGTGAACAAGGCAGCGAGCACCACGTCGATGGGCTACGATCCGTACGACTACTTCGACCTGGGAGACTTCGACCAGAAGGGCGGCACGAAGACCTGGTACGGCAATCGCGCCGAGCTGGAGATGCTGATTGCCAAGGCGCACAAGAACGGCGTGGGACTCTACGCCGACATGGTGATCAACCACAACGGGGGCGCGGATGAGGAAGAAGTGAACCCCATCGACGGGCAGAAACGCTGGACAAAGTTCAATCCCAAGAGCGGAATCTTTCCGCGCGACTACAACCACTTCCACCCCAGCCGCTACGAGCGGGTGAGTTTGGAAGGGGAGGACTTCGCGGGTTACCCGCATCTGTGCCATCGCAACCCGGAGGTGTACGCGGCGATGTACCGCTACGCTCGGCTGTTGATCGAGGAGCTGGGCTTCGACGGCTTCCGCTTCGATTATGCTAAGGGCTTCGGCGCGTGGATGATCGGACTGCTGGCAAAGTATCAGTACGTCAAGAATGGCAAGGAGTTTGTGCCCTACGTGGTGGGCGAGTACTGGTCAGGCACGGACGACATCGAGGGCTGGCTGAGCCGCGTCGCAGAGTTTACCGACCACCAGGTTGCTGCGTTTGACTTTCCGTTGCGCTACAAGCTGAAGGATGTGTGCGACACGCCGAACTACGATCTGCGCAACCTGACCGACGGCGGATCGGTGGTGATGCAGCGTCCGCGCCACGCGGCCACCTTTGTAGACAATCACGACATGGGCGCGAACGCGATCGTCAACGATAAGCTGATGGCCTACTCCTTCATCATGGTGCATGAGGGCTATCCGTGCGTCTTCTGGTACGACTACTACAACAACGGGCTGGCACGACCGGGAACACCCAACGGCATCGACGCACTGATGGAGGCGCACCACAAACACGCGGGCGGTGACTCGCAGGTGCTGCATGCCGACCCGGACCTGTACATCATGCAGCGGGTGGGCTGGAAGGACGAGAGCGCCGACCAGCCGGGGTTGGTGTATGTGCTGAACAACCTGGGCGACCGATGGAGCGGCACCTCGGTGAAGACCAAGTGGGCGAATCAGCGGTTCGTGCCCATTGCGTGGGACGGGCACGACGAGGCGTGGCCGGACACGCGCACCACCGACGGCGACGGCAACGCCGAGTTCCCTGCCCCGCCGCGCGGCTACGCCATCTACGTGCCTGCATAGATGCGTGATTCTTGCGCATTATTTGCAGCTAAACCAGAGAACCTGTGTCCCCCGTGAATTCCTTGCTAGGTCGCCGCTCCTTGGGGTCGTGTCGATTTGAGTGCAGCGGCTTCCAGATACAGCGTCCCTGGTTTCGCTCTTGTATCCCTTGCTGTATTCTTCTGTCAGCAAAGCAGGGGACATGCCGGAGCCTCTGCACACAGAGGGTCTCCGATTGCGCAAAGCTGTACGCGTTTCACGCAAGGCTGTACTGTTCCCGCTCAAGGATGCACAGGTTGCGATAGTCACCGCTCTGCTGTGTCTCGCGGGATGGGGTGCGCCAGTTTGGGGCCAGGAAGCCGGCGGGGTTGGAGGCGTGCAGAGCCTGGGCTTCTCGTCCAGCTACAGTAAGACTTCGAGCCACATACTGATCGGCGAGGCCACTGACAGAACCATATGGACACTGGGCGCCGAATACACGCACCTGCTGTATCTGGATCGCTACTATCGCCTGGACTACGAGGGGTCGGTGATGCCGCTGTTCGAGGAGACAGACCCGACCTTGACCGGCACCGTCTACAGCAACGGCGGGCAGAACATCTATTCATCGCAAAAGCCTGTGCGATTGGTGGCCATAACCCATACACCGGTGGGCTATGTGCAGATCCAAGGCGGGGCATACATTCCGCTTTACGCGACCTATGGACGGCAGGATACCTACGCGGCAGCATTCTCGCCGCTGGGCGCCAGGATCAGCGCGATGCCGCGCTGGCGGGTGCAGCCGAGCTTTGCGATCAATCTGGGCTTTGTCCTTTCGGCGCGCGACATTCCGATGGATGACGCCGACCAGTTCAACTTCATGTTTCTGTTCGGGCCGGGGGTGCAGTTCTATACCAGCCCGCAGGCCTCTCTGCGCGTGGAATATTTCTATCGCCACGTCTCCAATGCCAGCCTGGGTGATGTGAATCCCGGCATCGATCAAGGCGTCTTCCGCCTGACCGTCAGCCGCCGCTGGTAGGGTCTTCGCCGGCCATTTGGAGTACGCCATCGCGCCGCGGAGCGCGTTGAAGCGACAGGTTGGAATGCTAATCTAGAGCTATGAAATTCGGCGTTCTGGTGTTTCCCGGCTCCAACTGCGATCAGGACACGCATCATGCCATTGGCGCGGTGGCAGGCGTTCCTGTGACCTATCTGTGGCACGAGTCGCACGACCTGGAAGGATGTGACGCGGTGCTGGTTCCGGGCGGCTTTGCCTACGGAGACTACCTGCGCACCGGTGCGATTGCGCGCTTTGCTCCCATAATGCAGAGCGTGCGGCGATTTGCCGATTCGGGTGGCATGGTGATGGGCATATGCAACGGGTTCCAGATCCTGTGCGAGGCAGGTCTGCTGCCCGGCGCGCTGATGCGCAACGCAGGCCAGCGATACGTCTGCCGCCATCTGCATCTGCGGGTGGAGTCGGTTGCGTCACCCTTCACAAATGGACTGGCGCGCGGGCAGGTGCTGCGCATGCCCATCGGCCACATGGAGGGCAACTACTTCTGCGACGCAGAGACGCTGGAGACGCTGAAGCGGGACGACCGCATCGCGTTTCGTTACGCGAACGCGACGGGCGAGATCACCGCAGAGGCCAACCCCAATGGCTCGCTTGAGAATATCGCGGGCATTCTGAGCGCGGGTCGCAATGTGCTGGGCATGATGCCCCATCCGGACCGATCGAGCGAGGCCCTGCTTGGCTCGGTCGATGGGCTTCTATTGTTCCAGGCGATGGCGCGCAGCCTGACCGCTGCGTAGGCGGTCACACGCATAACAAGCGCGACGGTGGTACTCTTGCGATGCGATGATCGATATTCATCATCATCTTCTGTATGGGCTGGACGACGGGGCTGACAGCTTGGACACCTCGGTCGAGATGGCGCGTCTGGCGGTGGTCGAGGGCATCACGCACGTTGTGTGCACGCCGCACGCCAACAGCTACCACGCGTTCGACCCAGTGGTGAATGCGGCCAGGGCTGATGAGCTGCGCGCGAAACTTGCCGAGCTGCAGATTCCGCTGACACTGGGCCTGGGATGCGACTTCCACCTCTCCTACGACAACGCGAAGCTGGCGCTGGCCGACCCTGCGCGCTTCAGCATCAACGGGCTGGGCTACCTGCTGGTGGAGGTGCCGGACTACGGGCTTCCGCCGGGGCTGACCGAAACCTTCTACCAACTGCGGCTGGCCGGGCTGACCCCGATTCTGACCCATCCGGAGCGCAATGCCACGCTACAGCACGAAACCGAGCGGCTGGTAGAGTGGCTGCGCGCAGGCGTGCTGATCCAGGTGACGGCGGACGCGCTGACCGGGCACAAGGGCAAGCGCGCGCAGCAGGTAGGCCACGAACTGCTGGAGAACCGCTGGGTCCACTTTCTGGCCACGGACGCACACAACATCACCACGCGCCCGCCGCGAATGCGCGAGGCCTACGAGCTGGTCGGCAAAAAACACGGCGCGGCCTACGCATACAGCCTGTGCTTCACTAATCCGCAGGCCGCCTATCTGGGCAAGGAATTCGAAGTGGAAGAGGAGCCGCGCGGGCTGGAGCCGGAGGTGAAGCTGCCGGGCTGGTGGCAGCGCATGACGACGCGGTCGAGGAAGCGCTAGAGCCCGAGACCGCCATCGACGGTGAGGAGTTGGCCCGTGATGAAGTGGGGGCCGGTGGCGAAGAAGAGCACGGCTGCGGCGACATCCTGGGTGGTGCCATTGCGCTGCATGGGTGTGCGCTGGGCAAAGGGGATATACTCTTCACCGATCTCACCCTGTACGATCATTCCCGGCACAACACAGTTGACGCTGACCTCCGGCGCCCAGGCCTTGGCCATGGTCTGCGAGAGCATGTGTAGGGCCGCCTTGGAGGTGCAGTAGTGGGCGTGCGTGACCCAGGGATGCATTCCCCCCAGCGAGCCGATGTTGATAATCCGCCCGCCGGCTGCGCGCAGATGCGGGTAGGCGGCCTGACCCGTCAGGAACGGCGCACGGGTGTTGGTGGCGAAGATGCGGTCCCACTGCTCGGCGGTGATGTCTT
>Ga0181517_10005913_pt1 | contig 10631 bp, 8 predicted proteins | sample PEATcosm2014_Bin_31_FD_119748 | JGI IMG/M metagenome (GOLD analysis project Ga0181517, IMG submission 119748) | Peatland microbial communities from MTU Mesocosm Facility, Houghton, MI, USA - PEATcosm2014_Bin01_30_metaG | ecosystem: Environmental > Terrestrial > Soil > Wetlands > Peat | place... | reverse complement strand
ACCTTCATTGCTGGAGTTTGCCGTGCCGAAGACCACGTAGTCCGAAGGGTCGGCGGCGCCATCGACGATCTTGTCGGCGACGTCCCGCAGATAGACCGGCTGCCCGCGGACTACACCTACGACGACGGCCTCGAGGTCTTCCTGACGGGTGAAGATGTTCCCGACGTCGACCCGGATCTCCTGGTTATTCTCGGCGAAGTTGCCGGCCTGCAGCATTGCATTTGCAGCTTGAAGATGTCCGACGATGGCCATGGGCGAGATGCCGTAAGCGCCGAGCTTCGCTGGGCTGAGCACCACGCGCATGGTTCGCGGCAGTCCGCCGATGATCGTCGTCTCCGAAACATCGGAGATCTGCTCGAAGTTGTGTTGCATCTCCGCCGCGATGGCGCGAAGTTGATAGCCGTTGTAGTGCTCGCCCCACAGCGTGAGAGCAAGAATCGGAACGTCGTCGATCGAGCGAGCCTTGATGAGCGGCTGCGACACTCCCGGCGGCATGCGATCGAAGTTGGAGTAGAGCTTGCTATAGACCTTGATCAGCGCATCTTCCTGGGGAGTGCCAACCAGGAAGCGAACGATTACCAGGCTCTGCCCGGGAGACGACGTGGAGTACACGTACTCGACACCCGAGATCTGATGAACCAGGTTCTCGATTGGCAGCGTTACGCGCTGTTCGACCTCAGCCGGTGATGCGCCGGGCATTGCGGTGGTGATGTCCAGCATCGGGACCAGAATCTGCGGCTCCTCTTCGCGAGGAATGATCGCAACCGCGAACGCTCCGATCGCCAGTGACGCAGCGATGAAGAGCGGCGTCAGCTTGGAGTTGAGAAAAGTGTGGGCCAGTTTTCCGGCGATGCCAAGCTCCTGCTTCATCGCTGAGCCTCGATGCGCTTGCCAGCGATGTCACGGTCAGCAGGATCGTCCACAAACTGTTCGCCGGGGGATACGCCCGACAGAACTTCCACGAAATTGCCATGTATGGCGCCAAGAGTTAGATATCGGAGTTGCGCGATTCCCTGAGCGTCGAGAACATACGCACAGACCAGCGATCCGCGGGAGACGACGGCCGAGCGCGGAATGACAATCGCCTGGCGGACACCGTTGGCAAACTCCGCTGTTCCGTACATGCCTGCGCGGAGTTGAGTCGAGGAAGGCAGGTCAATCTTGACAGTAAAGCTGTGACTGGCAGGATCGGCGGCTGGGTCGATCTCGGCCACAGTGCCCGTAATATCCGCGGAAGACGCTCCATCGATCGCAACCTGCGCTTTCATTCCCTTGCGGACCGTGGCGATTGCCGACTCATCCACTGTGACTTGCAGTTGCAGCGCTCCGGCCTGATCGACCTGAAGCAAGGGAACGCCCGGCGAGGCCAGCGTCCCCGGATCGGCCATCCGTGCTGTTACGACTCCCGCAAAGGGCGCGACCAGACGGGTATAGCCAAGCATTGTGTGCGCCCCGCTTTCCTGGGCACGAGCTGCGTCGGTTTGCGAGCGAACTGCCTCAAGCCTGGCGGAGGCTGCAGCGGCGCGCTGTGCAACCTCATCCATCTCCTGCGGGCTGACGCTCTTCTCGGCCTGGAGTTGCCGGTATCGGTCCAGGGTGCTGGCAGCCAGCTTCGCATCGGTTTGTGCGGCAGCCTGCTGCTGTTGAGCAGCCGTGACCCCTGCCTGCGCCTGGTCCATCGACGCACGCAGTGTTGCATCGTCGAGCACGACCAGGGTTTGTCCTGCGCGGACGCTGTCTCCCTCGCGCACCAGGACCTGCAGGATACGGCCGACAACCTGCGCGGACACAACCGCCGTCTGCTGAGCGTGGACAGTCCCGGTCGAACGGATGTTCAGAGGAACCTGTTGCTGCTGGCTCTCGACGACCCGCGCCTGCATGGTTTCGACGACAGCCTGTGATGCCGGCTCGCTACTATGACAGCCGGCCATCGTTGCCGCAAAAGCGGCAAGCAAACTCGCTCGTAAAACTATCTTCATTGCAAATCCTCCGCCGCGTCAGGAGTCAGTGTTCCCGTCGCGTAAAGCAGTTCGGCATACGCCATGGCATTTCCGTATACCGCATGCCAGTAGCTCGATTGGCTCTGCCGCTCGGCATCTTCGGCCCGCAGCAGATCGGTGATATTGGCAAGTCCCGCGCCATAGCGGTTCTTGAGGATGCGAAGGCTCTCCGCCGATTGGTCCAGCGCGGCCTGCGCCGTCTCCAGCGAGAGTTCCGCTGTCCTGCGGTGAATGTGCGCCTGGCTTACTTCCAGCCGCACATGCTGTTGCGAGGCAGACAGTTGCGCGTCGAACTTCTGTTTTGCTGCGGTCTGCTGCGCAAGTTGGGCGCGTTTGCCTATAGGAAGAATGTCGACACTAATCTGAACGCCGGCCACCCAGTTGTTTCCTCCCGAACTGCCCAGCGATCCCCGGTCTTCCTCCCAGTTGCCGTATGTGTTTACGACAGGGCCGAAGTTCGACTTCGCCGCCCGCAGGCCCGACTCCTGCGCCGATTGCGCCTGCGTGAGTGCCGTCAGATCGGGACGAGTCTTAGCGGCTGTCGCAAGCTCTTGCTCGAGCGGAAGTTGGTCGAATGTATGCGGCTCAATCGGCTTCAATTCAGATGGCTTGAGGTCGGGGACTCCCATCGCCTCGCGTAATTGTGCCCAAGCCAGGTCCAGGTCACCCTGGGCAGCAATCAGTTCCTGCTTGCGCGCGGCCACGTTGACCTGAGCCGACATTCGATCGGACTCGACGGCCAGACCCGCTTTGACGTGGTCGTCCACTGAAGCCAGCAGCGCCGATGCCGTCTCCTGTTCATGCTGGGCTACGTCGATCTCCCGCTGCGCGTAGAGCACCGACTGGTACGCTCCGACTACGTTGAGGACGATCTGTTGGTCAACCGCCTTGGCTGAGGAAGATGCGCTTGCCCGGAGGAGATCGGCGCTGTGAATCTCCCTCTGTATCTTGAACGAATCAAATGCTGTCCACGAACCCGTGAAACGGGTGGAGAAGTTGCCGATCGCCTGAGGATGATTCAACGCATCGAGCGCGAAGTCAGCCTGGGTGAACTGTCCCTGCCGCAGACGGGTACCGAAGGCGTAGACGGGGTCGTCTCCGCCGGAGATGTCTTCCGTGAAGTTGAGATGGGGCAGCAGTTGGGTGCGCGCCATGGTGGCCACCGACTTCGCTTCCTGGTCATCGGCGCGTGCGATGGCAGCTTGGGGGCTTTGTCCGAGAGCTCGATCTACGGCCTGACGGAGTGTCAGAGGATCTTGCGCAGTGGCGGCCGATGCTCCCATGCAAAGCAGGAGAGAAAGGCCCAGAGCTCGATACAGGCGAGAAATCATTGGATGAAGTGTCCTTCGCTGATGCGTTCATAGAGATAAAGTCACGAAACATGGAATTAGTTACAAGAAACGCGAGATTAAATTCACGCCTGAGCATGACAGCGCAGTTCTATGCGGCCTCCAAAGGCGGTAAGTCCAAGGATGTCTATGGCATCGCGATCTGATTCATCGCGGAAGGGAAGGATGGACCGAGTGAGATCTGGCGCACTTGGGCAGGCTCAGCACACGAGTTGCAGTTCTTTGATTGTCAGCTTCACCCTTGCGCTGTTCTGAATCAGGATGGTCGATATCGTTCGAATGAACGACGTTCAGCACGTCGAGGTCTGCGGAAAATGCTTCTGCAAGAGCGACGGCGATGGGAGCAGCACGGGCGGCTTCGGGCGAAAGGTCGGTTGCGTACTCCGCTCCAGGGTCGAAACCTATCGCTGGCCCCGAGCGGCTTCGAGAGCGCATGAGGTCCGAACCAACTAGTAAAGCCCCCGGGGAGTTTGACGCTAGTGCGTGAACGGTGGATCATACAAATCACGGTCCAGCGTCAGGCGCTTGGCTCGATGGGAGAACAACGCATGGCAACGAATCGCAACGAGACCAATCAAGAAGAACAGAATTCACCGTGGCTTGGAGTTGCAAAGTTCCTGTTCATAGCGTTCTTGACAGGCATGCTTTTTCTGCTTGTCAGAAGCATGGAGCATCACCACTTTTTTAGCGGCGGCCAGATGAACCGGCATGACGTAACCGGACCATAACAGAGCTTGAGATCAACAACGGGGCGATCGGTCTAAGGCAACAATGGTGAGTCAGGAAATCCGCAGCTTTCCGAAGATAGGGATCTTGATCAGATCCAGAAGGACTCCAAACGCGACTGCGGCTGCGAGTTCACCACCTACAACCCACACTGGTAAGGGTGACATGGCGATGCCGAAGGTCGCGAGTGTGGAGATGATAAGGACATCCGCCACCGAGGACGAGACGAGCCATACCGAAGGCCGCAGTCCCCACAAGTGCTGCCGGGCTCGCAGGGCGTAGATCGTGGCTTGGCTGCCGAAGACAGTTGCGACGACAGCAAGCGTTCTCAGTCCGTCGATTCCAAGTCGCAACTCGATCTTGCCAACTGCCAACAGCGCAGTGCAGAAGCCTAAGAAGCAGATTCCGAGTATGACGCCTGCTGTGGTAATCCTGCCGATGGCCCAGGAGTTTGGGGACCCGGAGGGTCTCACTCGATCGGTGCTGAATGACATTGCCAGGAAATCGCCCGTAATCATCACGATGACCATCAGCATGGGCGTAAGCACCGCATGTCCAGTCATCACCAGCCCAATTGCCAAGAGCAGGACCTGTACGATCTTCTTGATTACCGAATTCAGCGTGTAGGAGAGAATTCGCTGGAACGTGATCCTGCCCTCCTTAACAGCGCTGACAATGCCGCCAAGGCCGGCCGTTGTCAGAACGACACCCGTGGCTGACTTTGCAACATCGGTGGCGGTCGAAACCGCTATTCCGATCTGTGCCTGACGCAAAGCCGGTGCATCGTTGGCTCCATCGCCGCACATCCCGACAGTGTCTCCATTCTTCTGAAAGGCCTTGACGAGGTCATATTTGCCCTCTGGAAGGATGCTCGCGAAAACGGCGAAGTCTGCGGGCTTAATATCGTTCGGCAGAGGCCCAGCAGGGCAGACTGCTCCATCGATTCCCACCTCGTGCGCAACGATGGCCGCAGTTGCCGGTGCGTCACCGGTTACCATGACGGTTCGTACACCCAGCGCTTGCAACTCTGAGACCAGTGAGGCGGAATCCTCTCGCGGCGGATCGCTGAGTGCAATAAGGCCGACCATCTGCATGGATGCGGGCGGCCCTGAAGCGACAGCGAGCACCCTGAAGCCCTGCTTCTCGAGTTCATTGGCTATTCCGTCAGCAGAGGGCGCGGGCGTTGTGAGGCTAACGATGGCGGTAAAGGCCCCTTTGACAATGCGCTGTTGGCCCCCATTTGCATCTGTTGCCGTTGCCTCGGCGATCTTTTTTGCAGGATCGAAAGGCACGAAACTGTTTAGTTTTGGCAAGTCGGAAGCCGGCTTATGTGAAGCGGCCGAGCGAATCGCTGCGTCAACTGAGTCCTGGCCACCGTCGGAGCTAGCCAGAGCCGCCAACCCCAGCGTGTGAGCTTCGTCGAACCCTGGCAACGGTCGGACACTGGTGACAGAAAGTTCGTTGCGGGTCAGCGTTCCCGTCTTGTCTACACACAACACATCAATGCTGGCAGCTTCATCGACGGCAGAAAGCCGCGTCGGAAGCACTCCTACCCTGGTCAGAGCACGAGCGCCCAATGCAGAAGATAGTGTGAATGTCGCAGGCAAGGCTACGGGGATGGAAGCGAGCACCGAAGTTAGCAAAAGGGGAATCATCTCATCCCAAGGCATGGAATGGGTGTAGGCATAAACGCCGATCAGGATAATGACTGCACCGTTGAAAATGGCCAGGTTGCGGACAATCCGTAGCACGGCTTTCTGTTGAGAACTGACGACGTGGGCTGTGCGGACGAGTTCAGCCGTCCGACCAAACTTGGTATGAACGCCGGTCGCCGTCACCTCCGCGGTTGCTTCGCCACGCCGCACGAGAGCGCCGGCGAAGGTATCGGTCCCGGCTCCGGCCTCGATCGGCAAAGACTCACCGGTCAACATCGACTGATCGAGCAGGATCGACCCATCCAGCAGATGCACGTCGGCGGCCACCACGCCACCAAGGGACAGCTTTACCAGATCTCCTCGCACCAGTTCTTTCGCAGGAATTGTCTTCCAAACGCCGTCACGCTTCACGGAGGCGTTGAGGGCGAGCCGCGATTTGAGAGCGTCGAGAGTCGCTTGGGTCCGCCCCTCCTGGATTGCAGCCAGCGCCGCGTTGAAGATCAGCAGGCCTCCAATGACCGCGGCCTCGATGTACTTGTGGAGTACTACCTGAAGCACAATCGCAGCTTCGAGGAGCCATGGGACCGGTGCCCAGAACTTGGCCAAAGCATTTTGAATTGGGTGGATGGATGTATCCGGAACCGCATTCGGGCCGTCCTGTTGAAGGTGGCCTTGTGCGACAGCGGTCGTTAGGCCGTTGGATGCAGAACTCGACGAAGGCACTGAGGGAGCAAGAGGAATCGCGATGATAAGCACCTAGCCTTCGGCTAACGGCTGGACAAGAGGGATTGCAATCGGATCTCCATTTTGCCCAGGTCTGTCTCTCCTTGACACTTTGCCTGAATCTTCCCGTGACGATCGATTAGAAACGTCATCGGCAGGCCAAGGACCCCGCCGTAGAGGTCTCCTAACTTCACATCTCCCATGGCCACTGGGTAATTCAACTTCAGCTTGTCAGATGCTTCACGCACGAGTGCCGGGTCGTCATCCATAGAAATCCCGACGATCTGAAGGCCGCGTGAGCCATACCTTCTTTGCCAAGCCACGAAAACTGGCATCTCGACCTGGCAGGGAGCGCACCAAGTGGCCCAGAAGTTAAGCAAAATCACCTTGCCTCGGTACGCATTGAGATCGAGTCTCTTGTGATCCAGGTCAGTGCGAACAAACTCCGGCGCCTTCTTGTGAACAAGAGTTGCTGCCGCGAAAGCTGACTGTGCCACGCTCGCCATGGAGCATACAGCCAGAAACAGAAATGTCAGCGCGAACCGGCGAAGCGCGAAGAACGGCATTTGTATGACCCACGGCCCCCGGGCGGTCTTCCCGGCGATGCCTAGACTAGTGGCTCCGTTCAACCGGATAGCCCTTGGCGACCCAATCTGTGCCCAGATTGTCAGCGAGATACAGAGCTTTCACATTGGTGAAGCCCAAGTCGTGCAGTTGCTTGAAAGCTGGTCCCAGGTTGGGACAACGGTTCCACGGACAGCAGCCGCAGTACAGGACGATAGCCTTCTTCTTCGAGAGCGTAGCGACGGCGGTTTGCAACTGCTGCAAACCCGTGGGTTGCGAACCTGCCCCGGCGTACACGGAGCCGGGAATATGGGCTTCATCGAAGAGAAGGTGCGAACCGACCTGGAGCAAGAGCGGTTTGTCGGTCCCCTTGGTTTGAAGCAAGTTATTCAGCGCGTCGGGTTGAATCAACTGCGCCTGGGGAATCGACAAAGCGCTCCCAGGTCCGGAGGTGGGGATGTATTGTGCTTGGCATTGCAAGGAACTGAAAAGAAGAGCCAGTGTCGCCATGCCCGCGGTCAGGGCCAATTGGGGAATGCGAGTGCTTTTCATTGAATGTCTCCGCAGCCAGTCTAATCCCGAAGGCCACCGACAACTTCGGAATGCCCGTCCCATGAAGCCGTCGGGAATTGACAGTGGCTACCCGCTAGGCTCAGCTGGCACTCACAATCCGCGCTGCTCGGCCATAAGAGCCAAGGTTGAAGACATTCGCATAGCCCAAGCCTGCCAGTTTTGTCTTGGCAACGCCGCTGCGCATCCCGCTCTGGCAATGAAGTAGCAATACTTGATTCTTATCCTTCACCCGGCGTGGCAGCGCGGTTTCGATTTCCTCCAGCGGAAGGTTGATCGAGTTCGGTAGGTGACCGGAGCTGAATTCAGCGGAGCTGCGTACGTCAATCACGAGTGCCCCGTCTTTCAAGTACGCCAAGGCTCTCCCGGGCGATATCTGGCTGGCGCGTTTCCATATGGAATAGATGGCTACAACTATGACCAGGGCCACTGCAGATGATGTCGTACTCACTAGTTTCAACTTTCCTTAGGCACGCCTCGATTTTGCTTCGCGACAGTTGTCTAAGACCGGAATATGCAGAGGCCTATTGCCCATGCTCATTCCATTCTGCGCCAAGATGTCAAGGCGAAGTCTGACGAACGTTGAATCGCAGTCACAAAGAGATGCTCCTTGGAAAACTTCCTAAGCTGAGCGAGGCCCAAGCCGACGAGGTGCGAACCGCTTCTCAGGATAGGCGCCAGTGCATTGCTGCGTATGCCCGCCAGGGCCGCCGCCGCTCGGCGACATGGATTGCATGTACTGGAGACGCTATCGGCATCAGTTCAGCAAGCCTTCGTCTGAGCCCAGGTTCTTTCGCGGGAAACGCGTCGGGTTCTCCAAATGCCCGCATAGCGATGTAGTGTGCCGTGCTCTCATCGATGCCATGGACGGCTGCCAATTGAGAGACGGTCTGCTCCAGTGTCCGCAGAGTTGAAAACGTAAGATGCTTCCGCATGGTGGAGCAGGCGAGCTTGCGCAGAACACGGGCGGAGGAATCGCTGATCCCTGCCTTAGACAAATCGGCATGGACCAGGATTTCCGGCCTGGGAAACGGGTATTTCAAGCCGCGAACCGGAGTATTGACCGGGGTTCCAAACACCTGGACGAGGCGAGTTACGACTCTTTTCGAACCGGGCATTGTCAACTTTTGCCCGAGGACAGCAAGGACTGCCGCTTCAAACCCATCCCACACTCCGGGCACCCGGAGCACTGGACGTCGTCTCACGAGTTGCCGCAGCTTGGGGTCGCGCGATAAATGACTGGCGATTTGAATGGGGTCGGCACCGAGGTCGAAGATGCGACGTATGCGTTCCACCGTCTGTCTGAGCCCCTCGTAGCTGCCTGCTTCGAGGAGGACCAGCAGCCGAGACCCGGTGTAAGCGCCGGAGCAAGAATAGATCGTATGACGCCGCGTAAGCGGCGTGCTACGGCGGAGTAAAAGTAGACCACCGCCGGATTCAGGTTTCGTGAGCTGTTGCAGAACAGCGGAGTTCGTGGAACACCGGAGGGATGTTCAAGGTGGAGCTCTACGGGCGTGTGCGGCGGCATGGGGGCGGGCGGCCACCTTTGGCCGCCCCCTCTATATCCGTCGGCAACGCATGCCTTATCGCGTCCGCCCAAACGCGATTGTGAATTGATCATTCTTACAGAAGCAGCGTGGCCGCGTACTACTTAGAATCATGCCAAGTACCGTGAGATAACAAGCGCAGCGTGTCGCCCCCATGCCTAACGGGACTGATTACAGAGTCATGAAGAAGAAGCATGCCCATTCAGCTCCTCGTCGATGACCAGCATCTCGATTTTAGCTATTGAGTGAAAGCCTGAGTGACGCTCCTGGCAACTGTCATGATCTGCTCACCGATCGCTTTACGCATGTCATCCGGCATCAGGTTCTTTTCATCGAGGGTCTCCCACGCGGCAACGGTGCGTTCGGTCATCTCCGTCACCATCGGCCACAGTGGGCTGGCGGGCAAGCGCGCAGTATCCGCAAAGCGGCGCACCTGATCTCTCGTGATTTCAGTCAGACTGCGGCTACCGCCGAAACTCAAGGCGAGGGTATCGTTCGGGATATAAGGAAGCGTGGCGACAAAATCATAGGCCGGCGAGAGGACGGGCGTGCGCCAGTCCGGATAGAGCAGCGACCAGTTCTTGAGGTGCATATCGGCGTTGCCGATCAGCACGGAAAACACGAGGCGCCGTAAAAAGTCATAGGTGCCGGCTTCCCCGGTTTCCGCCCACAGCACGGCCGCAATATTCGCGTAGCTGCGCTCGCGGTATTTGTCGTCGGGAAAGAGCCCAAACACTTGCGCGAAGTCCTCCATGTGCACGGATTCGCCGCCGGAGCGCCGGTCGAAGCGCTGCACCGCGAGAGCGTGGCCCTTCATCGCGCCGGCGTCCTGCGGCAGGCCGCTTATAGAGCCAACGTCGATAAGGCGGTTCGCCGGAACCTCGATGCCCACGGCCCGGGCGAGGGCCAGCATGGCATATTCGTTTTCGGGAACAGCGGGAAACCGGGCCGAAGGCAGCTTGACGATCCACGAGCCACCCATGCCTCCGGCCGGAATGGTCAGCCCCCCGGATGCTTCGATCACGGCCGAGAATTTGAGCTGGACGCCGGCCAGCGAGAATCTCAGAGCGGTATCGCCGGCGCGTTGTTCCTCATGCTGATCTTCGCCCTCATGAGAGGCGGCGTTTCCTTCCATCGGCTCGACCACGAGCGCGCCGGGCAAGTCGGCGCCGAGCACGGCGAGAAGAAAGAATTCGCGCTGCGGCTTGACGTCCGCGCGCGCGGCCAGATAGTCGCGCAGATGCCCTTCCGGCAGCAGGTTCGAGAAGAAGGTGGGGAGGCGCATCGCGACGGCGCGCGTCGGCACAACGAGTCCGCCCGACTGGCCTTTGTAGGAAAGGCTGAGGGTCGGCCTGTCCGGATCGTCGATATAGCTCTGCTCGAAGGAAAACAGGTGTCGGTCTCCTCCCAGCCGGTTGATGACGCCGATCTGACGGCCATGCAATTTCACGGCGAGCGCATTCAGGGTTTTAGGATCGAACATCATCGGGGCTACTT
>Ga0181517_10005911_pt1 | contig 10632 bp, 7 predicted proteins | sample PEATcosm2014_Bin_31_FD_119748 | JGI IMG/M metagenome (GOLD analysis project Ga0181517, IMG submission 119748) | Peatland microbial communities from MTU Mesocosm Facility, Houghton, MI, USA - PEATcosm2014_Bin01_30_metaG | ecosystem: Environmental > Terrestrial > Soil > Wetlands > Peat | place... | reverse complement strand
CTGCTCGTCGAGCGTGAGATCGACCCCCGACAGGACGCGCGACACCGAGACCGCCAGGGGGTGCTCGCCGACGGTCGAGGGGGGCGGGGCCTCGTCGGAGAGCGGCTCGAGGCGCGTCCTGGCGCCAACCGTCATCTGCGTGAGCGACACGAGCGCGGCCTCGAGCACCGAGACGACCTCGGCGTCGTTGCCGGTCGTCGAGGAGAGGGTGCGCAGGGAAGGGGTCACCGCGATCGCCCGCAGCGCCGTCGCCACCCGCACGAGCACCGTCCGCAGCACGTCGCGCCTCCCCGACCCGTCCGGGATGACCTCGCGCGCCAGCTCCTCGAGCGCGAAGAGCCCGCGCATCAGCGGGCTGTCGGTCGTGTTCCCGGGGTGGGTGGGCGCCGACTTCGACGTCGGCTTCGACGACACCGCGGCCGTCGGCTCCTCGGTGGAGGCCCGCAGGAACCGGGCGTAGCACGCCAGCACGTGGACGAGGTCGGGGTCCATCGACGCCTCGGAGAGCGTCTCGAAGTCGCCGGCGTGGGTCGACGTTCGCGCCACGACGAGCAGCACGTCCTCCGGTCCGCACGCGCCGCTGCGCACCAGCGCGTCCGCCGCGCGCGCGAGCGCCGCGATGGTCGTGCGCCGCAGCGGAGAGGGCGGGTCCTGCTCGAAGCGCACCGTCAGCGCCTTGGCCACGCGCCGCCAGCGGTCGCGGAAGCGGGCTGCCCGCGCGCCGTCCTCGTACGCGTCGCCGACGTCGCTGTCGAGCAGGTGGAGCAGCGATCGCAGGCGCTGGAGCCGCAGCACCGGCTGCGTGACGCGCGGCTTGCCGTCGCTGCCGGGGAACAGCTCGAGCGGCGAGCCCTCGCGCACCAGGATCCACTCCGCGACGCGCTCGCGCAGCTGCTCGACGACCTCCACGTCCGCCCGGACCTGATCGGTGTGCGTCCCGAGCGCGAGCAGATCGAACAGCGCGTGGCGCTCCATGAGGCTGAGGTCCAGATCGCGCAGCACCGCGACCGACGTCCGTCGCGCCATCGAGCCCGCGCGGCCCGTCTCGCGGTCTTCCTGCTCCCCCACGGCCACGAGCGAGTCGACAACGGCCCGCGCCACGCCGATGAGCGCCGTCCCCCCGACGTACGCCGCGCGGGCCCCCTCCACCGCGAAGGCCTCGAGCGCGCGTGCGAGCCCTTGCCGCAGCGGCTCGTCGTCGCGAGGCTCGCGCCCGAGATCGCGGCGGATCTCGCCGGTCATCGCCGACGCGCCGTCGTCCCCCCCGTCGACGCTCGGCTCGCCCATCCCCTCGAGCGCGAGCGCGGCGGCCCGGGCGGCGATCGGGGACGCGCCGAGCTCGGTGGCCAGGTCGATCACGGCCTCCGAGCACTGCGTCGGGACGCGCCGCAGCACCTTCTCGATGACCAGCGCGGCCGCGTCCGGCTCCGCCTCCGCCGCGCGCGCCGCCCCCCAGATGAGCGCGGCGCCCACGCCCGGGTCGCGCTCGAGGGCCCCCTTGGCGAGCGCGGCGTCGAGCAGGCGCAGGGCCTTGGGCGCTCTCACCGCCACCTGCGCGGCGATCGAGGTGCCGGTCCGCCGCCACTCGGTCGGCGACAGGCTCGCGTCGAGCCCCGTCTCGATCTCCTTCTGCAGCTCCGGCATCCACGGGCCGAGCAGCCCGCGGGCGACCGCCACGTGGCGCCAGACCAGCGACTCGCGATCGCCGAGCAGGCGGGCGTAGGCGCGCTGCACGGCGTCGACCCGGAAGGCGCGCAGCGGGTGCTCGTCCCCCTGCAGCGCCCTTCGCGACGCTTCGCACGCAGCCCGCTCGAGGAGCCGGGCCGCAAGGCGGCGCGCAGGGAGCGACCCCGTCGAGGGGATCTCGAGCCACTCGCGCGCCGTCTCGCGCCGCGAGGCGATGGCCAGACCGAGCGGCCCCGCGTCGATGCCCAGGCTGATCGGCAGCTCGACGACCAGCGCGACCCTGGCACGGACCGCCGCGCTCGACAGCCCACGGCCGGTGGCGCGCGCCATCCGCGTCGCGATCGCCACGAACGTCCCGGCGTCCCCCTCGAGCAGCCGCGTCAGCGCACGCCGCCCGAGCTCGCGCTTCTCCTTGCCGAACGGCAGCGCCGTCGCCAGCTCGTACAGGGCGCCGCCCGCCGCCGCCGGGGAGAGCCAGTCGAGGTCGTCGACGAAGCCGGAGTCGAGCGCCGTCTGCACCCCCAGGAGCAGCGCCTCGGGGTGCAGCCCCTCGAGCGGCCCGGGCCCGTCGTCCACGGTGGCGCGCGCCAGCGCCGCGATGGACTGCCGCCAGGCGGCCAGGCGATCGGCCGGCTGGATGAGCTTGGGCAGATCGACCAGACTGCCGACGTAGAAGGATGCGTCCTTCACGGGGAATGAGCGAGGATAGAGCCGACCGGCGCCGCTGCCAACGACGCGGTTGCGGCGGGGCGAGATTCGTCGCGCCCCGCGCCCGGTGGGCTTCCCCGCGAGGGGGCGCCGCCTCCCTTCTGCGACGCCCCCTCCCCTCCTCTGCCGGTGACGCGGCCTACGCGTGCGCTGTGCTGCCGCTCGCGCCTGCCGCCGCCGCCGTGCTCACCACCGGCTGGCCCGCCGCCGCCACCGACGACGCCGGAGCAGCGGGCGCCGACGACGTGGAGGTCACCGGGGTGATGACCACCCCCGTGACGTTCCCGCTGATCGCCGCCTTCTGCTTCTTGCCGGTGGTGCCGCGCGCCTTGCGGGTCGCCCTCGACTTGGCCGTGGCGGCCGCGCGGGCCTCCGCGGACAAGGGCTTGGGCGGCTTCCTCGGGGAGATGGCGAGCTCGGCCAGGGTCGTCGGGGCGTTGTTGAACATCAACGCGACGACCGCCCTGACCTCCTTCACCGTCTCACCGTCCTTCGCCTCGGCCTGCCTGACGGCCTGGACCGCGGCCAGCCACGCCGCCTTCGCCGGCGCGACGGCGACGGAGACGTTGAGGATGGACGTGATGAGCGCCACGACCTGAGGCGTCGTGTAGCTCTGACCGCCGATGGTGAAGACCGTGTTCGGACAGTACTTCGGCAGCCCCGTGAGGAGCGCCTGGTACTGAGCTGTCGTGAGTGACTTTACGTAGGTAGACATGATCGAATCCTTCTGAACGACGAGAGATCCGGTCTCGAGCACCACGCCCGATTCTTCGTCCCTCACAAGCTACGATTGGCGAACCGACCAACCTGCGTGTCGGGACGTGTCGATTTTTCACTTTTCCTTGGAAGGGGGGGGCCTCGCCCCCCGAGCCCCCTCTGCTCTCGCGCGAGAAGCCACCGCGAGGACACCAGGAACGCCAGGGTTGGTGAGCAGCCCCCGCGTGGGGAGAGCGAGCACGCGCAGGAGCTCAACGACCTCCCGCGGGATCTCCACGACAGCCCGCCGGTTGTCCGCGTCCAGCCGCGGGTGGTCAAGCAGTGACCGCGGGATGTGACCGACAAGCCGCGGGAGCTCGACGAGAGACCGCGTGGGGACGGCGACTTCCCGCGGGGGCTCGACGAGGAACCGCGCGGGGAGGGCGATCTCCCGCGGGGGGTGAAGGAGAAACCGCGGCAGCTCGAGGACCAACCGCGGGAGGTGAACGAGTTCCCCCGGGAGATCGAGGACTTCCCGCGGGAGCTCAATGAGAAACCGCGGGAGGTGAACGAGCTCCCGCGGGATCTCGATGAGAAACCGCGGGAGGTGAACGAGCTCCCGCGGGATCTCGACGAGAAACCGCGGGAGGTGAACGAGCTCCCGCGGGATCTCGATGACAAGTCGCGGGAGGTCGCGGACTTCCCCCGGGAGCTCGTTGCGTTCCCCCGGGAGGCGGACGAGCTCCTGCGGGGCCTCGATGACAAGCCTCGGGAGGTCGCGGATTTCCCCCGGGAGCTCGTTGCGTTCCCCCGGGAGGCGGACGAGCTCCCGCGCTACCTCGATGACAGGTCGCGGGAGGTCGCGGATCTCCCAGGGGCGCTCCTTCAGTTCCAGCGGGAGGTGGACGATCTCCCCCGGGATCTCGATGACAAGCCGCGGGAGGTCGCGGACAGCCCACTGGCCATCCGGGACACCCGCGCGCGGGCGTACTTCGACCTGCTGCGGTATCATCTGGGCAAGGCGCTCGACCGTGCGCTGGAGGCGATCATGACGATGAGCGAGCACAAGTACCTGAGCGACTTCGCGCGCAAGTACTACGACGACGGCGAGGCGAGGGGCGAGGCGAACCGGGCCCGCGCGGCGCTGCTGACGGTCATCACCGCCCGCGACATCCCCCTCGGCGACGCCGAACGCGCGCGCATCGAGGCGTGCTCGGACGTCGCCGAGCTCGACGGCTGGCTCGCTCGGGCGGCGCGGGCGACGAAGGCGGCGGAGGTGTTCGGGGGGTGAGCCGGGAGGACTGGAACGCGGGCGCGGCTCTCTCCAGGGCCCTGGCGCCGCGCCCGCCCCATCGCACGCTCTGCCCGCTCATGCTAAGGCACGCGCGCCGTGATTCTCCTCTCCAACCTCACCAAGCGCTTCGGTCCCAAGATCCTCTTCGAGAACGTCACGATGCAGTTCGACCCCGGCAAGCGCTACGGCCTGACGGGGGCCAACGGCTCCGGCAAATCGACGCTGGTCAAGATGCTCGCGGGGGGGGAAGAGTCGGACACGGGGTCGATCGAGATCCCCGGCTCCTTGCGCCTCGGGGTCCTGCGCCAGGACCACTACGCCTACGACAAGGAGCGCCTCCTCGACGCCGTCATGATGGGCAACAAGGCGCTCTGGTCGGCGCTGCACGAGAAGGACCGGCTGCTCGCGGGCGACGTCACCGACGAGGTCGGGCTGCGCCTGGCCGAGCTCGAGGGGACCATCGCCGAGGAGGACGGCTACGTCGCCGAGGCCAACGCCGGCGAGCTGCTGGTCGGCCTCGGCCTGCCTCCCGAGCGGCACGAGGACACGATGAGCACGCTGCCGCCCGGCTACAAGCTGCGCGTGCTCATCGCGCAGGTGCTCTTCGGCCGCCCCGACGTCCTGCTCCTCGACGAGCCGACCAACCACCTCGACCTCGACTCCATCCGCTGGCTCGAGCGCTTCCTGACCGACGAGTACCGGGGCACCCTGGTCGTCGTCTCGCACGACCGCCACTTCCTCAACGCGGTGGTCACGCACATCGCCGACATCGACTACCAGACCATCACCGTCTACACCGGCAGCTACAACGACTTCGTCGAGGCCAAGTACGAGAACCGCGCCCGCGCGCAGGCGCAGAACGCCGCGGCCAAGAAGAAGATCGCCGACCTGCAGCAGTTCGTCGACCGCTTCGGATCGCACGCCAGCAAGAGCAAGCAGGCGCAGTCGCGCGTGAAGCAGATCGAGAAGCTCGAGGTGAAGGAGCTGAAGCGCTCGTCGCTCGTGCGCCCCTTCGTCCGCTTCGAGCTCGACAAGCCGAGCGGGCGCGACGTCCTGCGCGTCGAGGGGGTCGACAAGGCCTTCGGCAAGGGGGAGGACCGCAAGGTCATCTTCAAGGGGCTCAACCTGAACCTGAACCGCGGCGACAAGCTCGCGGTCATCGGCGCCAACGGCATCGGCAAGTCGACCTTGCTCAAGCTCATGGTCGGCGCGGCCGACGGCCTCGACGAGGACACCAGGCGCGAGACGCTCACGCCCGACAAGGGCGAGGTCCGCTGGGGCCACGAGACGTCCGTCGGCTACTTCGCCCAGGACCACCACGAGGCGATCGGCGAGTCCTCCAAGGGGATGAACGCCTTCCAGTGGCTCTACCAGTTCGACAAGGAGGCGCCGCAGGAGCAGGTCCGTGGCATCCTCGGCCGCCTGCTCTTCTCGGGCGAGGCGGCGCTCAAGCCGACCGAGGCGCTGTCGGGGGGCGAGTGCGCGAGGCTGCTCCTGGCCAAGCTCCTGCTCTGCAAGAACAACGTGCTCGTGATGGACGAGCCGACCAACCACCTCGACATCGAGTCGATCGAGGGGCTGCTCGACGGCCTGCGCCTGTTCACCGGCACCGTCGTGGTGGTGAGCCACGACCGGCACTTCGTCGACGAGGTCGCCACCCGCATCATCGAGCTGCGCCCCGGCCAGGTGAACGACTTCGGCGGCACCTACGAGGAGTACCTCGAGCGCCAGGGGCAGGACTACATGCGCAAGTGACCGGGCGCCACCCCGCGTCCGGCACGAGGGTGCAGAGGCTCGCGATCGGGTTGCTGCACGAGGCGATCTCCAGGCCGGTGCAGCCGTGGACGTGGCGGCTCCCGGACGCGCGATCGGCGTCGGAGTTGCACATCTGCACCCCGAGGAGCGCCCCCTGGTTGGTGCAGGCGGGTGTCACCGAGCTGACCGCCTGGCAGGCTGTCCTCCCCGTCGAAGGCGAGATCGACGTGACGTACCGGCAGCAGATCTCGCCCTGACCGCAGTCGCTGGTCTCGTCGCACGCGACCGGGCTCCCCGAGCAGGTCGCGCCAGCCGGGAGGTACGTGGCCGACGAGGTCGCGGCGAGCCCGACGCCCTTGGCGCGGCACTCGTCGGTCGGGACCGCGCAGAGCACGCCGCTGCACTCGACGGCGCCCGGGGTACACGACGGCGACGACTCCGCCCGTCTCGAGGCGGGTCGTGCGCCCGGGAAGAAAACGCGGGCCTGCCCGGTTCAGAGGCTCGAAAGGTCCCACGATGAAACGCACGGCTCTCCTCGGTATCGGCCTCGTCGTCACGCTCGGCGCCTTCGCGGGCTGCCAGCACCACCTCGCCCAGGCTGCCGGCGCCGGAGGGGCGGGGCCGACCCCCACCTCCCCTGCCCCCTTCGCCTCCATCCCGGTCCTGCCCGGCACCCCGGACATCGCCACGCTCGTCGCACGCCTGCGCCCGGCCGTGGTCAACATCACCACGGTCCACGACGTCCGGATGCCGCGCATGAGCGAGTTCGGCTTCCCGTTCGGCCTCGGCCCGTTCCAGTGGCACTTCCAGGGGCGTCCGGGCCCGCAGGGGCAGCCCGAGGAGGGCGAGGGCGGGGGCGTCCTGAAGCAGCGCGCGCTCGGATCGGGCTTCATCGTGGACGCTGGCGGCAAGGTCGTGACCAACGCCCACGTCGTCGAGGGGGCGGACGAGGTGAAGGTCAAGCTGGCCGACGACCGCGAGTTCGAGGCGAAGGTCATCGGGCGCGACAAGCGCCTCGACCTGGCCGTCCTGCAGCTGCACGGCGCCAGGGACCTGCCCGTCGTGGCGCTCGGATCGAGCGACGCGCTGCGCGTGGGCGAGTACGTCGTCGCCATCGGCAACCCGTTCGGCCTCGGCGACACCGTCACCATGGGCATCGTCAGCGCCAAGAGCCGCGCCATCGGCGCCGGGCCCTACGACGACTTCATCCAGACCGACGCGTCGATCAACCCGGGCAACAGCGGCGGTCCGCTGTTTAACCTGCACGGCCAGGTCGTGGGGATCAACACCGCCATCAACCCCAACGGCAAGGGCATCGGCTTCGCCATCCCGTCGGACGCCCTGCGCGACGTCCTGCCCCAGCTCGAGACCACCGGACACGTCGCCCGCGGCAGGCTCGGCGTCTCCATCCAGCCCGTCGACGCGCCCCTCGCCAGGGCCCTCGGCCTCGACCACGCCAGGGGGGCGCTCGTGGGCGAGGTCGAGACGGACGGGCCGGCCGCGAAGGTCGGCATGAAGTCGGGGGACGTGATCCTCTCGGTCGACGGCACCGACGTGCCCCGATCGCAGGACCTGCCGCGCATCGTCGCCCGCCACGCGCCGGGGGCGACCGTCAAGGTGGCCGTCCTGCGCGACCGCGCCACGAAGACCTTCGACGTGACGCTCGACTCGCTCCGCGATCAGGCCGGCGGCGGGGCCGTCGACGCCGACGAGGACGAGGCCTCTCCTCACGGCTCCGCCCAGGGTCAGGGGGCGGGCCTCGGCCTGAGCCTCGGAGACGCTGTGGACGGCGGCGCCGAGGTGCGGCGGGTCACCCCGGGGAGCGACGCCTCCGAGGAGCTCCGGCCCGGAGACGTCATCGTGGAGGTCAACCGGGTCAGGGTCGCGAACGCCGACGACGCCGTGAAGCAGATCCGCGCGACGGCGACCGGCGAGCCCGTGCTGCTCAAGGTGAGGAGCCGCGACAGCAACCACACGCGCTACGTCGCGCTCGAGCGCAAGTAGCCGCGCCACCAGGCCGCACGGGGGCGACCGATGCTATCGTCCCCCGCGTGCGCCTCGCCACGCCCCTCTGCGCCGCAGCCCTCCTCGCCCCCTCTGCATGCTCCGGCGCGCCCCCGTCCCCTCCCGTCGCGCCCGTCGCTCCGGCCCCCGCGGTCGCGACGGCCGACACAGCGACCGAAGCGGCGCCCTCGCCCCCGGCCGCACCCGCGACGATGCCGACCGCGTGCGCCCGCGCGAGCGACCCGCACGCGTGCCCTCTTCCGGACCGCTTCGTCGACGCCCTCTGCGGCGGCACCTTCCCCGACGCCACGCTCGCGCTCTTCGCGAGCGGCACGCCCTGGGTCCGCGGCTACCTGCGCGGCGACGTCGACGGCTGGTACGCCGGGACCGGCGGCTCCTCGCGCGCTCGCCTCGCGTTCGACGAGGAGGTCCTCGTGCTGCGCGCCCGCGCCCCGGCCACGACCGGGGTCATCGTCGGCAACGGGACGACGAGCTACGACGTGCTGAGGTGGGACGGCTTCTGCTACACGCTCGACTCCGGCGAGCTCACGATGAAGCGCCCGCCCAGGCCCCGGCACCCGCCCCTGGCGTTCCACCGCCTGAGCGAGGCGACCCAGGCCGCGCTGCTGCAGGACGAGAAGGTCCGCGCCGCGCGGTCGAGGCGCGGCAAGGAGTGCAAGGGGGCGATGACGGGGGACGTGACCCTCGCGTGCGAGAAGGCCGATCACGCGCTCGGCGAGGCGGTCGCCGACCACGTCGTGTCGGGCGCACCGCTGCCTCCGCCCGCTCAGGTTCCTGGGGGCTGAGCGGGAGCGCCACCAGGCGAGGCGGTCGTCGCGTCACACGCAGAGTCGCGACGACCGTGCCCGCAGCCGGTGATCTACTTGCAGTAGCCGAGCGAGACGAAGCCCTGCTGCGTCGCGCTGCACTCGGCGGCGAGGCCCGCGCTGGCGACCTCCTTGCAGCCCGCCACGGCGGTCGACGGCAAGGACGAGCTGCCGCAGCACGTCGTGAGCGTGGCGCAGGTGTAGCTGCTGCTGGTGCCGCCGCCGCTGCTCGATCCGCCGCCGCTCCCCTTGCTCGAACCGCCACCGCTCCCCTTGCTCGAGCCGGTCGACCCGCCGCACGACGACGCGCAGGAGCTCGTCTGGCAAGTCGCCACCGCCTCGGCGGCGGTCTCGCACGTCGAGTTCTGCGAGGTGGCGCACTTCATCAGGCAAGAGGTGTCCGAGCACTGGCAGGCGCTGTAGCAGGTGAAGTAGGCGCTGCAGGCCGACTCCTCGGACGAGATCTGCGACCCGCAGCTCGACTCGACGCAGGAGGTGCAGGCGCTCGAGGTCGCCGCGGTGCCGCTGCCGGTGCTGACCGGCGTCCCCTGGCACGTCGGGAGGCCCGAGCTGCTCGATGAGCTGCTGCTGCACGCGACGGTGACGGCGAGCATGGAGGTGAGGCTCAGTGCGGCGAGTTTCCAAGCGGTCATGTCAGGTCTCCTTGAAGTCGATGATTCGAGAAAGCAGCGGGGCTGACCCCGGGGCACGGCGCGGCAGAGGTGCGGCGTCGTCGTGACGCTATCGGGCGCCGAGAGCTCAAGCAAGGAAATGGCGTCCGGGACCCGCCGTCGATGGCCGTGCCTACCCCCACGGTCCGGGGTAGAGTGCAGCCGTGGACCTCCGCAGAGAGCCAGCCGTCTCGCAGTGGCTCGCGGTGGCGGCCCTGCTGCACGCAGGCGCCGTGGGGGCGCTCTGGGCGAGCGGATCGCTCGAGCCCCGTCGCACCTCGGCCTGGCGGCCCGAGGTCATCGAGATCGAGGTGACGACGGTCGACGACGCCCCTCGCGCAGCCGCGGTCACCGAGGCCCCGACCCCCGGGCTCCCGGCGCGCGCCGCGACCGCCTCCGCGGGCGGCTCGTCGATCGCCAGGACGGCAGCCGGCCCAGGCCCGGTCATCGGCGGGCCCGTCGAGACCGCGGGGGTCATCACGGCCCCCGAGGGGGCGAGCACCGAGCCCTGGACGTTCCGCGCCGAGAAGGGGCCTGATCTCCTGGCGCGAGGGCAGCTCGCCTCCCTGGTCACCCGACGCGAGGCGGCCGCCGCCGAGCGCGAGGGCTCGTCGACCACCGGGGGCGTGGCCGAGGCGCTCCTCGAGGCCGACGTCGCGAAGGGGCTCGGGCGCGGAGGCCCCGTCGTCTCCGCGCTCGAGGACGTGGCGCGCACCAACGACGCGCCGGTTCGCGGGGTCGCGACCTTCGACATCGTCCTTTACCGGGGAGGGGGCGCCGACGTGGTCCTCGACAGCGCCGACACCGACTTCGCCTCCTGGTCGCGCCTCACCCGGGCGATGTCCGAGGCGGTCGCGAAGAAGAGCGTGCGAATCCCGGACGCCGCGCGAGGGCTGCGCATGACCGTGCGGCTCGACGCGCGCCTGCAGTTCCCCGACGGCCGCGAGGTGAACACGCTGGGGCCGTTCGCCAGGACGACCGGCCTCGTGCT
>Ga0181517_10005907_pt1 | contig 10636 bp, 5 predicted proteins | sample PEATcosm2014_Bin_31_FD_119748 | JGI IMG/M metagenome (GOLD analysis project Ga0181517, IMG submission 119748) | Peatland microbial communities from MTU Mesocosm Facility, Houghton, MI, USA - PEATcosm2014_Bin01_30_metaG | ecosystem: Environmental > Terrestrial > Soil > Wetlands > Peat | place... | reverse complement strand
TCATCGAGGAGGGCGAACTGCGCCTCCGCGCCGTAATCGGAGAACGGGGGCGTCAGCGCCTCGCTCTTGCCTTCCTTGCTCGGACCGCGTGCACGGAAGCTCTCCCAGGCCGTGACGGCCGTCGTCGCAGCGGCGCGGTAGCTCGGATCGCTCACGGTCTTCTTCATCTTGAAGACCCAGTACGCGGCCTGCAGGGCATACTTGGATGCCGCGGTGTTGTTCCTGTTCGTCAGGTAGAAGTTCTCCAGCGCGGACTCGGCGGCCTGGCGCGCCTCCCGATTCGAACCGGAGTCCGGGGCGCTCGCGCTCCACTGCTTGTGGTCGTAGTCGGCGACGAGGAAGTCCGCGTTGGCCTTCTCGTCCGCCGTCGGATGGAGGCTGATGAGAGTCCGGTAGTTGCTGGTCGCCTTCTCGCGCTGGCCCATGCTCGCGTAGAGGAGCATCGCGTTGCGCGCCGCGTCCTTGCGCTTGGTCTCGTCAAAACGGACGTTGGCCCCGATCTTCTCGTAGGTGTCCGCGGCCCTCTGGTAGTTGAAGAAGCCGTAGAATGTCGTGCTGAGCGCGTCGTACGCTTGACCGAGGTACTGCAGCCGAGCCTGGTACTTCTTCAAGTCGGGTCGGGTCTTCGCGTCTCCGTTCTGCAAGACGGTCAAGCGCTCATCGTTCCCGTACTCGGTGATGAACTTGTCGTACATCCCGATCGCCTTGCCGAACTCGCCGACCTGCTTGTAGGCGTAGGCGCCGTTGATTGCGGCCTCCGGCGCCTCGTCACGAGCCGGCGCGGCGAGGAGCGCGGCCTCGTACATGCCTGCGGCCTTGCGCCACAGCGCGTCCCTCGCGGGGCCAGGCGACCCCTCTTCGGCCGCCTTGAAGACCTTCGACGCGTCCTGGTAGTACGCGAGCTGGATGGTCGGCTTGACGATCAGCTCGGCCGCGCTCTTCTGCTCCTCGTTCACCGCGCACGAGTGGTTCTTCTCCGCCTCGGCGAGCTGGCGCGAACGCTCGGCGTCATGGCTGAAGTTGCTCATCGAGATGAGCTTCTCCCAGGCCCTGTAGCCGTAGTCGTCCTTGCCGCAGTGGTCCTTGTACATCGGCTCGTAGCGGGCCTTGGCCTCGTCGAAGTGTCCGTACGTGAAGAGGACCTCGGCCGTGTACCACTGGTAGTCGAGCGCTCGGTGGTTCACGTCGAGGTTCGCCGGGACGCGCTGCACGTACTCCTCGCGGGCGGCCATGCTGGCCTGAACCGGCTGGGGGATGGGGTCGACCACCACCTTGCGGGTCTCGGGGTCCGTGGTGTCGAACCTCACCCCCGTACGGGGCTCGATGCCGCTTCCCCCCCGGGTCTCGTCCCACCGCTGGTACTCGAGATCCCTGCCCACGTCGGACTCGTCGACCACGAACAGGCCGGCGGGCTCCAGGTACTTGTCGTCCTCGTCCGAGTCACGCACGGCCACCGCAGCGGCCTTGGCGCTGTCGACCTCCTCCGAAGAAGGCTCCGGATACCTGCCTCGCTGCGCCTTGTGGAGCAGCAGTTCGATGCGGACCTGGTTGTGCTTCGCGTCGGCGAGCCAGAACCGGCTCTCGTACGCGTCCGGCGCGTTTTCGTCCTGCTTCCAGAAGCCCTCCCAACCTATCGCCGCGAGCTTGTACTCGGCGACCGAACGGCTCAGGTACTCGATCTTCATCTTCGCGTCGGCGGTCTCGCCCGCCGCGACCAACTGCGCCTTGCCGTTGTTGGTGTGCTGCGCGGCGGCCTGTCGGAGCCCACCGCGCACGAGGCGCTCGGCGTTCTGCAACGCCGCCGGGTTCTCCTTGTTCGCGTCCGTCCATGGTGTGGTGCCGATGTAGCTGGCAAGCAGCGTCCGGGCCTCGAGCGCCTTCGCGGCGTTCTCGTCGTGCTCCGGCGTCCCCGCGTGCACCGTCGCGTTGAGCTGGTCGTAAGTCTCCGCGACCGAGTTCTGCACCTCGGGCGCCACGGGATCCATCGGCCACCTCTTCAGGATGTCCTGATAGACCTCGATCGCGTTGTGAAACTCGTTGAGGCTCCGGAACTCGCCGGCCAGCGCCTTGTAGATCTCGATCGTCCAGGGCTTGTCCTGAGGGATGAGCGATGGATCCTTCACCCGATCGATCGCCACGTGCAGCTTCTGCTCGGCGACCGCGGCGCGCGGCTCCAGGTCGATGATGTCCGGCCGGGCGATGTACGGCTCGCTCGCTTCGGGCCCCCGAAGGTCGACGTTGGCCAGCGACGTGGCGATGTAGGTGAACGCCTCGCTGCGGAAGTCGGCGCCCGGATCGCCCGTCTCCTTCTGCTGCTGGTCTGTGAAGAGGAGCAGGTGGATGAACTCGCGCGTCGACTGCTCGTAGCGTTGCTGCTTGTAGAGCGCCCAGGCGTACATGTAGAGGGCAACGCCGTAGAGCTGCGGCTTCTTGAACTGAAGCGAGTGACCGTACGCGCTCACCGCGCGGTTGTAGTCATAGACGGCCGCAGGCTCTTCCCTGACGTAGCCGCCGCCCTGATCGAGCTGATTGAACTCCCAGTTGCCGATCTGCCACCAAACCTCACCCACGTACGGCGGCTCCTCGCCCGCGAGGAGCGCCGGGTGCGGGACGCTCTGGCAGTCCGCCGGATACGGGTCGAGGAACGTGGTGTCCGGACCGCCCCGCTTGAGCGACCGGTCGTCGTGGTGGATCCTCCGCCACTCGGACCAGTAGGCCTCGTCATGATCCTGCGGGAGCGGGAGGACCGTGTCCGAGTCGGGCTTCTGCGGGTTGGGCGCGGTCGGATAGGGGTAGTGGTTGTGACAGACGAGCGATCGCCAGACCTGCTGCGACTCCTCGACGCGGTTCGAGTCGTTGTAGGCGTGCCCGAGGAAGTAGTAGATGGCGTCCAGCTCGCGGTAGTTCGGAAACTCGCGGATCACTCGCTTGTACAGGTCGATCGCCGGCTTGAGGCCTCGCGACAGATCGTCCGAGGCGTCGGACTCGCGCGCCCGCTCCTCGTAGAGCGCGGCTAGCCGGTACATCGCGTCGGGCGTCGCCTCCGGCTGCACGCGCGAGCCGCTGTACTTGGCAACGAACTCCTCGAGCCGCTGGATGGCGATGTCGCGCGCCTTCCGGAACTCCGCCTGTTCGAGCGAGATCTCCTTGTCGAGCCCGCTCAAAATCTCCTTCTTCTTCTCCTCGTAGTGGAGGCGGACGATCTTCGTGACGGTGTCGCTGTAGTCCGCTGCGCCCTTCCGGTAGATCTCTGCCTCGATCTTGAGCGCCGCCAGGGCGGCGAGTTGCTCGGGCGTCGGGGCCGGGGCCGGAGGGGTGACCTTCCGCGCGACCGGCGCCGCGTAGGCGGTCGTAGGAGTGACCGTCGGCGGAGCGACACCGTCGCTGACCGTCGCGGATGCGCTCGTCGCGGGCGGAGCAGCGGGGGCCTTGGCGCTGCCGGCCGCCGCGACCGCCGACGACGCCGGCGCAGCGCTCGCCGCCCCAGCCACGGAGGGAGCCTGTCGAGGCGGCGGCGCAGGTCGAGCCGAGGCGCTGGACGCCACGCGAGCGGGGGCCACCGGCTGTGGCGCCTGAGCGTGAACCGTGAACGAGGCCGCGAGGGTGATGGACCCGACCAGGCCCAAGGAGACTGTCGAGCTGAGCAAGCGCTTCGTCATGATGTCCAGGCTCAGTGGGAGCCGCCTCCGGCTCCAGCCGATCCCCCGGCTGGATTCGCGTCGTCGTCCAGCACCTCACGCAACTCTTCGTCGAGCACCTGCTCCTGGCGGGAGCGCTCGCCCTGCAGCCTGCGGACGCGCGAAACCTCCTCTTCGCGTACCTCCCAGGCCTGCTCCGTCACGCCGACGTCGGCTCGGACGACGATGCCGCGGAGCCGGTCACGCACGAGGCCGAAGTTCCGCTCCGCGACGTGTCCGACGAGATCGCGCGCCTTGCCGTCGAGCACGGTGAGCTCGGTCTGGTACTCCGCGATGTGCGAAGCCTCGAGGTCGATCTTCGCCTGGAGCCCCTGCGTCTGCGCGGCAACTTGCACCTCGAGCGACTGCAGGATCGAGGCGAGGTGGTCCTCCTCGCCGCGGACCGTCGCGAGCATCGGCGTCACCTGGCCGGCAAAGCCCCGCGCGCGTTCCCCTGCCTGTCCCGTGCTGGCGAGACGCACCTCGCGATCGAACACGTCGCGAAAGCTCGCTCGAGCCATCGCGTCGTTCTGATAGCGCGCGTCCCCGAGACCGATCTGGGCCCTTCCGGTCTCGATCTGTCGGCGCAGCTCGTCCATCTGCGTGCGATAGAGCTTGAGCTCGTGCTCGTTCGCGTCGATCTCGGCGTTGAAGCGGGCGACAGCCGCTGGATCGCGCGCGACACCCCGCTGGGCGTCCTCCCTCAAGACCCGCCGCAACCCGTTGATCGTGGCGTTGAGCGTGTCGACCTCGATGTTGCGCTGCGAGAGCGCCTGCGACACGTCGTTCCACTGCGAGACGCCGGCCCCGTCGCGAGCGTCGAAGTCAGCCTGGTTGACGGGCACCTGTTCGACGACACCCATGAGCTTCCGACGCTCAGCGCGCGCCTGGCCCATCTCGCCGCCGAGCTCCGGCAGCTCTGCGGCATCCAGACCGCGCGCGAGATCACGCCGCGCGTGCGTGAGTCGGTTGAGCAGCCCGAGCGCCCTCGTCTCGCCCGCGAGGAGATCGGGGAAGGCGCGGACCCGATTGCTCGCGCCGGCCAGCGCTGTGAGCTTCTCGATGAGTCGCTGCGACTGGCGGATGAGCGTCTTGCACTGGTTGACGTCGTCGATCACCGCGAAGGCGGCCGGCCCGTCCTCCGCCTCCCGCGCCCAGCGAAGTGCGATGGCCGGAAGGTGCTCGTTCGTGTCGAGCGCGTCGAGCGCCTCCTGGGACAGCTTCTCGTAGTAGACGCTCACGTCCTTGGTCGAGTCGAGAAACGCCTCGACCTTCTCGCGGTACGGCTCGTATTGCGTCCTGACGGCCTGGTAGAGCTCGAGCGACTTGTCGAACGACCCGGCCCGGAGCAGCAGGTCACCACGCAGGAGCGTCCCGTCGGCGATGTACGACGACGTCGGGTCGGCGACGGACAGGACCTCGAGCGCGCGCTCCGCGCGCTGGGCATCTCCGGCGCGTACGTAGACCCATGCGAGCTCGTAGAGCATGGTGTCGACCTCGGGCGACTCACGCCCGACCTTCGAGTACGCCTCGCTAGCCTGCTGATACTGCTCGGACTCGTAGAAGAGCCGACCGATCGCCATCCACGCGAGGTCGATGACGTGCTTGTGGTCGTCGGTGTCGGGCGGGAGCTCGGTCACGACACGGAATGCCTCGATCGCTGGCTTGTAATTCGCCGACGGAGGGACCTGACCGGGCCCAGCCGCGCTGGGAGCCGGCACGGCGCTGCGCGCGGCCTTCATCGCGACGAGAGCCTGGAAGTAGCGTGCCTGGTGCGTGAACGGCGTCCCGTTCGGGACGGCTGCGAAGGCCTGCTGCGCGTTCCCGTAGTCCTGCTTGGCGTAGTACGCCTTCCCCTTGGCGTACGTCAGCCCCGCGTCGACCTGGCCCGGCGGAACTTCGCCGAGATGCGCGAAGACCTCCTCCAGCCCTGAGAGATCGTTGATGCGCAGCGCGACGTCGACGAGACGCGCGAGCGAACGGCTGACATACGGCTGGAAGCGCGGGTCGGCCCCCTTCGTCACGACCTCCCGGTACGCGCGGCGAGCGGACAGGTACTCGCGCGACGCGTAGTACGTCTCGCCAAGCAGGTAGAGGGCGTCCGGGTAGGACGGGGTGTCCGGGTAGGCCTCGAGGATCTCGCTGAACACGACGCTCGCGTGCTCGTAGTCCTTCATGCGCAGCAGCAAATCGCCGCTCGCCAGGCGCGCCTCGACGGACGTCTTCTCGACCTTGACCTTGCCGATCTCGGCCTCGACGCTGCCGACCTCACGCTTGACGAGCGCGAGCTCGGCTTCGGCCTGGCTCACGGTCTCGTCGGGCACGTCGGCCGACGCCGACAACGGAACCACGAGCGTCAGGAGCGCCAGCGCGCCTCCGACCGCCCGGGCGCTGGGGTTGCTTCGCTTCACTTGCTCGTCCCGGACGCTGGAGCTTTCGTGGCCGCGGCGTCTCCGCTGGCGGGCGCGGGCGCCGAAGCGCTTGGACCCGACGCGCCAGGCGAGAGGGCCTGCAGCTTCTCTTTCCACTCGACCGACGGTCGCTGGTCGAGCGGGGTGGTGACGCCCCCCTTCTCGAGAGCCGTCGCCGTCAAGGTGAGCGTCTTGCCTTCGACCGCGGTAAAGCCATGGCTGGACTTCAGATCCCAGTGGTAGCTGCGGAGGTAGCTGAACACGCCGAAGCCGTTGCCCTGGAAACTCAACACCACCTGAAGCGTGTGGTCGCCGGGGGGAACCGACCCGCTGAACACCGGGATGGACTTCTGGTCCGCGAGCGCGCCGCTGTCGTCCGCGCGGTTGTACTGGACTGCCCCGTCGAGAACGACGAGCGCCTTGGTGAGCCTGAACGCGCTTGACATCTCGTTGTCGACCGAGATCTCCGCCCGAGACCCTGCCGCACCTCCCGAGAGAATGGTGTCCGAAAGCAGCGCCAGGCGCGTGTGACTGCGCCTGATGCGATCTTTCAGCTCGTCGACGCTGGCCTCCAGGTCGCGCAACCGGACCGCATACGTCGCGCCGTCCATCGGCTTGTCGGCCCCCGGTGCAGCCGCAGGAGCCGGCGCCGCGGAGCCGGCCGGTGCAGGCGCCGCGGGGTGCGCACCTGGAGCGACGGCCGGAACCGTCGCGCTGGACGCAGCCGCGGCAGGAGGGGTCGTCGCAGCAGCCGGGGCGATCGGAGCCGGAGCAGCTCCAGCCGGGGCGCTGGCGGCGGCAGCCCCGCGAGCTGCCGCTCCCTGCGCGAACGCGCTCCCGCCGCAGAGGGCCATCCCCAAGAAGACGGAGAGCGCGGTGGCTGCCGTGAAGAGCCCGACCCCGGACCACGGCCCGCGGAAGTGCCGCGCGTGGCCCGAATCACCGTTCAAAGCCGTATTCCGTCCCATCGGAGACCCCTTTCGAAATACCAAGCGTCACACGCCCTGCTCGCCCAGGCATGGCCGGAGCGTTCCCACCCGTGTGGAACGGTCACCCTCGCCCAGATCACAACCGAATTTTTCAAGGCCACTACTTTCGCGCCGGCGAGTCTAGTGGTTGCCTGGCGTGACTTGCAACCGTCGGCGCGCATCGGCCCGCGCACCCCCACGGACGGACCGCCTACGTCCCGGTTGTGCCGGGGACCGCCCGAGCCTAAAACCGTCTCTCCCCTTCCCCCGGCATGGATCTGGTCAGAACTTCCCGCCCCGTCGCCCGTCTCATGAGCCAAGGCCATGTGCGCACCGGTGTCTCAAGGAGGGCGGGGCCGTCACTGGCCGCATGCTCCAGCTCGTCGCGCGAGGGGCCATGAGCGCCATCCCGGACCAAGCGACCGACGAGGGGCTGATGCTCCGCTACCAGCGCGGGGACCGTCAGGCCTTCACAGTGCTGGTTCGAAGGCACCAGAGCGCCCTCTTCAACTTCGCCGTTCGTCAGATCGGGGCGCCCCAGATCGCAGAGGAGGTGGTGCAGGACGCGTTCGTCCGGGTTGTCCAGAACGCGGCGGATTTCAAGCACGAGGCCCGCTTCACGACGTGGATCTACACCATCGTGCGGAACCTCTGCATCGACCACCTGCGCAAGCGTGCGCTGCGACGCCATCCGTCGCTCGACGAGCCCGCGGGACGGAAGGCCGGCGGGGGCGAGGGTGACGCCGAAGACGGCCCGTCGCTGGGGGAGCGCACCCAGGACCCGCGCGCCAGTGTCGAGCGCGACGCGACCGGCCGCGAGCTCGCGACCAAGATCGCGTCTGCCGTCGAGGCCTTGCCGGACGAACAGCGCGAGGTCTTCCTGCTACGTGAAGGGTCGAACCTCCCGTTCAAGGAGATCGCCGACATCACGGGTGTGCCCGAGAACACCGTCAAGAGCCGGATGCGCTACGCCCTGGAGCGTCTTCAGCAGGCCCTGTCCGAATACGAGGAGTACTCCCGTGCCCTGCACTGACCCAGACCACCACGACCGCGCCCATCGCCCAACCATGTCGCGCGCTTGTCACCTCCACCGACCGACCTTAGCTTCGACCGCAGAGTAGACCTCCCGGCCAGACACACCTTTCCCGATAGAATCCCCGTTCCACCCATGGACTGCGAGAAGTTCGAAGCCACGATGCTCGACGAGCTGTACGGAGAGCTCGACGAGCTGACCCTCGCCGCCTCGAGGCGACACATGGGGGGGTGCGCCCGCTGCGCGGCGCTGATGGGGGGGCTCCGGGCGACCCGAAAGGTCGCGACATTGCCCGACGTCGCGCCGACCGCTGGCTTCGAGGATCGCCTCCTCGCGGCCGTGGCCGAGGCCGAAGCGAGGCCGACGCTGAGGTTCGCGCAGCTCATCTCGTGGGCGGGCCGGTGGGCGATGCGGCCTCAGACGGCGATGGCAGCCGTCTTCTTGCTCATCCTGGGCACGTCCAGCCTGCTCTTCTCCCGCAGAGCTCCGAAGCCGGCCGCCGAAGGGGCGGCGGCTTCGTTCACGGTCACCGAGAACGGTTCCCCCGCGGCCCCGGCGGCGAGCCGTGCGGTCGGCGCCAGCGACGACGAGGTCAAGGTCGATCCGAGGGTGGCTGCCGCCGCCCACGGGGCGACCTCTGGGGTCTCGGACACACCCCAGCCGTTTGCGATGAGGCCGTCCCCGGGCGGCGGCGCAGCTGCGGAGCCGCCTGCCGAAGGGGCGCTCGCCTCATCGGACGGGCGCTTGGCGGAGGAGAGCCCGCGAACGGGTCCAACCAAGGCCTATCCCCGGGCGCCTGCGGTGGTCGGTCCGCGACGGTATGCGGGCGCGCCGCCGAGCCCGGCAGCGGGCGGCGTCGGAGGCGCGACCGTTCGACCCACGAGTCGCGGCGTGCTCGCTCAGGCCGAGGCCGCGGACATCAGCTCCGGCCCCGCGGGGCAAGCGCAGTTCGCCACGCCCCCTCCGGCAGCCGTGAGCTCAGACGCCTTCGGTGCCGCGCGCCGCCTGTACAGCGACGGTGACTACGCGGGCGCCTTCCGCGCCTTCGACGGGCTCGCCGCATCGGGAGATGCGACGGCAGCGCTGTGGGCTGCGCGCAGCGCGCGCGAGGGGGCGGGGGGGTGTGCAGCAGCCGCGACGCGCTTCGACCAGGTCGCGTCGGCTGCCGGGGGGTCGACCAGCGGATACGACGCCACTCTCGAAGGGGCCCAGTGCTACGCACGGCTCGGGCAGGGAGAGGCGGCAAGGAGCCGCTACGATCGCCTGCTGACGGTGCCCTCATACGCCGCACGAGCCCAGGCCGGTATCAAGTCCAAGTCGATGGTCGCGGCCAAGGCGAGGCCGCCCGCGCCCAGGCCTGCCGCCGTGGCTCCCGCAGACGAGGCGCCCGCTTCGCCGCCCGCCGCAGCCGCTCCGGCCGCCCCCGCGACCGGTCAATGAGCCACGACCAGCCACCTCATCGTGCGCGTGACCGCGAGGCGAGCGAGATCGTCGACGCGTGGTCCAGGGCGGACCACGCCCACGCGTTCGTTCCGGCCGACCATGATGCCGTGGAAGCCACGCGCTCCCTGCGGCTGGTCGTGGTCGACTCGCTCCTGCGCGAGCCGGGATCCGCCGGACGCGACCTGCTCCACGCGTTCGGCGCACTCGGGCGGATCATCGCGGACCGAGGCGGTTCGCCCACGCTGGCCGCGTCGATCGTCGACGGGCTGCTCGCGGCGATGGGTCCGAGCGACGCGGCGCTCGACGAGGTAGATGCCGCAAGCCCGAGCGCGTTCGCGGTCTCGGGACGGGCCGCCATCGCCGAGAGCTACGCGCTCGCGCGCAGGGCCGCGAGCCGCGAGGAGGCGCGAACGGGCTGGGACTATCCGGCGTGCGTGGTGCCGGTTGACGACGGGCTCGTCGCGATCGCCGCCGGCTGCCCCGACGACGACGACGAGGCCCTCACCCGCTGGGCTTCGGGCGTGGCGCGCGCGCTGACCGTCTCGGGGGTGAGGCGCGCAGTGCTTTCCGGGAACACGAAGGCGATCGTCGCGCTCGAGGAGGCCCTCGATCTCGCCGGCGTCGAGTGCGTCGACCGCACGGCTCGACCGGCACCGACCGCACGGACAACCACGCAGCGCTGAACGGCGCGAGTGATGGTAGAGTCGGGGCATGCGAGCCCGATTCCCCCTCCTTCGAGTCGCGATGACGTCCACGGCGCTTGCCGCATTCCCACTTCTCGCCGCCACGGGTGCCTCGTGCGGCCGCGCGCAGGCTCCCGCGGACCCGACCCTGACCGTGGCGCCGAGCATCATCGTTCCGCAGGGGATCATCAACGAGATCGCCGTCTTCAGCCTGACCGTCTACACGGGTTCGCTGCAGGATGGAGGGGTCGGGTGCGACGCGGCGACCGGGATGCTGACGGGGGACACTGCCAAGGCGACGCCGCTCTGGGGCCCCGTCTTCAACGCCACCGACAACCCGAGCATCTGTGGCAAGGGCTACACGCGGTGCTTCGTTACCCCTTCCCTCACCCAGTCGATTCTGCCGCGCTATTTCGGCGTG
>Ga0181517_10005905_pt1 | contig 10639 bp, 10 predicted proteins | sample PEATcosm2014_Bin_31_FD_119748 | JGI IMG/M metagenome (GOLD analysis project Ga0181517, IMG submission 119748) | Peatland microbial communities from MTU Mesocosm Facility, Houghton, MI, USA - PEATcosm2014_Bin01_30_metaG | ecosystem: Environmental > Terrestrial > Soil > Wetlands > Peat | place... | reverse complement strand
TTGAAGTTCGGGAACTCCTTCACGGCCTGGGCGATCATCTTCTTGAAGTTGGCCGGATCGAGCTTGGAAATGTGCTCGTCCAGCCCCTCGACCACGAAGCCCAGGCAGGCCGTGAAGTCTTCCTCGTTGCCCAGCATCACGTCGACATGCGGCGCGATCATGCGGTTGACCTTCTGCGCGCCTTCCTTGCCGCCCTGGCTCTTCCACAGGGAGGCCCGGTAGTTGAGGTCGTACGACACCACCGTGCCGTATTTGTGCGCCACCTCGACCGCCTCGATCACCGCTTCCGCGGTGCCCGACGTCAGGGCGGCGAAGATGCCGCCGGTGTGGAACCAGCGCACGCCCTCCTCGCCGAACAGCTTTTCCCAGTTCACTTCGCCCGGCTTGATCTGCGACGCCGCGGAGTTGCCGCGGTCGGAGCAGCCCAGCGCGGCGCGGGCGCCGAACCCCTTCTCGGTGAAGTTGAAGCCGACCCGGGTGTTGCGGCCGATGCCGTCGAAGTCGCGCCAGATCACGTGCGACGTGTCGACGCCGCCCTGCCAGATGAAGTCCTGGACCAGCCAGCCCAGGTCGTTCTGCGGCAGCGCGGTGACCACGGCGGCGCGCTTGCCCCAGCATTTGCGCATGGCGCGCGCCACGTTGTACTCGCCGCCGCCTTCCCACACCGTGAAGCTGCGCGCGGTCCGCACGCGGCCGAAGCCGGGGTCGAAACGCAGCATGACCTCGCCGAAGGCGGCGCAGTCCCACTTGGTTTCGCTCGCCGGGCGGATCGTCAGAACATTGTCGGTCATGGTTTATTTCCCGCGAATGGTCCTGATCAGCGCGATGGTCTCGCGGACCTTCTTTTCGATGCCCGCGTAGTCCTTGGCCTCGAGCAGTTGCTTGGTGACCAGGTTGCTGCCGATGCCCACGGCGACCACGCCGGCGCGGAACCACTTGGTCAGCGACTCCTCGGTGGCGTCGACGCCGCCGGTCGGCATGATGCGGGTCCACGGCGTCGGCGCGAGCACCGACTTCACGAACTCCGGTCCGCCGACCGAGCTGCCCGGGAACACCTTGACGATCTCGCAGCCCAGTTCCTCGGCGTAGCTGATCTCCGTCGCCGAGCCGCAGCCCGGGCTGTACGGGATTTTGCGGCGGTTGCAGACCTTGGCCACGTCGGCGTTGATCAGCGGGCCAACGACGAAGCGGGCGCCGTTGGCGATGTAGATGCCGGCGGTCGGCGCGTCGACCACCGAGCCGACACCCATGATCACGCTCGGATCGGCCTTGGAGAAATGATAGGCCACTTCATAGAAGACATGCGAGGCGAAATCGCCGCGGTTGGTGAATTCGATGCACTTGGCGCCACCATTGGCACAGGCCTGAATGACCTTTTTACATACCTCTGCATCGGGATGATAGAAGACCGGGATCACGCCCTGGTCCATCATCGCCGTCAATACAGTCATGCGGTCAGCAGCCATTTTTCGTACTCCTCAACGGTCGGTTTCTGGCATCAATTCTCGGGCCAAACGGGGTTCCCCGCATGCGCCTGCCCTTAGTGACGCCAGCAGTTCAAATTCGGCGCCGGTATGCAAGCGGTCTGTCTGCGCGCCAGCCCCCACCGGCGGACATGCCCACGAGCGTCACACCGAGCGCGTGATGCCCCCGTCGATGCGGATGTTCTGGCCGGTGATGTAGCCGCAGCGGTCCGATGCCAGCAGCGCCACCAGTTCCGCCACCTCCTCCACCCGGCCATAGCGGCGCATCGGCACGCGCTCACGGATCGCAGCCTGTTCGGGGAAAGTATCGATGAAGCCGGGCAGCACGTTGTTCATGCGGACATTGTCGGCGGCGTAGCGGTCGGCGAACAGCTTGGCGTAGGCGGCCAGCCCCGCGCGGAACACGCTCGAGGTCGGAAACGCCGGATCGGGCTCGAAGGCCGCGAACGTCGAGATGTTGACGATGGTGCCGGCCTGCTGGCGCTGCATGATCGGCGCCACCAGCCGGGTCGGCCGGACGACGTTGAGCAGATACACCTCCAGCCCGCGATGCCAGTCCTCGTCGGTGAGATCGAGCAGCGGCGCACGCGGTCCGTGGCCGGCGCTGTTGACCAGCGCGTCGATCCGCCCCCAGCGCTGCATGGTCCGCTCCACCAGGGCCGCGAGGTCATCGTTGGACTGGTTCGACCCGGTCACGCCGATCCCGCCCAGTTCCGCCGCCAGCGCCTCGCCCTTGCCGGAGGAGGAGAGAATGGCGACCTCAAACCCGTCCGCCCGCAGCTTGCGGGCCGCCCCCGCCCCCATGCCGCTGCCGCCGGCGGTCACCACCGCCACCTTGCCCGTCGTCGTCATCGCGCCCCTCCCGGTCCGCCTCGGAACGCCGGGGCCGCCGGCCCCGGCGCGTTGCCGCCTGGATCAGCCCCCGGCGAGGGCCTGCATCTGGACTTCCAGTTCGGCCAGGCTGAGCCCGCCGGGCGTGGTGCCCTTGCTGTCGATCCAGGTGCTGTCGGCGATGGCATAGACCTCGTCCACATATTGCGCGAAGAAGGCCCATGTCATCGTGTAGTACTGGCCCCACGAGATGACCCGCGCGCCGGCGGCATTGTAGCCGGCGAGCACGACGGCGTGGCCGCCGACGATCTGGGTGTCGGTGGTCTGCACGTCCCATACCGCCGGCGGCGTCGCGGGCGGCGCGGGGACGATGAATTGCGGCACGTTGAAACCGATATAGGCGACCCCGGATTCGTTGATCGTCCGCTTGACGTCGTCGGTATTGCGCGGATCGACCTCGACGAAGGCGGCGATCTTGTGTTTGGTCTGGCCGGTCGGACCGAACGGCGCGCCGGTCCTGAGCAGATAGGTCAGCACGTGCTGCTCGTTGCCGCCCGGCCCCTCGCCGCCGACGCGCGGATTGTAGCCGCAGGCCAGGATGTAGAGTTTCTCGACGTCCGCATCGGGCTGCGTCTGCATGCCGCCCTGGGCATTGGCGCTCCACACCTGAAGCGCGTGGTAGACGGCGGCGCAGGTGCAGTCGCCGAGCGTGTCGTTGAGCATCATGCCGAGTTGCGCCGGCATGCCGACCGTCCAGTCCACCGCCGCCGGCGGCGGCGGCAGGGTCTGGCCGGCCAACAGGGCGCTCATGTGGGGAATGCGGGCATCGTAACTGCGAAGCAGGCGGCCGAGTTTGTACGACGACATGATTATCCTCCTTTTGTTGTTGTTCAGCGGCTCCGCGCGGCGTTCATGCCGGCGGAGCGTCGGTGCGCGGCAGGCGTCCGAGCTTGTAGTGGGACGTGGCGGGGTTGGTGGCGGCGTGGATGACCGCCCAGGTGGCGATCAGGCTGGCGGCGGTGGTGAGGCCGCCGTACCGGGCGTAGATCTGCGCGGCCTGCTCGCTGGCCGTGGTCATGTTGCCCGTGGGATTGGCGATCTGCGGATCGGAGGCGTTGCGGATCGCGTGCCAGGCGATGGACGGAAATGCCTGCAGCGCGTTGGCGACCATGGCGTCGCCCATGTCGCAGACGCGGCCCAGTCCCTGCAGGCCGTAATGGTCGGTGGAATCGTCGAAGGCGAAGAAATCGGTGGTGACGATGGCGTCGGTCGCGGCCGAGAAAATCTGCGGTGCCGGCCGCGCATTCGGGATGCGGGCGGCGTTGACGCCGGTCAGCGCCGGCGTGATGGCGGCGAGCGCGCCGGCGGGCAGCGCGGGGGGCTGGCAGGCGGCCTGGGCCCAGGGCTCGCCGGCGAACTGCGTCCGGCAATCGAAGCGGACGGTGCCGGCGATGACGACGTCGCCGAGGCAAACGTCGGCGCCGATGCCGCCGCCGGTGCCGGTGGTGATGAAAAGCCGCGGCGCGACGGCCCCGGCGATCTCGGCCATCAATTGGCGAACCGGGACGGCCGGCCCGTCGTAGTCGAGATGCAGGCCCGACTTGATCAGCAGCACGCGGGCGTTGCCGATCGTGCAGGGAAAATAGAGGCCGAGGCTGTGATAGTAGCGGGCCATCTCGGCCTGGTTGTCATTGAACGGCGCCGTGGCGCCGGTGACCAGCGGGATGTAGGCGGCGACATCGTGACGATACTCGTACCAGGTGGCGATCGGGTGGCCCGGCGTGAACAGGGTGGCCATCGCGGAGGCCTCGGCCGACGTCCAGGTCACCACGACGGCGTCATAGCCGTTGAAGCGGGAGAGATCGTCGGTCTCGACGGGCGCCGGGACGAGGGGCGCGGGCGTGGGAGCGGTGCCGGCGGGCCAGGGGACGGCTTGCGGCAGGGCCGCTCCGGCGGGCGCGAGGGCGGCGTCGAGCCCGGCGGCGCGAAAGCGCGAATGCGGCGCGGCAGGATCGAAGTTCAGGATGATGTCGTCGACGTTCAGCGCGTCCGGCATCCTCATTTCCCCCGTCACCCGGAATTCACCGGATGGCCCTCCCGAAGACAACCGCAGGATAGCATTCAGCGGACGGATTTACATCCCTTGCGTGCAATTGGCAGGGCACGTCCGGCGGTGTTCGCCCGCGCGAAGTGGGGCTACACTCGCGCCCCATCATGCCCCTGACCACGCCCCGCCTGATCCTGCGCCTCTGGCGCGAAGCCGACCGCGCGCCGCTCGCCGCGATCACCGGCGACCCGCACACGATGCGTTTCTTCCCCGCCGTGCGCACGCCGGCGCAGTCCGACGCGTGGCTGGACCGCACCCAGGCGCATATCCAACGGCTGGGCTACGGCATCTGGGCCGTGGAGCTTCCCGGTACCGGGCTGATCGGCTTCGTCGGCCTCTCCGCCATCCCGTCCGACCTCCCGGTGGCGTCCGGAGTCGAACTGGCCTGGACCCTCGGGGCGGCCTGGTGGGGCAACGGCTACGCGCCGGAGGCCGCCCGCGCCGCCGCCGCCGACGGTTTTGCCCGCTTCGACCTTGCTGAACTGGTCGCCTTCACCGCCGCGGTGAACGCGCCGTCGCGGCGGGTGATGGAAAAACTCGGCATGCGGCTCGACCCGATGGCCAGCTTCGACCATCAGCGCATACCGTCCGGCCATGTGCTGCGCCGCCACGTGCTCTACCGGCTCGCCGGCCCTTGAGGGGATCGGGCCGGTGCGGGTATCCGTGCTGTTGACCACCTGTAACGGGGCCGAGTTCCTGCGCGAGACCCTCGACAGCGTGCTGGCGCAGCGCTTCTCCGACTTCGAAATCGTGGCGGTGGACGACGCCTCCACCGACGCGACGCCTGACGTGCTGGCCGCCTGCGCCGATCCGCGCCTGCGCGTGCTGCGCAGCTCGCAACGGCTTGGCGTGGCGGAGGCCCGCAATTTCGGCTTCTCCCACTGCCGCGGCGCCTATATCGCGGCCCAGGACCACGACGACCTGAGCCGGCCCGAGCGGCTCGCCGTCCAGGCGGCGTATCTCGACCGCCATCCCGACGTCGTGCTGGCCGCGAGCGAGGTGCTGATCTCCGAACACGGCGGGCTGCGCCGCACCGACCACCTTCCGGGCAGCACGCTGGCGCTGATGCGCTGGATGCTGCACCTGGACAACCCGATCACCTGGTCGTCGGTGATGTTCCGCGCCGAGGCGGTGCGGCGGCTGGGCCATTTCATGCGCCGGGAATACGAGCCGGCCGACGATTTCGACCTGCACCACCGCCTGCTGGCACTGGGCGGCATCGCCCGGCTGGACGAGACGCTGGCGGTCTATCGCTGGCACCGGACGAACACGAGCCACGGCCAGATGGATCGCATGTGCGACCGCGCCGGCGCCGTGCTGGCCGATGCCTACCGGCCCTGGCTCGGCGAGGACGCGCCGGCGGCGGCGGCCCTGGTGGTGCGCCACCTCGTCGACCGCCAGCCCGCGCCCGACGCGGCGACGCTGGCCCGGCTGGGCCACGTGCTGAAGCGCCTGCTCGCCGGCTTTTGCGCCGCGACCAAACCCGACCCCGCCACCAGGGCACGGATCGAGGCGTACACCGCCCGCGTCTGGTGGCTGGCGACCCGCGCGGCGGTGCGCTCGGGCAGCCCTGCGGCGCTGCGGCACTGGCGCGCCGCGGCCGGCCTCGGCGCCGGCTTTTCCCCCACCGCCCGCGATATCGCCGCATCGCTCGCCGTCGGCACGGCGCGCGCGGTGCTGCGCCGCGGCTTTGGATTTCGTTGAGGACCTCAACCGAGTGCATAAGTATACCGAAACACCGCCGGTCTGGTCTCCGATGCATCGTGCTCCCCCTCCCGCGCCCGCCGTTCCATGAAGCTGCACGTCGCGCTCGGCATTGTGGTCGGCCTCGCCGTCGCCACCGCTCTGGTGGTGATGAACGACGGCGCGGCGATTTTCCGCGCCCTCGTCGGCGCGGGCTGGGGCGTGCTCGCGGTGATCGCCGTCCATCCGTGGCAAACCTTGTTCTCCGGCCTGGCATGGCGGGACCTGATGCCGCGACAGCCGGCCCCGGGGTGGCTGCGTTTCGCCGTATTGCGATGGATCCGCGAGGCGGCGAACGGGTTGCTGCCGGTGGCGCAGATCGGCGGCGAACTGGTGGGGATCAGGCTGCTGGCCATGGACGGCTTCGCCCTCAGCGACGCCGGGGCGGGGACGGCGGTCGATCTGACCGTCGAGACGGTGACGCAACTGGTGTTCACCTTGCTGGGGGTCGGGCTGCTCGTGTTCGGTCCCTATGACCCGGTCGTGACGCGCTGGGTCGGCGGCGCCACGGCGGTGGCGCTGCTGGTGATCGCGGCGTTCCTGCTGGCCCAGCTCAAGGGCCTGTTTCGCCCGCTCGAGCGGGTTCTGCTGTGGCTCGCCGAAAAACCGCGCTGGGCGGCCCTGGGCGACTTCGCCGGGCTGCAGGACGCCGTGGTCGCGCTCTATCACCAGCCCCGGCGCCTGGCGTCGGCGGGATTCTACCACCTGATCTCGTGGATGATCGGCGGGATCGAGGTGATGGTGGCGCTGCATGTGGTGGGGGTCGACATCGGGCTGAGCCAGGGCCTGCTGATCGAGAGCATCGGCCAGGCCACGCGCACCGTCGGGTTTGCCATCCCCGGGTCGCTGGGCATCCAGGAAGGCGGCTACGTCCTGGCCTGCGGCCTGGTGGGGATCGCCCCGCAAAGCGCCATCGAACTGTCGCTGCTCAAACGCATCCGGGAAGTGGTGATCGGCATCCCCGGCCTGGTTGCGTGGCATTTTTTGGAAGGCCGGCAACTGGCCCGGCGGCGGGCAATCGCACCATGAGCCTATCCTGTCTGCTGGCGCGTCCCCTGGTACGACCCCTGGTCGGCACCGGGATCACCCCCAACCATTTGACGACGTTGCGTCTGGCCTGCGGGTTTGCCACCTTCGCCCTGCTGATGGTGGGCGCGCCCCAATACACCTGGTGGGCCGGCTGGCTCTGGTTGCTGACGGTGTTTTTGGACACCGCCGACGGCGAACTGGCCCGCGTCGGCAACATGGCAACCCCGGCCGGCCACCGCTACGACACCAGGGCGGACTTCGTGGTCAATTCGACGTTCTTCCTGGCCGCCGGCATTGGCCTGCGCAACTCGATGCTGGGCAACTGGGCGATCGCCCTGGGCATCGTGGCAAGCGCCAGCATCCTGCTGGCCAGTATGTGGTCCGCGGCCATCGAACGGCGCGGGCACTACCGGAAGAAGGCCTATCACGGCGCTTTCGGCCTCGATCTGGAAGAGTTGCTCTACGTGCTGGCGCCGATGGCCTGGCTGGACTGGCTGCTGCCGGTCGTGGTCGGCGCCGCCATCTGCGCGTCCGTCCTGATGATCGTGACGGGATGGCGCCGGTGGTGGGTTCCCAGGCATTCGAATGCGTGACGGGCAGAGCGCGACTGGCCGCAACTCACACGCCCATGCGCTCCGCCAGTTGCGCGAAGTTATCCACGACAAGGTCGGTTGCCGGGTTGGGCACCGGATCGGGTGGACCGGCTGATCCCCACTCATCCGGCCGACGAACGAAACAGGTGCGGTAGCCAACGCCCCGCGCCGCGTCGAGGTCGAAGTTGTGGCACGCCACCATCAGGATTTCGTGCGGCGGCAACTGGAGCAGCGCCGCCGCGCGGCGGTAGGCCTCCGGTATCGGCTTGTAGACGTCCAGCATCTCGCACGCGATCACCGCGTCCCAGTGCAGGCCATTGCGTCGCGCGGTATCGATGATGAGGGAAACGCTCAGGATGGTGAACGACACCACGATGCGGCGCTCGCGCAGCCGCGCCAGCGCGGGCGGAAAATCCGGCCAGGCATCGAGCGAATGCCAACGCCGGGCAATCGCCATGCGTTCGGCCTCCGGGAACATCTCAAAACCGTGCTCCGCGGCGAGTTCGTCCAGTAGGTTTCGGTGCACATCGTCGATGTTGAACCCTGGATTTTTCTGATTGGTCATGCGCCGAAGCGCGCGGCGGCGATAATCGTTGGTGATGCCGGCCCAGTCCCGTTCGACGCCATGCCGGCTTCCCGTCTCGGCGAGCGCGGCGCGAATGCCGGTATGCCAGTCCAGCACCGTGCCGCCGGTGTCGAAGGCCAGCGCCTTGATATCCGACATCCCCATCTTCTCCACCTTTCTCACGTGCCCGGGTTTCGCGACCTCGCCTCAATACGCCGACACGATCGCCCCGTCCTGCACCTGATAAAAATCGGGGTTCCGCTCCGCCACCAGCGTCACCAGCGCATCGAACATGTTGGCCAGCGGCATCGGCGTGTCGGGGTGGCCCACTTCGGTGGCGCGCACCGCCACCCGTCCGGGCGTGGTGTCCAGCAGCGCCACATACATCCGCTCGAACTGCTCGTCGCGGCCGGCCGGGTCGTCGCGGCCGGTGAACAGCTTCATCCGTGCGTGCGCGTTGAGGAACGTGGAGCGCCGCCGCGCGCTGCCGTCGCGATTCTGGGCGGCGTCGGACTCCGCCCCGATGTCGAGAAAGAAGAACCCGGCCAGCACCGCATACGGGAAACGCCGGTGCAGCGTCACCGCCTCCATCAGCATGTCGCCGCGCCGGTTGGTCAGGTTCTTCTGGAAATTGCCGGTGTGCGGGTCGCGGAAATTGATCGACTTGATGGATAGCCCCAGCAGCAGCCCGGACTCCTCGGTGGCCCAGGTGACGTCCACCTTCTTGGCGCCGATGCCGCCGGCCATGCGCCGTTCGGCGCCGCTACCCTCCTCGGTGCCGTCGCGCAGCGGCCGCGTGCCGCGCAGCCCGCGCTCGCGCAGTTCCTGGGCGAACACCAGCGCCACCGTTTCCGACACCCGCTCGCTGTAGCGCTTCTTGACGGCCTGGCTGGCCTCGTCCGCCGGCTTCGGGCCGAGCTTCGCCAGCCCCGCGGCCAGCATCTCGTCAACTCCCAACATGGCGCCTCCCACGGGCGCGGCGGCGCTGGCCGAGCAAGGCGCGCGCCAGCCGCAGGGCGGTTACTTTTTCCTCGTTCAGGCCGAGATGTCCGGTCAGCAGCACCCGGTCCACCAGCGCCGTCGCGCTGGCAACGTCACCGTCCCGCAACGCCGCCGCCACCGCCGGGCGCGCGTCCCGCAGCGCAGGCGCCGCGTCCCGCACCATCGCCGGCGCGGGCACCGGCAGGATGTCGGCCTCCCTGGGTTCCAGCTTGAGCAGCCCGCCGCCATAGGAGCGCCCGACCATCTCCGCACCCAGCAGGGAAAAACTGTTGAGAAAGGCGAGCGGCAGCAACTCGCGGCCGAGCCCGCACAGGCCGGGCCGCAGGCTGACCCCATAGACCGAGTTCAGCACGTGCACGCGGGCCTCGTTGGCGAGCAGGCGCGGGCGGTCCTGGTTCATGTAGGTCAGCAGCAGGTCGGGCACCGGACCCACCGGCACGTGCCACCAGGGCGAGCGCACGCGGCACTTGTAGGCGGTGTGCACGCGCTGTCCCTGCCCCGCCTCGATGTGCCGGCGCACTGAGGCGGCGCTGTCGTCGGCCGGATCGAACAGGAAACACGCGGCGCCGTCGGCGGCCAGGCCCTCCCATGCCCCACGGTCGAAGGCCAGGCCGTGCAGGTGGCGCGAGCCGGGCGGCGAGATCGGCCGCAGATCGTCCTGGGCCAGCCCGAGCCGAGCCACCCGCGCGCGATCGAGCGCGAAGAAGGCGTTGTTGCCGGTGACCGCGCCCAGCCAGGTCTCGCCCCAGTCCAGCAGGCCCGCGAAACCGGGTCCCGCGGCAAGCTGGCGATAGAGCGCAAAAGCATCGGCGGCGATCAGCGCCGGGGTCCATTTCTTGCCGTCCTCGGGGCGGTGCTCGGTCCACGCCGGGGCGTCCTGGGCGGGCAGCGCCTCGGGGCTGCCGGCCTGGAAAAGCTCGAAACACGGCGCCCCGCCCTGCCCTTCCGCCAGCAGCAGCACGACCTCCTCCAGCACGCCGGGAAAAATTCTGGTGTCGAACAGCACCAGGCGCAGCCGGGCGAAGCGTCGCAGCAGGAACCGCCGCACCTCCGCGGCATAGTTCACCGTCAGCAACTCGCCGGGCAGCACGAGGGCGAGCCGCCCATCCGGTCGGAGGAACCGGCTGGCGTGGATGGTGAAGGCGGCCCAGGAGCTGGACAGCCCCGTCAGCCGCACGCCGGCCGCCAGCGCCGCGCGCTGCGCCCGGGCGCGCGCCTCGCCGGAAAAATTTTGATAGCGGACATAGGGCGGGTTGCCGATGACGGCGTCGAATTCCGCCGCCGG
>Ga0181517_10005902_pt1 | contig 10643 bp, 8 predicted proteins | sample PEATcosm2014_Bin_31_FD_119748 | JGI IMG/M metagenome (GOLD analysis project Ga0181517, IMG submission 119748) | Peatland microbial communities from MTU Mesocosm Facility, Houghton, MI, USA - PEATcosm2014_Bin01_30_metaG | ecosystem: Environmental > Terrestrial > Soil > Wetlands > Peat | place... | reverse complement strand
TGCGCTTCCGGCCGAGCTTCTTTCCCTTCACCGAGCCGTCGGCCGAGGTGGACGTGTGGTTCGACCGCGCGGGCGGAAAAGGCCGGTGGATCGAACTGGGCGGTTGCGGGATGGTGCATCCGAACGTGTTTCGATCAGTGAACATCGACGCCGACGAGTTCAGCGGCTGGGCGTTTGGTTTCGGCGTCGAGCGCATTGCGATGCGGAAATACGGCGTCGAGGACATCCGGTCCTTCGTCGAGAACGACGTGCGATTCCTTCAACAGTTTTGAAACCCGACCCGGCCGGCTCTCGCCACGGCCGCCACAACTCTATAATGTCCACCCATGACCCGCGCCCCGAGCGATACGGTTTGGAACGATCGCGATCTGACGAATCCGCACGTGGTGGCCGACAAGCGCCGCCGCGTCCAGCGCATGTTCGCCGCCATCGCGCCATGCTATGACGTGAATAATCGCGTGCATAGCATTGGACTGGATCAATACTGGCGACGCCGGGCGGTGGCGCTGGCGCAACTGCGGCCGGGCGATTCCGTCGTCGATGTGGCCTGCGGAACCGGCGATCTGTCGCTGGCGTTTGGCCGCGGATTGAAAGATATCGCCGGACGGCAAGGCGCGCCGACCGCCGGACAAGTCCTGGGCATCGACTTCACGTTCGAGATGCTTCCGCTGGCCGAGCAGAAGTTGCGCCGGGCTTGCCCGGCTGATTCGCACGCCACGCGCTTTCTCGCCGGCGACGCTCAGCGATTGCCGCTGCCGGATGCCTGCTGCGATGTGGTCTCGATCGCCTTCGGCATTCGCAATGTCGCCGAGCCCGCCATTGCGATGCGCGAGTTTCATCGCGTTCTGCGTCCCCAAGGCCGGGTGATCGTGCTGGAATTCTCCCTGCCGGCCAATCCTGTCCTGCGCAGCCTGTACAACTTCTATTTTCACAAGATCCTCCCGCGGACCGCGACGCTCATCAGTGGCGACCGCACCGGAGCGTACAAATATCTCCCGCGCTCGGTGGGGACATTCATGCCGCGCACGGCCATGCTCGATTCCCTCAGGGCAGCGGGTTTCCGGGATGCGACGGCACATCCGATGACGTTCGGAATCGCGGTCGTCTATCGCGCGATCAAGCGGTGAGAGAGAACGCAACAGCCGCCGATTGTGTCGCGCACGCGATCCCGATCGCTTTTGACCGTGTCGGCGTGGCCCGCTATAGTGGACCGTAATCTATCGGAACGCCCGCAACTGTCGTATTTCGGAGGTTCTGTCCATGAACGCATCGGAAGTTCTTAAGCTCTGCAAGGAAAAGAAGGTCCAGTTCGTCGACCTGCGGTTCATGGATTTCCCCGGCCTGTGGCAGCACACCACGGCCCCCATGAGCGAACTGACCCCCGAAAGCTTCAATCACGGCTTCGGGTTCGACGGCAGTTCGATCCGCGGCTGGCAGGCGATCAATGAATCGGACATGCTGCTGGTGCCGGTGGCGGATACGGCGCGCATCGATCCGTTCATGACCCATACGACCATCTCCATCATCTGCGACGTCCGCGACCCCATTACCAAAAAGGAATACTCCCGCGATCCGCGTTCGGTGGCCCGCAAGACGGCCGCTTTTCTGAAAAAGACCAAAATCGCCGACACCGCCTATTTCGGGCCGGAGCTTGAGTTCTTCATCTTCGACACGGCGTTTTACGATCAGGGGATCAATTTCGGGAAGTATTACGTCGGCAGCCGCGAGGGAATCTGGACGCGCGGCGATGAGGATCCCAGCAATCTGGGATACAAGGTTCGTCTCAAGGAGGGATATTTCCCCACGCCCCCGATGGACACCATGCAGAACATCCGCAGCGAGATGGTGGCCACGCTGATCGAGCTGGGCATCCCGGTGGAAGCGCATCATCACGAGGTGGCCACCGGCGGGCAGTGCGAGATTGACATGCGCTATCAGGATCTGGTCACGATGGCCGACAACGTGATGCAGTACAAATATGTCTGCAAGAACGTGGCGGCGCGGCATGGCAAGGTCGTGACGTTCATGCCCAAGCCGCTGTTCCAGGACAACGGGTCGGGGATGCACGTGCATTTCAGCCTGTGGAAGGGCGGCAAGCCGCTGTTCGCGGGGAACAAATATTCCGGCCTGAGCGAGATGGGCCTGTACGCGATCGGCGGCATCCTCAAGCACGCCGGGGCGCTGTGTGCTTTGTGCAATCCGACCACCAACAGCTACAAGCGTCTGGTGCCGGGGTATGAGGCGCCGGTCAATCTGGTATACAGCAGCCGCAACCGCTCGGCCGCCATTCGCATACCCATGTACAGCGATAATCCCAAGACCAAGCGCATCGAGTTCCGCTGCCCCGACAGCAGTTGCAATCCCTATCTGGCCTTCAGCGCCATGGTCATGGCCGCCATCGACGGCATCGAGAACAAGATCGATCCCGGCGAGCCGATGGACAAGAACATCTATCACCTGACCGCCGAGGAATACGAAAAGATCGGCTCGGCCCCCGGCAGCCTGGAAGAGGCCGTCGGCGACCTGGAAAACGATCACGATTTCCTGCTCAAGGGCGATGTATTCACGGCCGACGTGATCCATTATTGGGTAAAATACAAGCGCGAGAACGAGATCGATGCGATCCGCCAACGGCCGCATCCGTACGAGTTCTGCATGTATTTCGATATTTGAGGGATGGTCCGCCGGTCGTTTTCGCCGGGTACGGTCTGAAAGGTCAGTTGCAGAGACGGAGCCGACATGACGTTGAATAAAGAACAAGTCATGACGGAGGCGATGAAGCTTGACCCGCTGGAAAGAGAGAGTCTAGCCGAGGAACTTCTGCTCAGCGTTCATGAGTCGGACCGCGCCGAAATTGACGCGGCATGGCTGGCCGAGGCGAAGCGGCGCGAAGCGGCGCGAAGCGGCATTCGAGGCGGGCCAGGCAAGCGCCAAGCCAGTCGATAATGTGATCCAAGGGCTTTTGAGCAAGGCGCGAGCGTGACGACGCTGATAGGCCCTTAAGCCCGAAACCGCGTTCGCCGCAAGCATGGGAGGGCTGATCCGCTCCGCGACACAACCTCCGCACCCCTGCGCCTCTGCGTGAGAATCTTCCTTCCCTCATTTTCGGACGTTGGGTAGTCCTTTTGCACTTTGCATCCTTGCCCAATGGCGGTACAACCAAACTGCTGGAATTATGAATTTGTACGACCTGGCCTACCTCTTTGCCCTGATTGGCTCGACACCGTATTGGCTGCTGCGGCCGAGCGCGCGGCGGAAGGTGGCGGCGGCCCTACAGGACAAGCCCCGCCGCGATGGCGATGCGCCCACCATCATGATCCACGCCGTCAGCCTTGGCGAGATCAACGCCACCCGAACCCTCATCGACAAACTCCGCGTCGTCATGCCGGGGATCCACTTCGTCGTCTCCTCGACCACCGACACCGGCCTGGCCCGCGCCGCCGATCTCTATGCCCAGCAATCCGATATCACGCTCATCCGCTATCCACTGGACTTCTCGTGGGAAGTAACCCGCACGCTCGAAGCGGTCCGGCCGGATGTCGTCGCGCTCATGGAACTGGAAGTCTGGCCCAACTTCATGCGCATCTGCTCGCAGCGCCAAATCCCCGTCGTGCTCATCAACGCCCGGCTGACGGAAACCAGCTTCAATCGCTACCGACGGCTTGGCCCGATCACGCGCAAGATGTTCGGCCGGCTCACCGCGGTCTGCGCCCAGGAGAAATCCTACGCCGATCGTCTTCTGGCGCTGGGCGCCAGCCCATCGCGCACGCGAATCACCGGCACGATGAAATTCGATACTTCGCCGGTCGCCACGAGCATTCCCGGCGATCTTCAACTGGCCAGCGAAGTCGGACTCGATCCATTCAACGAACCGATCTGGGTGTGCGGCTCAACCGGTCCCGGCGAAGAACTGATCATCCTTGAGCGATACCGTGCCATCCTCGGACGATTCCCGCGCCTGCGGCTGGTCATCGTCCCCCGCAAACCCGAACGCTTCGACGAAGTCGCCGGACTTATTGTCCAACATCGGTTCTACGTCATCCGTCGCAGCCGTGCCGCTCGATTCTCCGCCGGGCCCATTCCGCCGGTCATCCTTGGCGACACCGTGGGCGAACTGAAGAAGTTCTATTCGCTGGCCTCGATCGTTTTTGTCGGCCGATCGCTGGTCGATCTCGGCCAGCGCCAGGCCGGCAGCGACATGATCGAACCGGCCGCTCTGGGCAAACCGGTGATCGTCGGGCCGCACACCGGGAATTTCGCCGAGCCGATGCGCTGCTTCAAGGCCGCCGACGCCATTCTGATCGTCAAGGACGCCGCGGAACTCGAACAGGCCGTTGCCGTCCTGCTCTCAACGCCACAGCAGGCCGCCGACATCGGCCGTCGCGCACAGCAGGTCGTCCGCGAGAACCAGGGCGCCACCGTCCGCAACGGGCAAATCGTCTACGACATCCTGATCGACAGGATTCTTCCCCCCGAAGCACCGTCCATCAACCCCCAAGCCGAAGCCATCGCCACCGCCGCCATTGCGGATGAATCACCAGGCGCCCCATCGCCCATCGCTCTGCCCGCCCGCCCGGCCGCGACCCCATCGGCGCCAGGAAACGATAACGGCCCGCTTCCCCGCCCCAGTCCGATCCCTCCGCCGCCGGCCCGCACGCTGCGCGGCACAACCATCGGCGACGACCTGCCCCTCCCGCCGCCGGATTTCATCGTCCCCCACGATCCGCCCAAGCCCAATACGTGAACACGCGGCGACCGTGGCTGCCGATTCTCTTTGCGTGGCGTTTTTGCGTGAGTTCCCGATCAAGACTACGACGGCGGCAGCGCCGGCGACGCCGGGCCGTCCAGACTTCGCTTCCTCACCTTGCCGCCGGAAGCACCCGCCGAGCCCTTTTCCGGCTGCATGCCGCGCATCATCGCGATCACGCCGGTCCGGGCCAACTCGCGGATTCCGTACGGCTTGAGCAGTTCAATCATCGCCTCGATCTTGGCCTCGGTCCCGGCCAGTTCGACCACCAGGGCCTCGGGCGCCACGTCCACGATCTTGCCGCGGAAGAGCTGCACGATCTCGATGACTTCACTGCGGCTGGCCGCTGTGGCCGCAACCGTCACCAGCGCCAGATCGCGCTCGACATACGCCGTGTCCTTGAAATCCCGCACCTCGACAACCGGCACCAGCTTGGCCAGTTGCTTGCGGACCTGGTCGAGCGTGTTCTCATCGGCGTTAACGACGATGGTCATCCGCGACCGCACCGGGTCTTCCGTTCGCCCGACCACCAGCGAATCGATATTGAACCCCCGGGCCGCGAACATCCCCGCCACATTCGCCAAAACGCCCGGCTCGTTGATCACCAAGGCCGATAACACATGCCGCATGAGCACTCCTCTGGTTGCACCCCATTGTAGTAGCGAACGGCTTTCTTGCACAACCGACCGCCGCCTCCGCCAATGCGCCGGCTTTGGATTTGTTTGATCGGGGCGCATATAAGAGGGGCATGACCAGCGGCAACGTGTTGGATTACGAGTCGCCCCAGAGGCCCGAGCGCCCGAAGGGGGCGCTGGCGACCATCTTTTTTATCGTGTTCACCGATCTGCTGGGGTTTGGGATCATCATCCCGCTGCTGCCGTTCTATGCCAAGAACTTTCAGGCCTTGCCGTTGCAGGTGACGGTGCTGTTTTCGCTGTATTCGATCTGCCAGTTTGCGGCGGCGCCGATTTTGGGGGCGATCAGCGACCGCTATGGGCGGCGGCCGGTGCTGGTGTTTTCGCAGTTGGGAAGTGTTGCGGGGTATTTGCTTTTGGGAGTGGTGACGGCGTCGCATGGGCTGCGGCCGCATACGTCGCTCATGCTGATTTACCTGTCGCGGATCATCGACGGGCTAAGCGGCGGAAACATCTCGACGGCGCAGGCCTATGTCACCGACGTGACAGCGCCATCGGAACGGGCAAAGGGAATGGGTGTGTTGGGTGCGGCGTTCGGGGTGGGATTCGCGGCCGGGCCGGCGCTGGGCGGCGTGCTGGGACATTACAACCCCGCCTGGCCGGCGTTCGTCGCGGCGGCGTTCAGTTTCACGGCGATGCTGATGACGGCGACGCGGCTCAAGGAGGCGCGCGTCCATGAAGAGGTTGAGGCGGAGGCGTGGCTGCATCCACGGCGGTTTGTGCCGGTATTGCGCAATGGGACGGTGGTGCAGTTGGTCTTGATCTCGTTCATCAGCATGATCGCGTTCTCGATGCTGGAGAGCATTTCCGCGCTGTATTTCAGCGAGCCGAGCGTGTTTGGCTGGAAGGAACTGGGTGTGGGGCTGTATTTCGGGTTCATTGGGTTGAACATCGTGATCGTGCAGGGAGGATTGATCGGACGGCTCAGCAAGCGGTTTGGCGAGTGGCCGCTGGCGATTACGGGTGCGGCCTTTTATGCCCTTGGGATGGTGTCGATGGTGGCGGTGGGATACCGGCCGCTCTTGGCGATTCTGCTGCCGGGTGCGGTGCTCAGCGCCTGTGGGCGCAGTTTGCAGATGCCGAGTTTGTATGCGCTGATTTCCAGGAAGAGTGATCCGCGGCAGCAAGGGGTTGTATTCGGATTGAACCAGGGGATGAGCAGCCTGGCGCGCGTGGCCGGTCCGGCAATTGCGGGGGTTATCTACACGCACGCGATCACGGGGCCGTATGCGCTGGCGGGCGCCATCATGATCTTGGCGGGACTGTGGACGGCGGGGATGGCGATGTCGGCGGGACCGGACACGGCCAATGCGGTGGACGATCCGCGTTTTGAAGTCGGCGCGGCGGAGTGATTATTCTGCCTCCGAGATGATCTGTTTGGGATCGCGGGGGACAAGGCGCTGGCCGAGGCAGTCGATCAGAAAATCGAGGTCTTCCAGGACAATCGCGCCGATCAAGACAGATTCGCGGTCGGGCTCGACGATGGCGTTGAATGTACTTTGGCGGCCGCCGTAGGCGAGACGCAAGTCACTGACGATGTCTCGATCGGCGGTGTGGCCATCGGCGTAGCGGACGGTGGCCCGGCCGGTGGTTTCCAAGCCGAGTTGCCGTGCGATGGATGCCGGAATGACCAGACGCGAGGCACCGCTGTCGACAACTCCGCGAACCCGGGCATGGCGAACCTGCTCCGGCCGGAGATGCCCGTCCTCGGCGCGATAAATGTCCTTGTTGTTGGTCAACTCCACTTCGACGGAAAAACGCCCCATCGTCGGCTCCTTATTGGCGATCATGGCAACTCCTGGTTCTGGGCCCTGTCTGACACCGACAGGACATTCTATACGCCCGCCGAAGCGGTCGCGCTACTTTGCGTTAGGAAATATCGAAGCTCGCTCATCCGCCCGGCGGCGTCAGGACGCAGTGGCGAAGTCGCAGCGACTGATCGGGCGCCGGACGTTCGACCCTGGCATCATCGGCGGCGGGAAGAACGGTGAAGTGGTTGGCGGCGGCCGTTTGCAGTTCCCACGCTTTGGACATCACGTCATCGGGGTCCACCATCAGATAGAGGTCTTGTTTGGACAAATCGATGGACGGTATGTCGGTCTGCTCGACGACGCGCCGGGCCGAATACCACGACAGCTCGCGTGCGGTCTTCGTGGGGGCAAGAACCCACGCATCGGCGGGCGCCTTGTCGTGGATCAAGCGGCCCATCTGCTCAAGACCGACACCGCCGAGGTAGCCGCGACGCAGGAACTCGTCATGCACCAGATGCCCGAATTTGGCCAGAGCCTTGTACTGATCCAGGTGCCTTTGATCGAGGTATGGAAGCGTCCGCTGCTCGATCACGTAGCCGCCGATCGGCATCAGGTTGAACACCAATTGCCACAGCAACAGAACCGCGGCGACGGGATTTCCCCACGGCGAAGGCAGCTTGCGATTCAGCCAGCACACGATCAGCCACCAGGCATATTCCAGCAGCGGCAGCACCGCCAGCACATAACGATCGTGCGGCAGAACCAGCAGCATCACGCCGACGGTCGATGCAACCCACAATCCCCACAGTGGCCGCTGGATAACCAGGCTCATGCCCACGCCCAGGATCGCGATGGTGGCCGGAATGCTCACCCAAAAGAGGTGCTGGCCGAACATCGCGGCGGCCAGGTGGATATTGAGCATGTCCAGGAGGTTCTGCCAGATGACGAGCAGCTCGAGGCGTGGATTGCGGAATTGGCTGAGGACGGATTGTTCGTAGACATCCAACTGGCTGCCGGCGGCGCGGCGGGGGTCGAGGATATAGAAGACGGCGACGCTGGCCAGCAGCAGGCCGACAACGCCAGCGACGCGCCAGGCAAAGCCGCGCCGCCAGGCGGTGACGAGCGCGACGAGAATCACGACGGGCACGAACGCCAGCATCGTCGGACGCATGGTCACGACCTCGGCCATGCCGATGACAATCAGCGCCCAGTCGTACCACCGGCCGCGATGCGCCGGCTGGGCTGCGGGCAATGCCGGCGCCAGCGAACTTTGCGGCCCGAAGAGGGCTTCGAACCCGCACAGGACAGCCAAGACTCCGGTAAGAAACGGCATGTCGGTCATGATCTCGAAGCAATAGCGGAAGAAGAGCTTCGTGGCCGCCATGCCGAGCGTGACGATGATCGCCGTGCGCCGCCCGGCGAAGAGATTCATCAGCCGATACGTCAGCGCCAGAGCGATCATTCCCAGCACCAGCATCATGAGATTGGCGGGCCAGAGAGTGCCGGTTCCGAAGATCTTGAATGTGCCGGCCAGCAGAAGAGGCAGGCCGGGATATGCCAGAGTCTCGATCGAGCCGTGATACGTGTACCCGCGCCCCTCGGCGAGGTTGCGGGCAACGCAGAGATAGAGCGCGCTATCCGGCTCCGGCCGCCACTGGCCGTTGAACGTGAGCAGATAAATGGCCGCCATGATGCCCGCCGGCCATCGCCAGCGGCGTTCGAGGAGGTCGCCCAGACGGGTCGTCAGCAGCGCGCGCCCGCCGGCCTGCGCGCCGCTCGCCCGGCTATCCAGAGTTTCTCGAAGATTGATTTTCGCGCTCACGGCATCCATGCGAGCGAATGATCCTACCGAGAACGGCTGCACGATCACAACTCGGAAATCCAAAGAAGATGTTTGACTCCGAAGTAAATCACTCAATAGGATCGCCGTCTCAGGTCAGGTTGCACGGCCTGATTCCGGATGTTGAAGAGAGCCGCCAAGCGGTTGGGCAGTGCAGTGCAGGGCGAGTGGCGGTATACGCGCAATTGGCAACGGCAAAGTTTACTCGATCCGAATTCCAAGGAGTTCAGCGTGACGAATCTTCGCGTAGTTGGCTTGTTGAGTTCAAGAATCACCGCATCCAGAAGAACAAATAAACACATGCCGCGCCGCCGCGCGCGGGCCGTTGCCGCGGCGATTGAGTCGCTCGAACAGCGCGTGCTGCTGTCGACCAGCTATGCCCTGACCACGCTGGCAAATTTCAACGGCACAAACGGGGCGCAACCCGTCGCCGGTCTCGTGGCCGACAGTTCCGGCAACCTCTACGGCACGACGCAAACCGGCGGCACCGGCGACAGCGGGGCCGGGGGCACCGTGTTTGAAGTCGCGGCCGGAACGCGCACCCTGTCCACTCTTGTCGACTTCAATTTCACCGACGGTGCCGAGCCGCAGGCCAGCCTGATCCTCGACGGAAACGGCAACCTCTATGGCACAACCGACGTCGGCGGTTTGGGAGATGACGGCATTGGCGATCACGATGGCACGGTGTTCAAAGTCGCGGCCGGGTCGAACACCCCGACGACCTTGTACAACTTTAACGGCACGACCGATGCGGGCAACCCGGCGGGCAGCCTGTATATGGACTCCAGCGGCAACCTGTACGGCACGGCCCCGCTCTCGCTCTTCAGTAATGGCGGCGTCATCTACGAAATCCCGGCCGGAGGCCAATACACGGTTTTGACGTCATTCCCAACCAACCACGGCGGCCCGACCGCGGGCCTCGTCGCCGACTCTTTGGGCAATCTGTATGGCTCTGCGCTGGTCGGCGGTCCCAGCCAAAACGGCAGCATCTTCGAATTGGCCAGCGGTTCGCACGCCTTCTCGACAGTCGCGACTTTCAACGGCACCGACGGCAGCGGTCCCGTCGGCAATCTGGCCGTCGACCACAACGGCGATCTTTTCGGCGTCACCGGCGAGGACGGGACGGCTAACGACGGCACCGTTTTCGAGGTTGCGGCCGGATCGAACACCGTCACGACTCTGGCGACGTTCAACAACATCAATGGGTCAAACCCAACCAACGGGGTGTACGTCGACTCCTCGGGCAACATCTATGGAACAACGGAAGTCGGTGGAGATCAATCGGTCAGAAGTAGCCTTGGCGTTGTCGGAGCCGGCACCGTTTTCGAAATCGCCGCCGGTACGCACAACCTGACGACTCTCTATGCCTTCACCGGTTTCAACGACGGCGGGTATTCCCAATCCAGCCTGATCGTCGACAGCTCCGGCAATTTCTACGGGACGACCTCCACCGGCGGAACAGGCGGCGACGGCACGGTCTTCGAGCTCAGCCCGGTCATCCCGGCCAAGGTGGCTTTCACCCAGCAACCCGGCAATGCATCCACTGGCACAGCCATCTCCCCGGCCATCACCGTCTCGGTTGAAGGCGCCAACGGCACTGTCGCCGATCT
>Ga0181517_10005898_pt1 | contig 10648 bp, 9 predicted proteins | sample PEATcosm2014_Bin_31_FD_119748 | JGI IMG/M metagenome (GOLD analysis project Ga0181517, IMG submission 119748) | Peatland microbial communities from MTU Mesocosm Facility, Houghton, MI, USA - PEATcosm2014_Bin01_30_metaG | ecosystem: Environmental > Terrestrial > Soil > Wetlands > Peat | place... | reverse complement strand
GCCGCCATGCCGGCCGTGATGCGGCGCACCGTGGCGAGGCTCTCGGTCCCCCAGCGCACCGTCGCTCGTGAGGTGAGGTACGGGTCGGATCTCGCGGCCTCGAGCCCCTCGGCGTCGCCGGTCAGCGAGTCGGCGTGGATGCCGAGGTCTACCGACAGTCGCGGCGTGATGCGTGACAGCACCCGGGCCGTCGCCAGCTGGTACGGCTTGCCGACCCCCGTCGGCTGCAGGGCGACGCCGCTGACGATGGCCCCGGCGAGCCCGACGGGGCGCTGCAGCAGGTAGTCGAGCACGACCAGGCTGCCCATGCTGTGGCCGTAGAGCACGAGCGGTCGGCCCGGCGCATGCTGGACGACCAGACCAAGGAAGGCGCGCAGGTCGCCGCGGTAGTCGGCCCAGCGCTCGATGTGCCCGCGCGGGCCCGGCGAGCGCCCGTGCCCGCGCTGATCGTAGCCGTAGACCGGGTAGCCGCCTTCGACCAGCGGACCGACCAGGTTCCTGTAGCGGCCGCTGTGCTCGCCGACGCCGTGCACGAGGGCGAGCACCGCTTGGGGAGCGGGGTCGAGCGATGCTGCGTCGGGGAGCCAGCCCCGCCAGTAGAGCTGCAGGCCGCCGACGCCGGCAAAACGACCCTCTTCGTGGCGCATGACGTGACCTCCGGGCTGGCTGCGCGGCTCGCACCGATTCTAGCCACGCCTTTGGCCGTAGCGCCAGCCCGCGGCGGCGCTTCGCCTTGCGCAACACCAGATGCGGCGACCACAGGCTCGCAACGGGAAGGATGGACGACCACACGGAGAGCGCCGGCGAAGACCGGAACGGCCCGACGCGAAACGAGTCGAGCGGCGGGCGCGGAGGGCAGCGCGCGGCTCGGAGGCGACGACAAGGACTGACCAAGGAGGGTGCACGGTGGCCAAGCTCATCTACTCGGCGATCACGTCGCTCGACGGCTACGTGGCCGACGAGCACGGCGACTTCGACTGGGCCACGCCCGACGAAGAGGTGCACGCCTTCGTCAACGACCTCGAGCGGCCGGTCGGCACGTACCTGTACGGCCGCGGCATGTACCAGACGATGGCCGTCTGGGGGACCATGGACCTGGCCGGCCAGCCGCTGGTGGTGGCCGACTTCGCGCAGCTCTGGCGGGCGGCCGACAAGATCGTCTACTCGACCACGCTCGACAGCGTGGGCACCGCGCGCACGCGGCTCGAGCACAGCTTCGCGCCCGACGCCGTGCGGCAGCTCAAAGAGACGGCGGCGCGCGATCTGACCGTCGGCGGACCCGGCCTTGCCGCACGGACGCTCCAGGCGGGCTTGGTCGACGAGTGTCACCTGTTCGTCACGCCAGTCGCGGTCGGGGGCGGCACGCCCGCGCTGCCTCGCCACGCGCGGGTCCGGCTCGCGTTGCTCAGCGAGCGGCGCTTCGACAGCGGTGTGGTCCACCTGCACTACCGCGTCGCGGTCTGAGGGGCGCCGACAGCGCCGCCCCGAGGGCGAGCGAGGGTCGGGCGCGCGCTACTCGGTGGCGGCGACGCGCACGGCGTCCCAGGCGGCCAGCTTGAGGGCGAACGAGATGCTCGCGTTGGCCGGGCTGGTCGAGGGTAGACGCTCGAAGCGCAAGGTACCGCCGCTGAGCGACGGGGTGACGTACGTGGAGAACAGGCTCTCCGCCGCGGAGCCGTTGAAGAACACGGTGTGGATCGAGGGCTGGTCGCGCAGCAGGGCACCCAGGTCGTTGGGGACCGGTGATCTGATGTCGGCGTCGAGGCTGCCCACGCGCGAGGCTTCGAGCAGCACGTCCCACAGGGCGACGCCCACGGCCTTCAGCATCTCGACGCGCTCGGGGTACTCGAGCGGTCGCCCGCCCGAGAACAGTCGATCCATGATCGTCCAGAAGTCGTTGCGCGGGTTGGCGTAGTACTGATCCGCCCTCAGCGACTGCTCGCTGGGGGCGGTGCCCAGAATGAGGACGCGGGGTTCGCGGCCGACGATCGGTGCAAAGCCGCGGATGTGATCAAGCTCAGAGTACGTGTCCATAGGGTAAGTATCTCCATCCGCGAGTTCCTGACTCCTCGTCGCGCCGACTCCGCGCCAGGGGCGTGGTAGTGACTTCGCCGACGACCAGCTCGTCGCGCCCCGTCTGGCCGAGCGCCGAGGCGGCGATCGTGCGCCTGAACGAGCGGGCGACCGCGCTCGTCGACACCGAAGCGCTGGCGCGGCTGCTGCTCCGCGCCGAGTCGGTCGCGTCTTCGAAGATCGAGGGCCTCGAAGTCGGCCCCCGCCGCCTGCTCGAGGCCGAGGCGGCACGCCAGCTCGGCGAGCCCGCGAGCGACGTTACTGCCGCCGAAGTCCTCGGCAACATCGAAGCGATGGTCTACGCGGTCAACAGCGCCGCCGACGGCGACGAGATCACGGTCGCTCAGCTCCTCGAAGTGCACCGCCGGCTGCTGGATGGGTCGCGCCTCGCGGCGAGCGGTGGCCAGATCAGGACCGTGCAGAACTGGATCGGCGGTAGCAGCTATAACCCCTGTTCTGCCGCCTACGTGCCGCCGCCGCCCGAGTATGTCGGTGAACTCCTGACCGAACTGTCCCGGTTCTGCAGCGCCGACTCGCTGCCGGTGCTGCTGTAGGCCGCGCTCGCCCACGCCCAGTTCGAGACCATCCACCCCTTCATCGACGGCAACGGGCGCACGGGTCGCGCGCTTGTCCACCTCATCTTGCGGCGCCGGGGCCTCGCGCCCCGCGTGCTGCCGCCGGTCTCGCTCGTTCTGGCGACGTGGGCGACCGACTACATTAGTGCGCTCGACGGCACGCGCTCTGTCGGACCGTCTGAGTCGGAGCGGGCTTACAAGGGACTGAACCGGTGGGTGGGCCTGTTCGCCACGGTTTGCCGTCGGGCCGTTGACGATGCCGCCGAGTTCGACGAGCGAACGAGAGAGCTCGAAATGGCGTGGCGTGAGCGATTGGGCCCGGTGCGCGCCGACTCGACGGCAGACGCCCTGCTGCGAGCTCTGCCCGGCGCGCCCGTCCTCACAGTGAAAAGCGCCACGGCGCTGGTCGGTCGCAGCCGCGTGGCGGTCAACCAGGCCATCGGCAGGCTGACCGATGCCGGCGTGCTCACCCAGGTGACAGTGGGCCGTCGCAACCGTGCCTTCGAGGCGCGCGAGCTGATCGACGCGTTCGTCGACCTCGAGCGGCGCTTGGCGAGTCCACGGGGAGATACTCGTGTGGCGCCGCCGGTACGCAGGGTGTCGCGGAGGCGGTAGCGCTGGGCGCGGCCCGGCGGGTGGCCTTAGCCTTACCGGCCGCTACGTGCACGCGGGCCGCGCGCGACAAGGATCTTATGCCGTCTCGGCGGCGGGGGAAGGGTCGCCTGCGGGCGGCCTTGGGGAGCTACCTGGCGGCCCCTGCTCGGACGCCTTGTCGCGCGTCGCCCGGGTGTCGCACGACCAACTCGACGTCGCAGTCGAGTACCTGCAGCAGCGACAGAAGTTTGTCGACCGATTTGCGTTGGTTGGTCTGGTCGAGGAGCCGGTAGAGCTGCGCGGGCGAGGTACGCAGTCTGCGGATCACCTCGCGTTTGGACAGCGCGCTTGCCTGCAGACACTTCTGTGCCTCGAGCGTCAGCTCGTAGAGCAGAAGATCGCGCAGGTGAGCCGGGTCCTGGTTGTACTCGAGCACCTGGTCGACGTGGACCGAGCCTTCGCGCCCGGACGCCAGCCGGTAGGTGAATCCCTCGCCGCCGAGTTCGTGGTCGACGAACAAGTCGGCGATTTGGTCGGCGGCAGCGGGTGCCGGATCTGCCTTTGAGTAGGGGAACGGCAGGAGACCGCGCCACGTACGGACCTCGAACGCACGCTTGCGGTTGTTGGCTCTGACCGACTTGATCTTCACAGTCGTCCCTCGTCGTTGAGCTCGCGGATGAGGGCGAGCACTCGGCGTGATGCCCGGCCTTTCATGGGCAGCCAGTTGTCGAGATCCCACTTCACCACGAAGCTACCGTCGCGATAGACGTGTACGTGATGCCCGTGGTCGCCTCTCCAGCTCAGGAATACATAGTTGCCCCTGCGGATCTTTCCCATGACTGCACGTTACCGTACATGGTAACACTTAGGAACGGTGACGGTTGATCGTCAACCGGGGGCCGTTGTCTTCGGGCATCGTGCTACCGGGCGGGGGGCACCGTGGGCGGATGGGTATGCTGCCCACAGCTGTCGAGTGAGCGAACGACGCGGGAGGGCAACGTGAGCGACGAGCTGGTGCTGGTGACGGGCGGGTCGGGGTTCATCGGCGCGCACTGCATTCTGCGGTTGCTTGCGGCGGGCTACCGGGTGCGTACCACCGTGCGCTCGCTCGAGCGCGAGGCCGGCGTGCGCGCGCAGCTCAAGGTGGGCGGCGCCGAGCCTGGCGACGCCCTGTCGTTCGTGGCTGCCGACCTCCTATCGGATGAGGGTTGGCCTGAGGCGGTCGCCGGCTGCCGCCACGTGCTGCACGTCGCCTCGCCGTTCCCCCAGCAGCAGCCCCGCAACGAGTTCGAGCTCATCGTGCCGGCCCGCCAGGGCGCCCTGCGCGTGCTGCGAGCGGCGCGCGACGCCGGCGTGCAGCGCGTCGTCATGACCTCGTCGTTTGCCGCCATCGGCTACGGCCACAAGCAGACCAAGCGGCCCTTCACCGAACAGGACTGGAGCGACCTGAACGCCGGGGCGAGCGCCTACGCGAAGTCGAAGACGATGGCGGAGCGCGCGGCTTGGGACTTCGTCGCGCGCGAGGGCGGCGCGCTGGAGCTCGCCGTGGTCAACCCGGTGGGCGTGCTCGGGCCGGTGCTCGGCCCCGACCTGTCGAGCTCGGTCGCCCTGGTCAAACTCTCGCTGGACGGCGCCATGACGCGCGCGCCGCGCGTGTTCTTCAACATCGTCGACGTGCGCGACGTGGCCGACCTGCACCTGCGCGCCATGACCGACCCCGCCGCCAGGGGCCAGCGCTTTCTGGCCGTCGCTGACGGTCCCATGTCACTGAAGGACGTAGCCGACGTGCTGCGCGCGCGCATGGGCGCCGTGGCTGAGCGCGTGCCGACCAAGGAGCTGCCCGACTGGCTGGTGAAGCTCGCCGCGCCGTTCAATCCGGCGGCGCGCCAGGTCGCGCCGGACGTGGGGAAGGTGCGCCGGGCTTCGAACGAGAAGGCCAGGAGCGTGCTCGGCTGGCAGCCGCGGTCGAACGAAGAGGCGATCGTGGCGACGGCGGAGAGTCTGGTGGGGCTGGGGTTGGTCGGGAGCTCGCCGGGCCGAGCTTGAGCCGCGAGGCGTCGATCACGAGTCGCGCGGCGTCGGGCGGCCACGAGGCGGTGACGGCCGCACCGCGTTCGATGCCGAGCGCATCGGCTTGCTCGGCCGGCAGCTCGACGATCAGTGGCGGATCGCTGCCCACCGTGACGCGCACGACCGAGCCGAAGCGCACGACGTGGACGACGGGACCGCGCAGGACGTTGGCCACCGCAGCGCTCGCAGCCACCGCGGCGCTCGCCGCGCTGTCGGCCGCCGGCGGCGCCGCAGGCTCGACCGAGGGCATGTTCGGCAGCGAATCCGCGCCGTCGCGCGTGAGTCGCACGGCCCAGGGGTCGACGACGAAGGCGACGTCGCCGGTCGCCGGTGACGAGCAGGCGAAGCGCCGGCCCTGGGGAAGGGTGACCACGGTCAGCTCGCCGTCTCTGCGGGCGCAGCCCCTGAAGTAGTTGGTCGCGACGAAGGCGGCCACGAACGGCGATGCGGGGGCCCGCTGCAGGTCGGCCGCCGTGCCGATCTGCACGATGCGGCCGGCGTCGATGACGGCGATGCGGTCGGCGAGGCCCACCACGTCACTGTAGTCGTGGGAGACCAGGAGGGTCGGCAGGCCCAAGTCGGCAAGCCACTGGGCGAGCTCGCGCGACACGCGCGCCTTGGTCATCGAGTCGAGGGCCGTCAGCGGCTCGTCGAGCAGCAGGACGTCTGGGGTGGTCGCGACCGCGCGCGCGAGCGCGGCGCGCTGACGCTCGCCGCCCGACGCCTTGCCCGGTCGCGAGTCTCGCAGGTCGGCGATGCCGTAACGGTCGAGCAGTTCGTCGACGCGAGCGCGCCGCTCGCCCCGCTTGCGCGGCCGCGGCCGCAGACCGTACTCGACGTTGCGAGCGATGGTCAGGTGGGGGAACAGCGCCCCGTCCTGGAACATCAGGCCGACGTGGCGGCTCTCAGGCGGCAGGTCCACGTGGCGTGCGGTGTCGGTGAGCGTGCGTCCCCGGAGCGTGATGCACGCGCTGTCCGGCTTGAACAGCCCGGCGACGGCGCGTAGCACCGACGTCTTGCCGGCGCCCGAGGGACCGACCAAGGCCAGCGTCTCGCGCCCGACCGCGAGCCTCACGTCGAGCTCGATGCGGCTCAAGCGGTGCCTGACGACGATGTCGAGCTGGTCGGTCCGTCGGGCGCCGGACACGGCGGATACGCCGGACGCCGCGCTCGCGTCGGGCACGGCGCTCACGTCTCTCGCCAGCCCAGAAGGATCTTGGTCGAGACCAGCACGGCGAAGCTGACGGCGACGAGGAAGGCCGACATGGCCAGACAGGACGTGATGTTCGCGCCCTGGAACTGCGCGTAGATCGCGAGCGGCAGGGTCTGCGTGACTCCTTGCACGAAACCGCCGGCGAACAGGGCCGTGGCGCCGAACTCACCGAGGGCCCGGGCCCAGGCCAGGGCCGCGCCGGCCGCCAGACCCTGACGCGCCAGGGGGACCTCGACGCGAAAGAACGAACGAAAGGCGCCGGCGCCGAGCGTGCGCGAGGCGCCGACCAGTTGCTGGTCGACGGCGCCGAACGACGCGATCACCTGGCGCACGTAGAAGGGCATGGCGACGAACGTCTGCGCCATGACGACGGCGATCCAGGTGAACGGTATGCGTATGTCGTGGGCGGCGAGGTGCGAGCCGAGCAGTCCGGTGCGCCCGAAGGCCGCAAAGAGGGCGATGCCGGCGACCGCCGGCGGCAGCACGAGGGGCACCTCGATCAGCGTGATGACGACCGCTCGTCCGGGGAATCGCCGTCGGGCCAGCAGGTGGGCCACCGGGGTGCCGGCCAGCACGATGAAGGCCAGCGACACAAGGCTGGTCTTCATGCTGACGCGCAGCGCGTCGAGGGCGACCGGCGAGTGGAGCTGCGACAGGAGCGCCGACGGCGGCACGCGCAGGAAGATGGCGAGGATCGGCAGACCGACGAACAGCAGCAGCGCGGCGGCGGCGATCCCGGTGATCGCCGCCGCCGCGCCTTTCAACAGGCCGCGCGTGAGGGCCTGCCGCCGTCCTTCAGGTGCGGACGGGGGGGCCGGCGCGCGCGCTATCGTGGCTGATGCTGCCGTGTCCGGACCCTTACGGCGTGACCGTGAAGGTCGCCACCTTCGAGACCCGACCGTCGGCGGTCACGGTGACGTTGTAGTTGCCCGCCGCGAGGGTGGGGACCGTGGCCGTGATGGAGCTCGCGCCCCACGCCGTGGTGGTCGCCTGGGTGGCGCCGAACTTCACAGCGCCCGGGATGTAGGTCTTGAAGTTGACGCCGGTGATGGTCACGGTCGAGCCCGCGGCGCCGCTTGCACCGCTGGTACCCGCGAGCTGCTTGATGGCCGGCACCGGCTCGGCGCGGAAGCCCCAGCGCTTCATGATGGCCTGGCCCTTGAGGCCCATGACGTACGCGATGAAGCGCTTGCCGAGCGTGACGTGGGCGCTCCCCTGGACGACCGCCATGGGGTAGGTCGGCAGCGGGCTCGACTGATAGGCGTCGGCGATCGGGATGCGGATGACTTTAGTGCCGGCGGCCACCTTGTCGCTGTTGTAGACGAAGCCGGCGTCGACCTCGTTCCACGAGACGAGGGCGGTGATCATGTTCACGTTGGCGGCGATGTCGCCGACGGTCAGGACGTTGTTGTCGACGTCGGTCGCGTACGTGGAGCTGAGGGCGGGATCGGCGTTGAGATTCGTCAGCACCTTCTGGGTGTACGTGCCGATCGGCACCCCGTTCGTACCCCAGGTGCCGACCGCGACCTGGATGCCCGGCTTGGTGAGATCGGCCAGACTCTTGACCTTGCGGTTCTTCACGTTCGGCACGATCACGCAGAGCGCGTTCTGGCAGAAGATGCGCGGCGTGTAGAGGTAGCTGGTCGGGACGACGGGCGGCTGCAGGTCGTCGATGTACGTGGTATTGGCGCTCGCGAACAGATCGGCGGGAGCCTTGGCGATGAGCTGCTGATAGAGCTGCTGCGTGCCGGCGAAGTTGAAGACGAACTTCACCTTCTTGTACTGCGGGTACCTCGCTTTGAACGGCGCCACCATCGCGGGGAACGCCTTGTACAGCGAGGCGGCGGCGAACACGGTGAACTTGGGCTGCGTGGCGGCCGACGCCGGGCCTGCGCCCGCGCCGAGCACCATCATGACCATCGCGGCGATGGCCAGCAGGGCCCACGATCTACGTTTCACTTCAGTTCCCTCCTTGACGTTGCTTACCTGCGCGCTCCGTTGGGAGCGGTCTTTTGCGCGCTCGCTCGCGGCCATTGTCGGAGCCGTATGGCCGGCGCGCGCGTAACCCTCGATGACCCCACGATGCGCGCCGGAGCGAGCATCGCGGTTCAGGACGTCGGTGAAGCGTTAGACTATGAGAAGTAGAACGAGCGATAGACTATAAGAAGTACAACGCTCTGTCACGCGCGTGCGTCGTAGGCCGCGCTGTGTGTCCAGGGGGGAGCAGGACCATTGCGACGTCGTGCGGTCGGTGCCGCCATAGTGTGTCTGGCCACGGGGGTCGTGCTTCTGGCGGCTGCACCTGCCGCTTGGGCAGCGCGGTTCGTGCAGGGCACGGGGGGCGTGCCGTTCAAGGTCGCCTACCGGAACGGCGTTGCTGCGCTGAACGACGGCGGCTTGGTTGCTACGGTCGGTCAGCTGGCGGCGATCGGCGCCTCTTCGGACGGCTACGAAGCCCTCGGCGTGGCGCAGCCCGACCCGGTGAGCGCGCAGGCGCTGAGCGGCCCCGGTGACGGCCTCGGTGACGTCCTCGTCGCCGATGCGACCGATCGCCTGGTCGCCGAGTTCTCGCCGAGCGGCTCGCTCGTCTGGTCGTACACAAGCGCGGACGACCCGAGCCTGAGCTCGCCGGTGTCGGCCTGCTCGCTCAGCAGCAACAGCGTGGACGCCTCCGGACACATCGGGGACGGCTATGTCCTGATCTGCGACCGAGGCGCCGACCGGGTCTTCATCGTGAGGGCGCAGACTGGGCAGGTCGTGTGGCAGTACGGCACCACCGGCGAGAGCGGTTCGGGGGTCGATCAGCTCGACTCGCCGGCGTCGGCCGAGTGGCTTGCCAACGGGAACGCCTCATCCAGCATCGCCGACGACGGCGATGTCGCGATCTGCGACGCCGGCAACCACCGCGTGATCATCGTGCGCGCCGGCGATTTCACGGGCGTCGGGCCTGACGCCGGCTTTACCGCGAGCAGCATCACGTGGCAGTACGGCTCGAGCGGCGCGGCCGGTAGCGGCATCGACCAGCTCGACTCTCCGACGTCTGTCCAGCGGCTGGGCCAGTCACAGGACATGCTCATCTGTGACCAGAGTGCGGCACGCGTGATCGAGGTCCGCTACGGCGATTACGACGCCTCCGCGCCGAACGACGGCTTCAGCGCCGCCAGCACAGTCTGGCAGTTCTCGCGCTCCGGGGCCTACGCCTTGAGCTCCCCGACCTGCGCGTTAGGCAGCGGTGGCGGTGTGATCTGGATCGCCGACGCCGGCCACGTCTACGGCGTGGCGACCGGCACGAACGATCCGCCGACCGGGCAGGAAGTGTTTGCCGACTACTTCTCCGGCATGCCGGGGTCGACGGAGCCGTCGCTCACCGCGCCGGGGTCGACGCTCACCGCGCCGGGGTCGCTCGTGGCGCCGGCGTCGCTGTCGCAGGTGGCGCTGGGCGACACCGACGGTGGGAGTCTGGTGATCGCCGACCCCGGTGCGCACAGGGTCGTCACTCTCGGCACCGTCGGCGCCGGGTCGGTGCGTCTGGCGGCGTCCGACCTTGGTCATGCCGGCGCCAAGCGGCTCAGCAGCCTGAGTTGTACGCTGGCGCAAGTTCCGGGCAGCGTCGTGACTGTGTCGTACAGCGTCGATGGGGGGCGCCTCAAGACCCTCGGGACGTACAGCGTCAACACGAGCGCGGTTTCGGGACCAGTGTCGAAGACCATCGCGTTCCCACCGCTCACGATCGGCAAGAAAGTCGTGTACTACCTCTCGTTCTCGGCCGCGGGCGCCGCTGTGGCCCCCGACGTCCTGTCGCTCGCTACGATCTACAAGCCCTGGACGGCCAAGGCGAGCGGCAAGGGCGGCGGCGGCGCCAGCGGCGAGCGCCGCAACAGCAACGGCAGTGCGAGCGGCAGGGGCGGGAGCGCCGGCGGCGGTTCGGGCTCAGGGGGCGGTGTGGGCGGCGGCACCGGCAACGGTTCGGGACAGGGCGTCGGCCGCGGCCGCGGCAGCGGCTCGACGGACAGCAACGGCGCGGACACCGGGGCCGCCGGCAACTCGACCGGAGCGGCGCTGCCGGCCGCGGTGGCGGGCTCGACAGCCTCGGGTGACGCCGCGTCGCGCACTGTGTCGGGGT
>Ga0181517_10005895_pt1 | contig 10650 bp, 9 predicted proteins | sample PEATcosm2014_Bin_31_FD_119748 | JGI IMG/M metagenome (GOLD analysis project Ga0181517, IMG submission 119748) | Peatland microbial communities from MTU Mesocosm Facility, Houghton, MI, USA - PEATcosm2014_Bin01_30_metaG | ecosystem: Environmental > Terrestrial > Soil > Wetlands > Peat | place... | reverse complement strand
CTTCGCGCGACAGCCGCTGGAAGGTGAAGGGTGAACCGGCCGAGGTGACGGTGCCCGCGCCGGCCGCGCCGATGGTTGCGGCTGGGTTATTGAACTGCGGCGTGTTGAACAGGTTGAATGCCTCGGCGCGCAGTTGCAGGCTGCGGCTTTCGGCGATCGAGAAGTTCTTGAACAGCGAGTAATCGAGTTGTTTGGTGGCCGGCCCGGGGATAGTGTTGCGGCCGGCGTCGCCCCAGGCAAGCGTGGGCGGCGTCGAAAAGGCCGCGGTGTTGAACCATTCCGCAATGGATCGCTGGCTCGAAGACAAGCTCCCGTTGCCTGGCCCGATCAGTTCGGCGCGCGAGGTGACGCCATTGTTGAGCGTGTTCGATGCCGAATAGACGCTGAACGGAATGCCGTCCGACAGGGTCAGAATGCCGTTGAATTCCCAGCCATCCACCACGTGGCGCGCGAAGCCGGAGGTGTGAAACGGCAATTTGTAGACGAAGCTGGCCACGAAACGCTGCGGGCTGTTGTCGTCCGAGTTGCCGTAGTCGAGCCGGTGGTCGTAGGAATCGAGGAACGCGGCGCCGCCCGTTCCGGGGTTGAGCGACTGGTAATCGAGGCTGTGGCTCCAGGTGTAGGCCAACTGGTAACTCAGGTTGTGCGAGAGGCGCCGTTCCAGCGTCGCCTGCAGCGCGTTGTAGCTCGAAGTAGAAACGTCGGCGCTCTGAATAATGCTCTGATACAAGGGATACGGACGGCGCGAGGCAAGAGCCGTGGTCCCCGGCACCGGCTGGTTAATGTCGTTAGAAGAAAGAAGATGGGTGCCTTTCGTACCCACGTAGGCGACCGTAAACAACGTGGACTGGGTGATCTGGTGCTGGATCGTGGTATTCCACTGTTGCGTGTACGGTTGATGCGCGTATGGGTCGACGACATACAACGCCGACCCGGCCACGGTGCCCGTTGAGGGATGCGAGAGACCTTGCGCAGCCGTGCGCGCGTCGACGAAATCGTACTGGCTGTTGGAAAACGCCGTGCTCACCATTTCCGGCGGGTTCGCCGTCGCATCATTGGCGATCGGGATCTGCGGTGCCGAGTAGAAAATGCCGTACGCGGCGCGAAAGACGGTCTTCGGCAGCACCTGGTAAGCCAGGCCGAGGCGCGGCATGAAGTCGAGATTGTTCGGGTAGACGCCGCTGCGCGGAATGCCGTTAGTGCCCACTTGCTCGACACCGTTCGCCCCACCGACGAACGTGAACATGCGATTGTCGACCTCTGTCCAAGGCCAACCCAGGTAGTTCTCGTAGCGCAGGCCGGCGTTCAAGGTCAGCTTGCCGCTCACGTGGAAATCGTCCTGGATGAATCCCGCGAATTCGGTTTGCCGCAGTCCGCGCATCCCATCGAGGAACTGCAAGCTGCCGGAAACCGGAGTGCCGAGCAGCAGGTCGGCCAGACCGAGACCGCTGGTTCCGCTGCCGAGGCTCGAACTGTAGGCGGTGGTGAAATTCAGCGTGCCGCGCAAGTTCGCCGTCTGGAACACGTTGTACTGGCGGCGCTGGGTTTCGCCGCCGATTTGGACTGTGTGGCGGCCCCAAACAAGACTGACGCTGTCGTCGTACTGGAAGTTGTTGCTCACGATGATCGCCGGCAGGTTGCCGTAGGACCCAAGCGCCGTGGCGCCTGTGATGGGGATGCGCGGCAGACCGTCGGTGAGAGGATTGCCGGCCACGTTGCTGCCCGGGATGCCAACCTCGGTAGCCAGCGCCTGGCCGGCGTTGGCATCGGTCGACGTGATGGCGACGCGCGTGAAGCCGGCGCGGGCCGTGTTCACGATGGTCGGGGAAAAAACGTGGTTCTCGCTGAGCACGACCTGGCGGGAGGGTTCTTCCGAGAGGCCCGAAATCCCACCGCCTACCGCCGGCTTAGGCAGCGTGCCTGGCTGGTAGATGGCGTCGCGCGCCTGGCTGTAGCGCAGGAAGGCGTTGTCGTCGTTCGAAAAACGGCGGTCGATCTTTACGTCGAATTCGTCGCCGTTGTCGGTGCGCAGCGGGTTGTACAGGTAGTTATTGGCGGTGCCGGAAAGATTCGCCAGCGGGTAGAGGTTGATCAGGTTCGAGCCCACCGTGCTGATTTCGGATGCCGGGATCTTATTCCCCGGGAAGGCCGAGCGTGAGTAGGTGCCGCTGGCCGATTCCACTGTCGTATTGGGATCGTAGATGGGCGTGGACACGCCCGAAAAGTCGCCCATGCGCTCGGCCGCGGTGGGCACCGTGTTGACATAGGTCAGCCCTTGGCCGATGCGCGTGCCCTGATAGTCGACGAAGAAGAACGTGCGCGGCTGCTTGCGCCCAAGCGGCCCGCCCAGCGTGGCGCCGAACTGGTTCATATGGAACGCGGGCTTGCTCTTGTCGAAGAAGTTGCGAGCGTCCAGATCCGAGTTGCGCAGAAACTCAAACACGTCGCCATGAAGTTTATCGGTGCCCGATTTGAAAACCAGGTTCACGGAGCCGCCGCCGCCGCGGCCGAAGCGCGCGTCGGGAACCGAGGTTTCTTCGCGGAATTCCTGCACCGCATCGAGCGGTGGAAATAGCGCGATGCCGCCGCCGTTGTGGTTCTCCGTGTCGCTAATGCCATCGAGCAGGTAGTTGTTCTCTTCAGGACGGTTGCCGTTGGTCGAGTAACTCGTCATCCCGCGCAACGCCGTAAGCGGCACCGAAGCCGCCTGCTGCTGCGCCGAAACCACGCCAGCCGAAAGGCTCATCAGTTCGGCGAAATTGCGCCCATTCAAGGGAAGATCGGCCACGGCCGTTTCGGTGCGCACGTTGGAAAGCGTGGAACTCTCCGTGCTAAGCAGCGGCGCTGCCGCTTCAACTGTGACCTCCTGCGTCGTCTTGCCCGGCGTGAGAACCAGCGTGAGCGAGGATCGCTGCGCCACTTCCAGATGGACCTTCTCCGTCAGCTTGGCGAAACCGACGAATTCCACGTTCACTTCGTAGTCGGTCGGTTGGAGCGGCTGGGAAACGAACAAGCCGTCTGCGTTAGTTACCACCGAGTCGGCAAGCCCGGTCGCCAGATTGCGGATACTAACAACGGCGTTCCGAATCACGCCGCCGGAACCGTCCTGTACGACGCCAGAGATGCGGCCCGCCTCCACGCTCTGGGCGCGGCAAAAGGAAACCGCCAGCAACAAGACCAAAAGCAGATACGGCGCCGGGCGTGCCAAGGCACGGAAGATATTTCGATCGTTCACTTTGCGTCCTTTCAATCGCCGCTCCGCGTCGGGACACACGTGTCGCGCGCGAATCGGGCTCGCCGCTCTTGGCGGAGAGGAGTGTCCTTCAATTTGCGAGACCACTCGATCGGGGAGTGTCCACTAAACTAGTGTAACTCTATCTAGTTTACGTATAATGCTAAACTACCAACATAAACGGCTTGGTGTCAAGAGAAAAAATCGGCATACATACCATATTTGCTTACATATACATAAATGTATTCTGACGGCAGGATACTCGGGAAAACTGGCGTTCCAATCCATACCTACGGGTGGATCGTCGTTAACTCCTAGTGATTTAGTATATTTTAAATGGGGCTTACGCCTTGGCTGGCCGATGGGCTCGTCCCCGAAGGCACATCATTCTTCATGAAGCGGTCCGGTCGGTGCATCTCCTTCGCCCATCCGACGCGCAAACGAAGGAGCGCCTAACGAGGTTTGTCCCAGAGCTGACCAGCCGGCTAAGGACCTGAGGTGGCGGCAATCAGCAGCAGTCTGCTTGCGTGCCGGAGATAAGGCGGTACAAGGCCGATGCGAAACACCATTGGGTGAAGGCCGCACCGTACGCCAACGGGATAATTATGAGGGCCGGGATAAAGGACAGCAGTGGGCTTTGCAGGTAGAACCCAGTGCCGCTGAGAATGAACAGAGCGGCACCAATGGCACAACCGAAGCGACGAGGGGCGCCGTGCCGAGGCATCTCCCCGAGCCCAGCCAATGGGCGTAGGAATATCTGGTAGAGATGGTCGTAAAAGCTTCTCGAACTCACTGCGCCGATGAGAGTCAGGATTCCGAGCGCCCACAGATACGCAGGTGACCGCAAGGTGAGCCCCAGGACGCCAAGACATCCGCAAGCAAATGGCGTCCATCTGGCCAACAGGCTGACGTTCGGGTAGTTTGCGACGTCAGCTTTGCTGAAACCCTGCAGGAGCAGCATCCGATAGGTGTAGGCGCTCATGAAGCCTCAATATGTTAGCATCGCGCGTTCTCCGCTGTAGTCTATGTTTTCCGGTGGCCGATGAAAGGTCGTCACAACTCAAAAACCTGGACGGGAGACGGGAAGGATGCCCGGCCGCTGGTTCCGGCCGTGTGCTCGTGCTTTATCATGAGCAATGACGATACCCTGGGAATGAAATCGCATGGCCGCACCAGATGAATGCAGATCGCGTCTGCGCTAAGCTCGAAGTTTGGGAGCAGTGGCCGAGTCATGAGCGCGACTTTCGAACCCAGACTGGACATTCTCGCCGAACCCCAGCGCGCATTGTGGCCGGAGCTTGATGCCGTGCCGCTGGAGTTCGTGCTCTACGGTGGGACGGCGCTTGCCCTGCAACTGGGCCATCGGACATCGGACGACTTCGATTTCTTCTCGTCCGACGGATTCGACGCGGGGCGCCTGCAGTCGCGTCTCCCTTTCTTTCGTGGTGTCGATGCCAATGATCCAAACGCGTGGGTCCATCGGAAGAGAGACAACCTCGAAGGCTATGTCGAACGTTGCGGTGAGGCGGTCAAGATCGCCTTTTTCGGTGGTCTGAGCAGTCTCCGGCGCGTCGATGATCCGCGCTGCCTGATCGGCTCTCGCGTGCGGGTGGCATCCCTGGTGGATTTGGCTGGGATGAAGATGCGCGTGATTCAGATGCGTGGCAGTTGGAAGGACTACGTTGACATCCACACCCTGGCTGCTAACGGGGTTGACATCGCAACGGGGCTTGCCGCTGCGTCCGCGATCGACGGGAAATTCGAGCCGGCCACAAGCATTCGTGCTTTGCAGTTCTATGGCGATGGAAATCTCGACCGCGTGCCGGCGGCTATGCAGCAGGACCTGACGCGTTGGGCACAGCAGGTGGACCTGGCTAAGCTTTCGACGCTGCCTTCGCGTCGTGGCTTGGCGCCGGAGGGGAGGAGTCGATGACGCTCTCCGAGCCTTTCCCCGCTGAATTGACGCGCATAGCGCGCAAGGTTGTTTGGTACGACGCGCCGGATCGGACGCTGCGGGACATGCGGACGTTTCTAGCGCATCTAATGGAGTATGGCACGGCCGCAGACGTGTCCGTGGTCGAACGCTTCGTGCCGGACGTGGAATTTCGGAAGGTCTTGGCCGATGCACCTGCAGGCGTGTTCACCAGCGAGACGTGGATGCGCTGGCACGAACGGTTCGGTATATTGCCCTTGCCGCCGCTGCCCCGTCGCCGCTTCCCGGACGGGACATTTGGCCCCGAAGCCGGCGGTTTCCTGGGCCGCTAGTGGTCCCTGCGGCACGCGGCGAGCCTGCGGCGTTACCCCGCAGCCGCCAAAACAGTGTGCGCAGAAGTGTGCATGTCGTCGATCCCAGAGCCGTTTGCGGTGAGCGGAAGCAGACGCCCCGAATCAGTGTAAGCCATTGAAAACACCGCAAACCGTGAATCCCGTGGAGACCGGCCACGTGTTTGGGGTGCAAGAGGTCCCGAGTTAACGCGAGCGCCGGAGGCGGACAATGATAGACGACGCGCTTCGACGGACATCTCTTGCTGTGCTCAATCAATTTGCGGATCGGCTCCGGCCAGCGTGCGATGGTAGACAGCATCGGTGGCAATTCGAGCGGTGGCGGCAACGGGCTTGTGCAATTTGCAGGGTCGCAAGACCGCCTAACGGTTCGAATCCCTCTCCCCCTCCGTCTCGAACTCCGGCACCTCGGCCCTTTTCGCCACCGGCCGATTTCGGGAGCGTCGGGCAATATCGGACAAGCAAGCATGGCAACCATGGCATTAGGCGACGCCATGGCAACGCAGAATCTGCAAGTTGCCGGTGGGACTGTTGCCAATCGGGTTCGAATCCCCCCCTCTCCGCCAGCTCAATAGTTTACCGACAATCGGATTATTACGTTCGGCCCCGTCGCGGGTACGCCGTGATGAAGAACGGGCAGACCCTTGCGGAAAACGTGGCGAAGAACCCCGGTCTGCTGCTGGGCGACGGCAGGTGAACCTTAAGATTAACTTCCATTATTCCGAACTGTATGACAGTGAGGACGGGAAATCGTCAAGGTATTCGAATGTCGTTCTCGGATGAGGCCACTCGCCCGAACAGCTCACGACCAGATGGCGGTGATACAGCCGACAGGTCTCCTTTCCTGGGCCGTTCCAGCGCGGTCCAATCAAGAAGATGAGCAGACGCTCGACATCATCGATCAGATGCGGAGTAATGCGCCTGGTCGCGTGGAATCCGGTGATGAGCGGTTTGGTGCCGATGCCTTCTCGCTTCGCCAGTCGCTCCAACCACTTCTTTGATTGACAGGACCAGCGGCTCCCGATCGTCTGACGCTCAGCCTTTCCGATATAAAGGATCTCCCGCCCTCTCAGTTTGCGGAAGAGGTACAGGGCATGGGTCGCGCGCAGGGTCAACTTATCCGCAAGCCGCCAGTGCAGTTCAATCTCATCTGTCGGCTCGCGCCGGTAATTCAAAGACGACATTTATCCCCGACTATACCATCCCATCACTCTTCACCACCCCTGAGCAAGTTCTGCCAAAAATGCACCATACGCCTCGACCCGAGGATGGACGACACGGCCCTCCGCCGTTGCGGGAAGTTCCACAACGTCCCGAGCGAGGTCGATCCGCAGTTCTGTCGGCGGTGCATGGGCGAGGAGGTTCCGACGGGAAAGCCATCGGGAGAGGAGCCGTCCGAGGTCGAGGACGGCGAGGAAGAGGAAACCAATGAACCTGTCCTATGAGCGAGCACGACGCGCAGAAGGCGATATTGGATTGGCTCGCCTACCGCCGCATCTTCCACTGGCGCAACAACAGCGGCGCGATGGTGAGCGAGTACAAGGGCAGGACGCGCTTCATGCGGTTCGGTTCGGTCGGAAGCCCTGACAACTTCGCAATGCACAAGGGCGTGTGCTACGGCATCGAGGTCAAGGCGGAGAAAGGGAAGCAGAGCGACGCGCAGAAGGAGTTCCAGGTGAGGTTCGAGGCGGTTGGGGGTGTGTATGTGCTGGCGAAGGGGATAGACGAGGTCGAGAAAGCTATGTAGCCGTCTCCGGTTCTTTCGGCAGTATGAATCCGATGGAGTTCTTCTTCGCTACTCCCTTTACGATCTTGCAGGTGAGTTTTGATGTCCTGGACATTCTCAATCCGATGAGTCCTATTGTTCTCATCATTGAGTCCGGAAACTATCGCCAGATGCCAAGTCGGGAACTCGAATGTATCGACGCGGATTCGTTCTTTCCCTGCATCGCAGTAAACCACAAGGCTCTCGCCCTCTTGTAGATTTGCTTCGAACGTCCGCACCTTTTCCTGGATGACCGCGACCAGATTCTCTCCCTGTTGTGCGACCATCTCACGCATCATGTCCGCTGTCCATTCAGCGGTTTCCCGCGGGATGTTTCGTAGCACAGGCATTTGCGGCAACGCAGGCGGTTCATATCGGAACGCATCCAGTGCCGTCAAGGGATTCTTAAACGGATCGTCCATGGATACTCCTTCATCCGCGAGTGTCACAGTTTTATCCGCCCACGGCGTGTTGATATTTTCGCCGCAACCGGTAAACTTATAATCAATCCCTCCCATGCAAGCCGAGTCGAAACAGTTCACCGAATACGATATCACCGTCGAGGCCATGCCCTTCGGCGCTCGGGAGAAGTGCCCGCGTCTGCTTTCCAAGACTGACCCAGGCGGTCTATACCCGAGTCACGGAGGGCAGGTAAGTACCCTCCGGACGATTCGTCAGAAACATCGTGGGTTGATTCCGGCTCAGCAAGCTTGCTGACGGCAGTCCTCCCGCCGCATCGGAGGGCAGCGCTCGCCTGCAAGGGTTTCTTACCGGAAACCGAATTCATTAAGTATCGAGAAAAACCGGGCCGGCTGCTCTAGCCACGGATAATGACCGCAATCGTCGATCACCTCCAGCCTGGCTCCTGGAATTGTCTGCTGAATATCTTGTGAGACGCTTAGCGGCATGGGATCGTCCATGCCGTGAATGATCAATACCTTCGCGTGGAGATTGCGTAAGGCCGGACGAACGTTCCAGTTCCGCTCCTTGAGGTCCGCGAGAATTACCGCAGCCGCCGGTTCATTGATCGGATCAGTCTCGAAGTACTTTGCCAGTTCTTCGGCGCGCCTGCGATCGTGAAACGCTGCGGCAGACCGGAGGTGCGATATTTCGGACTTCGTCTGCTCGGACATTGGGGGTGTACCCGCGCTCGCCATGAGCGTATTCAACCGCTTCTGCTCTTCGGAGGTAAGAACGAGTTTGAGCCGCGCGGCCGCGCCTGCCGCGTGCAATGGAAGAAAGGTGAGATCCAGCCCGCCGCTGTCGACTAACACCATGGACTCGATCCGACTTGGATGAGCGGCGGCGTACGAAATGGCGAGCATGCCGCCCCAGGAATGGCCCAGCAGATTGAGTTTCCGCAACCCAAGGTGCATTCGCAGCGCATCCAGGTCTGCGACCAGCTTCTCCAGATTCAAGGTGGTGCGGTTATACTCACCGAGTTTGGAAAGCCCCGTTCCACGCTGGTCCGGGAGAATGACGCGATGGGCCACCGCCAGAGCGTCCCCAATCGGCTTCAAATACCCGTGCGCAAGTGCGTACCCCCCGGCAAGTAGCACAACAGGTGGACCGTTGCCTTTCTCGAAATAAGCCAGGGTAGTTCCATCGCTCGATCGAAAGTAGTGCGCGCGCTCCATGGGCGGTGGCGGGCTCGGAGATGCACAGAGTTGTCGGGCAAAGGCCACGGCGAGACTCACGCAGAGTACCGCCACGCGCGGCGGTGTCATGCCCAAATGTTAGCAGACGATAGTCAACGAGGAGGGCCCCTGTTCGCAGTTCTGTTCGGATGGTCGGGGGGCCCAGAAACTGGCGCTCTTCTAAGGCCAGCGGTGCGACGCTGGAACAGCCGTGCCGGACCAGATGGTTTTTTGAGCTAGAGTGTTGATTCTGCAATGCGCCGGAGGTTTGCGCCCCGGAGAGGAGTCTCATTCCCCTCCAGGGCAGGAGCTTCTTAGGAGTCATCACCTCCCATGGGCCCTACCGAGAGTGCTACAGCCTATCCCGGAAATCAAGAGGGACGGCGGCGGCGATTGCCATGTCGGCCGCGGAAGCGGTGTTGTCTGCTGAGAGGATGCGAGCAGCGCTTTCATCCCCGGCAGGCGCACCAGCGTTATTGCAGCGAGGAGTGCCGGAAGGCTGCGCGGAAGTGGGAGCGGTGGAAGGCGCAACAACGCTACCGGGAGAAGGCGGCGGGCAAGCAGAAACGCAACAGCCAAAGCCGGCGCTACCGGGAACGCGTCAAAAATCCGGGAACCACCAGAGCCGGAAGCAGTTGACGACGTTGCGAGGGTCATCACTACCCAACATTCTTTTCGACCATTCATGCGACCGGCCGGGCTGCTACGAGGGATTCGTGCGCGCGCGGCGAAGTCCCTTGCAACGCTTCTGCTCGCATGCCTGTCGGCGCGCGCTGGAGCGCGTCCAGGAGCGGGAGAGGCGTTGGAAACAGGCGCGCGACTTAATCCGGAGATATTGATCCGCGGGCGGTGCACGCCTCACATTCAGCCTGTCTGATACGCTACGCCTTCAGGCAGGATCTATCCCGCTGCGCCCGGCAATGTCAGCAACGGGCGCTCCTTCCCAAGCGGTCGTGACTGATCCTGGAACGGTGCCGTTGCAAGATGCTTGTCGAAAGCCCTGTCCGATGGGGTTATTCGCAGCGGATGGTCTCAACGGGCGATAATCGCACGGGCCTCCTTGCGGGAACGCGATGAGCGAAGCTTCTGTCTGTTGTTCGTGGTCTGTTGCGGCGCTTGGGGAATCGTGCTAAATCAGTGTCGAGCGTAGGACCCGATCGGATGAGTTTTCCCGGCTGGAGGAATCGCCTGGTTGGCCCGAATCCGCATCCCGCTGTTCATCGAAGAAAAAAGGAGAAGGACGAGTCTCCCCCGAGAACCGGCCGTTCGCCGGCCCGGCGCGCACATAGACTGATTATGATCCCCAAATCGAAGCGAGTGGCGGTCCAAGCCGTGGCGCTCTTGTCCACGGCGTCGTGGGCGTTTGCCCAGTTTCCCGAGATGCGCCCGCCCGAGCGCCATGCGTGGGCGGACGCCAGCCTGTCCCCGGATGCGCGTGCCGACATGGTGATCGAGCAGATGACGCTCGACGAGAAGATCCAGCTTGTGCACGGCATGGGCTGGGAAGCGATCTTTGATCCGCCGCAAGCCGGACCCGGAGTGAGGGCGTTGCAGCCGTGGGCGTTCATCCCTGGCATTCCGCGCCTGGGCGTGCCAGATCTGCAAATCTCCGACTCTGTGCTGGGCGTGACCGGGAGCGGCGGCAAGAGTCGCTACGCCACGGCGTTTCCGTCGGCAGAGGCCGAGGCTTCCTCCTGGGACTTAGCGCTGGCGGCTGAGACGGGCTCGACCAT
>Ga0181517_10005894_pt1 | contig 10650 bp, 8 predicted proteins | sample PEATcosm2014_Bin_31_FD_119748 | JGI IMG/M metagenome (GOLD analysis project Ga0181517, IMG submission 119748) | Peatland microbial communities from MTU Mesocosm Facility, Houghton, MI, USA - PEATcosm2014_Bin01_30_metaG | ecosystem: Environmental > Terrestrial > Soil > Wetlands > Peat | place... | reverse complement strand
TCCCGCCGGCGAGCGTGCGAGTTATCGGCGAGTGTTCCAGCGCGTCCATGGTCGTGGTGGCGCCGATCACACATCCCCGGCTGCTTCCCCGCACATAGTCGAGGCCCAGATGAGTAATGTCGATGAGAAAACGGGTTGACCGGTCGGCCTGCAAAACAAGGTCCGTCGCGCCTGCCACAATCCTCCCGCGCTTTCCCACCTTGCGAAGAAGTAAAAGCGCCTCGCGCAGGGTCGTGGGCCGGTAGTAGCATTCAATGTGGTCAAACATGGTGGTTAAAAGCAGTGACAAGTGATGAGTGACGAGTGACAAGCCAGAAGCGCCGCGAGAAGTGACAAGTAGCGAGCGACAGGCAAGAAACCTGGTGCCTTTGATCTTGCTCGTCACTTGTCACTTGTCACTCGTCACTTGCTCTTCGTCACTCGTCACTGGTCACTAGCACTTATGCGCCGGAGTATATCAAAGTAGTTTTGGGCTTCCAACCATTTTGGCGGCACAATGTCTGTGGCGGGCGAGGACGGGTTCCAAGGCCAAGGTCTTGAGTTCGTGGTTCTCCACCACCACCCGACCTTCCACAACCAGGGTCTCCACGCGCGTGGGAGCGCAGAGCACCAGCGCCGCCGCTACGTCTTCCGCTCCGCTGTAACCCACGTCGCGAAGATCAAACAGCACAATGTCCGCGCGCTTGCCCACGGTGAGACTGCCAATGTCATCGCGGCCGAGACACGCGGCGCCTCCCACAGTAGCCATGCGCAATGCGTCGCGTGCCTTCAGCGCCGCGGCGCCGTGAGCCAGGCGATTGAGCAGTAATGCCTGGCGCGCCTCCGCCAGCATGTGAGAACTATCGTTGGAAGCGCTACCGTCGACACCCAAGCCCACCGGCGCGCCCGCACGGCGCAGGGCGAGAGCCGGAGCGATGCCGGAACCCAGCCGCATATTGGAACTGGGGCAATGCGCCACTCCCACATGGGCACGGCCCAGGCGCTTGACCTCACGGGCATTGAAATGAACTCCGTGCGCAACCCAGGTGGTATCACCCAGCCAACCCACGTCCGCCATAAAATCCAGGGGGCGCTTGCCGAAGTGCTTCAGGCAATAGTCCTGCTCGTCCCGGGTCTCAGCCAGGTGGGTGTGCATCCGCACGTGGTGACGCTCCGCCATTGCTGCGGTTTGGCGCATCAGCTCTTCCGAAACGGAGAACGGCGAGCAGGGCGCCAACCCAATTCGTAGCATGGACCCCGGCGCGGGATCGTGATACTTGCGAATCACCCGCTCGCAGTCCTCCAGAATTTCCTCTTCGCTCTGCACTACGGAATCCGGCGGCAGGCCTCCCTTGCTTTGGCCCACACTCATGCTTCCACGCGTAGGATGAAAGCGCATGCCGATTTTGCGGGCGGCGGCAATTTCCGCATCGATCAGTTTGGTTTGCCCGCGAGGGAAAAGGTAATGGTGGTCGGTGGTCGTCGTGCAGCCGGAGAGCAGCAGTTCCGCCATGCCCACCAGCGCGGCCACGTACATGGATTCCTCATCCAGGCGCGCCCACATGGGATACAGCGTGCGGAGCCAGTCGAAAAGTTCCATGTCGGCGGCAGCGGCGCACGCGCGCGTCAGCGTTTGGCAGAGATGGTGGTGGGTATTGATCAATCCCGGCAGCGCTACCGCGTATCGAGCACTGATGGTGTGGTCGGCGCGGAGCCGTGCGGGTGGCTGCGTTCCCATCTGCTTAATCTCTCCGCCCTCGGCGTAAATGAATCCGCCGCGCAGAACGGTGTCGTGTGCATCCATTGTGATCACCGTGTGGATGTCACGAATGAGCAGGGATGATTTAGCGTGTTCGAGCTTGGTCATAGTAACTTCAGTCCGTAAGCACGCAGGCCCGGCAGGGCCGATAGAATGTGGCCCATGGCGAAAGCCGTGGGATTCAGATAACGAAAGAGATCGATTAGCCCCGGCAGGGGCGGCAGAAATCTCCACCGGCGTCGCGTATCTCTGTCGCCCCTTACGGGGCTTTTTTCCCCAACTTGTGCTTCTTCCCACGGCTTTCGCCGTGGGCCACAATCTGACGCCCCTGACGGGGCTAAGGCGCGACACGCCCGTTACGGAACCAATTCCCGTTCCTTCAAAATCTCTTCCAGCCCGGCCCCATCCGGCGCAATATCGTAGGGTTTCGTGACGGCAGATTGGGCACTACGAATGTCCTTCAGCCCATTGCCGGTAACCACCGCGAGAACGCTCTGCTTGCGTCCGACGATTCCCTCTTCCACCGCGCGGCGAACTCCCGCAATAGCCGTGGCCGCTGCAGGCTCGGCGAAGATGCCGGTCAAGCGGCCGGTGCAGCGCATGGCTTCCAGAATCTCTTCGTCCTCCACGTTGATCATGGTACCGCCGGACGCTTGAACGGCCAGCACCGCCTTTTTCCAGTTGCGCGGCACGCCCACTGCAATGCTATCGGCAATCGTGTGAGGTTCGACGGGTTTCAGTGGTTCGCCAGTGCTAAAGGCTGTCGTCACCGGCGCAGCGCCCGCCGCCTGCACGCCCAGCATTCTGGGAGTGCGTTCGATAAGCCCCAGCGTCTTCATCTCGTGGAAGGCCTTCCACACGCCGGCGATCGTGCAGCCATCGCCCACGGAAACCGCCACCCAGTCGGGAACCTGCCAATCAAGCTGTTCACAGATTTCCAGCCCCACGGTCTTCTTGCCCTCGACAAGATAAGGATTGATTGCGCTATTGCGGTTGTACCAGCCCCAGCGCTCGCACGAACTCTGACTCAACTGGAAGGCGTCCTCGTAGCTGCCGCGCACGCGCAGGACGGTGGCGCCGAAGATCAACAACTGCGTGACTTTGGGTTCGGGTGCGCGCTCAGGCACAAAGATCACGCTTCGCAGGCCCAGCGACGCCGCCATGCCGGCCAGCGAGGACGCCGCGTTGCCAGTGCTGGCGCACGCGATAATCTTCTGCCGCTTCTCGCGTGCTTTGACCACACCCACGGCGCTCGCGCGATCCTTCAACGACCCGGTGGGATTGCGCCCGTCATCTTTGAGGTACAAAGTCTTCAAGCCCATGTGACGCGCCAGGGAATCTGTCCGCACAACCGGCGTCCACCCCACCGGAAGGCTCGGCAGCACGGCGTCCTTGCGGATGGGCAACAACTCACGGTATCGCCAATGGGAGAATTCCTTACGCTTGGCCAGGGTCCGGCGATTCAGGCGTTTGGCAATGGCCTGGTAGTCATATTGAACGTCCAGAATGCCGGTGATTCCACACGCCGGACACGTGTAAGGGATGCGTGTGGAATACGTCGCGCCGCAGAAAACGCATTTGAGCCCGGTTACGAATTCCATGTTGAGATCCCCGTCATTCGAACGCTTAGGTTACCGCGGATTACATTGGAAGCCAATGCCAATGGGAGTGTCAGTTACTTTGCGGTATTAATTCCACCTCATCACCGGTGCAATTACATATAATGCTTCTTGCCCCCAAGGGCTGGGGAGGTAACCACCTATGTTTCTGGACAACTCAACAATTCAGGCTCTTCCCAAAGTCTTGTTACACGAGCATCTGGACGGCTCCATGCGTCCGCAGACCATCATTGAACTGGCCAAGGACGCAAAATACACCAAGTTGCCCACGGCTGATCCCGCGGCGCTGGCGGACTGGTTCTATCAGGGCGCCTATCGCGGCGACTTGGCCGGCTACCTGGAGGGCTTTGCCCACACCATCGCCGTGACCCAGTCGGCTGAGGCCCTGGAGCGTGTCGCGTACGAACAGGTGGAGGACTTGAAGAATGATGGCGTGGTCTACGTTGAGACGCGGTTTGCCCCCATCTTCCACACCAAGAAGGGGTTGACCAACATTGAAGTCGTCTCTGCCGTGCTCAAAGGGTTGGAACGGGGACGAAGAGACTTCAAAATTCCGACCGGATTGATAATCTGCGCCATGCGCAATATGAAAGTCTCCCTGGAGATGGCTGAACTTGCCGTGGATTTCCGCGACCGCGGCGTGGTGGGATTCGATCTGGCGGGTGAGGAGGGCGGCTATCCCCCCAAGAAACATGTCGACGCCTTCCACTACATCCAGCGCCAGAATTTCAACATCACCGTCCACGCCGGTGAGGGCTACGGAAAGGAATCCATATGGCAGGCCATTCAATATTGCGGGGCGCACCGCATCGGTCACGGCACGCGGCTGATTGACGACATCGTGGTGGCGGACGGCAAGGGAGTGAAGCTTGGCGGACTGGCACAGTACGTCCTGGACAAGCGCATTCCCTTGGAAATCTGCCTTTCCAGCAACGTTCACACCGGCGCCATTCCCTCGGTTGCCGAACACCCGTTCAAGGTGTTTTATCAGCAGCAGTTCCGGGTCACCCTCAACACTGACAATCGGCTGATGAGCCGCACCAGCATGAGCAACGAATTCCGGGTGGCCATGGAGACGTTTGGCCTGGGTCTGGATGATTTCGAAAAGATTACGATCAATGCCATGAAAAGCTCCTTCCTCCCCTACGCAGAGCGCATCCGCATCATCTACACCGCCATTAAACCGGGCTACGCCAGGATACGTTACCCGGAGAATCTGCCTCCAGTTATTGGGACTTAAGTGCGATTTCTCATGCCGGGTCTGGAAGGGCGGAACTTCATAGCTCAGAGAAAACTCTGATCAAACGGGCGCGGAAAGATTTCAGAGAGGTTAAGGGTTTTTCGAAGACCTTGCAGGTTGGCAAGAATAACTTCAATGTCGCCGCAGTATTCCCAAAGAAGTTGGCGGCATGCCCCGCAAGGTGAAGCGGGGGACTCGCCGGAAGTCACGATGGCGATTTGGGTAAAATTCCTTTCGCCTTCGGAGAGGGCTTTCCACAGTGCCACGCGCTCGGCACAAACCGTCAGTCCATAAGTGGCATTCTCAACGTTGCACCCCGTGTAGACCTTGCCGCCCGGCGTCAGCAATGCCGCCCCCACTTTGTAATGGGAGTAATTCGCGCAGGCGTTTTCCCGCACTTCCACGGCGCGGGCGATAAGTTCTTCAGAATTCATGGTTGAAAAGAAGTCGTCAGTTGTCAGTCATCAGTCATCAGAGGGGGAAAGCTGAGGTCGAAAGCCAGAGATCGCACGGTCTTCACTTTTGACCCGTGGCGCCGGGCTTTCAACTGACCGCTGAGAACTGAGCACTGAAAACATTCGACAGATCTTAGCTCCTTTCGGTCAATTGCGGCAACACCGCATCGAGAAGGTCCGCGAGGTTGCGCGAGGCACCCCGGCCTGCCGCGAGCACCTCTTGGTGCGACAAGGGTTTTCCCGCCAGTCCCGCGGCGCGATTGGAAATTGTGGCAACGGCCAGCACGCGGCATTGCAACTGACGGGCCGCCATAACTTCCGGTACGGTGGACATTCCCACCGCATCCGCCCCCATGCCCTTCAAGGCCCGAATTTCCGCCGGCGTCTCATACGTGGGCCCGAGCAACGATGCGTACACACCTTCGAAGCATGGCACGCGCAACTTGCCGGCCGCTTTCCGCGCTATGCGGCGCAAGCGCGGATCGTAAGCGTCCGTCAAGTCCACAAATTGCGCACCCCACCGCGGGTCGTGAACCCCTACGAGAGGGTTCACACCCTGCATGTGCAGGTGGTCGGAGAAAACCATGAAGCCGCCGGGCTTTGATTTCGCGGCAATTCCGCCGGCGGCGCAGGTCAAAACAAAAGTCTCAACCCCCGCCAACGCTAAAGCGCGGACGGGGAACACCACGGCGGACGGCGCATGGCCTTCGTAACAGTGGACGCGGCCTTCAAGAATGGCTACGGGAACGTTCTTCCAGGTTCCCAGGTGAAGAGTGCCGCCGTGCCCCTGCACGGTCGTCCCAGGGAAATGGGGGATGAGTTTGTAGGGAATTTTAGCTTGCACGTTCAGCCGGCCCACAACGTCATCCAATCCGGAACCGAGAGTGATGGCAGCCCGTGGAGCAATCCCGTGAGAGCGAATGTACTTTGCGGCCTGCTCCGCCTGTTCGTAACTATGTTCCGAAAGGAGAGTTTCAGGTGATGTGCGACGAGCCATGGGTTACTCCATTTTGGATTTTAGATTTTGGATTTTGGATTCGTGAATAGGTGCGCCCTCTGTATCTTTGGTCCAAAGCTATACGCCCCAAATCCACAATGGCTCCACTATCAAGGAAAAGGGGGCTACGCTCAATAAATGCACGTGACCTTAATCCAAAATCCAAAATCTAAAATCCAAAATCACTAAGTCAGCAGCAGCCCGGCGATTGCCGCCGCCAGGTAATTGGCCAAAGTGCCCGCGAGCAGTGCCCGGAATCCCAGCCGTGCCAAGTCTTGCTTCCGAGTAGGAGCCAGGGCCCCGATGCCGCCGATTTGAATCCCGATGGAAGAGAAGTTCGCAAACCCGCAAAGAGCGAAAGTGGCAATGGTGAACGAGCGCTCGGCGATGTGGCCCTTGAGCGGACCGAGCATGGAAAACGCCACGAACTCATTCACCACGACCTTGGTTCCCATCAGGTTCCCGACCGCCGTGGCGTCCTTCCAGGGAACACCCAGCAGCCACGCCACCGGCGCCAAGGGATAGCCGAGCAGGGTTTGAAAGCTGGTGTGGACAACGCCCAAGCCCAGGTTAATCAGGTAAATCAGCGCGACAAACGCGATCAGCATGGCGGCGACATTCAACGCCAAATGCAGGCCGTCTATTACCCCGCGAGACGCGGCATCCAAGAGGTTGATGGGCTTATCTTCCTCGGTGAGTTTGACATTGCCTGAAGTTTTGGGAATGCCGGTTTCCGGAACCAGCATCTTGGCGAGCACAATGGTCCCGGGAGCGGTCATCACCACGGCGGTCAACAGGTGGCGCGCCTCCGCCCCGAACAGAACATACGCGCCAAATACCGAACCGGCGATATGTGCCATGCCCGCCGTCATGATGGTCATTAACTCAGATTCCGTCAGATCTTTCAGGTACGGCCGGATCACCAGCGGCGCTTCCGTCTGTCCCATCAGAATGCTGGCGGCCACTTCCAGTGATTCGGCTCCACTCGTCCCCAGCAATTTCATCATCGCCTTGCCGGTCAACAGGACCAGGGTGGGAAGAATGCGCACATAGTAGAGGATGGCAAACAGCGCAGCCACAAAGATAATCATGGGCAGGGCTTGAAAAGCAAAGACAAACCCGAATTTTCCTTGATATTTCCCCATATCGCCGAACACGAACTCCGAGCCGGCAAAGGAACAATTCAGGACGCTCACGAATGCGGCCGAGACCTTCGACATTAACCGATAGCCCAACCCTGTTCGCAGAACGAATAACGCCACGAGGATTTGTAACCCCAGGCCAATGCCCACCGTGCGCCAGGGAATGGCTTTGCGGTTTTTGGAAAACAGGGCGGCCACCCCCAGGATCACCACCATGCCGAGTATCGGAATAAACCGGGTCATAGACATTTGCGATTTGGTGATTTAGTGATTTGGTGATCGGGTAAGCTTAAGAATCACCAGCGCACTCCATCACACAGTCCTCCATTTCACCGGCATTTTTCGATTCGGCAATCACGGAAATCGCCAAATCACTCAATCGCTAAATCGGTAAATTTGCTGGAACTCTACAACTCACTCAGCCGGAGTCACCGCGCTCTCAGCGTGCAATATCCGCTCCAAAACCAACGGTGGGGAAGAAACTGGATCCGGGGAAATGACAATTGCCTTGCGGATCATGTCGAGCGCTACGGGCACACGTGAGCGGTCATTGGAATAAAGCACACAAACCCGCTCGCCGGCACACACCGCGTCTCCTACCTTCTTTTCGAAAACCAGGCCCACCGCGGGATCGATGGTGGCGTCCGACCGTTCACGCCCTGCACCCAGGATCATTGATGCCACACCCATCACTCGCGCTTCCAGTCCGGCAATATACCCGTCTTCGGGCGCCACAATGGAATCCTCAAACTGGGCTTGGGGTAAGAGCGAGTAATCCTCCAGGGCGCGCGGATTGCCTCCCTGCTCCGCCACGACCCGCGCAAACCTTTCCATGGCCGCGCCGCTGGCGATGGCGGAATCATACCGCGCGCGCGCATCGTCCAGAGAATCCGTTACTTTTCCCAACACCAGCATGTGGGCGGTCAGTTCGCGGCAGAGCTCCACCAAATCGCGCGGGCCGCGGCCTTTCAGCGTTTCCACCGACTCGATCACCTCCAGGGCGTTGCCCACGGCATTTCCCAATGGCTGGCTCATGTCGGTGATCAAAGCATGAACGCGCTTGCCGTGCGCCGCGCCGGTATTCACCAGGCTGGTTGCCAGGGCGCGGGCATTCTCCAACTTTTGCATGAATGCCCCTGTACCGGTTTTAACGTCCAGCACCAGGCCGTCAATACCTTCCGCCAGTTTCTTGCTCATGATGGAGCCGGTGATCAGGGGGATGGATTCGACCGTGGCAGTAACGTCGCGGAGGGCATAAAGCTTTCGGTCCGCGGGAGCGAATTCCTCCGTCGCCGCGCCAAAGGCGAGTCCGCAAACCTCAAGCACCCGGTGGAACTCCTGGAATGACAAACGAGGGTTGAAGCCGAGGATTGCCTCCAGCTTGTCCAAAGTCCCGCCCGTGTGCCCCAAGCCGCGTCCGGAGATCATGGGCACCAGGACCCCACACGCGGCTGCCGCCGGGGCGATGATCAAAGAGGTCTTATCACCCACGCCGCCCGTGGAATGCTTGTCGACCTTTGCCTGGGGCAACGCAGAGAAGTCGAGCACCCGGCCCGATCGCAGCATCGCCTCCGTCAGGTCCGCCGTCTCACGCCGGTCCATGCCGCGAAAATAGATCGCCATCAGCAGGGCCGAGGTTTGATAGTCGGGGATTTCGCCGCGCGTGTAGCGCTCGATGAAGTCGAATATCTCCGCCCTGGTCAGGGCCAAGCCGTCGCGCTTTCTCCGGATTAGCTCAGGTGTTTCCATGCTTGACTCGGATTTGTCTACCCGCACCTTACCCGTGACATCCCTTTTTAGCCCAGAGGAGAATGGGAGTATACAACTATTTGTAAACCCCTCTCAGGCTTTCCCCGCTGCCATCTCTCGCGATTCTCCGCAACCCCGCCGGTCCCGACCGAGTTTCGAGTTTCGAATTTCGATTTTCGCCGCTTGAGCCCGTGGGCCGGCTGGGCATACAATCTTAATTCGAGTGGAAATTGAAAGCGGGTATTCCCGCGCAATATCGGGAAGAAAATGCCGCCGTAGGACGGAGCACATTATGGATTACAAGTACGAAGATATTGCAAAAATGATTGACCATTCCTTGCTGACGCCCTCCCTGACCGACCAAGACCTGGAATACGGTTGCCGCGTGGCTCTGGAATACAACTGCGCCAGCGTCTGCATCATGCCCTATTACCTCAAACGGTGCGCGGAGATTTTGCAAGGGAGCACAGTGGAGGCCAGCACCACCATCGGCTTTCCGCACGGCGGCCACACCACGGCCATCAAAGTGGCGGAAGCGGTACGCGCCATGGACGACGGCTGCCAGGAATTGGACATGGTCACAAACATCAGCAAGGTCTTGAGCGGTGATTGGGATTACGTGCGCCAGGACCTGAAGGCCGTGATCGACGCGGCACACGCGCGGAACAAAAAGGTGAAGGTGATTTTTGAAAATTGTTACCTGAAGGACGCCCACAAAATTCGCTTGTGCGAGATCAGCGCGGAAGCCGGCGCCGATTGGGTGAAGACCTCCACCGGCTTCGGCACGTCTGGAGCCACGCTCGACGATGTGAAATTGATGCGCGCCCACTCCCCCGCACATGTTCAGGTGAAGGCGGCAGGAGGCATTCGCGATCTTGACCAGCTTCTTGCCTTCCGCGCGTAGGGGGCCTCGCGAGTGGGTGCTTCAAAGACCAAAGATATTCTGGAGGATTGCCGGCGGCGGCTGATTAAGTGAAGGATAAATTCTGAATTCTGAATTATGAATTCTGAAAAGAAACATGGAGTTTTGAAGGTCTCCAAAAGCAGGATGGCCACTGAAGCACAGGATTACAAAGAGACCTTTTAGAATTCAGAATTCATAATTCAGAATTCCCCGATTTCGCCATTCCTTGTCGAACTCTTCCCGACTGGGAAATGACTTCTGCGTTCCCACCCTCGTCGTTGAAAGCGCGGCGTAAAGGCTGGCCCTCGTCAGCGCTTCCATGTCCGTCAACCCTTCCGCCAGGAACACAGCAAAGCTGCCAATGAAGGCATCACCGGCGCCAGTGCTGTCAATGGGGGCAACCTTGAAGGCGGGAATCAATTCCGCACCTACCGATGTCGCAAGAAGGGAGCCGCGTTCACCCAAGGTAATCACGACGCGCGAGAGCCCCTGCGCGAGCAAATAATCCGCGCACTTCTTTGCGTCGTCGATAGTGTGAACGGGGATGCCCGTGATGGCTTCCGCCTCGCTCTCGTTGGGAACGAAGTAATCTGCCGTGGCGACTTCTTTGAAATCCAGAGGCAGGGCGGGAGCGGGATTCACGATGCAGCGAATGCCATGCGACTTGGCGAAATGAATGGTGTGATAGACAGTGGCCAATGGGATTTCAAATTGCAACAGGATGGTGTCCGCCTGGCTGAGAACGGGCGCGGCAGCATCCACATCCGCGGGAGAGAGCGTCTCATTCGCACCCTTGATCACAATGA
>Ga0181517_10005890_pt1 | contig 10657 bp, 10 predicted proteins | sample PEATcosm2014_Bin_31_FD_119748 | JGI IMG/M metagenome (GOLD analysis project Ga0181517, IMG submission 119748) | Peatland microbial communities from MTU Mesocosm Facility, Houghton, MI, USA - PEATcosm2014_Bin01_30_metaG | ecosystem: Environmental > Terrestrial > Soil > Wetlands > Peat | place... | reverse complement strand
AGGATGAGAGGGAAATACCGGAACATGGGGTCGAGGTCCAGGTACTATTCTACAGCCCGGCGCCGGAAGGCGACCACGGCCGCGCCGATGCGGTCCACAAGCTGAAAGGCGCCGATGGCGATTAAGGCGACAGGCCAGTAGTCGGACCAATCTTCGACGTGAAAAATGCCCAGGTTGCCGAGCAGCGCGAAGACCCCGACCAGGATCAGCGCCAGCGCCCAGGCCACCCGGCGGTAAGCCTGGCTCGATCCATCGTGCGCGAGAGAGTGATTGGCGTGCATGAGGATAGGTTACGGCGCGGCTTCCCGGCGCGCCGCCGTTTTTCGGCGAACGCCCCCCGGCTACCGGCGAACGCCGAGGAGGGAGAGATTATCGTCTTGCGATCCGAGGATTGGCAGGCGAAAGCGCCTGCCCCACCTGTCCCACGCGGGGAAAGCTGATAAACTTGGGATTAAGGCCCCATCTGGCCGGACGGCGCGGGCGCCGCCAGCCGCCTCAACTTCAAAAATGCAAACCGGCAACACGGCCATCCGCAACATCGCCATCATCGCGCACGTGGATCATGGCAAGACCACTCTCGTGGACGCCATGCTCAACCAGAGCGGCATTTTCGGCACGCACGAAGAGCATGTCGACCGGGTCATGGATTCCAACGAGCTCGAGCGCGAGCGCGGCATCACAATTCTCTCCAAGATCACGGGCATCCGCTACCACGGCGTCAAGATCAACATCGTGGATACCCCCGGCCACAGCGATTTCGGGGGCGAAGTGGAGCGCGCCCTGAAGGTGGTGGACGGGGTCATGCTGCTGGTGGACGCCAGCGAGGGGCCGCTGCCGCAGACGCGTTACGTGCTCTCCAAAGCGCTCGAAGCCAAACTGCCTCCCATCGTGGTGATCAACAAGATCGACCGCGCCGATGCGCGCCCGCAGGAAGTGCTCAACGAGGTGTACGACCTGTTCATCGACCTGGACGCGACCGAGGACCAGCTCGATTTTCCGGTGCTGTACACAATTTCGAAGACCGGCGTCTCGAAGCGCTCAATGGAGGATCCTCCGAGCGATCTACGTCCCCTCTTCGACGCGATTCTGGAACACATCCCGGCCCCCGCCGGCGATCCGGACGGGGTGTTGCAGATGCTCGTCGCCAACCTGGATTACAGCGACTACCTGGGCCGCCTGGCCATCGGACGGGTGTTCAACGGGACCCTGCGATACGGCGACACGGTGGCCATCGCCAAGCGCGACGGATCGCTCCAAACCACGCGCATCACCAAGTTGTATTCCTTCGAAGGCCTCAAGCGGGTGGATGAAACGGTGGGGCGGCCGGGCGACATTCTGGCCATCGCGGGCGTGGAAGGCATCACCATCGGGGAGACGGTGACCAGCGTGGAGACGCCTCTCCCGCTGGCGCATGTGCACATCGACGAGCCGACCATCGCGATGGCTTTCACCATCAACACGAGTCCGTTCGCGGGCCGGGATGGCCAATGGGTGACGTCGCGCAACCTGCGCGAGCGGCTGGATAAGGAACTGCTGACCAACGTCTCGATACGCGTGGAGGAACTCTCGCACGACGCCTTCAAGGTGATGGGCCGCGGAGAGCTGCAACTCGCCATTCTCATCGAGATGATGCGGCGCGAGGGATACGAGCTGATGGTGGGCAAGCCGGAAATCCTGACGCGGACGGTGGACGGGAGAATTCAGGAGCCGGTGGAGCACCTGGTGATCGATTGCCCGGAGAGCTTCCTGGGCGTGGTGATCGAACAACTCGGCGCGCGCAAGGGAAAAATGATCCGCATGGTGAACCACGGATCGGGCCGCGTGCGCCTGGAATTCCATGTGCCGTCGCGCGGATTGATCGGACTGCGCAGCGAAATCCTCACCGATACGCGCGGCACGGCCATTATGAACTCGCTGTTTCACGGCTACATCGACTGGCAGGGCGACATCCCCACGCGCCCCACCGGCTCGCTGGTGGCCGACCGCCCCGGCCGGACCACCGGATACGCCATTTTCAATCTCCAGGAGCGGGGTGAGATCTTCGTGGCGCCCGGCACGGAGGTCTACGAAGGCATGATTGTGGGAGAGAACGCGCGCGACCGGGACATCGACTGCAACATCGTGAAGGAAAAGAAGCAGACCAACATGCGCGCTTCCACGGCCGACGAGGCCATCCGCCTGGTGCCGCCGCGTATCCTGAACCTGGAACAGGCCATCGAGTTCATCCGCGAAGACGAGTACGTGGAAGTGACCCCGCAATCGATCCGGCTCCGAAAGAAGATTCTGAAAGCGAACCAGCGCTAGGGGGGCGCTGGCCCGAGCGGGATAAGGCTCCGGCCTTGTCGATCCGAATCTTGCGCGTCCGAGCTTCGCTCGGATTGACAAGGCTGGAGCCTTATCCCACGGTCAGAAGTTGCGCGAGGCGATGGGCCGCAGGGGGGTGGCGTAGCGAACCGGTTCCGGGCGCTGCGGCTCGGGGGGACGCTCGAGCACCAGGGAGCGCAGGCCCGGAACGGCGGTGGCGCCGGCGCGATGGCCTTTTTCGGCCAGCGGAAGCTGGCCGGTAGAGAGGTTCTTCAGCCCGAACAGGGCCAGCTCGAAGCGATCCTTCACGCCCACTTTCTGGAACAGCCGCGAAAGATAAACCTTGACGGTCCCCTCGGAGATCATCAGGGTGGTGGCGATCTCCTTGTTCTTCAGCCCTTGCGAGAGGAGGCTGACGAGCTGCCCTTCACGCTGCGTGAGGGCCACCCGGCGGGCGCACAGGAAGCTGTCGGTGAGGGCCTTTTCGAACCACAGCTCGCCGGCCTGCACCTTCTGCAGGCACTTGACCTGCAAATCGGTGGGCAGGGTCTTGCGCAGAATGCCCCGCACCCCGAGCCCCATGGCCTGGAAAGCCAGCTCGGTGGAAATGGCATTGACCCATAGCACGATGCGGGTGTGGGCCAAGGCGTGTTTCATGTCGCTCAGGACGCCGAAGGTGACCTCGGATGTGAGGTCCATGAGCACCAGATCCGGTGCTAGGCGCGCCATTTGTTCGAGAAGGCAGGGCAGGGAGCCGCAGGTCGGCAGCAATTCGAATCCCTCCACCTGGCGGAGCACCGACTCGAGGCCCTTGCAGAGAATTGGTTCGTCGCTATAGAGAAGAATGCGCGTCATATCGTCACTCCATTCAAACGGCCGGTCCCGCTATTCACGCGAGATCCTGGCGTCCGGAAATCCATAAAGGACTTGCGGACTTTAAAACTTGAATATTTTGAATTTTCCGATTATTTACTTCGGTTGTCAATAATTAATTTGAGAAAATCTGGTTAATTAACGTTAATTAACCATGAAAAGCAGCGCGTCACCACGGAGCTGTGAACCCTACTAAAATCACCAACAAGTTTATTATGAATTGTTTAACGAATTATGCAGGCCGCGAATGAACTGATTTTTGTCAAAGATAATTCACTAGTATTAACGTAGTCTTGCCCTCTCTTTCGAGACCGGCTGGGGCCGTCGGGAGGGCGCGCCGCAGCCCCTGGCGCGGCGGCGCCATCCAAAGCGAATATTTGCTAGTAACCTTGGGCAACAACACCGTGTAGCCCATTTACGGGATTGATGGCGGAGCGCGGCGGAGCTACATTCGCGGATGTCCGCAATGAAAAACATCAATAGGCGCGAGAACCCGCGAATGGAAATCAAACTGCGGTGCCATGTGACCTCACCGGTGCTGTGGGCGCCGGGGACGATGTACACGGAGAACATCAGCCGCAGCGGGCTTCTGATCGTGTGGCGGGGAGAGGGCGGGCCGCTGCCTCCGCCGGTACTCGGGCAGATCCTCACGGTAGAGATCGAGCTGCCGGCCAACCACGGTTTCGGACAGAAGTGCATTCACTGCCAGGGGACCGTGGCGCGCATCGCGGAGATGGAAGGCGAATGCCCGCGGGTAGCACTGCTGGTGAATTACATGGATTTTCGTTCATTCCACGACCAGATCCGAGCGTTTGAATCGCTGCATCCGGCCGCGAGTTCCTGGATGGCGTGAAAAAATGTCCGCCCGGCGATTGAATCCGGCCATTAAGCTGTTGCCGTCTCTCACGGACTTCGCATTTCTTATGCCCATGGTATTTCTTTTCGGGCGGATGGAAGGCGCGCAGTCGATGCTGGAGGACTGCGACACGGGCTGGCACATCCGGACGGGCGATTGGATTCTGGCCAACCACACGGTCCCTACACGGGACCTGTTTTCCTTTTCGAAGCCTGGGGGCCCGTGGTTCGCGTGGGAGTGGCTGACCGACGCCATCTGGGCGTGGCTGCACAGCCACGGCGGGCTGGCCCTGGTAGTGCTGGCGGGAGTCCTGCTGGTATCGGCGACTTTCACCATCCTGTTCCGGCTGGCGCGGCGCAAGGCCAACCCGATCATCGCGCTGGGCGTGACCATGGTGGCGGCGGTGTGTTCATCGATGCACTGGCTGGCGCGGCCGCACCTGTTTACGCTTCTCTTCCTGGCATTGTTTTACACCGCCCTGGAGCGGGTCCGCGATGGGCAGACGCGCTGGCGGCGCGTGCCCTACCTGATGCTCTTGCCCCTCGCCACGATCTTGTGGACCAATCTCCACGGTGGTTTCTTTGTGGGCATCCTCTTGATTGGCGCGTACGGCGGCGCGGAGCTGTTGAAGCTGGCGCTGGCCCACAACAGCGACCAACGCGCGGCCGCGCGGCGGAACGCCGCCCGGTACTTCCTGTCGGCCGCGGGATGCCTGGCGGCCAGTCTGGCGAACCCGTATTTCTATCATCTGCACGCCCACATATTGAATTACCTGCGCGACCCTTCGACAAGCTATATTTTGGAGTTCTATTCCCTGAATTTCCATCACCCCATGGCGTTATTCTACGAAGGCATGCTGGGCGCCGGGGTGGCCGCGGCGCTGTGGAACGCAGCCAGGGGGCGCTACGTGGAGCCCCTGTTGCTGATCGTGTGGGCGCACGGGGCGCTGGTGGCGGCGCGCAACATGCCGGTTTTCGCATTGCTCGCGGCGCCTCCGGTAGCGGCCATGATCGATGCCGGTCTGAAGCGTCTGGCCTCGGCCAACGTAGCCGCCTGGCTGCGAAGCGCGGCGCGGAGATTCAACCGGGTAGCCGCCGACGCCGCCTCGACGGACGCGCTGGCACGCTGGCATGTGGTGAGCGCGGCGGGCGCACTGGCGGTGGCGGCGCTGTTGCTGGCCCCCAACCCGCCGCGGCGCTTCCGTGCGGAGTTCGATCCGCGGTCGTTTCCGGTGGCGGCCATCGAGACGCTGCGCGGCTATCCCGCCGCCCGGATATTCACCTACGACCAATGGGGCGACTATCTGATCTACCGGTGCTATCCGCGAAACAAGGTATTCGTGGATGGCCGCAGCGACTATTACGGTCCGGAGTTCGAGACCAAGGTGGTGGACGTTCAGAACGTGAAGTACGACTGGGAGCGGACGCTCAACGGTTTTGGAATCGACACAATTCTGCTCTCGCCGCGCATGGCGCTGGCGGGGGCATTGAAGGAATCGCGGCGCTGGCGTCTGGTATACGACGACGGCGTGGCGCTGGTATTCCGCCCCGTGGCGGCGGCCGCGCGCGAAAAGGACCCCGTCGCCTCCGGCGGCGGAGCAGGCCGTGATCGCGAGATCACGAAAATCGAGGCCCGTGATCGAGCGATCACCGTAGTTCAAGACAAAGCAACTTCATCATAGGAGCAAACAACATGACGTTTCTGCGGAATTTCTGGAAGGAAGAACAGGGGCAGGACCTCATTGAGTACACCCTGCTCATGGCCTTCGTGGCGCTTGCGTCGGCGGCCCTTTTTCTGGGCGCCGGCAACAGCATCAAGGGCATCTGGACCAACACCAGCACGCAGCTCAGCACGGCCAATAGCAACCTGGGCGGCAGCTAGAAACCAGGGGAGGGGCGCGCCGGCCAGTTGTCGGTCAACCGCCGTCGCGCCCAGCCCGGGTCTGCCGGGCTTCCGACCAAGGCGCACGACATGACGTTTCTACGGAATTTTTGGAGGGATGAACAGGGGCAACACCTAGTGGAGTACACCGTTTTGATTGCCTTTGTGGCCCTTGCGTCGGCGGCCCTTTTTCTGGGAGCGGGCAACAGCATCAAAGGCATGTGGACCAACGGCAGCACGCAACTGAGTACGGCCAACAGCAACCTGGGCGGCAGCTAGCGCGGCGTCCGGAGTTGGCCAGGGGATCGAGAGCGCGGCCCGGGGCTCGCGCGCCGCCGTCGAATGGCGGGTGTGAACGGCTTGGGGAGAACGGGATTCCCGGCATCCGGCGCCGGCTTCTCCATACGTCCGGAACGGGGAGCAAGGCATGAACAAGAGATTCATCGGGGTTCTAATTTTCGCGTTCATCGTGGCGACGGGCGGGGGCGTCCTGACCTACCGGTCGCTCATCAACCGGACGCCGACAGCCAAAGCCGGCCCGCCGATGACTCAGGTGGTGTTGGCGGCCCACGATCTGGAAGTGGGCAGCGTTTTGCGCGACGGAGACGTGAAGCTGACGGATTGGCCCGGGGCCGTGCCCGCCGGCGCGACCACGCGCCCCCAGGACGTGGTAGGCCGCGGCGTCATCACCCCGATCTACGCGCAGGAGCCGGTGATTGAAACCCGCCTGGCCCCGAAGGGCGCGGGGGGCGGCTTCGCCTCGACCATTCCGCAGGGCATGCGGGCGTTCGCCATCCGGGTGAACGACATAGTCGGCGTGGCGGGCTTTGTGACGCCGGGCATGCGGGTGGACGTGATTATCAACGGCACTCCGCCGGGCGGCAGCGGGACGCTGGGCACGCTGGCGCGCACCGTGATGCAAAACGTGGAGGTGCTTTCGGCCGGGCAGGAATTCAAGCACGACGCGGAAGGCAAGCCCATGCCGTCCCAGGTGGTGACGCTTCTGGTAACCCCCGAACAGGCCGAGAAACTCAGCCTGGCGGCCAACGGGACCACCATCCAACTGGTTCTGCGCAACCCTTTGGACCGGCAGACGGCCCAGGCGCCGGGCTCCGCGCTGGCATACCTATACAGCGGTGGGACCCCGAAACCGGCCGCGGCTCTGGCGCCGCGCCCGCCGGTTGCCCCTCCGGTGGTCCGCGAAGTCGCAACGCCGCCGAAAAAGGAACCGCCCGTCACCATGGAGATCATCATGGGGACCAAGAAGACCCCGACCGAGTTCAAGAATGCCGGAGAGGAGAAATAGGTGTTCGCACAGCGGCAGTTCGCATGGATGCTCGCGCCGGCAGTCTTGCTGTGCGCGCCCTGGGGCCTGGCCGAGGCGGCGGACGATGCGCCGGCCCAGCAACAGAACACGTCCGGCCAGAGCGCGCCCGTCGAGAAGTGGACCGTGACGGTAGGCAAGTCCCTGATCATTGACAGCCCGCTGCCCATCGAGCGGCTTTCGGTGGCCGACGGCAACCTGGCTGACGTGGTCGCCAACAGCCCCAAGGAAGTGCTCATCAACGGCAAGGCCCCCGGGGAGACGTCGCTCATCATATGGCAGAGGGGTGGCAGCCGGTTGACCTACGACCTGGTAGTGCGGATCAGCCCGGCAAGACTGGAAGCGGTGCGCCAGCAGCTCGCCCGCGAGTACCCGGACGACGACATTAACGTTACCTTCGACAACGACACGGTTTTTGTGCGCGGCGTCGTAAAAGACGTGGTGGCCGCCGAGCGCGTCATGGCGGTGGCGTCCACTTTGGGGAAGCCGGTGAACCTGCTGCGGGTGGAAGTCCCGCCGAGCGAGGCGCAGATTCTGGTGAGGGTGCGGTTCGCCAACGTGGACCGTTCGGCCAGCCTGAATCTGGAGGCGGACCTGGCCAGCGGGGCGTTCAACCAATCCACGGCGGCGGGCGTGGGTTCGCCGGTCAGCACCAATGGGGCCCAGACTTTCACCCTGGCTAACGCGGTGAATTTCTTTCTCTTCCGCAAAGATATCAACCTGGTGGCGGCTCTGCAGTTGCTCGAAAGCAAGAGCCTGCTGGAAATGCTGGCCGAGCCCACGGTGCCGGCCATCAACGGGAAGCAGGCGTTCTTCACGGCGGGCGGCGAGTTCCCATTTCCGATGATCCAACCCGGCGCGGCCGGGACCGGAGCCGTGGTGACGCTTTCCTGGCGGGAATACGGCGTCCGGCTCAACTTCCTCCCGATAATCACGCCGCGCGGGACCATTCGCCTGCAGGTGCAGCCGGAGGTGAGCTCGCTCGATTATACGCACTCGGTGACGATCGCGGGCTTTACCGTTCCAGCCCTGTCCACGCGGAGAGTGCAGACCGAAATCGAGCTGGAAAGCGGCCAGAGCTTCGTCATCGCGGGCCTGATCGACAACCAAACCAATGAGACCCTTTCGAAAGTGCCGGGAATCGGGGACATCCCGATTCTGGGCAAGCTGTTCCAATCGAAGAACGTGAGCCGCAGCAACACCGAGCTGCTGGTCATCGTGACCCCGGAAATCGTGCGGCCGATCCCGGCGGACCAAGCCGCGCCGGAGTTGAAATTCACTAAGCCGTTCATGCCCAGCAACACGGATACGCCGATGCGCCAGCCCGGGATGGACAAGACCGGGCCGGTTCCGGTGAATCCGCCCGTCCCGACCATACCGATCGAGCAACTGCTGCAGCAGCAGAAGCAAGGGCAGCCCGACGCCGCGCCGAACCCGGCGCAGTACCGCCTCGTGCCGGTTCCGGCGGCTCCGCCGGCCGCGCCAGAAGGGAGCGCGGGGGCGGGGAAATGAGCGGCGAGACCGAAGGAAGGCTATGTATCCGCTGACCATTGGACTGGCGATTGAAAACCGCGACCTCATGGAACAGACGCAGGCCTGCCTGGCCGATCTGCCGTTCCGCGTGATCGTGGAGCACCAGGACATTGGCGACCTGAGCACTTTTCTGGACCGGCTGGATCGTATGCGGCCGGACGTGGTTCTGGTGGACATCAGCCGTTGGAAGGAGCCTCTGGAAGGCCTGGTGTCCTCCATCCGCGCGGTCACCGGCGACCCGATGCTGATTGCGTTGAACACCACCGCGGCGTCGGATTCGATTCTTTCTACGTTGCGCGCCGGAATCAACGAATACCTGTTTCCGCCGCTGGGGGAATCCCTGCGCCGCGCCCTGGAAAAGCGCTCCGCGGAACGCAGCCGCCGGCGGGACGGCGCGGCCAAGGGCGCGGGCAAGGCTTTCGCTTTCTTCTCCGCCAAGGGCGGTTGCGGGGCCACCACGCTGGTTTGCCATGTAGCGGCGGAACTGGGTCGCCAGAACCAAAAGGTGTTGCTGGCGGATCTGGATCTGGATGCCGGCATGATCGGCTTCATCACCAAGACGAAGGCGGTGTACTCCATCCAGGACGCGGTCAACAACCTGCACCGGCTGGACATCCATTATTGGAAGGCGCTGGTGTCGAATGGCATCCCCGGCGTGGAGATCATGGCGGCTCCCCTGGCGTTGGCCTCCAAGCAACAAATCAAGGACGAACAGATCAGGCACGTCCTGGCTTTCGCCAAGCCGCACTACGACTGGACGTTGGTGGATCTGGGGCGAAGCCTGAGCCACCTCACCATGGCGGCGCTGGAGGAGATCGACGAAGCCTGCCTGGTGACCTCGCTCGAGGTGCCGGCCCTGCACCAGGCCAAACAGGTCATCCAGACGCTGCTCGACAGCGGCTACGGAAAGAACCGGATCCGGCTGATCTTGAACCGCTCGCCCAAGCGCCTGGATATCACCCCGGGCGAATTGGAAAAGATGCTGGGGGTTCCGATCTTCTGCATGATCCCGAACGACTATCCCGAGTTGTACGAAACCTACGCCGAAGGCCGCATGCTGGCGCGCGGCTCGGAGTTGAGCAAACAGATCGCAAAGCTGGCGATCAAGCTGGCCAACCTGGAAGAAGAAAAGGGCGTCAAGAAGCGCTTCGCGCTTTTCGGATAAGGACTCCAACAGACAATGCCTGCAGCACTGGAAGTCATTCCTAGACACGGTGAGAATCGGGAAGCCAACTGGGTAAACCGCCTTTTTAGCCGTGAGGGGTACACGCCGGAATACCAGGAGCTGAAGTTCACGCTCCACCGTAAGCTGCTCGACCGAATCAACCTGGAGGTGCTATCCTCCATGGCCGGCGAGCGCGTGCGGGCCGAGATCCGCGCGGCGGTGGCCAAGCTGGTGGAAGAAGAGAAGACGCCGCTCAGCCTAGTGGAGAAAGACCGCGTCATCGAGGAGATTCTGGACGAAGTTTTCGGGCTGGGACCGCTCGAGCCGTTGCTGCAAGACCCGACCGTGAGCGACATCCTGGTGACCGGGCCGCGGCTGGTGTACGTAGAGCGCGGCGGGAAGTTGTATCGCACGCCGGTGGAGTTCAAAGACGACGCGCACCTGCTGCGGATCATCGAGAAGATTGTTTCGCGGGTGGGCCGGCGGGTGGACGAATCTTCGCCTCTGGTGGACGCGCGTTTGCCGGACGGCTCGCGTGTGAACGCGGCGATTCCACCGGTGGCGGTGGACGGGCCGCTGCTCTCGATCCGCCGTTTCGGACGGACGGCCCTCAAGGGCGAGGACCTGGTGGCCAAGCAGGCCATGACCGAAGGCATGCTGGAACTGTTGAAGGCCTGCGTGAAGGCGCGCCTCAACATCCTGATCTGCGGTGGGACCGGCT
>Ga0181517_10005889_pt1 | contig 10657 bp, 10 predicted proteins | sample PEATcosm2014_Bin_31_FD_119748 | JGI IMG/M metagenome (GOLD analysis project Ga0181517, IMG submission 119748) | Peatland microbial communities from MTU Mesocosm Facility, Houghton, MI, USA - PEATcosm2014_Bin01_30_metaG | ecosystem: Environmental > Terrestrial > Soil > Wetlands > Peat | place... | reverse complement strand
CCCGCTTTCGCGGGGGTGACATTGAAGGATCAAAGGATCACTCCGAGTCAGCGCCTGTGGCCGGGCCGGGCCGGGCCAAGCTAACGAATTCGCCGCTTAATGATTGACTTGGCTCGCCGCTTTTCTACTTTGCGCGGCCCGCGCCGCTGGCGCGTCCGTTGAGCGAAGGTTCTGGTTGATGTCGCAAGTAGCCCTGCGCGAGGCCGCAGAGGTCTCCAAGGCCTGGCCGTTCGAGGAGGCGCGCAAGCTGATCGCGCGGGTCAAGCGCACCGGCCAGAAGAGCGTGCTGTTCGAAACCGGCTACGGGCCGTCGGGGCTGCCGCATATCGGCACTTTCGGCGAGGTCGCGCGCACGACCATGGTGCGCCACGCCTTCCGCGTCCTCACCGACGACGCCATCGCGACGCGGCTCCTCGCCTTCTCCGACGACATGGACGGGTTGCGCAAGACGCCCGACAACATTCCCAATCGCGAACGAATTCAGGCCCATCTCGGCAAGCCGCTGACCGAAGTGCCCGACCCGTTCGGCGAATACGACAGCTTCGCCGCCCACAACAACGCGCGGCTGCGGGGCTTCCTCGACAGCTTCGGTTTCGACTACGAGTTCGCCTCGTCGACCGCCTATTACAAGTCGGGCAAGTTCGACGCGGCCCTGCTGCACATGCTCAAGCGCTTCGACGCGGTGCAGAAAATCATGCTGCCGAGTCTGCGCGGGGAGCGCGCGGCGACCTATTCGCCGTTCCTGCCGATCCATCCCCGCACCCGCGTCGTCATGCAGGTTCCGCTGACCGGCTACGACGCCGAAGTGGGCACAATCCGCTGGCGCGATCCCGGCACGAACGAGGATTTCGAGACGCCGGTCACCGGCGGCGCTTGCAAGCTGCAATGGAAGCCGGACTGGGCGATGCGCTGGTACGCGCTCGGCGTCGACTACGAGATGGCGGGCAAGGACCTGATCGACTCGGTCAAGCTGTCGTCGCAGATCGTGCGCGCGCTCGACGGGACGCCGCCGGACGGCTTCAACTACGAGCTGTTCCTCGACGACAAGGGGCAGAAGATTTCGAAGTCGAAGGGCAACGGCCTGACCATCGACGAATGGCTGACCTACGCCAGCCCGGAGAGCCTGTCGCTGTTCATGTACCAGCGTCCGAGCGCGGCGAAGCGGCTCTACTTCGACGTCATCCCGCGCACGGTCGACGACTATCTCGGTTTTCTCGAGACCTATCCGCGCCAGGAATGGAAGGAGCGACTCGGCAATCCGGTCTGGCACATCCATTCCGGCGCGCCGCCCGCCGCCGAGACGCTCGAGCACGAGCAGGAGGGGCAGACGACCGTCTCGTTCGCGATGCTGCTCAACCTCGCCGCGGTCGCCAACAGCGACAATCCGGCGGTGCTGTGGGGCTTCCTGCGCCGCTACGCGCCGAGCGCGATGCCTGAGACCCATCCGCGCCTCGACAAGCTCGTCCAGTATGCCGTCGCCTATTTCCGCGACTTCGTCGCTCCGAAGAAGCGCTACCGCGTCGCCGACGCGGTCGAACGCGGCGCGCTCGAAGCGGTGTCGGCCAAGCTCGCGGCGCTGGGGCCGGAAACCACGGGCGAGGCCATCCAGCATGCGCTCTACGACATCGCGCGGCCGATTGGCCGATACCAGGACCTCAAGGCCAAGGGCGCGACGCCGGAGCGGCCGGGGGTGTCGAGCGAATTCTTCTCGATGCTCTACGCCGTGCTGCTCGGCGAGGAGCGCGGTCCGCGCTTCGGCTCGTTCGTCGCGCTCTACGGAATCGAAGAGACGCGGGCGCTGATCGCCAAGGCGCTGGCGGGCGAGTTGGTCGCGGCGTAACGGCGCCAGCCGATGCGACCAATTGATCCAAGGGGCTCGCCGACGCCGCTATTTCGCCGGCGCGCTCGACGTTGCGGCGACGGTTGGCGGGGCGAAATAGACGGTGGCGATTGCGCCGCTGACGATCGCGGCGGCGGCGAGCGACGCGAGGATCGACAGACGGAACATCCATCGATTGAGGCGGCGTAAACGCAGACCGCAGCAGGTCGCCGTCTTGATATGGCGATTGTACCTGGAAGGGAACTGCGCGTCTTGCATCCCGCTCCAGTTCGCGACGAGCCACTTTTGTGCGTCGCTGGCCAAGATGCGGCCCGCCCAGTTCTTGACCAAATCGAAGATGAACGCCGCGGCGCCGAATTCCGCGGCGAGCAGCAGCAAAAATCCCCGGGCTCGGAAGAACTCGGCGAGCGGAGCCTTGTCGGCGAACATCGCCCCATAGAACAGCGCGAGCGTCCCCGCCCAGACGAACTTCGCTGCGTCCGACATCTTGCCGGCGAAGGCGCGTTCGTCGAGGAACTGGGCGTCGAGAATCTTTTGCCAGTCGACTGCCTCGGTCATGGCCGCCCCGATGCGTTAACGGTCGCGTTCCCCTCGCCCGAGCATGCGATGTGCAGGCACCAACACGATGTCGTCGTCCTCCAGCATGCGGAGGTCGTCCTTGATGCGGCCAAAAGGAGCCGCCAGCAACGTTCCCACCGGGCGGACCGGCGCCGAAGCGCTTCCGCTCGAACCGGCGCCCAGCTGCTTGACGATGTCGTTGAGCAGCTTCTTGATTTCGTCGAATTCGGCTTTCACGTCCGCGTCCATCGAAACCTCCACAGAGCTTCTAAGGAAGGGCGTCGTCGTTGCGGACGCTAACCGCAATCCCCGCCGGGCTCAAGGCGCTGGAACGGCCGAGCCGCGGGTCTCGACTTCGCTGCGCCGGCGGGCGAACTCGCCGCCGGCTGAGCGCGCTGCGGCTCGCCCTTCGGCCGGCTCATGAACGCCATGAACGCGGCGCGCGCTTCGGGCGAGCGCAAGGCCGCTTCGAACAGCTTCACCTCTTCGTCCATGCGCGCGAGCACCGCGGCGACGTCGCCGCGAATGAGGCGGCGGGCGGCCTGCAGCGCCTGACGCGGCTTGGCGGCGAGCGCCTTGGCCTTGGCGAGCGCGTGCGCGTGCAGCGAAGCGGCCTCGACCACGGCGTTGATCAGCCCGCCGGCCAGCGCCGCCTCGGCGTCGAACGGCTCGCCGAGCAGCAGGTATTCGCTGGCGCGCGCGCGGCCGAAGCGTTGCGGCGCGAGCAACGACGAACCCGCCTCCGGCACCAGGCCGAGATCGACGAACGGCATGTGGAAGCGCGCGTTTGGGCTCGCATAGACGAGGTCGCAGTGGAGGCACAGCGTCGTCCCCAGCCCGACCGCCGGCCCGTCGACGGCGGCGACCAGAGGCTTGCCGAAGCGCGCCAGCGCGTAGATGAAGCGCATGACGGGCGCCTCGCCGATCGACGCGCCGGGCGCAAGCGCATAGGCGAGGAAATCGCCGATGTCGTTGCCGGCCGAGAAGACGCCGCCGCTGCCCTCGATCAGCAATGCGCCGACTTCCGCGTCTTCGCTCGCCCGAGCGAACGCGGCGATCAGCGCCTCGTACATCGCGCCGGTGAGCGCGTTTTTCTTTTCCGGCCGCGCCAGCGTGACGGCGATGACGGCGCCGTCGCGTCCAACTTTGACAAATTCGCTCATGCGTTCTCCGCGAGTATGGCTTCGCAGCTCGCGAGCGGCGCAGCGCCGGACTGGATCGAATGGGCGAGGCCCGGCGCCGCCGTCGCCAGCTTCTCGGCGAAGAAGCGGGCGAGGCCGATGCGGCCGCGTTCGGCCGGCTGGCTCAACGCGGCGAGCCCCGCCTTGGCGAGACAGACGCCGCCGAGCGCGAGGCCAAACAGCCGCAGATAGGGCGCCGCGCCGGCGAGCGCCGAAGCGAGGTCGGCGCCGAGCGCGCCGCCGAGATAGACGCTCGCCTGCTCGAGCGCGTCGACCGCTTCGCCCAGCCGCCCCGCCGTCGCGCCGAATTCCGTTTCGCCAGACGCCGCCACGTCGGCGACGACCATGCGCATGGCGGCGATCTCGCGTTTCAGCGTCGCGCCGCCCGCCAGCGGCAGCTTGCGCAGGACGAGGTCGATCGCCTGGACGCCGTTCGTGCCTTCGTAAATGGCGGCGATGCGCGAATCGCGCAAGTATTGCGCCGCGCCGGTCTCCTCGATGAAGCCCATGCCGCCGTGCACTTGGACGCCGAGCGAAGCGACCTCGTCGCCGACGTCGGTCGAGAACGCCTTGGCGACCGGCGTCAGCAGCGCGGCGCGCTCGCCCGCGGCGGCGCGCGCTTCGGCGCTGTCGGCGCGCGTCGCCAGATCGATCGACATCGCCGTGAGGTGGCAGATTCCGCGCGCCGCCTGGACCAGCGCCTTCATCGTGACCAGCATGCGCTTGACGTCGGGATGCTCGACGATCGCGCTCATGCCGCCCCCCGCAGCGCCGGCGCGTCCCTGGCGGCGCTCGCGCGCGTAGGCCAGCGCCTTCTGATAGGCCTTCTCGCCGATCGCCACGCCCTGCAGGCCGACGCCGAGCCGGGCGGCGTTCATCATCACGAACATCGCCGCCAGACCGCGGTTCTCCTCGCCGACCAGATAGGCGGTCGCGCCGCCGGCGTCGCCGTAGACCATGACGCAGGTCGGCGAAGCGTGGATGCCGAGCTTGTGCTCGATCGAGGCGCAGCGCACGTCGTTGCGCTGGCCCAGCGCGCCGTCCGGCTTGACGAGGAATTTCGGCGCCAGGAACAGCGAGATGCCGCGCGTGCCGGGCGGCGCGTCGGGCAGGCGCGCCAGCACGAGATGGACGATGTTGTCGGCCAGGTCGTGTTCACCATAGGTGATGAAGATCTTCTGGCCGGTGAGACGATAGCTCCCGTCGGGCGCGCGCTCGGCGCGCGTCTTGACCGCGCTGAGGTCGGAGCCGGCCTGCGGCTCGGTGAGGTTCATCGTTCCGGTCCATTCGCCCGAGACGAGGCGGCCGAGATAGGTCGCGCGCAGCGCTTCGCTCCCGTAAATCTCGAGCGCGCCGATCGCGCCTTCGCCGAGCAGCGGACAGAGCGCAAAGCCCATCGACGCGCCCGACCACATCTCATTGCAGGCGGCGGCGACCGCATGCGGCAGGCCCATGCCGCCGTATTCCGGCTTGGCGGTGACCCCAGCCCAGCCGGCCTCGGCCCAGCGGCGATAGGCGTCGCGGAAGCCGGTCGGCGTGGTCACGACCCCGTTGGCGCAGCGCGCGCCTTCGCGGTCGCCGACGACGTCGAGCGGCGCGAGCGCTTCGGTGGCGAATTTTCCCGCTTCGCCGATCACCGATTCGGCGGTTTCGAGATCGAGGTCGCCGAACCGGCCCTCGCCGACCGCCGTCGCGAAGCCCGCGACATGCTTGAGCGAATAGAGGATGTCAGCGACCGGCGCGCGATAACTCATGGCGTTCCCCGTGCGGCGTCGTCCGAGCGCGCCGCTTGACGATGATCAGCTTGTCGCGTCCATAGGCGCCGCACAAGCGCGCGACAAGGTTTAGATATAAACTAACGCGCGCGCAAGCCGAACTCCGCACGCAACCCGCATGTCGCAAGCCAAGCGTCACACCCGCCTCGCGCCCGCCAATCCGCAGGCGATCGCCGAAGCCGCCGCCTGCCTTCGCGCCGGCGGCCTCGCCGCGATGCCGACCGAGACAGTCTACGGCCTCGCCGCCGACGCGACCAACGATCGCGCCGTCGCCGCGATCTACGCCGCCAAAGGCCGGCCGGCGTTCAATCCGCTGATCGCCCACGTCGCCAACGCCGAGGCCGCGGCGCGCGAGGGCGCGTTCGACGAATTCGCCCGCCGGCTCGCCGAGGCGTTCTGGCCGGGGCCGTTGACGATCGTCGCCCCGGTCGCGCCGACCTGCCGGGTGAGCCTGCTGGCGCGCGCCGGACTCGAGACGCTGGCTTTGCGTGCTCCCGACCATCCGGTCGCCCAGGCGCTGATCGCGGCGGCGGGCGTCCCGCTCGCCGCGCCTTCGGCCAACCGCTCCGGCCGCGTCAGCCCGACGGCGGCCGCCCATGTCGCCGCCGACCTCGACGGCCGAATTGACTGGATCCTCGACGGCGGCCCGGCGCGCCACGGCGTCGAATCGACGATCGTCGCCTGTCTCGGCGGGCGGCCGCGGCTGTTGCGTCCCGGCGCGCTGACCCACGAGCGGATCGAAGCCGCGCTGGGGGTCGCGCTCGACGACTTGGCGCCCGGCGGCGCGCCGATCGCGCCCGGCCAGCTCGCGTCGCACTACGCGCCGCGCGCGCGGCTGAGGCTCGGCGCTTGCGCAGTCGCCGACGACGAGGCGGCGCTCGATTTCGGCGGCGCCTTGGCGCAATCGGGCGCGGCGGCGCGGCTCGACCTTTCGCCCTCCGGCGACCTCGAAGAGGCCGCCGCTCATCTCTTTGCCTATCTGCGCGCGCTGGACGACAGCGGAGCGACGCGCATCGCCGCGGCGCCGATCCCCGAGCGCGGGCTCGGCGCCGCCATCAACGACCGGCTGCGCCGCGCCGCGGCGCCGCGCGAGGGCGACGTCTGACGGCGCGACCCCATGTCGCAGCGGCTGCGGCGCTCGTTTTCTTGCACAGTCGGCTTGCGCCAGCGCATACGCTCCGTTGTTTCCGGCTGCGACGAAAGCGCCTTACCAACCATGGCCTCCACCCTCGACTGGGATGAATTCCGTTTGATCAAGGCGATCGCCGACGCGCGCTCGCTGGTCGGCGCCGCCGAGGCGCTGAATCTCAATCATTCCACAGTGTTCCGCCGCCTGGCGGCGATCGAGAACGACGTCGGAGCGCGGCTGTTCGAACGCTCGCGCGCCGGCTATCAGCCGACCGAAGCCGGCGAGGAAATGATCGCGCTCGCCGGCTCAATGGCCGAATCGATCCTGGAGTTCGAGCGGCGCGTCGCTGGCCGTGACGCCAAGCCGAGCGGCGAATTGCGGGTGACGGCCGTCGATTCGGTCGCAATCGGCCTGCTGGCGCCGATTCTCACCCGCTTCCGCGCCGCCAATCCCGGCGTCCAGGTGGATCTCATCATCGCCGAGCAGACGCTCAACCTGTCGCGCCGCGACGCCGACGTCGCGGTCCGCGGCGCCAACGATCCGCCTGAGTCGCTCGTCGGCCGGCGGATCTGCACGATCCGCTGGGCCGTCTATTGCACGCCGGCGATGGCGAGCGAATTCGGCGGGCGCGTGCTCGCGGCGGCGCCGTGGGTCGGCTTCAGCTCGGCGCCGGCGCGCGCAAAACGCTGGACGGACGAGAAGATCGGCCCGCGACGGCAGGTCTGCGCGGTCAACTCGGTGTTGGCGATGGCGGGAATGGCCGCCGCGGGGCTGGGCGCGACGGTGCTGCCCTGCTTCGTCGGCGACCAAAACCGCGGCCTCGTCCGCATCGGCGGGATCGTCCCCGACCTCGACGTCGATCTCTGGTTGCTGACCCACGCCGATCTGCGCCATTCGGCGCGCGTGCGCGCGTTCATCGATTTCGCCGGCGCCGAACTCGCCTATGCGCGCGACCTGATCGAGGGCGTCGCTGCGGTCGAGGCGGCCTGACGCGCCAGGCTAGGATGCGGCCCGGCGATGGCGCCGGGTGGGCGCCTTCATCGTCACCAGCTCCTCGGCGGCGGTCGGGTGGAGCGCCATGGTGGCGTCGAAATCCGCCTTGGTCGCCGCCATTTTGACGGCGACCGCCGCAACCTGGATCATCTCGGCCGCTTCGCGCGCCAGGATGTGGACGCCGACGACGCGATCCGAGCCGGCGTCGACGACGAGCTTCATGATCGCGCGCTCAGCCCCTCCGCCAATCGTCGCCTTCATCGGCTGGAAATTGGCGAGATAGACGTCGACCGCCTCGAACCGCCGCTGCGCTTCGGCCTCGGTCAGCCCGACCACGCCGATCTCCGGCGTCGCGAACACCGCGCTCGGGATGTCGCAATGGTCGACGACGCCCTTGCCGCCGCCGAACAGATGGTCGGCGAGCGCATGGCCTTCGCGGATCGCCACCGGGGTCAGATTGATGCGATTGGTGACGTCGCCGACCGCATGGATCGACGCGACGTTCGAGGTCGAACGCTGGTCGACGACCACCGCGCCGGTCACGTCGAGCGCGACGCCGACCGCCTCGAGGCCGAGGCCCGCGGTGTTGGGCCGGCGACCGGTGGCGACCAGCGCCTGATCGACCGCGACGGTCTCGCCGTCGGTCAGCGTCGCCAAGAGGTCGTCGCCGCGCCGCTCAAGGCGCGTCGGCAGGCGGCCGAAGCGCAGCCGCACGCCGGCGCGCTTCAGCTCCTCGCGCAGGCCCTCGCGCATGTCCTCGTCGAAGCCCCTGAGCACGTTGTCGGCGCGCATGACTTGCGTCACTTCGGCGCCGAGCTTGACGAACAGGCAGGCGAATTCGACCGCGATATAGCCGCCGCCGACCACCAGCAGGCGTCGCGGAAACTGCGGCAGGTCGAAGATCTCGTTGGAGCTGATCGCGAATTCGAGTCCGGAGAAGGCGGCCGGCGGCTGCGGCCGCGCGCCGGTCGCGACGAGAATGTGGCGCGCGCTGATCGTGCGCCCGCCCGACAACCGCAGCGTATGGCGGTCGACGACGGCCGCGCGCTCCTCGATCAGCGTCGCGCCCGCCGAGTCGAGGCCGGCCCGATAGGCCGCCGACAGCCGCGTGATCTCGCGATTCTTCGCCTCAACCAGGGTCGGCCAGTCGAAGCGCGGCGGCTCGACGGCCCAGCCGAAGCCGGCCGCGGCTGCGAATTCGTCGGCGAATCGGCTGGCGTAGACGAGAAGCTTCTTCGGCACGCAGCCGCGAATGACGCAGGTTCCGCCGACCCGAAACTCCTCGGCGACGATGACTTTGGCCCCGTGGCCGGCGGCGACGCGCGCCGCCCTGACGCCGCCCGAACCGGCGCCGATGACAAAGAGGTCGCAATCGAACGCCATCGCCGCCCCTTTCGCTGCCGTCCGCCTGGCCGCGAAGCCCGGCGGGTCAGAAGTCGTGACCGGACTTCTTCATCTCCTCGTGCACCCGCGTGAGAATGTCGGTCGACAGCTTCTGACGCCAAGCGCCGGCGACTCCAGCCACATGATTGCCGACCACGTTCTGGCTGACGATGAATTTCTTGCCGACCGGGCTTTCGTAGAAAGCGGCGACATCCTTGAGTTCCTGCTCGGTCATCTCGCCGGCGAGGACCTTGGCCGCGTCGTCGAGCACCGTCTGCTCCGACTGGACGAACTCCGGCAGGACGGCCTTCAACGCCGCGTCGAGCGGGTCTTTCAACTCGGGGCGCGTCGCGAGAACCTCGCGCTGCAGCTGGGCCAGCAGGGCGGGAACGACGCGGTCGAGCGACGGCTTCATGCCGACGTCGTTGAGGATGGTCGCCGCGTAGCCGAGCGCCGCGGCCGAAGCCGGCGCCGCCGGCGTCGCGGCCGGAGCCGCAGGAGCCGAATTGCCAGCCGCCGCCGTCGCGGCGCTGAGCGCGAGGACGAAGCAGGCGGCGAGGGACGCTTTGATCATTGGGAACGGCACGGTGTCTCTCTCCTCTAGCGATTGAGATTCAGTCGAGCGCGCCGAGCGCCTCGACGCCGGCCGGACCGGCGAAGATCGCGGCGCCCGCCATGCCGATGAACAGCCCGTAGTCGACGACGCCGGGAATGAAGGCGAGCGCCTGGGCGAGCGCCTCTGGATCGGCGACGGCGCCGAAGGCGCAGTCGAGAATGTAATGGCCGCCGTCGCTGACGAACAGCGCGCCGCCCTGACGGCGCAACGTCAGCGGGCCAGCGAGGCCGAGCGCGGCGGCGGCTCGCTCGACGCGGCGGATCGTCGCGGCGGCGCCGAACGGGACGATCTCGATCGGCAGCGGAAAGCGTCCGAGCTGCGCCACGCGCTTGCTCGCGTCGGCGATCACCACCATGCGGCGCGACGACGCGGCGACGATCTTCTCGCGCAGCAGCGCGCCGCCGCCGCCCTTGATCAGCCGCAACGCGCCGTCAATCTCGTCGGCGCCGTCGACGGTGAGGTCGAGCTCGGGCGTCTCGTCGAGCGTCGTCAGCGGGATGCCGAGCTCGCGCGCCTGGCGCGCCGTCGCTTCCGAAGTCGGCACGCCGACGATCTCGAGGCCCTTGCGAACCTCGGCGCCGACCAGATCGACGAAATGGCGAGCCGTCGAGCCGGTGCCGAGTCCAAGCCGCATGCCTGGCCGGACAAGACCGATCGCCCGTTCCGCCGCCTGCCGCTTGTAGACCTCGCTGTCCGACAAATCCCTCACTCCGCCGCCGGCGCCGCCCGCCCGCCCGCGGCGATGGCCTAGCGATTCGACGAAAGAAAGGCAAATCGTCGGCGCCGCCGCTACCCGCGCGCGGCGGCGAGGGTGTCGTCGAACGTCTTGAGCCCAGCGCGCGGCGCGCCGACCAGCACCGCCATGTTGCCCGGCGCGTGCTGGTTCTTCCACATCATCGTGTGAGCGCGCGGGATCTGGTCCCACGGGAACACTTCCGACATGCAAGGCGAGATGCGCCGCTCGACGACGAACGCGTTGGCCGCCGAGGCCTGCTTGAGGTTGGCGAAGTGCGATCCCTGGATGCGCTTCTGCCGCATCCAGACGAAGCGGGCGTCGAAGGTGAAGTTGAAGCCGGTGGTGCCGGCGCAGAACACCACCATGCCGCCGCGCTTGACGACGAAACACGAGACCGGGAACGTCTGCTCGCCGGGATGCTCGAAGACGATGTCGACGTCGCGCTT
>Ga0181517_10005884_pt1 | contig 10667 bp, 6 predicted proteins | sample PEATcosm2014_Bin_31_FD_119748 | JGI IMG/M metagenome (GOLD analysis project Ga0181517, IMG submission 119748) | Peatland microbial communities from MTU Mesocosm Facility, Houghton, MI, USA - PEATcosm2014_Bin01_30_metaG | ecosystem: Environmental > Terrestrial > Soil > Wetlands > Peat | place... | reverse complement strand
CGTTCGATCGCGCTCTGTCGGCATTCGGTAAAAGCGGCCCTGCTCGGTTAATTTGGTCGAGACAACACACAGGAGACGAGCGTCGGCTGCGCCACCATGCCGCTTCTTGAACTGCTCACGAACGGACTTTACTGGCGTGGTGTAACCGCAAACGGGACACGTCGCGGACCCTTGTTGCGCCGTGCCCGCTGCGACTTCCTTGGCCTTCGCATTCTCGACAATCTCCCAATCGACTCGTTTCCTTTTTTTGTCTGGAATAAGCCGCAGGGCAACGGAGCGCCTTCCCTTTCTTGCTAACCAAAGCGAGCGAATGAGTGGCACGTCTGTTCCGCACCCCGGACCTTCGCATTTGATCGTTCGCGCCCAGAGGTAGGCAATGGGCGTCGAGCCGTCAGGGTCTTTCGGATAAAACTCGGCCAGTTCCTTTTCGGCCAGTTCCTTGATCCAGTTGCCCCAGTATCGCACCGCCTCCGCGAGTCCGTGGAAGGTGCGGTCCTTGCCGTCGGCGTCCTTCATCGCGATTTCGGCGTTGCCGTATTTCGGGATGTACTCCAGCACGACCTTGTTGAGCAGCACGGCCACGGGGTTGAGGTCGGAGGCGAAGGCATCCGCGCCGACGCGCAGCGCCTCTAGCGGGATCGACCCGCCGCCGGCGAACGGATCGACGACGAGCGGCCGTGTGCCCGGCGCGCCGCCCAGAGCTTCATGCGCGGCCTGCGTGAGTGCGCGGGCGGTTTCCAGGAATTCGGGCACCGTGCTCGCGTCCCAGTTGGCAAAGTCCGCGATGAAGTCGAGCAGGCGCAGCCGCATCTCGGCCCAGGTCGTCGCCTTTTTGCCGTTCATGTTGGCCGGCGTGGTGCGGTTCCAATCCTTGTAGTGATTCTGCACCAACTCCATGACGCGCTTTTCGGTGCGGGCCTTTTCGGCGAAGGCGCACAGTATCTTCGCCGCCGCATCCCGGAACGCCTGCGGACAGTTATCGTCCAGCGGGTCCGGCCACAGCGCCGCGCAAATCACCGCCCGGCACGCCGCCAACGGCCGCCGCGCCCACCAGATGTGCAGCGTCGAAATGTGCCCGTGCCGAATCGATTTCTCGCGGCGGGCGTGGGCCGAGATTTCCTTGATCGGCAGATCGACTTCGATGAGGCGCTTGGGGTAGGTCACTGATCCACCTTCGCACTGATACGCCCTTTGGCCAGGGCAATGGCCTCGTGCAGCTTCTTCAAGAGCATCTTTCGCGGCAGCAACTCGATCCAGTAGGAAGCGACGCGAATGCCGCTCTTTTCAAGTTCCAGAAGCTCGACGGTTTCCCGTTTCTTTCCCGCGCACAGGATGAGACCGATTGGGGGCTCTTCGCCGGGTCTCATATCGTGCTTCTCAAGCCATCGAAGGTACAACTCCATCTGCCCCTTGTCGGCAGCTTGAAATTCTCCGAGCTTGAGTTCGATGGCGACGAGACGCCGGAGGCCGCGGTGGAAGAAAAGCAGGTCAAGGTAATGGTCGTCGTGATCGACCAGGATCCTCTTCTGCCTCGCGACGAAGGTGAAGCCGACGCCCAGTTCGAGGATGAAACACTCAAGCTCGCGGATGATGGCGTCCTCGACATCCTTTTCGAAGTACCGGTCCTTCAGGCCGAGAAATCCGAGCAGGTAGGGATCGCGGAAAACAAGGTCGGGAGTGATTTTATCTTCGTGACGTAGGGCGTCGATTTCCGCGCGGATCAGCCGGGCCGGTTTTTTCGAAAGCGCCGTCCGTTCATAAAGCATTCCCGCGATCTTCCGCTCGAGCGTCCGCGTGCTCCAGCCCTCGACGCGGCACATTTCCGCATAGAAATCTCGTTTGAGGGCGTCGTCGATATAGATCAGGCGCTTGAAATGCGTCCAGCTCAATACTCTCCGCAGTGCGGAGACAATTTGCCCGTCCTCGAAGATTTCCGCGAATCGGACAAAATGCCAAAGGTTCTTGTCCGAGAATCCGTCGCCGAATTCGGCTCCCAATTCTCTCCCCAGCGCGGAGACAATTCGCTTGCCGTACTCCGCGCGTTTGTCCTTTAGCAAGTCCTGACGAATGCGGCGGCCTACGGACCAGTAGAGCGCGACCAAGTCCTCATTGACGCGCCTGGCGACAACCTCACGGGTAGAGGCGATCATTTCGCGCAGATCGTGCAACAACTGATTGACGTTTTTGACCGTGGCGTTCGGACGTTGTGCAGCCGGGGACTTAACCAATGGCGGACTCCAAAATTGTCTTCGATTTCATTTGGTAATGTTCGATCTTCACGATAGGTTCCCAGCCAAGTTTCGCCGGGTCCTGGATCGGATGCAATTCCGGACTGCCGCAGCAGTCGTAAACCACATATAGCCAGAAATCGTCCTTCAGTCGTTGGGCGGTCTTGTACTCGTTGGAGGTAAGCGCCACGTCGCCGACGCCGGCGCGTCCCTTGACCTCGATGAAGCGAACGGCCACGGCCGTCTTCAGGTCTTCTGGATGAAGTTTGCGGGAGATCAGATCGAAGCCGCGGTTGTCTTTCTCGACGCTCTCCACCGTCCAGCCGCGATCCTGTTCGAACTTGATGGCGGTCTCGACGGCGATGCGCTCCACCTCGTCGTCGCGGACCATCGGGGCGAATTCGGGCTTGGCGCGTTCCGGGTGAGGTAGAACCCAGGCGCGGCCGAGGTGGCGGATGTCGCCGATGGAGCACTCGATCTCGCGCTTCAGTTCTTCCCGTCGCCGTTCCAGCCGGCCGTTCAATTCGTCGAGCCGGTCCTCCACGTTCTTGATATTCGCCGCCATGGGCGCGGCAGAATCGCCGACGGCCTGCTGATCGAGGAAGGACGCCATTTTGACGTTTTGTCTGTTGATGAGCGCGTTGAGGCTGATTTCGATGTGCTCTTCGACCGTGCGAATTTCCTTGGCCCGTTGCAGGCACATCTCGTCGAGCATCGGTTGAAGGGCCTTGTCCACGAGCGTTTGCTCGATTGCGTTCAGACCGGGGAGATGATCGTCATTTGGCGCCGGCGTGCCCGTGGGGGCCGCGGCGAGGTCGAGGAAGATTGTCGGCTGCCGAATGGACAGGGCACCGTTCTTGTCGGCCTCCACGACGAAGAGGCGGCTAACCAGACAATGCCCCTGGCCGTCGCGAATGCACGCCGAGAAAACGTCGAGCCGATAATCGTCAGGGCGGTGGAGATCGTAGAACACGGCCCCGCGGCGAAGATCATCCTGCGTGCGGGTTTCCACCTCGGCGCGCACGGCCTCGAAGAGCGGATGCCCCGGCGTGACCCATTCCGAGGTTGCGTCGGCGGTCAGGAAAAGTTTGTCGAAGATGATCTGCTTGTACGCCTTGTCGAGCCGCCCGTATTTTGGCTCCAACCGCTCGCCGACGACCGCGAGGGTCTTGGGAACCTTCTCGACGCGGTAATGATGCGCCTTGCCGCGAATCTCTTTCGGGTACACGCCGGCGATGTCGGACGCGCCAAGGAAGAAATCTTCGATCACCTCGGGCACGAGACGGCGCTCTTTGGCCTCCGCCGATTTGCCGATGATCGCCCCGAGGTTCAGTTCCTTCTTGGCGAGGCCCTCCAGCGTCGAATTCGTGATGTGCGCGATGCGTTCGCGGTCGATGTCGTGGACGATCTGCGCCTCGATATCGGGCACCTTCGTTTTTTGGGCGTACAGGTCGCGGAAGAGCTTTTCCAGGCGGTTCGCCGGGAAGATTTCGCCGACCACATCGAACACGCGGTCGGTGCCGAGTTCGGCGCGAATCTCTTTCAGGCGGTCCAGCAGCTTTTGCAGGACGCGGCCTTCGCGCGTTTTCACCGAGACGAAGTTGAGGATGAGGCAATCGTGCGTCTGGCCGTAACGGTGAATGCGGCCCATGCGCTGTTCGAGGCGCACCGGGTTCCACGGGATGTCGTAGTTGATCATGAACCAGCAGAATTGCAGGTTGATGCCTTCGCCAGCCGCTTCCGTGGCGACGAGGACCTGGGCCTGATCGCGGAATTGCACCTCGGCATGCAGACGCGTGTCGGGCACGTCGCGGTCGCCGATTTTCATGCCGCCGTGGATTTGCGTGACCACGAGGCCCCACGAGCGCAGCTTGCCGACTAGATAGTCAAGCGTATCTTTGTGCTCGGTGAAGAGCAGCAACTTGTGCTTGGGGTCGCTGAAAATTCCTTGCTCGGTGAGCACGTTCTTCAACTTGACCAGCTTGCTTTCGACCTCGCCCTGTTCCAGCAGGCGGGCCTGGACGATGAGCTTGTCGAGCGCCGCGATTTCCTCGCGCAGCTTCGCCGGCTCGATGGAAGCGACCACGGCCTCCAGTTTTTCTTCGATCCGATGGCGCTCGTCGTCTTCCATATCGTCGAGACCGTCCAAGTCGTACTTTGCGCGCTGCTCTTCCATATACGCTTCGGGGTCGTCGAGAATCTTCTGGCGTTTGTCGCGCATGCGCTCCAGGCTGCGGCGCACCGCGTAGACGCTGGAAGCGAACCGGCGCTGGAGCATGGCCATCGTGAACGTCAGCGCGCGACCGCGGGCGTTGTCTTCGGCTTTGGCGGTTTGGTCTTCGACGTATTTCGTGAGGGCGAAGTAGAAGTCGAGTTCTTCGTCGTCAATCTCGAAGCCGACCGTCTGCACCTCGCGGTTGGTGAAGAGTTTCTTGCACTGGCCGGTTTCGGCGTCGGGGAAGGTGACCAGGGCTTCCTTGATGCGCCGGAGATAAAACGGGGCGTTATTGCGCCGCATGGCCTCTTGCAGGCTCTTTACGTCGCCGTACACGTCGCGGTCGAGCAGTTCGAGGAACAGGCAGAAGTTTTCCGGGTCGCCCTTGTGCGGCGTGGCCGTCATCATCAGGAAATGGTCAGTGCGGTCGGCAAGCTGCTCGCCCATCATATAAAGCTGGGTTTTCTTGTCGCGGCTGTAGGCGGCCATCTTGTGCGCTTCGTCGACGATGACGAGGTCCCATTCGCTGCGCATGAGGCTCTCGCGGGCGTCGTCGATATGGGAAATCCAAGAGATGGACGTGACGACTTGGTTTTTCTCCTGCCATGGGTTCTGGCCGTAGTTGGCGCGCAGGATGTCGCCGCGCACGACCTCGAACTTTTCGCGGAATTTGTCTTTCATCTCGCGCTGCCACTGGAAGGTCAGGTTGGCCGGCGAGACGATGAGGATGCGACGCACGAGGCCGCGGATTTTCAGTTCCTTGATGAGCAGGCCCGCCATGATCGTCTTGCCGGCGCCGGGGTCGTCGGCCAGCAGAAACCGAATGCGCGGCAGACGCAGGAAATAGTCGTAAACCGCCTCAAGCTGGTGCGGCAGCGGATCGACACGCGCGATGCTGAGCGTGAAGTAGGGGTCGTACTCGAAAGCCAGGGCGAGGCGCAGGGCTTCGATGCCGAGGCGAAAATGCTTGGCGGCGCCGTCGAAGGGTTCCTTTTCCGGCGAAGCGACAAGCTGGGCGATTTGCGCGGCGGTCAGAATGCGATCATGGACCTGGTTGGATTGCACGCCGCGGCCGACGACTTTCACCGCGTCGCCGAAGGGCGTGACCGCGATCACCGCGACCGGCTCCGGCAAAACCGCGCCGCGAACGATGATCGAAGGTTTCAGTTCAGCCGGCAACATGCGCGACTCCGTGATCGTCCCAATTCGCCCGCTACGAGCCGGAAATGACGCACTTCCGACGGCTGTCGGGTTCGATTGTCACTGGCATCTCAAGAAGTTCAGCTAAGGCGATGGCGAGAGAATACAAGAGGTTGCGACGGCAAGCAAGGACGAATCGGCGGCCGACGGGCAGAGCGCGAAGGCGACGGAGGGCGGACGGGCCGCGCCGGACGGCGCGGCGCCTGCGGGCGGGCGCGGCGGCGTGCCCCAGCGCGGCCGGGTATTGGCCGGCGCGGGCGGGCCGGCGGGACGCCGGCGGTCCCAGGGCGGGTGGGGACACCCGCGCTCCCGTGGAAGCGCAGCCGAGGGCGGCTGCGCCACAACGAACGCCGCGCCGTGGCCGGCGGGACGCCGGCGGTCCCAGGGCGGGTGGGGACACCCGCGCTCCCGGGGAAGCACAGCCGAGGGCGGCTGCGAGGCCAGCGGGGTTCGGGATTCGGGATTCGGGATTCGGGATTCGGGATTCGGGGTCCGGTTTCCGGGGACCGGGTTCGGGATTCGGGATCCGGGTTCCGGGGTCCGGGTTCCGGGGTCCGGGTTCCGGGGACCGGGTTCGGGATTCGGGATTCGGGGTCCGGGATCCGGGTTCCGGGGTCCGGGTTCCGGGGTCCGGGTTCCGGGGACCGGGTTCGGGATTCGGGATTCCGGGTACGGGATTCCGCGTGAGGTCCGAACGTATACGGGCGTTTATGTCCCTGGATTTCCGCTGCCGCAAGATGTTATTACGAAACAAAGCCAATTTTGGAGATCGCACACGGGATTCGGGACTCGGGACTCGGGACTCGGGGGCTGCCTGCCGTGGCCTTCGCGCAGGCAGGTTCGCGATTCGATCCCGTGATCCTTTCAAGAGAAACCCATTTCCTGCGCGATCCCGTTGATCCTGTTGACCCTGTCAAAAGAATCCGAATTCTCTGATATTCGTCAAACGCGCCGCAGGCGGCGCGCCATGGCGAACGCCTCGCGGGCGATCTTCAGCGACATCTTCGATTGTCCGGCGCGGCGGTTTTCGAAGACCATGGGGATTTCGCGGATGCGGGCGCCCGCGCGCACCACGTAAAACGCCATTTCGTACAGGAACGCGAAGCCTTCGCTGGTCGCGGCCAGGGGCAGCACGCGCGCGAGGAACTCCGGCCGCCAGGCGCGGAAGCCGGAGGTCGGATCGGCGATCGGCAGGCGCAGCATCCAGCGCAGGTAATCGCCGGCGAGGCGCGAGATCAACCGGCGAAACCAGGTCAGCCCCGGCATCTGGCCGCCGAGCACGTACCGCGAGCCGATCGACAGGTCGGCCTCGTCGAGCGCGCGAAACATCACCGGCAATAGGGCCGGCGGATGACTGCCGTCGGCGTCGAGTTGCGCGATCTGTTCGTAGCCTTGGTCGAGCGCCCACCGCAGGCCGTCGCGCGAAGCCGAGGCGTAACCGAGTTTGCCCTCGCGCGCGATCAGATGCACCTGCGGATCGGCCGCCGCGAACTCGCGCACCAGACCGGCCGTGTCGTCGGCGCCGCGATCGTCGACCACCAACATGTCGTAGCCGAGCGCGCGCACGGCGGCGGTCAGCGCGCCGATGTTGCCGCGTTCGTTGTAGGTCACCGTCAGAACAAGCCGCTTCATGCCTCGCGATACCTCCCTAGCAACCAGGCCGCGCGAATGCGCAGCAAATCCACCGCGCTGCGCGGCAAATCCACCCACAACCGCACCTTCGACGCCGGACTGTTGCGCCATTCGACCGGAATTTCCCGCACCGTCAAGCCCCAACGCAACGCCAGAAAGAGAATCTCCGCGTCGAAGCTCCAGCGGTCGATCCGGCTGGCGGCGAAGATCCGCTCGGCGGCGGCGGCGCGAAACGCCTTGAAGCCGCACGTGATGTCCGTCAGGCCCGGCGTCAAAAACCGCAACGTGAATTGGCGAAAAACCTCGCCCAGCATCTCGCGCCGGCGCGGCTGCCGCACCGTCACCTGGCTGACGGCCGTCTTGCGCGTCCCGATGACCGCGTCTGCTTCACGGCACATTTCGCAGAACGGGTCGGCCGTTTCGATCGACACCGAAAGGTCGATATCGGTAAAAAGCCGCACCGCGCCGGTCGCCGCCAGCATGCCGGTTTTCACGGCGAACCCTTTGCCGCGATTGGCCGGCAGGCGGATCAGCCGCGCCTCGCGCCGGCCGGCGATTTCGGCCGCCGCCAGGTCCGCCGTGCCGTCGCGGCTGCCGTCGTCGACGATCACCACTTCCGTCGGGCGTGCGCCGGCATCGACGTACGCGAAGATGCGGCGCAGGCCGTCGGCGATCCGCTCCCGTTCGTTGTAAACGGGAATAACCAGGCTGAGTTCAATGTGGCTCATCGGGCGCCGACTTTATGTGATTTTCGCCCGGCGCGCCACAGGCCTGTTGCACCGCGGCGATCGTCCCGCTCTCGGGGTGGGCGGCCTGCAGGCGCGTCAGGCGCGCGAGCGCCTGCGGGCACTGTCCGCGCGCGGCGTAGGCCCGTGCGGCCAATTCGTCAAATGCCCCTTGGGCGGCCGCATCCAGCGGGTTGCGCTCGGTCTCGGCGATGATCTGGAACATCTCGTCGATGCGCCGGCCGGCGAAGAGCAAACCCGCGAGGTCGACCGCGTCGGCAGCCTCGAGCGACTGCAAGCGGCGCGCCGCCAGGTAATCGTCGATCGCGCCCGCCGGGTCCTGCCGCCGTCGGGCGACCTGCGCCTCGATCGCCCAGCAGTGCGCGCAATACGGGTCGAGCCGCACCGCCTCGGCGGTTTTCTCCGCCGCCTCCGGCAACCGATTTTGGGCCAGGTAGAGCTTGCCGAGAAACGCGCGAAACTCGGCGAAATCGGGCTCCGCCGCAATCGCCGCCGCCGCATCGCGTTCGGCCGCTTCCCAGCGGCCGCCGAGCGCGTGCAGTTCGGCGCGCGCCTGAAGAATGTGGGCGTACACGTCGGCCGCGGTCCAATCGTAGCCGCGCGGCGCGACGAGCGGACTGGCCAGAATCGGTCCGAAAACGTCGCGCCACAGCCGCCGATCGTCGGCGGTTTCGCGGCCATCCCACGGCGCGGCGCCCAGCCGAAACACGGCGCCGTGCGGCGTCAGGTCCGCCGGCTCGACGAGCGGCTGCTCTTCCATGCCCAGGTCCCAATACACGCCGCCGCCCTTATCGTTCGCCAGCAGCATTTTCTGCGCGGCAAACGGGGTCGCCGGGTCGTAGCCGCGTAAATCCCACGCCGGCAGCCGGCGGGCGAGTTCATCGGGAAACAGCAGCCAGACGCGCGGGAGGAATTGCACGTCGGGCCGCTGTCGTTCGATGAGCTGTTGGAAAAAGACATTGTGCGCCGTCCAGTCCCAATAGCCGACGAGAATCGCGTTCAGCGGCAGCGAATCCAGCACGCCGGCGCCGTGCCGCTGCGCCAGGTCGTGCTCGTTGCGGCAGCAGGCCGACCCATGGCCGGCCGCGCCCCAGACGCCCATCGCCGCCGCCACGAGCGCCAGCGCCGGCGCCGCGGCCGACGGCGCCAGCCGTCTCGCCGCGGGCCGCCAGAGCGCGGCCAAGCCAAGACCGCCGAGCACCGCGGTCAATTGATAAATGGTGATATAGCCGAAAGCCGTCGCCCAATCCTTGATGTACAGGTACAGGTGGCCGAGCGCAACCAAAACGATCAACGCCAACGCGCGCGGCGAGCGGCGGGCGACCGCGATCGCGCCGGCGACGGCCGCGGCGGCCAGCAGCGGGTTGATTTCGCGGAACGTCCAGCCGGCGGCGAGGCGCAGGTGGTGCAGGATGCGCGCCCAGGGGAAGCGGTGAATGATGTGCGCGTATTGCCGGCCGGTGATGTGCGCGACGAACGCCGGCCACGTTTGCGGATTGCCCTGATCGTACGGCAGGCCGTGCAGCGCCCGCGCCGGCAGATAGGCGTACACCGAAAAGCCGACGAAGAAAAAGAGCAGCATCAGCGCCCCGCCGCGCCACCGCACGCGCCAACGCGGGCCGAAAATCAGCGCGACGCCGAACGCCGGCGCGTAGAGCACGAAGACGATGTGCACTCCGGCCGCGACGCCGAGCAGCAGGCCGATCGTCGCCGCCCAGCGTGGGTCGTCGAGCCCGCCGTCGAGCGCCTCCGCCGCGAGCCAGAGCAAACCCGCCAGCGCGGCGGCCCGCAGCGAATAGACTTTGGCCGTCGCCGACCATGCCCACAACGACTCGGAAAACGCGAAGGCCAGCGCTGCCGCCGCGGCGAGCAGCCCGGCGTCGGGCGGCTCGGCCAGCCGCAAAAACGCCAACCAGCGTGCAACCGCAAACCACATCAAAATCGCGGCCGCCCACGCCCCGAGCACGCACAGCAGATTGGCCCGCCAGGCGAGCGAGCCCAGCGGCAGGAAGCTCAGCGCCTTGGCGAGCAGCGAGTACGCGGGCGAGCCGGCCGGGTGCCCGATGTCGAGTTGGTGGCCGATGAAACAGCACTCCATGCTGTCGCGCCAGAACACGCCGGGGGCCATGGCCGCGAGGTAAACGGCCAACACGGCAAACCCGGTCAAGGTCAGCAAAATCGGGCGCGGAATGTGCAGCAAGGTTGCCTCGTCAATTCGCGCAATTATAGGAGGCGCGCCGCCGGAAAGTCCACGCCGACGCAACGATCCCGCAATCCGCGATTGAACGCTTTCAATATTTTCGTTTCACTTGTTGGAAGCGACGCAAAAAAGGGCAACGGCCGTTAAATAGCAAGCAAGCTGGCGTATCGGATGGGTTAGTAACGGGGTGGGTCGGAAAATCGAAGTTGTTCGTTCTTGCAACAGACGCCAGCTTGCTTTTCTTAATCGAATAATAAGACGCGTTATCGGTTATGTCAACAAGTTTTTCGAAGAAAAACGTCTCTCGCGCAGCAACCACCAAAGCGCGAAGCCGCCGACGATCGCCAGCAGGCCCTCGGCGACGAAAACGTTGACGACCCGCATGACGCCGACAGTGACGAAATTGAGCAGAGAGTGCGCGCCGATCGCGGTCAGCAGCCAGCGTT